>Ga0134095_1000142_pt1 | contig 82251 bp, 65 predicted proteins | sample 6_2taG_FD_94449 | JGI IMG/M metagenome (GOLD analysis project Ga0134095, IMG submission 94449) | Switchgrass degrading microbial communities from high solid loading bioreactors in New Hampshire, USA - 6_20_20_110_A2 metaG | ecosystem: Engineered > Bioreactor > Semi-continuous > Anaerobic >... | reverse complement strand
TTTTTTTGTGGGTGGCAGCCAGTCATCGTCTGGATTACTCCGGCGTATGCAGTTGTAAAATTCACAATCTCATCTTAGCACTCTTTCACCACTCGTTTCACGTGATAGATGTCATATTCGTGATATGATATTTGTCAGGTGGGGGATGGTGAAAAGGACGATGGCTCCTGGTAGTAAAATAAAATGATGACCCTAGATTACCCTCACCGACGATTTAATCCCCTTACTCGTGAATGGGTGCTGGTATCCCCCCATCGCGCTCGCCGGCCCTGGTTAGGGCAGGTGGAAAAGACACCCGGGGAAGATCTCCCCGCCTATGACCCAACCTGTTACCTCTGCCCGGGAAATGAACGGGCGGGCGGGATTAAAAACCCTGAATACACATCTACCTTTGTTTTTGACAATGATTTCCCCGCCGTGCTGCGCCCGGAACAGGTGGAGCAGAACCCGGCTGCCCTGCCCGACTCACCTCTCTTCGCTGCGAAACCCGAGTACGGCACTGCCCGGGTGGTGTGTTTTTCGCCGCGGCATGACTTAACGCTGCCTGAACTCTCCCAGGAACAGGTGGAGGCCGTGGTTCGAACCTGGACAGAGCAGACGCGCGAACTGGGGGCCAGAGACTATGTGCGCTATGTGCAGGTCTTTGAGAACAAAGGCGCCATGATGGGGTGTTCGAACCCGCACCCACACAGCCAGATCTGGGCTGTCAGCCAGGTTCCCAATGAACCGGCGAAGGAGCTTGCAGCGCAGGCTGAATACTTGAAAGAGCACGGCTCCTGCCTGCTGTGCGATTATCTGGAAGAAGAGCGGCGCCTGGGCGAGCGAGTTATTGCCGAAAACGGGGGATTTACCGCCCTGGTTCCATTCTGGGCTGTCTGGCCTTTTGAAGTCATGCTGGTTGCCAGGCGCCACAGCGCTTCGCTCACTGATCTTACAGTCTCTGAGGTGAGCTTCCTGGCGGACATTATCCGCCGGATCACAGCACGCTATGATAATTTGTTCGAAATCTCATTCCCTTACTCGATGGGATTTCACCAGGCGCCCACCGATGGGGGTCGTTATGAAGGACAGCACCTGCATGTCCATTTTTACCCGCCGCTCCTGCGTTCGGCGACCGTGCGAAAGTTTATGGTAGGTTATGAAATGCTGGCCATGCCCCAGCGTGACCTGACCCCCGAGACGGCTGCCGAGCGGCTGAGAGGTTTAAGTGAACAGCACTACCGGCTGGTGAAAGCTGCATGAAGATTTATATCCCAAATTATCCAACAATATCCCACTTATATCCCACACCGGTATGCCTATGAATAAGCCCGTTGAAGTTCTGCTTATGGTCCCCTTTCCCGAACCGCTGCTGGCCAAGCTGCGCCGCGTTTCGCCGCGCCTGAACTTTACGGTGAGCAAAGCACGTAAGGCCAGTGATGTTTCGGATGAAATCTGGGAGCAGGTGGAAGTACTGTACACACACCAGGTGCTCCCCGAACCGGAGAAGGCGCCTAATTTACGGTGGATTCAATTCCACTGGTCAGGGATTAACCATGCGCTGGATGCACCTATCCTGCAGAAACCCGACCTGGTGGCCACCACTTTGAGCGGAGCATCCGCCTCGCAGATGGCTGAATATGTCGTCATGATGCTCCTGGCGCTGGGACACAGCCTGCCAGAGATGATGGCCGCCCAGTGGCGAGGGGAGTGGATTAAGGAGCAGCGCGACCGGTTAAAGCGGCGGGAACTGCGCGACAGCACGGTGGGAATCGTCGGGTATGGCAGCATCGGGCGTCAGGTGGCGCGCCTGCTAACCCCATTTGGCGTCGAAATTCTGGCGACCAAACGTGACGTCATGCGGCCGGAGGATACCGGATATACACCCGAAGGCTGGGGGGATCCCGAGGGTGAGCTGGTCCGCCGCCTGTACCCGCATCAGGCGCTGCGCTCTATGATCAAGGAATGTGATTTTGTAATCGTCACGACTCCGCTGACCCCGGAGACGAGGGATCTCATCGGAGCGGAGGAGTTTGAAGCCTTCAAACCGGGTGCTTTTTTGATCGATGTATCCAGGGGTGGGGTTGTCAACCACCAGGCGCTTCTCACCGCCCTGAAAGAGAAAAAGATTGCCGGAGCTGCCCTGGATGTCTTCCCAGAAGAACCGCTGCCCGAAGACAGCCCGCTCTGGAAGATGCCAAACGTGATTGTCACGCCGCATATTGCAGGCACATCTCCGTTTTATGATGCCCGCGCGGCTGACCTGTTTGCCGAAAACCTGCACCGCTACCTGGCAGGGCTGCCGCTTTATAACCGCATCAACCTCGAACGGGGATATTAGAGAAACGAACGAAGATTACCCAGGTCCCGAGAGCCTGGGTGATCTTTTTTGAGGCCGGCAAAACTGCATATTCTGTACGCTCAAAACCGGATAAATCTCTAATAAAATAGGTCTGATTTGTACCCTCAGGTGAATGAAATTGAATTAAAATTTTTAGTGAGGGGGAAAATCGAGACCTGGAGGGTGCAGTGACATCTCAGAGTCCAGTCGAAGTTCCTGTTATTGGACAGCGAGACGAAACCGATATTGTAATTCGCACGAAGGGGTTGGGGAAACAGTTCGGCAGCGAAACTGCCGTGAAAGATGTGACCCTGTATGTGCCAAAGGGGAAGATCTTCGGATTCATCGGTCCCAGTGGGTCGGGAAAGACGACCACGATCCGTATGCTCACCGGATACTATGCGCCGACGGCTGGAGAGGTCACCGTCTTTGGCAAGCCGCCGTCTAAATTTTCTCAGAGCATGCGCGCCCGCATCGGCTACATGCCCCAGCTCTTTGTGCTTTACCCCAATCTTTCGGTATGGGAGAATTTGAATTTCGCAGCTTCCATCTATGGAATGAACTTCCGGCGATCGAAGAAGCTGAACGACGCTCTCGATTTTGTCGAGCTGCGCGAACATAAACACAAACTGGCGCGCGATATCTCCGGTGGTATGCAGCGCCGTTTGAGTCTGGCGGCTACCCTGGTGCATGAGCCCGAGCTGATCTTTCTGGATGAACCGACCGCCGGTATTGACCCGGTCCTGCGGACGCGTATCTGGGACCGGTTTAACTTTCTGAGGGACAGCGGCAGGACTCTTTTCGTGACCACGCAGTATGTCAGCGAAGCTGCATACTGCGATCTGGTAGGGGTGATGGGGGGAGGGACCCTGCTGATGGTAGATACGCCGCACGGACTGCGTTATCGCGCTTTTGGCGGCGATATCGTCGATTTACGCATTACAGACCAGGTAGAGTATGTGCTTATGCGCCAGCTGGAGGAACTGCCTGTAGTGCGCGGCCGCGTGCGCAGGACTTCCGATACCAGCGTGCGGTTGATCGTCAACGAGGCCAGCACAGCGGTTCCCGAACTGCTGGAATGGTGTCGTGGTAGAAGCTTACCGGTTGAATCGATTGAGGAATACCAGCCTCCCTTCGATGATGTGTTTGTGGAACTGGTGAAAAGGGAGAGGGGCGATGATTAGGTTCTGGCGCTCACTGATCCGCAGTTCATCCTTCCTGCGCAAAGAAGTTTTTGTCATTTTCAGGCAGCCCCGGCTGCTGATAACCCTGGTTCTGGGGCCGTTTTTAATTCTGTTTCTGTTTGGTATCGGGTATCGCAATGAGGCCCGTGCCCTGCGCACCCTGTTCGTTGCTGAGGCCAACAGTCCCATTGCGCAGCAGGTAGAAGAATATGCAACCACGCTGGGCCCACAGTTAATCTTCGCCGGCGTTACAGATGATGAGGAGGCCGCTTTGAACCGGCTCCGTCGGGGCGAAGTGGATGTGGTAGCCGTTACGCCGGTGAATGCCATGGAGAAGATCCGCAGCAACGAACCGGCCGTTTTTTCGCTTTACCACCGCGAGATCGATCCTTTCCAGGTGGAGTATGTAAATTACTTTGGGCAGATCTACATTGACGAGGTAAACCGCCGGGCCCTGATGGCCATTGCTCAGGAAGGGCAGATGGACGCATCCAATGTGCAGGATGATCTTGCTGAGGCTCGCCAGAACGCTTCCACTCTGCGGGAAGCCCTTCAGGCCGGCGATGAAAGCGCAGCCCAGCAGAAGCGTGCCAGCCTGCGGGGTAACCTTGACGCTGTTTCTCTGGCGGTAGGGGCCAGCCTGGGTCTGCTGAGCGGTGTGGAACAAACCCTGGGTCCGAGCGATAACCCCGGACAGGTCAGTGAACTATTAAATACCCTGAGCAGCGCCAGCGAAAAGACCGAGTCACTGGGGGGAATGGACGGAGAACCTCAGGACAAAGACCAGCAGATTCAGAGAGTGACCGAGATCGAAGAGGATCTGGAAACCCTGGAATCTCGCCTGGACGAATTTACCAGTATCAGTCCGGATGTTCTGGTGCGCCCGTTTCGCAGCGAAGCACAGAGCATTGCGACCATCCAGCCGGATGCGGCCGATTTCTACACGCCTGCCGTAATCGCCCTGCTGCTGCAGCATCTGGCGGTTACCTTTGCTGCGCTTTCCATTGTACGTGAACGAACGGTGGGTACGATGGAGCTCTTCCGCGTTTCTCCACTCTCAGCAGGAGAAGCGCTGGTGGGGAAATATCTGAGCTACATGCTTTTCGGCGCCCTGATCATGGCGCTGCTTACCCTGCTCCTGATCTATGTCCTGCAGGTGCCCATGCTGGGCCGCTGGCTGGACTATGTCCTGGTTGTAGCAGCGCTGCTGTTCACCTCACTGGGCATCGGCTTCATCATTTCTCTGGTATCGTCCGATGAGAGCCAGGCCGTACAGTACACCATGATCGTGCTGCTGTTGAGCGTGTTCTTCAGCGGATTTTTACTCAGCCTGGATCTGATCTGGCAGCCTGTGCGGCTGGTTTCCTGGGCGGTTCCGACGACGTACGGGATCATCCTGCTGCGCGATATTTTCCTGCGCGGTCTGCCGCCCAATTACCAGTTCCTGCTGACCCTGTTTGCAATTGGCGCCGCCCTGTTCTTACTCTCTTGGTTATTGATGCGGCGGCTGGTAACCAGCCGTTGATTAATCGGCCGGACTGCTTCCCAGCCAGGCCTCGGCTTCGTTCAAATTCTCAACATTTCCGATCAGCGTCACCCGGTCTCCGGTTTCCAGGCGCGTGTTTCCATGCGGAATCAACAGGTCGCCATTGCGGCCGATGGAAAGTACAAGCAGATTTCCGGGCAGCCCCAAAGTTTTTAAGGGAATCCCCTGGGCAAACGGGTTGCGTACCCGAACTTCACGGACATCCTGACTGTCGGCGGTGGAGGTCAACAGCGTGAAGAGATCGGGGCTGCGCGCCATCATTCCTAACAGGGTCGGGCGGTACAGGGTGGGGGTGAAGCTCATTACACCCAGAGCGCGATAATTGGGCAGGCGGGCAGGGTCGTTTACCATACCGACAATATGATCGATGCCATGACGCTTCCCCGCACTGCTGACCAGCAGGTTGTGAGTATCGTCAGAACTTAATACCAGCAGAGATAGTATGATGCCATCCTGGGCTGCTTTTCTTAAGCTTTCATCGATTGAAACAGCATGTGCGACCTCGAAGCCTGCTTTTTGCACATAACTGACCTGATCGAGCTCAGGTACCAGGAAGCGCACCCTTTCTCCCTGCTGCTGCAGCCAGCGAGCGACCTGAATGCCGATATCCTCCGCGCCGTAGATAACATAGTATGATTTTTCTTTCAGTTTGCTGATTGGGAGCAGGGTGTTGAACAGCACCGGCATGATCAGCACGGTGATGGTTGCAAACAGGATGATGGCTACATTCGCTGCCGGGGATAGCAGCCCCAGGCGAATGCCGATAACCGCCACAGCAATTTCCAGCGAGAGGTGCGTGTTGAGCAGTGCAGCCCCGGCGAATGTCTCCCGCCAGGACATGACGCGCCGGAAGAGCAGCGCCGGAAGGGTTTTCACCAGCAGCGACACGAGGAAGAGCACTGGCAGGAGCAGCAGGCTTTGCGGAGACGTAAACAGGGCCTGCAGATCGAGATTAACCCCCACCATGATGAAAAAGACCGGTATAAAAAAGCCGTATCCGAAGGCCTCCAGCTTGCTAATCAGATCGCTGTCGGAAGGGCTTCTGAGCAGCGAAATGATCATTCCGGCCAGAAAAGCACCCAGGATCAGCTCAAGGCCCAGCATGGTGGCCAGGACAACGAAGGTCATCAGAATGGCCAGAGCGCCGCGCACTTTGATTTGAACCGTGACCTGCGATAACTCTGAGATGCGGCGGCGTATTTCACTGAGGCGAAAAATGCTGACGCCGGCGCGATAGACGAAAAAGAACGCCAGAAACAGCAGCCCAATCGATAAGATTTCCAGGTCCAGCCCGCGATTGAGGGAGATAATAAACCCGGCCAGCAGTACCACGGTGACAAAGTCAGCAAGCAGGGCCGTATAGAAGAGCACCTGACCGCCCATCGTGTGCATCATGTCACGCTGTTTAAGCACGGGAAGCAGCACCCCCAGCGATGTGGCGCTCAGGATAAAAGCCAGCAGCCATGGATTTCCTTCCAGGCCCATCTGGTTTAGAAGATACCCGCCCGGAACTGCCAGAATCAGGGTTAGCAGGTAGACGACGCCTGCCAATCGTAGAGCACTTCTGCCCTCGGATTTTTGATCCCCGGCCCCAGGTCCTCCTTGAGGAAATAACCGGCTGAAGTCGATTTCTAAACCGGCCAGAAACATTAAGAAGGCCAGGCCAATGTTGCTGAAAATCTCGAGCATCTCATTCGACTGCACGAGATTGAGACCTGAGCGGCCGATGATGATGCCGGCCAAAATCTCTCCCACAACCACCGGAAGCCAGCGCAAACGACCGAGAGCCAGTGGTACGGTAAAGGTCAACAGTAGAACAAGAAGTAAGGGGGCAAAATTAATGTGTTCGCTCAAAAACGTTTGCTCCTCAGGAAATGTGTTTACAGCGTTTGTCCGCCTGCCATTAGAGGGATTCCAGAACTGCAGGCGGCAGCTGCAGACGGATGCTTCGACGGTCAATTACCCGTTTTAGATATCTGCCTCTGGGAAGCTACAAGATATTTGGGTTGGAAAACCCTGATCCCCCTGTAAGTGCTGATCCTGCAATTATACCAATCGGGGCGCCGGGCACAACAGGCTGCCCGGTCGACTTTTTCCATGTGTGTTGGTAGAATCTATTCGATGCATTTCAAGCTACTGCGGTTATCCCAAGCTGCTGCGGCTTGCATCCTGACTCACCAAGATAAAAAAACTGGAACAGGAAAATCATAAACATGACCGGGACTCGTCTGGAGCATGACCTGATCGGGGAGCGCGAAGTTCCTGCGGATCGCTACTACGGGATTCAAACCCTGCGCGCATATGAGAATTTTGCCATCACGGGAATACCGATTTCTTCATATCCTACGTTCATTGAATCGCTGGCGATGATCAAAAAGGCAGCCGCCCAGACGAACGCTGAGCTCGGGTTGCTGGATGCAAAACTGGCGGATGCCATCTCCCAGGCATGCGACCGCATCATAGCCGGCCAGTATCGGGACGAGTTCATCGTCGATGTTATCCAGGGCGGCGCTGGCACATCGACCAATATGAACGCCAACGAAGTAATCGCCAACGTTGCCCTTGAGATCCTGGGGTATGAAAAAGGGCGCTATGATGTGCTGCATCCCCTCAACCATGTCAACATGTCGCAGTCGACCAATGACGTGTATCCATCCGCAGTGCGGCTGACGTTGAGCCGCAAGCTGGACGAACTGACGAAAGAAATGCAGGTGTTGCAGCACTCTCTGGGGCGCAAGGGCGTTGAGTTTCAAGATGTGATTAAAGTCGGCCGGACACAACTGCAGGACGCCATTCCGATGACGCTGGGCCAGGAATTTGAGGCCTGGTCGGTGATGGTTGGTGAAGATGTGCAGCGGGTTAAGGAGGCACAGGCGTTGATCCGTGAGATCAATCTGGGAGCGACTGCCATTGGAACCGGTTTGAATGCGCATCCCGAATATGCAGCGCGTGTCACCGCCCGACTGGTTGAGATCAGCTGCGTCCCGGTCGTCAAGTCTTCTAACCTGGTAGAAGCCACCCAGGATGCCGGAGCATACGTGCAGCTTTCTGGCGTGCTGAAGCGCGTGGCGGTTAAACTTTCAAAGATATGCAACGACCTGCGGCTGCTGTCTTCTGGCCCACGAGCCGGCCTGAATGAAATCAACCTGCCGCGCATGGCGCCGGGGTCTTCGATTATGCCCGGCAAGGTCAACCCTGTAATCCCTGAGGTGGTCAGTCAGATCGCATTTGAAGTCGTCGGCAACGATATTACAGTGACCATGGCGGCTGAAGCCGGTCAACTGGAACTGAACCCGATGGAACCGGTGATCGCTTTTAACCTGTTCCGCTCCATTGATATCCTGGGCAGGGGCTGCCGCACCCTGGCGGAGCGCTGTATCGATGGCATCACTGCCAACCGTGAGCACATGCGCCGTATGGTGGAGAGAAGCATTGGCCTGGCGACCGCGCTCAACCCGTACCTGGGTTATGAAAAAGCCACTGAAATCGCCAACCTGGCTCTGGAAAGCGGCAGGCCGGTCTATGATATTGTGCTGGAGAAGGGCTATCTGAGCAAAGAAGACCTGGATATCATCCTGTCGCCAGAAAATATGACCCGGCCACGCTACATCCACCACCCGGGCAGTTAGCGGCGGTCGGGTCCACTACCAGTAAATTTCCTGCCTGAGCATAGGGATCACCATCAGCGAGAGCGATTCTCCCAGCTTCTGCAGCCATTCCTGTGATGTGAGCCGCTCCTGTCCGGCGGAATCCGGGGCGAGTCTGCTCTGAATTTGGAGTGAGGGAACAGACACGTCGACTGGCTCGAACGACGGGTTTTCGACGGTGCTTTTTCCGGTTTCCACTCTCAACCCGGCCCAGCGCGCACTGTTTGAGAACATGCTGCTCAATTTTTCGTCCGATTGGGGGGAGATCCATATCGTTTCGCCGGTACTGTATACATCGTCCAGCCAGATCACTACTCTGGGATGCACCACCTGGCGGCTGGGTATCGAGAGGCGGGAGAAATTTGCATCATCCTCGAAAAAGGACTGCGCCCACAGCTTTCCAGCCTGGTTATTATCCCATGCCACAAAGAGGATGGAGCGGCGTGAGTCCAGCTGCCCTTCCTGCAGCAGGCGCGCCAGCTCCAGCTGCAGCCCAACCCCCGCACGCCGGTACTGCTGATCCTCAGGACCAGCCACGTCGTAGCCGGCTGCGAGGATTACGAGCTCATCCGCCAGGTTCTGGTCATAGCCGGGAATGAATCCAACTGTGACCGACATGTCCTGGGTGTGATTGGCTGACAGATCCAGAGAGAGAGAAACCCGGACGCCCAGTTCATGGAGAGCGAAGGGCTCTTCATCCAGGGGATGAAGCTCGTCCGGATCCTGACCACTGGCGGCGAAGATCGCCTGAGCGGCGGCAGGGGAGATGCGAAAGATGGGGATTTTTGTGATTGTGCTGTCCTGCAGCTGAATACTGTATTCGGGGCGCCGGGAGAGATCCTGACTCGTGATGAGCAGGATAGCCTGCGCACCTAAATCGACAGCGGTCTGTTCGAACTCCGGCGGCAGCCCCTCTTCTGTGGTCATGACTGCGAGCCCTGAAAAATCGAAAGCGTTCAGGTAAACCACCGGGTTTCTGAAGCCCGAGCGAGTTACCCTCTGGGGATTAAAACTCAAATAAGCCAGCGATCCGGTGAAACTGCCCGCCCCTCCCCGGCCTTCCAGTACATATTGGAAATCACTGTCCGGCTGGAAGGCGTATATGTGCCCGTCCGGTCCAGTCTGAACTGCCAGCTCCGGTGCGCGCGTGACCTCGTATTGTGTCACCTGGAACACCTGGTTAAAAGTAGAATTGATACCCCGGTACAGGCCCGGCTGTACCTTTAACTGTTTAAACTGCCGCTGCATATATTCTTCAGGAGACAGACCCTCGCTGTCCTGCGCAGCGGCGAGGGCTTCCAGATGTTCAAGTGCCTGCTGACCCTGAAAAGCGCGGGCCAACCGGCGGTAAGACTGCTGGGGACTGCTGAAATTCAAGCCTATGGCGATCACGGCCAGCAGACCAACGGCAGCAAGCAGGCCTTCCTTTTTGAGGATGAATGCTGTGCTGATCATAGATCTGTCCAGCACACGACGCAAACCCTCCCCCAGCATGTTAAAGCCGAGCACCGAAATGAAAAATGCCAGGCCCGGCCCCATTACAAGATGGGGATACGCACGTAAATACGGAGTGCCGCTGGCCAGCAGGGCTCCCCATTCCGGAACTTCGATCATCAGCAGCGAGCTGCCGTAGGTGGGATCGAGAGTAAACATGCTGCCCCCGCCAATATAAACTCCCAGAAATCCAAGCTCCGCCAGCAGGATCAATACAACGCCCATGTCGAAAAAGGCCATGACCAGCAGCTGCGGCAGCAGATTGGGCAGGGCATGGCGGACCACGGTCTGCAGGTCGTTCAGGCCGGCCGATTTCGCACCCTCGATGTACCCTGCTTTGCGGATCACCAGCATTTCGGCGCGCACCTGCTGGGCGATCTCTGTCCAGCCAATGGCGGTCAGGGCAACGATAAATGCACTGGGGCCTTTTTCGATTCCCAGGGCGAAAATTAAGATGACGCTGCTGAGCAGCATAGGGATCGAAGTGACCACTCCGATGACGGCCATGATCAGACGGTCCACCCTGCGCTCGGGATTCCAGCCTGCGATCAGTCCCAGGGCTGCTCCCAGAAGGACGCGCGCCAGCGTGATGCAGGCGGAAATGATCAGCGTGGTGCGGGAGCCATAAACCAGCCAGGCGAGGATGTCATTTCCAAAGCTGTCGGTCCCCAGCGGATGCTCCCGGGAGGGCAGGAACGGCGGTTTGACCATCTTCCCCAGCTCTGCATCATAATGGGGGACCACTGCCTGAGAGGTGATGAAAGGGTCCTGTTCGACCAGGAACGGCCCGAGCAGCATGATAACCAGCAAGGCGAAGATGATCAACAGGCCAAAGAAAAGCGGCAGGTTGAGGAACGAGGATCGCTTGCGGTGGTGAGGCTGGTCGCCCTGCAGGGCGGCAGCGCCGGAACCCGGAAGCCTTGCGGCATCCTGGGCGACCTGCAGCGATGGGTTCAGAATCAGGCGGAAGAATTTTTTGAGGAAATTCATACGGCCTGCCTCATCCGGGGATCGATCCAGCGGTAAAGCAAGTCGAGCAGTAAGAAGGCAAGCTGGATGGTCAGGCCAATGGCGAAAGCCAGGGCAGCGACCTGCAGCGGGATGCGGTTGTTGATGGCTTCAAGGATGCGAAGCCCCATTCCAGGCCAGGCGAAGATATACTCGACCAGCGGAAGCGTGCTGAGGGAAAAACGCAGAGAGATACCGATCGAAGTTAACACACTGACACCCAGGTTGCGCAGGGCATGCACGCGCACGGCAGCGGGTCGGGAGAGCCCTTTCGAGAAGGCCGTGCGCATGTAATCCTCATCCATAATACGGCTGAGCGCTGTGAAAGTGGTGCTGGTAATGTTTGCCAGCGGCCGCACGGTGAGCACGATCAGCGGCATCACCAGGTGTTTAAAATCCCATCCGTAACCACCCATGCTGACCAGTTGAACACCGAATGTCGTGGTGTATTTAATGCCCCCCTGCTGGAGCAGAACGGCAATCAAAAAGGAGGGGGCCGATATTCCAATCATGGAAAGCACCAGAATGAAGTATTCACGCCGCTTCTGCCGGGCGAGCGCAGCGAGGATGCCAGCAGCAAATCCGATCAGGGAGGCCAGGCCCAGAGCAGCCAGGATCAGCCCGATTGACTTCTGATAGGCATCTCTGGCAATCTCAACGACTGGTCGTTCACCGGAAACAGTGGGCACATTTCCGAGATCGCCGCGCAGCAGTCCGGAAAAAAAGTCAATCGACTGCTTCCCGGCGGCAGGTACAGCGTCCTCCAGCCGCTCGATGATGGAAAGCCGGCTGCTGCTGTCGGCAGCCTGACGCGGCCCCATCATATCCATCCCCAGAAATGAGAAGTATACGATGCAGCCTGAGATGAGCAGGATTATCCCCAGGCGGCGCACGATATAGAGAAGCATCGTTCAGAGCCTAAAAAGTTATTTCCCGATAGTGAATAATCGCTTCAATCTGGAATAATAAAAAGCAATTATACCTGCAGTTGCGCACGGATCACCGACAGTATTTATGCTGGTAGATGACATTTTTCGAACAGTCTACATGCCTGGCAGCACCACGATTTCGTTCTCGAAACCTTTGACAAACCATACCTGTTTTTATAGAATCCATCTCAGGGGGTGGAAAATGATCATGTCGATATCGGAAACTGTTCCGGCACTAGCGCTTCCGTGAACGAATCACGAACGGACCGCAGACTACAAATGTCCCCTGATTTCTGTACGAAAATTCTGGTTGGTTCGGAGTTAACGCGTGCTTATCCTGTACGCGTCTCCTGATTCCATCCATCTGTCTGACCCCGCTTATTGTGAGCGGCCCGAGTAGAGATTCCATACAGCCTGAAGGAGAAAATTGAATGAGCAAAACCGAGGCTCGAGTATTGTTGACCCTGGCATTGATCATTGGTCTGCTTCTTCCAGGGGCTGCGCTTGCTGCTCCAAAGTGGTTTACTGTACCGGCAGCAAGCGTTTTCATTAACGAAATCCATTACGATAACGATGGCACAGACAGCGGCGAGGCTATTGAGATCGCAGGACCGGCGGGAACCGATCTGAGCGGGTGGCAAATCGTTCTTTACAATGGAGCCGGAGGAGGAACCTATAACACGACAACTCTGAGCGGCACGATTCCGGATCAGGGGACTGGCTTTGGGACGGTCGTGGTTAACTATCCTGTGAACGGCATACAGAACGGGGATCCGGATGGCATCGCGCTGGTCGATTCGGGTGGAAATGTGATCCAGTTCCTCAGTTATGAGGGCACCTTTACAGCAGCAAACGGCCCTGCAGCAGGGCTGGTGAGTACGGATATCGGCGTCTCGGAAGGGTCGAGCACACCGGTGGGATTCTCACTGCAACTGACCGGTACGGGCACCAATTATGATCATTTCACCTGGAGCGGACCTTCTGCCGCCACCTTTGGCGCATTCAACACCGGCCAGGTTCTGGGTGAAGTGGATAACCTGCCTGTAAACATCACCTGCGGTGGGCCGCTGACGGTCACTGAAGGCAGCCCGGCTTCCACGACGGTCACCGCCAGCGATGCAGATGGTGCGGTGGTGGATATTGCAGTGTCGGCTGTTACCCCTGCGCCAGATCCTGGTGTCATTTCGATCAGCGAGCTGCAGCCTGCCGGCGCTGTGGGGGAGACTGCATCCGCGACCGTCACAATCGATGCGGCGGTTCCGTCCGGGAACTACATTGTTACATTGACGGCTGCCAATGCAGACAGCACGCCGCAAACTGCCTCATGCTCGCTAACAGTCAACGTGATTGGGGTGACGCCCATCGGCGAGATACAGGGGGTGGTAGCCGATGATGATAACGGTGCACTGCATGCCTCGCCGTTGGATGGCCAAACGGTTGTGGTTCAGGGCGTGATTTATGAGAAAACCATTGCCCGGACCAGCTCCGGAGGGCTAAATTACGGTTTCTTCATTCAGAATACGGATACGACGAATGATGACGACCCGAACACTTCGGACGGCATTTTTGTGTTTCACGGTGGTTTTACGACGCTGCGCGTGGACGGAGGCGGGTTCTACGAACCCCAGGTGGGTGACGAGGTAGTGCTGCGCGGCCCGGTTGACGAATTTTTCAACCTGACCGAACTGGTGAATCCATTCCTGATCTCCGTGGTCCGCAGTGGGGTGGACATCGCGGTGGAAGTGCCGGCGTTTGAAGCCAACCCACCGGCCGATCTTGAAGAGGCAAACCGCTACTGGGAACGCCGTGAAAGTATGCGCGCTCTCGTTCCGGCAGGCAGCATTGTAACCGGGGGGCGTAATGTGTTCGCCAGCACGCTGGACGGCGAAGTGTGGGTGATGCGAGCGGATGCAGTCCCGGCTCTGAATGAGGATGCGTATGCCCGCCGCGTGTTCCGCGATCCGCACCCGCTGGATGATATCCCTGAAAAACTGTTCGATAACGGGAACGGCTACCGCATCATGATGGGCAGCCTGGGGATTAAAGCCACCGAAGGCGATTCTAAGGCATTGATCGCTCCGGCCAGGACGTTCGATACGCTGGCGAGTGGAGCTACCGGCGGTGTGTATTACAGCTTTGGCAAGTACTCCGTGCAGGTCAGCGACCAGATCAGTCTGCAGGCCGGGCCGGATCCGGCCGGCAACGCGCCTCCTCAGGCGCCGGACCGCAGCCGAGAGTTCAGCACTGCGGTTTATAACCTCGAAAACCTGTATGACTTCCGCGATGATCCCTTTGACGGCTGCGACTTTGCCGGCAACCCGGGCTGTGAAGGGATAAGCCCTCCTTTCGACTATGTTCCGGAAAGCGACGAAGCTTACCAGGCTCGCCTGCAAGAAATCGCCCAGCAGATTATCAATGATCTGCACAGCCCGGATATCATCCTGGTGCAGGAGGCAGAGGATCAGGACATCTGCACCTATAACGGCAGCTTCACCTGCGGAACGGCAAATAACGCCGATGGGAGACCGGACACCGTACAGGAGCTGGCTGCGGTGATCGAGTCGATGGGTGGGCCTTCCTACCAGGCTGCATATGACCGCGATGGGGCTGATAACCGGGGGATTGTCTCCGGCTTCCTCTACCGCACCGACCGGGTCGAACTTCTACCGGCCCTGGCGAGCGATCCGGTGCTGGGCAGCAGCCCGCAGATCGATTATCGGGGTGATGCCCTGGACATCAACACGGATGTGCAGAATCCGAAAGCGCTCAACGCAGTGCTACCCGCAGATGTGGACACCTCAACCGGGCAGGATGGTTCTTTTGTGTTCACGCGGGCTCCGCAGGTGGGCCTTTTCCGTGTCTGGCGAGAGTCTGTGGGGACGAGTGTTTTCACCGACATCTATGTCGTCAGCAACCACTTCAGCAGCACGCCCGGTGAGCGTGTGGGACAGCGCACCGAGCAGGCTTCCTACAATGCAGCGATCGCCGGTGCAATTCTGGCGGTTGATCCTGAAGCCCGCATCATCGTTGGCGGCGACCTGAACGTCTTCCCGCGGCCTGACGATCCATTTGCGCCGGGAGATCCGCTTTATCCCAGCGACCAGCTGGGGCCGCTGTACGAAGCCGGGCTGACCAATCTGTATGACGTGCTGCTCGCAGAAGTGCCCGCCAGCGCTTACAGCTACATCTTTGATGGGCAGGCCCAGACCCTGGACCAAATGTTTGTCTCTCCGGCGCTGCTGGCTGAACTCAATCAGGTGCGGGCGGCACACATCAACAGCGACTGGCCGGCCGACTTTGACGGGGACGGCCCGCGAGGTCTGTCGGATCACGATCCATGGGTGGCGCGACTTTCTCTTTCGCCGACAATCGAGCGTATGGAAAACCTGGTGAATTACTTCACCGCCGCGGGTGCAATTACGGGCGGCAAAGACAGCATCCTGCTGGACCGGCTGGCGCGTGCCGAACGCTTCTACGAGAACGGTCAGACGCAGGCTTACCGCAGCCAGCTGCAGGCCTTTGTTAACCAGGTGCAGGGCTTTACGCCCCGGTTCATCACCGTTAATGCCTCGAATGCTCTCGTGCAGGAAACGCAGCTTTTGCTGACCCTGCCCTAGACCTTTTCATTCCGACTAAATCAGGACAGGCCGTGCGCCTGTCCTGATTTTTCTTGCGCCCAGCCCAGAGAGCATCCATGCCACTGGAATCCGTCTCAAATACACTGCCCGGGAACTTCCGGTCACTGTTCTTCGTCATAGGATTATGAACTGGGTGGAATGAGAAGGAAGGAGGACAACCATTGATGAAGAAAAGCATTCTGAACGCCAGTCTGCTGTTGTTCCTGATTGCAGTTCTGATGGCTGCATGCGCATCCCCTGGCGCTCAGCCCCCGCTTGAATCCATTGAAGAAGCCACTGAGGCGCCAGCGGTTCCATCTCCAGAAATTCCCACGGAAACAGAAGCACCCACCCCCAAGCCAGTACTTACCGAAGAGCCGCAGGCGGAGGATGAGCCGGAAATCGCTGATACTGGCACACCGGAAGAGGCTGTCATCGCGGATCTCAGCAAGCGCCTGAAGATTTCGGAGGACAAGATCGAGGTCGTGAGTGTCGAGGCGGTGGAGTGGCCTGACGGCTCCATTGGATGCCCATTGCCTGGGTTCCAGTACACGCAGGCGGTTGTCCCCGGCTACCGTATTGTCCTGCAGGCAGGTGGAGAGACCTACACCTATCATACGGATGATGTTCAGGACCGCGCGGTTCTGTGCGGCGAGGACGGGATGCCTGCCCTGCCCCCGCTCCTGGAAGGGGAGGGTCCTACAGACGCGGATCCCTGGATCCCGGTAGATTAATAGAAGCAGGATAACCCCGTTCGGGGCTGAAAGCCTTATTTCCGCTTGCAACGTGCTGTGAACGCCAGGCTGGCGGGATTGTGGTCGATTAAGAAGAGAGCCCGCTGGTCGCAGCGGGCTCTCCTGTAACTAAGGATCGGTGGTTACCGGTGGTTACTTCTTTCGCGGGCCTTTCTCCCTGTAGACGATCTCATAGGAGTAATCGGTGTAGCGGTTGAAGCCTTCCGGAGCCTTGTAGGTTACCAGCATGAGCGCCTGGTTGGAGGATGAGAGCAGGCGGTGCAGCCGGATGGCGCCGTCTTCTGTCATATCATCCAGTTCCAGAGGGAGGACCAGGAGCTGCGGGTTCTTCGGGCTGCCCTTCATGCCCAGGAAGGTCACCGAGAAGTCGTTGTTGATCGGGATGATCTCGGTCAGATCCTGGAACGGATCCGTGCTGGAGCCATCGGAGATCAGGTCGCCATCGTAGTAGATGTTGTCGATGAACCAGCCAGCCTCGTTTGAAGCCCAGTCGGTCACATAGCGGAAGCCGATGAGGATATCCTGGCCGGCGTAGGCGCTCAGGTCGAAGCTCATGGTGACCCAGCCACCGCTTGAGCCGGTCAGGCCAGGCAGATTTTCCACAACCTTGGGATGAGCGCTGGGATCATGCTCGGTGGTTGTGTACTCATTCTCCAGGCTGGTCCAGGTTACACCGCCGTCGGTGGAGACCTGAACGAAACCGAAGTCCCAGAATTCCTCGATTTCATACATGGTGTCGAAGGTGAGCGTTCCGCCACCGGTGGCAGGGAAGATGGCCCAGTTGTCGATCAGGTCGCCCTCACCGCCCCACAGGACTTCGCCATCCGAGGACCAGCTGGTGGGGAAGATGAAGTAGTCGACGCCGTTGAAGACCAGCGAGTGGACTTCCTTCAGGTCACCCGTAATCCAGACGTAATCAGTGCCCCACGGCGGAGCGCCAGGAGTGGCGAAGGCCTCAGTGTTGGGGTTGTCAGGAGTTCCAAGGTTGATTGCAATGTCGATGTTCTTGAACTCGTAGTACTTGCCACCCTTGTACGCATCCACCACCAAGGCGATGGAGAAATCGCGAAAGACCTCTTCATAGTTCCGCCGCGAGTTGAAGGCCGCCAGGGTGGATTCCACGCTGGTAATGCTGTTCTCCGGGTTGTGGAACAGCGCCTGGATGAAGGACTGGCCATACTGCTCCATCAGATACAACTGGAACAGGTAGGCAATACCGTAGTCGGCCAGGATTTCCAGCGGACCCTGATCGCCCCAGGCCACCAGCGAGTTTTCGGGCCGGTTGGTGATATCGACAACGTGGCTGTCGGGGTGACCGTAGCCTACCAGGAACTCAGCCAGGTCGGCCATGCCCTCGTTGATCCAGCTCTCTTCATCGGGGTCATAGTCGTCGTGCAGCAGGTGCTGGTACTCGTGGGCGAAGACGCCTTCATACAGGTTCGGGCGGGCAGCGTCATCACCAACCCGGTTCTCCCAGTCGTAGGCGTCAATATTCATGATATTGCGGTCAAAGTACTGTTCGTACAGACCCCAGTAGAAGCCGGCGATGTAGTTGGGGAAGGACGGATTGTAGTAGTTGTCGTCGCGGATATTGGAGACCATCACGATCTGACGGCCATCCGGATTGTAGTAATAATCCGACGGGAGGCCCAGGATGTCGTCCAGGATCGCATTGGAGCCGTCATGGAAGTTGGGCGTGCCGAAGAACGCGATCTCGGTCGGGTAGATATTGTTGTCGAACTCGTCGATCAGGTAGGCAACCTGTTCACACGTGATCACAGGTGTGGGACGCGGGTCATTAGCCGGAAAGCTCAAGTTGGCCTGAACCCAGACCTCGGTTAGCGCGCTCTCACCTACCAGCAGGTATTCATCCACGATGAGCCGACCGTTGAAGTCATCGTAGGTCAGCATGAACTTGGTGTCAATCGTGCAGGCCTCCAGGCTGGTACCAGAGACCTGAGCGGTTTCGGCTGCAGATTCACCCGCTTCAGGGATACCCACGATGTCAGACGGGCCAATATATTTTTCGCGGAAATCGGGGCCCAGCAGAACTGGGTTGTAGTCGGGAGGTTTGGGTGCAGCCCATGTGGACAGTGCGCCCAGTGGGGATGCCATCAGGACCAGGACAAAAAGCAGGCTCAGCGCTGTTGACAGCTTACCTTTCATTGTTTTCCCTCCAAGGTGTTAATCAATAGCGGACCGACTATGTGACCTTGCATGCGGAACATGGTTAATCGAATCGCCTTAACAGCCTCACCTCCCCTCTATTCAATTGTTCTTAAACTGGACATGGGGTTATGACCCGCCTCTCCTTCGTAACAAACAAAAAAACCAGCCTCAGTGGCGGGTTTCGCAATTGGCTCTACAACGGATCCCTCTCAGTGTTCTGAAAGGCTGCGACCAACTTAATCCGTTGCTTCATCGCCTCCACTTCAGTGACGCAGAGTTAACGAAGGAGATTCGACAGCCAGTAGATCAGGTCATATTGTTATTTTCTCCCTACCCATGTAACATCACTATAGCAAATAATTTTCGGGCAGTCAACATTAATTTGGTTAAATTTCCCCCAATTTCTCCGTCCAAAGTTAAATCCTGACCGGCCTGCGGCAGTGAACAGCCGGATTTTATTCCGGCTGTTCCGCCATCGCCTCGATGACCCACATAGCAGAGATCCCGCGCCGCACCAGCTTGCGGCGCTGTTTTTCGATAAAGGAAAATCGGACGGGGAAATGTGACTGCACCGCTCGCCGGTAACTGCGGCTGTAATATTTTTCCACCGTTCCGACAGCACCCAGGATCACCGGGATCAGGCAGGTGCGGAAGACGTCTTTAAAAGGCCCGGCTGCAGGCGCATCGAGGGTATCCATGTGGTCCAGAAAAGACTGCGCATAGTGAATCGTGCGGTTGGTTACCTGATCCAGCGGCCAGTTCTGCGCGGTCATTGAAAAAACGGTCTGCAGTCCATTTTCGAGATCGCGGCGGGTGTCCTCCAGGTCGTCCATCAATTGGGTCAGCGTACCGTAATGGAACATAAAGGCCTGTTGATCGGGAGTCAGGTCACCGTTTACCAGATACCCGTCAGCCAGGACCGAAGTGCCCCCTTTTTCAAAGCAAATCCCAAGGACGTCCATTTCAAATGGAGAGGCGCCGGGTTTGATCAATGAAAGACTGTGGGCCTGACCGTAAAAGATGGCGAGCAGGCTCTCGTACACCTGTGGATAGGTGTGACGGTCGAATTCCTCTTCGATCATCTCGATCAGACGGCAAATCCGCTCTTCTTGAGGGTTTAATGGCTGAATGTCGTCTCCATCCAGCCGGCGGCGGAAGCGATCATTAAAGCTGTGCTTGGCGAGGTCTGAGACCGTGGGGTCATCCAGGTAGTTGTCTGTATACGGGTAAAGCAGGCTGTAAGCAAAAATCGAGGGGGTTAACCGGATGGGCTGTCCGAGCATTAACTGCATGAAGTTCATCGACCAGACGTTGCGACCTGCCTGGAACAGGTCTTCATCGCTGATCGACGGGTCAAATGCGCGCGCGGACCGAGCGAATTCGGCCAGCACCTCAATAAAACCATAGTCTTTAATGGCCTGGATGTGGTGTTCTTCCAGACCCAGAGCGGCGCGTGCAAAGGCCTCTACAGTGGTCATGATGCGCTTCTGCGCCTGCAGACGTCCTTCCTGGCTCTGCGGGGGTGTGCGAAGTTCAGTAAACAGGCTGTCGAGCTGGTGATCCAGGTCTTTTTCTTTTTGCAGCTGCTCTCGCAGGCTATACGTACGTCCCAGGTCGGGGAGGTCGGTGCTGCATTCCCACCAGATGCGGGTGAATTGTTGAAGCATGTCGCTTACCGCCAGTGATACAGGCTGGCGGTCTACAATCACCGTTTGATTTTGGTTCATCTGTAACATCATCACTTATCCCTTACTTTAATCGTCACCATCTATACCTTCTACGTAACTTTACGAACGGGGTTTCAATTTTGGGAAGGCGCTTCGGCGACCAGCATCATTAACGCAATTCTTAGGCGACTCTACTTGACACAGTGCCAGTTTTCATGTAAACTTTGCCGGCTAATTATTAGCCGGCTGATTAATTGTTTGAAAAGGAACACTATGGAAAACTCAGATTCAGTAGATTTTCTTCTCGTGCAGGTATGCCGCCTGCATTACCAGCGTGCGCACGAACTGCTGGAAACCATTAACCTGTATCGAGGTCAGCCGCCGGTTCTTCACCTCCTGTATCAGCAGGAAGGTATGACTCAGACCGAACTGGCTGAAAGAATGCAGGTGACGCCGGCTACCATCAATAAGATGCTGCAGCGCATGGAGAAAAACGGCTTTGTGGAACGCCGGCCCGACCCGGAAGACCAGCGCCGCTCACGCGTTTATTTAACCGAAGCTGGTCGCGCAGTTCAGGGTCAGGTGAGGGCGATTTTTCGAAAAATCGAGGCTGAGACCTTTTCCGGTTTTAGCGGTGAAGAGCTCAGCCAGCTGCGCGCATACCTGGAGCGTATTCGAAATAATCTGGCGCAGTCCAGCAGCGTATCCTCTGCTCTGCAGTCCGAATAACCCCTGAACTCTTGAAAATAAGTGACGCTGCAAAGCGGCGTTCAGTTGAAACCTGATAAGGGATTGTTCCCCGCGCAAAGGAGTGAAACTTGATCATAAAATTGTCCAGGTATTTAGGCGAATATAAAAAATATGTCCTGATTGTGCCGCTAACCGTATTTCTGGTTGTTGCGTGCGAATTGAGCATCCCTTTGTTGATGGCAAAGATCATCGATGTGGGCATCGCAAACCAGGATATCGCATACATCGCCCGGACCGGGCTGTATATGGTTCTGCTGGCGCTGGCTGCAATTTGCTTTGGGATTTTAAATATGCGCTTTACCTCCACTGGCAGCATGGGGTTTGGCGCAAATCTGCGCAGCGCCCTTTTCGAAAAGGTCCAGAAATATTCATTTAAGAATATTGACCACTTCAGCACAGCCTCGCTGGTTACGCGTTTGACCAACGATGTCAATGTACTGCAGTTCACTTTCATGATGGGCATGCGGATCCTGCTGCGGGCGCCCATGATTCTGATGATCGCATTCATCCTGGCTTACAACATCAACGCCCGGCTCTCACTGGTGCTGGCTCTGGCCATTCCACTGCTGGTGGTCGGGGTCGCGGTCATCATGCGGACTGCGGGGAAGCGCTTCGCAAAGGTGCAGGAAAAGCTGGACGCGTTGAATAAAACCATCCAGGAGAACCTGATCGGTATTCGTGTCGTAAAGGCTTTTGTGCGTGAGCCTTTTGAGATTCAGAAGTTCAAGAAATCAAACGATGAATTTACAGAAGCAGCAATTCGGGCTGTCAATGTGGCCATATTAAACATGCCGGTAATGATGCTGGTGATGAACGGGGCAACCCTGGCGATTATCTGGCAGGGTGGACAGATGGTTTACTGGGGCGGCATGGGCGCCGGAGAACTGCTCACCTTTATCAGCTATGCTTTCCAGATCCTCTTCAGCGTGATGATGATCTCGATGATTTTCATCATGGGCGCGCGCGCTCAGGCCAGTGGTCACCGTATTCTGGAAGTCCTCGAGACAGAGGTGGACATCATTGACCTTCCTGGTAAAAACGGTGAAAACCCTCAGGTCCATTCGGGGAGGATTGAATTTCACAATGTGTCGTTCAGATACAACCCCGAAGGGAGCGGGGAGAACGTGCTCTCGGATATTAATCTCAGCATTGAACCCGGCGAAGTGGTGGGCATCGTCGGCGGCACAGGCACCGGTAAATCGACCCTGGTCCATCTGATCCCCCGGCTGTACGATGTAACACAGGGGGCCGTGTGTGTCGACGGTGTGGATGTGCGCGATTACCGGCTGGAAGATCTGCGTCGTTCGATCGGTATTGTGCTGCAAAAGAACACCCTGTTTTCGGGCACCATTCGCGAAAACCTGCTCTGGGGCAATGAGAACGCGACCCAGGAAGAGATCGAAGCGGCCTGCAAAGCTGCACAGGCACATGATTTCATCATGTCTTTCCCGGATGGTTATGAAACTCAACTGGGGCAGGGGGGCGTGAACCTATCCGGAGGACAGAAGCAGCGCCTGTGCATTGCCCGCGCAATGCTGAAGAAGCCGAAAATCCTGATCCTGGACGACAGCACCAGCGCCGTGGACTCCACCACGGAGGCAAAAATTCGAGCTGCGTTTTACCAGAACCTGGCCGGCACGACAGTGCTGATCATTGCCCAGCGGATCAGTTCCGTTCAGGAAGCAGACAAAATCATCGTGCTGGATGACGGCAGGATTGCAGGAATCGGCACACATGCCGAATTACTGGCGAGCAACACGATTTACCAGGAGATTTACCACTCGCAGCAGGAAGGAGTGCTGGTGCAATGAGCGACGAAAAGAAAAACGGCCGCTACCAGCCGGCCAGGCCTTCTGCGCACGGCCCCGGCCCCGGAAGGGCAATGGGCTTTGAAAAACCGAAAAATGCCCGCAAGGTCATCATGCGCCTGCTGGGGTATGTTAAGGATAAGAAGCTGGCACTGGTGCTGGTACTGGTGTTGATGCTGGTTAACACCGTCAGTATGCTGGCTGGTAGCTATTATTTGAAACCCCTGATTAATGATTACATCCTCCCAGGCGACTTCAACGGCTTAGCCCGTGCGCTGGCGGTACTGGCGGTGATCTATCTGGCAGGCACGACGGCTTCTTACGGTCAAAGCCGGGTGATGCTGCAAATTGCACAAAAGACAACCAACACCCTGAGACGAGACCTTTTTGGTAAGCTCCAGAAGCTGCCGCTGCGCTATTTCGACACGCACACGCACGGCGAATTGATGAGCCGCTTTACCAATGACGTCGACAATGTGCAGATGGCTCTAGAACAGAGCATGGTGCAGCTGATCTCCAGCGCGATCACGTTCACCGGGTCACTGGTGATGATGATTGTGCTCAGTCCGATCCTCTTCCTGATCACGGCGGCCGTGGTGGGTTTGATGGTCTTTGTGACCAGTAAAATCGCCCAGAGAAGCAGCCGGTACTTTCAGGCGCAGCAGGAGCATCTGGGCAGCGTGAACGGATATGTGGAAGAGATGGTCGAAGGATTGAAGGTCGTGAAGGTCTTCAATTATGAGGAGCAGGCCATCGCTGAGTTCAAGCGGCGAAATGAAGATTTCCGCAAAGCAGCCACGAATGCCCATTTTTATGCGGGCGTTGTCATGCCTGTGATCGGTAACCTGAACAACATATCCTTCGCAATCACCGCTCTGGCAGGTGGGATCCTCTCCGTGATGGGGCGTTTCGATATCGGTTCTCTGGCCGCTTTTCTGCAGTACTCGCGCAGCATCGGCTCCCCGATTCAGCAAATGTCGAACCAGCTCAACACCGTACTGGCAGCCCTGGCGGGCGCTGAGCGGGTCTTTGAGGTGATGGATCAGGAAGCAGAGGATGACAGCGGAACGGTCACTCTGACCGGTGTGCGCAGGCGCGCGGATGGTTCACTGGAAGTGATTTCGAACGGAACGCACCCGGATCACTGGGCGTGGCAGGTACCTCAGGAGGATGGTTCAACAGCCCTGATCGAACTGCGAGGCGATGTGCGCTTCAACGATGTCACTTTCGGATACGAACCCGAAAAGACCGTACTAAAGCACCTGTCGCTTTATGCCAAACCCGGTCAGAAAATTGCGTTCGTCGGATCGACCGGAGCAGGCAAAACCACGATCACGAATTTGATCAACCGCTTTTATGATGTGGACAGCGGACAGATCACCATGGACGGCATCGATGTACGCCGTATCCGCAAAGACGACCTGCGCCGGTCACTGGGGTTCGTGCTGCAGGATACGCACCTCTTTACAGGGACTGTCATGGACAATATCCGCTACGGCAGGCTGGACGCTACGGACGAGGAATGCATACAGGCGGCGAAGCAGGTCAACGCACATTCCTTTATCAAGCGCCTGCCCGAGGGCTACCAGACCCTGATTACGGCCGACGGGGCAAACCTGTCGCAGGGGCAGCGCCAGCTGCTGGCGATTGCCAGAGCGGCTGTCGCCGACCCGCCAGTGATGATTCTGGACGAAGCCACGAGCTCGATTGATACGCGCACGGAGCGCCTGATCGAAAAGGGCATGGACGCCTTGATGAAAGGTCGCACGGTGTTTGTCATCGCACACCGCCTCTCCACAGTGCGCAACGCAGACGCGATTATCGTGCTGGAACACGGTGAAATTATCGAACGCGGCAGCCATGAAGACCTGCTGCGGCAGCAGGGACGGTATTACCAGCTGTACACCGGTCAGCACCAACTGACCTGATCAACTGAGCGGCTAGACTAGTTTTTAAACATACAGGCGGCGCTCGATGCGATGAGCGCCGCCTGCTTTTATTACCGGTTTAAGCCGGCTCTATCGTTTTCCCTGTGAAGTCAAACCCGTTGAACTGGCTTCCGTCATCGTGGGGATATCCACCAGATGGTGGATCTTCAAATCATCCGCGCGTTTCATAAAACACAGCTGCCTGGACGATGCGGGTCTTTTTCCTCCTCAATATACTGGTTACGAAATGCAGGAGGTAAAGACCATGAATGTGATTGATGTACACAACTTACACAAACGCTACGGTGCTCACACAGCCGTTGAAGATGTCTCTTTCACCGTTTCGCAGGGAGAAATCTTTGGGATCCTGGGACCGAACGGGGCAGGGAAGACCACCACGGTGGAGTGCGTGGGCGGCCTGCGCGTACCCGACAGGGGGCGGGTGAGCGTTCTGAACCTGGACCCGCGCCGCGACCGCAAAGAGCTTCGCAAGCGCGTTGGCATCCAGCTTCAGGAAAGCGCTCTTCCGGAGCGGATTAAAGTCTGGGAGGCACTGGCGCTGTTCAGCTCGTTCTACGAACGGCCTGCCGATTGGAAGCGGATGGTGGAAGCGTTTGGTCTGACCGAAAAGCAGAACGCAGTTTACGGGAAGCTGTCGGGAGGTCAGAAACAGCGCCTGTCTATCGCTCTGGCGCTGGTGGGCAGGCCTGAGATTGCGATTCTGGATGAACTCACCACCGGTCTCGACCCACAGGCCCGGTTGAACACCTGGGAAGTGATCCGGTCTGTCAGGGATCAGGGGACGACTATTCTATTGGTTACGCACTCCATGGAGGAAGCAGCGCAGTTATGTGACCGACTGGCCGTGATTAATGGCGGAAGAGTAATAGCGGTTGACTCACCCGCCGGCCTGGTGAAGCGGGTGAACGGCGCACAGAGCATTCGTTTCAGACCTTCTGCGCCTCTGGATGAACAACTGCTGGCCGGACTGCCGGGAGTGCACAGTGTGCAGCGCAGCGGGGAGCAAATTCAGGTCACGGGCGGGGGGAACCTGCTCGGGGTGGTGAGCGCCTTCCTGCACCAGAGAGAGATCACGGCGCTTGAACTGCGGCTGGAGCAGGCCACTTTGAACGACGCTTTTCTGGCGCTCACCGGCCGCGGCCTTGAAGATGAAGCAAATGAGAATCCGTAAGGAGTGAAAAATGACCGCTTTCTTGAGACTATTTTTGATAGAGCTTAAGCTGGCGCTGCGCGACCACGGAAACCTGTTTTTTATGCTGGCCATCCCGCTGTTTGTGCTGGTTATTTTCAGCATTTCGTTTAAAACGGTGGATGCCTTACTGCCATCGATGGCTGTCGCCGTGTCTCTGGCGCTGAATGCGCTTTATCTGGTTCCCACGTATCTGGGAGCGTACCGGGAAAGTGGGGTGCTGCGCCGGCTCTCGACCACGCCCATGCACCCGGGCCTGCTGCTGGGGGCCCAGCTGGGCGTGCAGCTGTTGATCACTGTTATAGCTGTGGCGCTGGTGGTTATTACCTCAGCTGTGCTCGGCATCGCACTGCCGCGCAATCCCGGCGGGGCCCTGATTACCTTCGCTCTGGGTGCGCTGGCGATGTTCGCGATCGGCATCCTCATCGCTGCCCTGTCCTCCAGCGGAAGGATGGCGTCTGGTGTGGGAATCCTGCTGTACTGGCCGATGGCTTTCCTGGGCGGTTTAACTGTGCCTGCGGAGCAAATGCCCGCCCTACTGGCCCACATCGGGGCGTATACCCCGCTGGGCGCCTTCCGCCAGTCCGTCCATGATACCTGGATGGGCGGCGCTGTTGAGCCTGCAAATCTGGTTATAATGGCCGCATATGCGATTGCGGCCGCCTGCTTTGCTGCCGGTTTCTTCCGCTGGGAGTGAGCAGGAGTTCAGGGGACGATTTACAGGCGATGGTCACAACACCGGCAGATGACAAATTTGAATTCTGGGAAAGACGCCTGAGTGCAGTTGCGCGCGTCATCCCCTACGTCCTGCTGGCTGCAGGGGCAGCCCTGGCCGTGCTGACCGGGGATCCGTCCCCGGCAGCACGGCTGATCATCGTTGGACTGGCTGCCCTGGCTGCCGGTTGGATGTGGTGGATGGTGACCTGCCATCCGGGCTGGACGAATTCTCCGGTCCGGATGGCTGTTTACTACGCGGGCCTGCTGGTTTTTATCGCCCTGTTGATGCAGCGCAGCCCGTGGTTCGGCCTTTTTGCTTTCACCGGCTACCTGCACGCCTGGCGTTTTTTGCCGGGCGCCTGGAGGCTGGTTGGGGTGACCCTGACAGCTATAATATCGGTCACGTGGCAGACGGGTGGGCCGCCTCAACCGACCGCTCCGGGGATTCTTTCTTATCTGGTCATCCTGGTGATCACCATCACGCTGGTCAGCATTTTTAGCTACATGGGTGAGATCACCGCGGAACAAAACCGGCAGCGCAAGCAGGTCATTGCCGAACTGGAAGAAGCGAACCGGCGGCTGGCGCAGGCACTGGAAGAAAATGCCGCCCTGCAGGCGCAGCTTGTGGAACAGGCGCGTGAGGCTGGAGTTCAGGATGAGCGCCAGCGCCTGGCCGGCGAGATCCACGATACGCTGGCTCAAAACCTGGTCGGGATTATCCGGCTGCTCGAAACGGCAGACCGCAAGAGGGCAGGTGGAGAAGGATGGCAGCGCGAGTTGGAGCAGGCGAGTGAATTGGCCCGGGAAAGCCTGCTGCAGGCGCGGCGGTCGGTGCAGGCGCTGCGCCCACAGGCGCTGGAGAGAGATTCGCTGGTGGATGCACTTTCACTCCTGGCCAGGAGCTGGTCCGAGTCCACCGGGATGGCGCTGCAGTTCGAGGTCACAGGTACTCCGCAGCCGCTGCTCGCCGAAATCGAGGACGCAATTTTCAGGGTGGCCCAGGAAGCCCTGGCCAATGCCGCCAAACATTCCCGGGCAAAGCGGGTGGGCCTGACGCTTTCGTACCTGGAGGATCTGGTGCTGCTGGATGTACGCGATGATGGGGTGGGTTTTTCTCTGGAGGAGATGAAAACGAACGGCCTTCAAAATACTGGACATGGATATGGACTGCACCTGATGGAGCAGCGGTTGAAACAGGTTGCGGGGCGTTTGCAGATCGAGAGCGCGCCTGGAGATGGGACAGCGGTGAATGCCAGCGTGCCAGCGATACCCGCCGAAGAAGGATATCGAGCATGGCAGAAACCATCCGGGTCCTGATCGTCGATGACCATCCGGTTGTGCGGGGCGGTCTGCGAGGCGTGTTCGCAGGAGATCCGGACTTTGAAGTCGTTGGAGAGGCTGCTAACGGCCGGGAAGCCCTGGAACAGATCCGCCGCCAGCCGGTGGATGTGGTGCTGATGGACCTGCGTATGCCGGAGATGGGCGGCGTGGAGGCCATTCAGCAGGTCCGCAGTCTGAGTCCGGAGACACAGGTGCTGGTACTCACCACGTATGACAGCGACCGCGATGTGATCCCCGCAATCGAAGCAGGCGCAAGCGGTTATTTATTGAAGGACGTACCCGGGGATGAACTGCTGCGTGCGGTGCGCGCGGTGATGAAGGGAGAGTCTGTGCTCTCGCCCCCGGTTGCGCGCCGGCTGATCAGCCAGGTGCGCAGGCCCGCGGGCGAAGCATTGAGCCAGCGAGAGATCGAAGTGCTGCAGCAGGTAGCAAACGGCGCTTCAAACCGCGAGATTGCAGCGGCGCTCTTCGTCAGTGAGGCGACGGTGAAAACGCACCTGCTGCATATCTTCGAAAAATTGGGGGTCAGAGACCGGGCTGCTGCCGTTGGAGAAGCTTACCGGCGCGGCCTGCTGCGCTGAACATTACGAACAGCTTCAATCGCTGGTGGTGCTGTCGCGGCGCACAATTCCGGATTTCCAGGCAAATACTGCAGCCTGCGTGCGGTCGGCCAGGTGAAGTTTGCTGAGAATATTGGTGATATGCGTTTTGACCGTCTTTTCGCTGATGAACAGCGCCCCGGCAATCTCACGGTTGTTTTTACCGGCTGCAATCTGGCGCAGCACCTCCAGCTCGCGTTCGGTAAGTTCCTGAAAGGGGTTTGGGGCCTGGGCGCCCGAACCGTGAAACTCCTGCACCAGGCGGGCAGCCACGCGCGGGTTTAACACCGCCTCCCCGGCGTGCGCACGGCGGATGGTCTCCGCCAGTTCGTCCGGATCGATGTCTTTGAGGACATAAGAAAGGGCGCCGGCGCGAATGGCCGGGAAGATGTGCTCGTCTTCGTGATAAGAAGTCAGCACAATGACCTGAGTAGCAGGGCTGATGCGGCGTATCTGCCGGGTGGCCTCCACCCCATCCATACCGGGCATGAGTAGATCCATCAGGACGACATCTGGGGTCAGGTCGGCGACCATGCGCACTGCCTCTGCACCGGTGCCGGCCTCGCCGATCACCTCAATATCAGGCAGGCTGCCCAGGTAGGCTTTCAACCCCATGCGAACCATGCTGTGGTCATCCACCAGGAGCACGCTGATCTTCTCGTTTTCCATAAAGTGCTTCTTTCTCCTCTAAGGGCAGGTATGCTGTGAGCCGGGTCCCCTCGCCGGGTGTGCTGGCGATCTCCAGCCAGCCGCCCAGTTGGGACAGCCGCTCGCGCATGCTGACCAGACCAAACCCGCCATCCCCTGAATTGGGATCGAAACCGACACCGTTATCGGTCACCTGGAGGGATACTCGTCTGTCTGCAAAGACCAGATGGACCTGCACTGCCGACGCCCGGCTGTGACGGGCGATGTTGGACAGCGCCTCCTGTGCCACACGGAAGAGGGCCTGCTCATATTCGAGCGGCAGGCGGCGTTCACTGGCGACTTTAAAATCAACCGGGATGCGGGTGTGCTGGGACCAGGTCCTGGAATATCCCTCCAGGGCGGCAGAAAGCCCCTGCCCCTCCAGGGCCGGAGGGCGCATCTCGGTAATCATGCGGCTGAGCTCCTGCTGGGAGGTGCGGATCAGCTCCTCCGCCTGTTCCAGGTGATCCCTGGCGGACTGGGGGTCTTTTTCCAGCAGGTTGCGCGCCGCCCGCACCTGCATCATCGTGGCAAAGGTTTGCTGCTTAACGGTGTCGTGCAGTTCACGCGCCAGATGATTGCGCTCCTCCAGTGCAGCCAGCTCCTGCTGGGTCTGTATCAGGGTCTCCAGCCGCTCGGCCATATGGTGCAGGCGGGCTGAGAGGGCCCCGATCTCATCTTTCGAATGATCGAGCGGGCGGGGGCTGAAGTCGCCTTCGCTCCAGGCGTCTGCAGCCTGGGTCAGGGTTTTCAGGCGGCGGGTCAACCCGCGCGACATGATAAACCCGAACAGGGCGCCAAAAGGAGCGACAGCGCACAGCAGCATCAAACCGGTGGCCAGAACCCATCCCAGGTATACTGGCCAGTTTCGAAGGATCTGTGGGGGCGGCGGTTCTACTGTCAGCAGGATAATGCCAACCAGGTCTGAATCCGTATTACCCCGGGTAACCGGAACGGCTAGCCGGATTTTCCCGTCAGATGTGGTTGTCGATAGGCCGAGGGGAGTGAAGTTTTTGGCCCGGGCCTGCTGCAGGATGTGCTCGCTGCCCGGGTCGCTGCTGGGGACGTATTTGCGCCCGATTAGACTGCCTGCTTCCCGGGGGGCCTGCGCCAGGACAACGCCATCCGGCGCCAGTACGAGCATGGGATCTTCCGGGACGATTTTTGCCGCCGGGCTGTCAAAGGCGGAAAGGGGTTCCACACTGGCGTAGCCAGAACGGTAAACTTCCTCCAGCCAGGTCTGCAGACCATCCAGATCGACAGCACCTGGCTGGAGGTGTTCGCTGGCCTGCGGGTAAAGCGTGTAGATGACATCGCTCAGATACTGCTGCTGGTCCACCCGGGTGAGGCTGGAGATCAGCAGGATGACCGCGATCACCAGGACCTCCAGCGCCATCAGCGCGAGGACAGTCACCAGGGTATAGGTCAGGGTTAATTTACCGCGCAGGCCGTGAAAAAAGGAGAGCATCTCTTCTTGCTGCTTATTCTCGATCGTTGAGGACCATCACCGGAGAAACCTGGGTTGGCTTCCAGGTTGAGGCCAGGACAGCCAGAAGGGTCAGACCCAGGGTCACCAGGGTGACCGCCGCGGCTGCTCCAGGTGTCAGCACCATCAGGTTACCGGCAAGCTGGTTCTGCATGCTGAGAAGCCAGAGGAAGCCACGCACCAGAATCAGCCCTGCACCGGCGGCCACCAGTGCGATGAGAATATATTCTAACACCAGGGTCAACAGCACATGAGCGCGGCTGTAACCAATGGCCTTCAGGACGCCGATGTCGTAGCGCCTGTCCAGCACGGCCAGGGAGACGGAGTTCGCCATCAACAGCACACCGGCCAATAGAGCCAGTCCGGCCATGCTGACGGCCAGGTTGAACAGATTCCGGTAGGCAAGGGCGAAGCGTGCTGCGTGAGCCACCAGGTTCACCACCGTTGCCTGAGGAACAGTGCTGCTCAATTCTAAAACGGTCTGGTCCAGGATGGCCGGGTCGACATGGGTGAAGAACCGCACCTGTTCAGGCAGTGCCATCGCGAGGCTGGTCTCGTTGGGCAGCAGCAGGCCAAACTGCATGCTGAAGCTGCGGCCGGTATCCAGCGCATAGCTGCCGGCAACGGTCAGTGTGTGAACGGTTCCGTCATCCAGGACGACTTCCAGGCGGCTGCCCGCAGGTAAATTCCAGAAGGTTGGGACGTATACGCCATCCGGCCGGCTGCCCCAGGGCTCGCCCTGGAGTGTGAACTCGCTGGTAGGGACAGCCCGTGCGATCAGCAGCGGATTGTAGGTCTCCTCCGGATCGCCTTCCAGGCGGATGAGCCGCACAGGTGTATGGTAACCGACCGTGTACTGCTCGATGCCCCGCGCTTCCAGCGCAGTGCTGATCTTATCCGCTTCGCCGGCCGGAGCCAGGATGGTGAGATTATCACCCTGAATGTCCAGCGTACTGGATTCCAGCACCCGGATTGCATTCTGGGTGACAACACCGCCAAAGGTGAGGGTAACCACGCCGATAAACAGGGCGATCATGGCGAACACCGGGCCCAGACCGCGCCGGCGCAGGCTGCTGCGTCCGATCCGCAGCAGGGGAATGAGGTTTAACGGCAGCAGACGGGTTATCAGCCCCAGCACGAACGCCAGACCAGTGCCGAGCACCACCATGCCAGACAGCGCCACGATCAGGACGACGACCGCTTTGAGCAGCGACCCCATTACCAGGGTGATTACAGCCGTGAAGGGTACACTCAGGATCAGGATCAGGCCCAGCGCCTGATACCAGGCCAGGCTGCTGCCGGTCCGCAGATCACGGCGCAGAAGCGCTGCCGGCACCACCCGGGTGGTGGATACGATCGCCCACAGCGCAAAGACCACCGCTGTGACGACCCCTACGAAGAGGGCCAACAAGGCCGGCAGAGGAGAGAGCGTCCAGCGGATGAGCATGGTGGATGTGCGGCTGAAGAGGTCCACCAGACCGGCGGAGACAGCGATTCCCAGGGCCACGCCAATGATGGAACCGGCCAGCCCTAACAGACCAGCTTCCAGAGCGAACAGGATGATCAAATCTCCACTGCGGTAGCCGAGGGTTTTCCAGATCGCGACCTCACGCTGCCGGCGGCGCAGCAGAACCTGCATGGTATTGGCAATCCCCACACCGCCGACCAGCAGACCAAGAACACCGGCCCCATTTAAAAAGGCGACGAACGTCTCGATAACCTGTGCATCCTGGCGGCCCAGGTCTGTGGCCAGGAAGACACGCCAGCCCTGAGCCTGCAGATCCCCCCGGGCTTTCTCCGGGTCTTCTGCCAGTGCCAGCACAGTATTCAGATAGTCTCCGCCTGCTTTCAGCCTGGCGGCAGTTTCCAGCGAGTAGTACAACTTGCTGCCCTGGTGGTTGGGTGTATCCACCACGATACCGCGTATTTGTGCTTCCACCGGGGCTCCGGTCGTCAGGTCTGACAGGATCAACGTGTCGCCGATTTCAAGGCCGTGATCCAGAACGAGGTCCTGGCTGATGATCACATCGCCCGGTTCCTGCAGCAGGGTGGGCAGCCCGGCATTTCCCGGACTTTTTACGGTCAGCGAGCCTGCCGGCGGGTAAGCCGCCGGGTCGATACCGATTCCAGCTCCGGGGTAGTGCAGTTCTACCGAGCCGGGAAGGCGGAAGGCCAGTGAGGACGAATAGGCTACCAGTGTATATTCTCTGATGACACCTGCCTCCTGCAGGGCATCCAGGCCTACTATGTGCTCGGGGAGGATGGCATCCTCAGCGATGCGGTCCATGCTGATGTCTGCGCCGATCATATTGCGAGGCTCTGTGACCATCATGCCTTTCATAGCCTCAGAAAGCAGAGTCATAGACACCAGCGACATGACACCGAAGGCCACGCACAGCAGGGCAACCAGCACGCGCTGCCCGCCGCGGCGCAGGTTATTCAAAGCGGTCTGGATAAAGAAGCTCAAACGTGTCATTGCAGCCCCCTTGCAATCCCGGCGGGAATGTTCTCGAAAACAGGCAGCTCGTCTACCAGGCGGCCATCACGCAGGTGGATCTGGCGGTCGGCATAGGCGGCAACCTGTGGATCATGCGTGACCATCACCACGGTCAGGTTCAGCTCACGGTGCATATCCCGGATGAGGGAGAGCACCTGGGTGCTGGTGGCGCTGTCCAGGTTGCCGGTCGGTTCATCGGCCAGCAGCAGGCTGGGCCCACCCACCAGGGCGCGGGCAATGGCCACGCGCTGCTGCTCACCCCCTGAAAGCTGGTGGGGTAAATGATCCAGACGGTCGGTGAGGCCAACCTGTGCCAGCATCTTGCGGGCCAGCTCACGGGCGTTCCGCCGGTGCGGCCCAATGTAGAGCGGTGCAGCCACGTTTTCGAGGACATTCATGCTGGCAATCAGGTTGAATGCCTGGAAAACAATGCCAATTTTGCGGTTGCGCACCTGAGCCAGCTTTGCCTCCGGGAGAGCGCTGATCTCGATCCCTTCCAGGAAAACCGACCCACTGGTGGGGCGGTCAATCCCGGCGAGCAGGCCAAGCAGTGTTGATTTCCCCGAACCTGAAGGCCCGGTTAACGCGACCCATTCTCCGGCGGCGACGTTGAAAGTGACACCGTTTAATACGCCCAGGATGCGGCCGCCAACCGGCAGGTTTCTGTGTACGTCTACAACTTCAATCAGATTCTGTGGATTCATTGTTCCTCCATCTGCAGTAGATATTTCTAAGTGTGTAGAGATGGTACCGGCAGCACGCCAATCTGCAATCGGTCTCCGGTCTGATTCTGGCTGCGACAGAAAGCCGAATCGGGCTGTGATTTCGGAATTAAGGCTGAGAAACGAAAAAGACTTTCCCGTGATGGAAAGCCTTTAGAGAGGTCAATATTGTGAGGTTCTCAGGGGCCTGGAGTGGCGGCTGCTTCAGAGGTTGGTGAAGCGGCAGGTGTGGCCTGCACAGGGATTATCAACGTTTGCCCCTCCTGAAGCTGGTCAGGGCTGGTGAGGCTGTTGGCGAACACGATTGCGTCGACGGTGCTGCCGAAATAGTTTGCGATCCCGGCCAGGGTGTCGCCGCTTACGACGGTGTATTCCACAAAGGTTTGCTCACCGGAAGCTGTGGGCTCAGGCAGAGCGCTTTCGTCCTGCGGGACGGGAACACGCAGCTCGTCACCCACATTGATCAATTCGGGGGTAACGTCCGGGTTAAGCAGCATGAGGGTGGTGATATCGGTATTAAACCGCTCTGCAATGCGTGCAAAGGCGTCCCCCTCCTGCACGGTATAGGTGAGGTAGGTAGGTGTGTAGGTATCGGCCAGCACGTCCCCGGCTTCAACGGCCGGAGGCAGCGTCGAGGTCGGATTGACCACGGCCGCCGGGGGTGGTTCAAGCTCCCCCGGCATCTCAGTCAGCACAGGGGACCCGGCGTTGTTAATTACCTGCTGCGATTCGGGAAGCGCGTAGCGGAGGGCCAGGATGCCGGCAGCAACCACGAGCAGCCACAAACCAAACCATGCGATCACCTGCAGCAGGGCGAGCCTCGTCTGGCGTTTGAGCTGCTCGGCCATTACACTGGGGAGCCCCTTTTTATCGCTCATTCGCTATCCTGCCGCCTCCTGATCGTGATTACGGCAGGAGATGATGTGATCTCCCGGAAAGTTCATTGCCGTCATTCAAGTGAATTATAAAGTAAACCAGGCGGCGGTGGGACGAAGCCAACCCGGGGCCTATCTATTTTACATAAAACTAATAACTTTCACCGCTATGTTGTTGAACCTGGCGCAGGTGATGGACGGTTCGTCAGGACGGCTCTGCCTTTTTCGCCAGCACATCGAACAGGATGGCAAAGTCCCTATCGGCCAGCCCCATGGCCCGGGCGGCAGTGAGAAATTCGCCGGCGACCGCTGTGGTGGGGAGGGGGACGTTGAGTTGCCTGCCCATTTCCATGGCGAGGTCGAGATCTTTCTGCATCATACGGGCGTTGAACCAGGCTTCTTCCGGCTGCTGGAGCACGAACGGCCCGCGGTACTTTAACATCGGAGAAGCGATCGCGCTGTTCAACATCACCTCGACTGCGGTCTCACGCGCGATGCCGCTTTTCTCGGCCAGCAAAACGCCTTCACTGAAGGCGAGCATCTGCGCTGCCAGGCTGATGTTGAGGGCAATTTTCATCGACACCGCCAGCCCGTTCTCTCCGATATAGGTAACCGTGGGTCCGATTGCGCGCAGAACGGGCAGCACCTGTTCGTACACCGGGCGTTCGCCCGCGACCATGATGGAGAGCCTGCCTGCCTCCAGTGTGGATACACTGCCGGAGACAGGCGCATCCAGCATGTGGGCGCCTTTTTGAGCCACCTGTCTGGCCACCTCCCGGCTGGCCGTTGGGCTGACGGTGCTCATGTCGATATAAATCTGACCCGGTTTGAGGCCGGCGATCAAACCCTGCGGCCCTGAGGTGATCGCATTCAGCGCTTCAGTACCGGTGACCATGCTGAAGATCAGGTCGCATGCCCGGGCTGCATCGTACGGCGAGTCTGCCCACTGCATTCCGGCCTGGATTAACCATTCCGCTTTCGATTTTGTACGGTTATAGCCGGTGACCTTGTGGCCGGCATCCATCAGACGTTTGGCGATGCGCCCGCCCATGATTCCGAGACCGATAAATCCGATACTGGCCATTTTTCCTCCTTGTGTTCGGAACACATTTCTTTCAGAATGATAAACCTTTCTACTTTCCAGGAAACCAGGACAGGACTGGTGTCCCCCGAAAGGTGATCGTCACTGATGGGATCGACTTACCGCAGCTCTGGACCCACGTTGGTCCATTCACCTGCTGCCCTGGAAAAGCGACCGTTAAAATAGGGTCGAACCCGCTGGTATTATAAGGAGGCTCAGGGAATCCGGCATCCGGATTTATAACTTCTTGTTGAACTTTGTGGCGTTGAGAATCGGGCTGCTGCACGACTGGTGGAATATAATCAAGCCAGAAAAGACTTGAAAGGAGACCAGGATGAAAGTTCTCTTCATCGGTGGAACGGGCATTATCAGCTCGGCCTGTTCAAAGCTGGCGCTGGAAAAAGGCATTGACCTGTATCTTTTGAACCGGGGCCAGTCGGTACGGCCGGTGCCAGAAGGGGCGCAGGTGCTAACCGCAGATATCCGGTCGCCCGATACCGTCAGGGAAGCTATAGGAAATCAGACGTTCGATGTCGTGGTCGATTGGGTTGCCTACACCCCCGAACATGTGCAGACCGATCTGGATCTGTTCCGCGGCCGGACCGGTCAGTATATTTTTATCAGCTCAGCATCCGCTTATCAGACCCCACCGGCACGGCTTCCGGTAACCGAATCAACCGTGCTGGATAACCCCTGCTGGAAATATTCTCAGGACAAGATTGCCTGCGAGGAGCTGCTGGTGCGGGTTTACCGGGAGGAAAAATATCCCATCACCATTGTACGGCCTTCCCATACCTATGACTGCACGTCCCTGCCTGTACGGGGTGGTTACACCGTTGTAGACCGCATGTTGAAGGGAAAGAAGGTGATCGTCCACGGGGATGGGACATCGCTGTGGACATTAACGCACCACGCTGATTTTGCGAAAGGATTTGTCGGGCTGCTGGGGAATCCGCACGCCATTGGGGAAGCCTATCACATCACCTCAGATGAGTGGCTGACCTGGAATCAGATCTTTACAACGATTGCACGGGCATTCGGCACGGAGGCGGATATCGTCCATGTGCCATCGGACCTGATCGCCGCGTATGATCCGGAGTGGGGAGCCAGCCTGCTGGGTGATAAAGCGCATTCCTTCATCCTGGATAACAGCAAAATCAAACGCCTGGTCCCTGATTTTGTCTGCACGATTCCGTTTGCGCGCGGAGCCGAAGAGATCGCAGCCTGGTATCGGGAAGACCCTGCTCGCTGCAGGGTAGATGAAAATTTCAATCACATCTGCGAGCGCATCCTTTCTGCTTATGCGCTCGCCTGGCCGCAGCCGTAAATATCCCTTGAGATCGTTTAAATCATTTGAGCTGACTTCCTTCAAAGGAAGTCAGCTCAAAAATAGCAGAATCTAGGAATGGTCGCCGTCTTTTTGGCGCTGTGCCAGCAGGCGGCGGATGACAAAGGCCAGCAGCAGGGCCGCGATGGCGATGACCACGATGTCCTGGAAGCGGCCAACCACTTCGCTGACCATCTCCCAGCCGTGCCCCAGCAGACGACCGGAAAGGGCGAGGATCAGGCTCCAGCCCAGTGTGCCCAGGGCCGTGAGCAGGGTGAATTTGATCCAGTGCATCTTCGCCAGCCCTGCCGGGATCGAAATCAGGCTGCGAACCACCGGTATCATGCGCCCGATCAAAACGGCCCAGTCACCGTAGCGCCTGAACCAGGCGATGGATCGGTCGAGGTCGCCTTCGGTGAGCAGCAGCCATTTTCCATAGCGTTGAAGCAGCCGGCGTAAACGGCTCTCATCAACCCAGCGCCCAAGAGCATAGAAGACCCACGACCCGGCCACCGAGCCGGCGGCGCCAACCAGGGTGACTCCGGCAAGCTGGAAGTGACCCTGAATGGTCAGGCTGCCGGCCAGCGGCAGGATAATCTCGGAAGGTATGGGGGGAAACACATTTTCCAGGAACATGATCAGGGCCAGACCCGGGTAACCCATCGATGTCATGAGAAGCACGATCCATTCCGTTAATGTTTTTACCATCCTGTGTACACTCCTATCCGGTATGGTTTCCCGGCGAAGTCATTAGGATAGCACAGATCGATTGGAGTAAGATTAAAATCATCTCATCAGGCGTCTGCCTTTTCGCTGCAGGGCCAGCACGCATGTATTTCCTCAAAGGGATAATCAATGGATCCTAAAATCGCTAATCGCTTTCATGATGGAATCCTGCAGCAGGCCTTGCAGTGCTACAACATCCCCGCAGATCATATTGAATCGCTGGACGGGTTCGAGAACTTCATATACAGGTTCTGGCGCACGGACGGCATGTTTATTCTGCGTATTGGGCACAGTGAGCGCCGGTCGCCAGATCTGATCCGCGGCGAGGTGGACTGGATCAATTATCTGGCGGAAGGGGGCGTTTCAGTGGCGCGCGCTGTTCCTTCAGAAAACGGCAGTCTGGTGGAAGCGGTGAGTGATGGGCAAGGTGGGGAATTTCTATTAACAGCCTTTGTCTACGCACCGGGGCGGAGGGTCGGCTCTGGGCAGTTCACCGAGCGTCTGGTTCGCAATTATGGGCGCCTGATCGGACGGATGCATGCTCTGGCGAAAACGTATCGCGTTTCCAGCCCTGCCTGGGATCGCTACGACTGGGACGCGCCAGAAAATGACACTGCCGAGCGCCAGATGCCAGAGAAAGACAGCCTGGCGCTCGAAAAGTACCGCGCTGTTCTGGAGCATCTATGCAGCCTGCCGCGTGATCCGCAAGGCTACGGCATGATCCACCAGGACGCGCATGCAGGCAACTTTTTCGTGGATGAAAACGATAACCTGACCCTGTTCGATTTTGACGACTGCTGCTGCGGCCATTTTATTTACGATATCGCCATGGTCCTGTTTTATGCCTCCAGCGTAGAACGTGATCCGGAGGCGTTTACCGGGCGATTTATGCCGATCTTTTTATCCGGTTATCGGGAAGAGAACACACTGGACCCGGCCTGGCTGGAGGAGCTGCCCTGGTTTATGAAACTGCGCGAGATTGACCTGTATGCAGCCATACAGGTCAGCACTGAGGATGGCGATTACTCGGATCATCCCTGGAGCCGGATGTTTATGGACGGACGCCGCGAGCGGATCGAGCAGGATATCCCCTGTATTCGCTATGATTGGTCCAGCCTGGCACAGTATTTGTGAGGATTGCCAGTTCATTTACTGCTGGCAGCTGGGACAGAAATAACACGCTCCGCCCAAATACTGGATTTTCTCGATCTTACAGCCGCACCGTGGGCAGGGATTTCCCACAGCATGCCTGTCCATCAGGCGTATGTAGCCCCCTGGCTGGTTATATAAATCCACTTCGTCGTACCGCCCCCCTTTCCCGGTAACTTCCTCCACGGTTTCTACGATAGCCTGATAGAGATCACTGCGCTGATCGCTGCTCAGAGTATCAACAGGGCGCCGGGGATGAAGTCTGGCCCGGAAGAGGATATCCTGAGCAATGGCGTTCCCCAGACCCGGGATGAGCTGGTCCTGAGTCAGCAGTCCCTTAGCACTCCATTTTCCTCTGGTGGTCAGTTCATCGATCAGAGCGGATAGATATTCGCAGGTGAACTCTGGCTCTACCGGCGTGATCCGTATATCGCGTATATACTGCCTGTTGTTTTCTTCGCCCTGCTTATACAGTTCCATTGCACCCCACATCTGGGTGGTTACACTGAGAGAAGAACCATCTTCGAATGAGATCAGCAGGTGGTACTTATCTGGCCTTTTTGCACCCGGAGCATGGTAAAGAACTTTTCCCCCGCATTCACCCAGGACGAGCACATACCCGGGTTCCAGAGGGATAAACAGCCACTTTCCACGGGTTCTGGCATTTCCCACCGTTTTGCCATGAGTCAATGACTTGAACTCTTCATGACTGCGGTTGTACCAGACAAATTTGTGCGGCGTGTTTCCAAGACATCCGGTCTGCACCACTTTTCCCAGAAGCGTATCGTTTATTTGCCTGGTCAATGTAACGAATTCGGGCAGTTCAAACATTCTGACCTCCATGAGCGGTATTAATTCCGGCCGCAGCTTTTCATATAAAACGGACATTTATCTCATTTTGTGAGGAATTCTCACCATTGTAGCAGCCATCTGGCGCGCTGGATAGAGCTCTTTTTATGCAGGTGTAAACGCTCTTTTCCCCTGCACAGCCATGCGGACGTCGGGGATTTTTTCATCCTGTCAGGGGCGGTGGAGGTATTACGCCATGATTCTACGGGCTGCCATTGGGTTGAAGCGAAGGCGGGTGATTTTATCGATATTCCATCCAACGAGCGCCATGCCTGGCGCAACCGTTCCAATGAGCCAATAGTCAGCCTGATGATCCTGATGCGGAAGATGGGCAGTTTTTTCAGGAAGCTGGCAGGCCTGCTGCCGACGCTTTCCAACCGATGAGGCCTGAGGATCTAGCGCACTTCGCCGCTGTGAGCGCCTGGCACGGCTACTGGAATGCAACACCTGAAGAAAACGCGGCCGCAGGCGCAGGCATTGATCTGAGCTTTGCTCCGTGATTCGACAGCGGTCCGGCTGCGGATAGACAAAAGGCACGCATCAGATGGTCGGGGGAGCATGTGATTCGAATTTCTGTGCCTGCAGAGATGGTTGTATATAATTAGGTTCTAAGCATATCTTTTTTCTGCCGGCTTTAAGGCCCTTCAGGTAAATAATGAGAAGGATCCTCATCATCCTGTTCTTCATCACGGTCCTGATACTACTGCCCTGGACGGCGCAGACTGCAGCAAACCCGCCCGCGCCGCACAGCGGCACAATCCTGCTCATTCTCCCCGGGGATCCTTATCTGCCCCTGGCGGAAGAGATTGCCCAATCGGAAGACCTGCCCCTGGTGCAAAGCTGGGAGGATGCGCTTTCCGGAGCACCGGAAACTATCCTCTGGGTTGCCAGCCCAGACCAGCTTTCTGATGCGGTTATGGCCAGCGCCGGGATGGCCCTGAAGCAGCACGGAGAACTGCCTTCGATTGGCATCTTCACGGGATCCACACTGGACGAGGCACGCGAGCTCTGGCAGCGCGGCCAGCAGCTCCGGGCTCAACCGGGCTCCGGGATCCAGGGTCACTTCTTTGCGGCCAATGGAGAACACCCCACTGACGGAGCCCCCAGAGCCGTCCTGACCGATTACCGGGTTGACCCGCCGCAAACCATGGCTATGGACCGCAGCTCGCTGATCCAGGCGCTGCAGCAGGCCGATTATCTGACCTTCACCGGCCACGGAAGCGATGAATACTTACGCATCGATCCGGAGACGACGCTGCTTGCCAGCCACCTCCCTGAGCTGCCCCCGGTTATCGTCAGCACATCGAGCTGCCAGACTCTGCGTGTATGGCAGGATGATTCGATTGCCCTGGGTTTCATCCATCAGGGGGCGGCGGCATATGCCGGGTTTGTCTACAGCCCGATGGCCGGGTACATGATCGGACAGCATCAGGACCTGCCTTTTCGTTATACCTGGCCGGAGTTCCCGATAGGGCAGGTGGTTGCACTGCAGACCCGGGGCACGCTGCAGGGTTACGCCAACTTTCCATTCCATTACCTGATGGGCGATCCGCGCATTGCACTGCGCAGCGATCCGCCTTACCAGGTTGTACAGGATGAGGTAAACGGAAATGTCCGCACACTCGTCCTGCAGGATGTTCCTGAAGGGTTGATTCCGGTGCGCGTTCCGGATGGCGGCCGCTATTCATACGTAGAGGTGCCCGGATTCGCGGCCACCGCAGACGGAGACGTTTTCTTCAATGCCCGCATACAGGCCGCCAGCCTGGGCGGAGACAAATATATCCTGGTCGTCCACTCCGGCGGAGATCTGACCCTGCGGCTGCACGAGACCCCGCCCTGGCACTGGCGGCTGACTTACCCGCTGACGGCCGCATTCGATCACCTGACCCTGCTTACTCCTCTGGGCGGTGGAGATATAATCACGGTGATTGCTGGAGCGCTTGCCCTGCTGGTCTGTCTGCTGCGCGGCTGGTGGCTGCACAAACGTGCAGGTACACCGCTCCGTCCTGTGGTGCTCACAGCCGGCATCGCTGCTCTGATGGTAACCGTGGTACTTGGGCCGTACCAGGCGCTGCGCCTGCCGCACGCCGTTGTTACCACCAAACCGCTGGCGTTCAATGCGCTCTGGCTGGCTGGAGTTTTTCTGTTCACAGCCAGCGGCGTTGGACTTTACCAGTTGAACCGTTCCTGGTGGGGGAAGGTGTCGGGGCTGTTGATCGGGGTTGGCCCGGCGCTGCTGCCGGCAGCTTTTACCCTCGCTATGCTGGGGGCCTATAACCTGCTGGCCGGCCAGCAGGTTGGAATGGGGGTTTACAACCTGCACCTGAGCAGCCTGCCGGGGATCGCGGCCGTGGTATGGCTGCTCGCACTGCTGGCTGGCATGACGCTGGCCGGCTTCAGGTCAGCCGGTTTTCACAAGAACCGGTGAGACCGTCAGCTGATTCTGAACGGGTCCATGGACGAACTGTAAAGAAAAAGTCCTGCATGGACAGAAACAGCAGTTCAGTCGCCCATCATCTACTGGCGACATCTGTCTGCTGAGCATCCTTTTTTCGGAGGACAGGTGTGGGAGAGCGTCCGGCCGGATATGGCCGTCGGGTCAATCCTGGGCTCGTGTCTCGTCTAACCAGCTCAGCAGCCCCAATCCGGCGGCGCGACCGGTCGCAAAGCAGCCGGTGAGCAAATAGCCCCCGGTTGGCGCCTCCCAGTCCAGCATTTCTCCGGCGCAGAAGACTCCCGGCAAATTCTTGAGCATAAAGCGCTCGTCCAGCGCTTCAAAACGCACCCCTCCGGCGCTGCTGATGGCTTCTTCGATCGGCCGGGGGGAAAGAATGGGAACCGGCAGGTTTTTAATCCACCTGGCTGCAAGTTTTGGATCGCGGAGGTCCTGCCGGGGGGCAAATTCTCGCAGCAGACCCGCTTTCACACCCTTCAGGCGGATGGTTTTTTCCAGCACACTGGAGAGGGAGCGGCTGCTGTGCAGCAGTTGAAGGCGGGCTTTAAGCTCGCGCTCGCTATATCCTGGCACAAGATCGAGATATATTGAGGCCTGTCCCCTCGCTTCGAGTGTGTCGCGCAGAGGAGCTGCTACCGCATAAATCAGACTCCCTTCAATGCCGGTTTCGGTAATCACAAACTCACCCTGGCGGTGAAACGGCGGCTGCTCCGGAGCTGTGAACGAAAGGATGACATTTTTTACGGGATGGCCGGCAAAACGGGAGCGAAAATGCTCACTCCAGGCGACATTAAAACCGCAGTTGGCCGGGCGAAGAGGGGCCACCTCTACGCCACGCTCCTCGAGCAGGCGCACCCACTCCCCGGTAGAACCCAGCTCGGGCCGGCTGCCGCCGCCCAGAGCAAGGACAACCGCTTTCGCCGCTACGTTTCGTTCACCCTGGGGCGTGTCGAAGCGGAGTTCGCCCTGCGTGTTCCAGCCCAGCCAGCGATGGCGAAAGTGGAAAGTGACTCCGCTGGCCATGAGCTGCTGCAGCCAGGCGCGCAGAAGTGGGGCAGCCTTCAAACCGACGGGAAACACCCGCCCTGAACTTCCTACAAATGTCTCAAACCCCAGCTGTTCAGCCCACTGCCGCATCTCCTGGGGACCAAAGGTGCGCAGCAGCGGCTCGAGCTGCGGGCGGCGGCCGCCATACCTGGAGAGAAAGGCTTCGAGTGGTTCAGAATGTGTAAGGTTTAATCCGCCCTTACCGGCGACCAGGAACTTGCGCCCCGCAGACGGTTTCGCTTCAAAGACCTCCACCGGGAAGCCGCGGCAAGCAATCACACCGGCAGCCATTAAACCAGCCGGCCCCGCACCGATCACAGCCACCGGTTTATTCTGAGTTAGATTTTCCAGATGATTTTTCACGCTGCTTCTTATTTTGTTGTGGCAAAAGGCGTTTGGCGGGTTTTCCAGCATTTCTTCTTTGTGGAAAAGCTGGTCATCCGCTGACTTTCAGGTGATTGCTAAAGACAGACTGCACCGATTCTACACGGTCTGGGCTATCGTCAACGGTTTTTCCGGAACACATCACGCAGGTAACTGTGAAATCCGGGGTGAAAATGGGAGCCCCAAGAAGCTATGGATAACGGGCGTGTGCACTGATCGCAGCGGCCACCATACATGAGTACGCTGCCCGGATCGGAGAAAAAGCGGGTAATAATCAACAGCGCTCAACGTGAATCACTCTCGCTGAGCGCTGTTTTTGACCGATCTATTTCTTTCTTTTCTGGGTTTCAGCCTCTCGCCTGCGGCTCGTATAGCCCCGGGCGGAAGCAGCGGAAGATCGGCTCCTGCCACCGCTGGTTCAAAACGAGGTCCAGCGGCAGTTCAGCAGTGATCACCCCTTCCGCATCTTCTGGGGCGCAGGCGATCACCTCCCCGCGAGGATTCGCCACCTGACTGCCCCCGCAGTAGGTCACGTCGCCTTCCGGGCCGACGTGGTTGACGGCCACCACAAAACACTGATTGTCCTGAGCGCGGGCCCGGGTGCGCAGGTCCTGCAGGTAAGAAAAACCAACCGGGACCGCGGATGGATTGAAAATCACCTGGGCGCCGCGCAGTGCCAGAGTGGTGAAAATCTGCGGGAAGGCGTGTTCAAAACAGATGGCAATCCCGATCGTGAGCCCATTCAGAGAGAACACCGGCAGTTCATTCCCCGAGGTGAAGAAGCGGTGCTCATCCGGGTAGAGGTGGGATTTGCGATAGCGGCCGACCAGCTCACCGCGGCGATCGATAACCACAGTCGTATCATAGATCAAGCCGGTCACATCAGGATCGCGCTCCACCAACCCGGCGATGATTGCCAGGTTGAACTGTCGTGCCAGACCCGCCAGTCGTGTGGTAGTCGGCCCGTCAGGAATGGGTTCAGCGAGGTCGAGCAGGTTGTTTCCCAGCAGTGCCAGGTTGTAGCCTGTGCTAAACAGCTCCGGCAGGCAGGCGACGTCGGCCCGGCCGTCCGCTCCTGACAGGAGGGCTTCGGCTCGTTCCAGGTTCGCTGCCGGATCACCGAGTTTTGCATTCATCTGAACTGCAGCCACGCAGACTTTGTTCACCATCGCGACTCCTCTAAGGATTGCCAAAGTGGACCAGCAAAGTTACGATTTTCTTTGCTGGTACTACAATGGAAAGGCTGCCGTCCGGCTCCAGAGGCAAAGTATTGCAGGGCGTTTCGTCCAGACGAGCCAATTCCACCCGGGTGGGTGAACTGTCGAAAACCAGCCGCCCGAGATTGGGCCGGACGTCAGGGTTGTAGACTCGAACGACCAGGGTCCGGTCATCTGAACCTGGCATGTAGCACCTTTTTACTGCGCTGAGCACGATATTCTTTCCGCTGATCCGCAGCATACTCCGGCAGGGAGGCAGGTGACCGTTGAGCCGCGCCTGACGGGTTTCCACTCCACCAAGCGTGCGCGGCTTCGGCGGCACGGCATGTTCATGCGCTTCACGCAATACCTCCGCATCGGCCCAATCTCCGCTGTGTGGCAAGACCGCCAGACGGAAAACATGTCTGCCCGGCACCTGGCCCAGCGGAGTGGACATATGCGGCCCGCCTCCGCCGCGGATCGTCTGCAGCTCATCCTCCCCACCGAGATATCCAAACGCTCTGAGAAGGGTGATCTTCACCTCGCCGCGCTCATCGTCTCCCACTTCATATTCCGGCGTGCCAGTGCTGAGCACCGCAAGACCATGCTTCCCATCGCTCACATCGACAAAGGTCGTCTGGGGGAACTGGCGCGGCGGATCCTCGATCCAGCGCTGCGGCGGGACCGGCCTGGGACGGGTAGGGTGCGGCGTTACATCAAACGGTGTATCGCTGTACGAGTTCTCAACCCGTATGCCGGCAGGGAAGACGATGCGCAGGCGGTGGTCGCACGCCCGGTTCTCAAAAGTCACCTCCAGCTCTAATCTGTGCCAGCCCGCTCCCAGTGAGACCATTACCCGCAGGTGGCATGGAGTCGTATCAGCCCGGCGCGCGCGGCGATCATCGGTAAGCCCTACCGGCAGATCCAGCGTGTAATCGATAATGCATCGCTGTATCGCCGGTCCGTCCGACAGGCGGCTGATGCGCGGTGCAGCGCCAAGCGTGTTGATCACCTGGTCGAATGCCGGGTAAGAGTAGCTGTAACTGTCGCCGGCTTCGCCGCCATCCTCGAAGAAAGCCAGGTCGTTATAAATCCGCCCGGTCTCTTTATGCAGCAGGCGGAGCGTCCCGTTCGGTTGGATCTCCGCCCGCAGGAACTCGTTCTCCAGCACGTTTGCCGGCCGGGATTGTATCTCGTACTTATTGGGCAGCGGCTCTGGCCGGACGGCGAACAGCCGCCAGCCCAGAGCCGGCAGATCCGGCGGAATAAAAGAGACTCGCAAGCGGTAAGCGCGTTCCAGCGCCAGCGGGCCGTGCCTCAGGTTGCGCGTAACGTATCCATCACCAGCCGCCTCGATCTGTACCGGAAGGATCTCGCCGCTTTCCACATCGCGCAGGCGCAGGCCGCGGAAAGCGCCGGCCTGCGCTGTGAAGGGATTCCATAAATAGGCCGAGTGCCGGGTGAAAATCCTGGAATGATGCTCTGAATAACTTTCCTCTACCGATCCAGGCTCAGGCAGGGGTGATAGGACGGAGAGTGGCAGGTCAACGTCGATGGTCACTGTGCCCCGGCGGCCCCAGCCCAGACCGTTGAAGACCAGCAGTCCCACTTCGCCCTCTTCCACGCCAGACACATTCATCCGAACCGCCAGCCAGTCAAAGGCTTCTTCGGCCAGAGTGTCGGCAACCTCCTGTGCCCACTGGAAGCGAGTCACCATCTGCTCGTGGACCGGATCCACGCTCGTCCCGCATATACAGTCATGTGTGTGGTTCTGCAGCAGCCACTGCCAGGCGCGCTCCAGCAGAGCATGGGGATAAGGCCGTCCGTACAGCGCCAGCAGTGCCGAAAACGGCTCTGCCCAGCGTTCCAGGGCAGTTTGAGCAGCTGCATTCTGCTGTTTGAGGTGGATGCGCGCCGAGAGCACATTGGGCAAGATAAAGCCCCCGCCGATCTCCGCACGGCTGGTGTCGCGCTGCTCACCGCACGTGGTGGCTAGCTTCCCGGCATCGATTTCATTAAGCACAGCCTGGCTGTACTGTTCGATATCCGAGAGGATGTATTCAGCGATCGTGGATCGCTGGTTCGCCAGCTCAATCAGACGGGGCAGGTCAGCGCGCGGCTCCAGATGGTCGGTGCCTGCCATTACCAGAATATGGCGGGTTGCTGCTCTCTGGGCTTCGGTGCGTACGATGGCCTCCAGCTCCTGCACGGCAGCTTCCGCATCCGGATACAGCGCGCATGCGCTCGAGTAACCGCTGTACTCCGGCAGCTTGTGGAGCAGCACACGAGAGCCGTCTGGCGCCTCCCACCACAGTTCGCTTTGATATTCGTCGCCCGATAGGCCTCGCCACCAGCAGGTTGTCTCCAGACCAAAACCTCGAAGGATCTGAGGAAGCTGAGCGATATGGCCAAATGTGTCGGGGATATAGCCCAGATTCATGCAGCGCCCGAAATCGCTGGCAATGCGGCGGCCGATGAGCAGGTTGCGAACCAGGGCTTCCCCGCTTACCAGGAACTCATCGGGCAGCAGGTACCAGGGGCCGACCAGCAGCTGCCGCCCGGCTACCAGCGCCCGCAGGCGGGCCTCATTTTCGGGGCGAATCTCCAGGTAATCGAGGAGAGGTATAACCTGCCCATCCAGGGTGAACGCGTGAAAGCACGGCTGTTCTTCCAGTAAACCAAGCAGGCGGTCGATCAGCCGCACCAGGCGCATACGAAATACCTGGAATGTGTTGTACCATTCGCGGTCCCAATGCGTGTGGGCCACGACGTGAGCGGTGAAGGGTTTGTTGTTCATTCAGGTACATTCTCTAGCTCGATCTCCAGCTTCCCTTCCCATTTCAAATCCGGATCAGGGATCGGGATGGAACGGATCAAGAGCTGGGTATAGGGATGGATTGGGTTATCGATCACCGCCTGTGAGTCGCCCGACTCGACAACTTCGCCGCGGTTCAGGATATAAATTTCATCGCTGTACTGGTAGGCGGTGGATAGATCGTGGGTTATGTAGAGGAAGGAGATGCCGAACTCCTCCTTCAACTTGAGCATTATGGAGAGGATCGCAGCACGCAGCGAAGCATCCACCATGGAAACAGGTTCATCGGCGACGATCAGCCGGGGTTTGAGCAGGAAGGCGCGCGCTACCATAATGCGCTGGCGCTGACCGCCGCTTAACTGGTGAGGATATTTCCCCAGGACTTCGTCGGCATCCAGCCCCACTACTCTCAAGGCGTCGGCAATCAGCGGCCGGGCCGCGGCGCGGTCAGGAGCCAGACGAAAGCGAGAAACCAGCACGTTAAAGACATGATCTACCTTATAGACCGGGTTGTACACTTCATATGGATCCTGAAAGATCGCCTGCACCTCGCGCCGGAAAACCAGGGCTTCTCGACGCGATATCCTGTGCAAATCCACACCTTTGTAAAGGATTTGGCCCGAGGTAGGCTCCAGCAGACCTAACGCCAGCCGGGCGGCAGTCGTTTTACCGCTGCCGCTCTCGCCGGCCAGGGCGACGATGCGGGGTTTATTCATGGGGAGTGTCAGCGAGAAATCCTTCAGTGCGACCTTTCCCGCTTTCTGCAGGAATCCTCCGCCATAAATTTTGCTCACACTGCGCATCTCCAGTAAAGGCGTATCCGGTAATGATTCCATGGTCTCTATCCTGCTGAACCCAGTGCAATACTTTCACTCAAAGCCACAAAATGCTCAGGCTCGACTTCCTGCATGCCCGGCTCGTCTTGTGGGCCAGCCTGCTGAATCTCCTCCCAGGCCGCCGCAGGCGGCGGCTGGTGCTTTTGCTTGATGGATGGAATGGAAGAGATCAGCAGTCGAGTGTAAGGATGAACCGGATTCTTGAAAATCGCCCGAACTGGACCAACTTCAACGAACTGCCCCTTATACATCACCCCAATGCGATCAGCCATTTGAGCCTGCAGCCCCATATCGTGGCCGATCAGGATCAGACCGGCATTCAGGCGCTTCTGTACATCTTTCAGGGTTTCAGCGACCAGGCGCTGTACAACAACATCGAGAGCGCTGGTAGGCTCATCAGCGATGATTAATTGAGGGCGCAGCGCGATCGCCATCGCGATGCAGACACGCTGCTTCATCCCCCCGCTCAGTTCATGAGGGTACAGGTTATACACGTCAGGCGACAGGCCGACCGTGTGCAGGAGATCAATGATGCGCTCGCGCAGCACTTTTCCGGGCAGCCGCCCTTCATGGGTCAGGATGGCGTCGCCGATCTGGTCTTTCACCCGCATGACCGGATTCAGGGAGTTCATGGCGCCCTGGGGGATAAGCGAGATCCGGTTCCAGCGCAGGCTGCGCAGCTCTTCCTCGGAACAGCGCTGCAGGTCCGTATCTCCCAGGATGATCTCACCGCCTTCCACTCTGGCAGGGGGCCTGATCAGGCGCAGGATCGCCATGTCAGTTGTGGTCTTGCCGCTGCCCGACTCACCCACCAGACCGAAGGTCTCACCCGCCCTGACGTAAAAGCTCACCCCGCGCACCGCCATAAAGCGGCCTCTGGGCGTGGCATAGGATACATATAGATTTTTTACCTGCAGGATATGGGAATTCTCGGTCACTCTGCCGCCCCTTTCAGCCGTGGATTTGCAATTTCGTCCATCGCCATACTGATTAAGAACAGTCCGATAAACAGCAGCATGAGGAACACGGTTGGAGGCCCCCACCACCACCACATGCCCCGAACGATGGCGGCATATTCAAAAGCATACTGCAGGATCAATCCCAGGGTAGGCGTGAGAATCGGGCCCAGCCCGAGCAGTTGAAGCCCTACGGAAGCCAGAATCGCACCCGATACGGCCGACACGAAGCTCGCCATGATGAAGGGCAGCAGGTTGGGCAGAATCTCCAGAAACAGGATTTCCAGGTCGTTACGGCCGGAAAGCCGGGACATGGACACAAAACCGCTCTCACGCAGGGTCAGCGTCTGAGCGCGTATGGTGCGCGTGGGCCACGGCCATGCAAACAGGGCAACGATCACGGCCATGAGCTCAACGGTGGTAGTGCGCAAAAATGAAGCCAGTACGACCAGCACTGCCAGGGCCGGAATGGTCAGGGTAATATCGGCAGCGCTGCGGATGATGGTATCAACCGGACCGCGGTAGTATCCGGAAATCAGGCCGAGGATGACCCCTACCAGAATGCCGATACCGCCCGCCAGGAAGCCCACCCGAAGGGTGGGGCGAGTCCCGTAAACCATCATCGCCAGAACATCCCGGCCGGTGCTGTCTGTGCCGAGAGGGTGCCTGGCGGACGGCGGGGCAGAATATTCGCCTGCCCCCAGCCGGGTGCCCTCCTCTGAAACTACGAGCGGCCCAACCAGCCCGAAGAGCAGCAGCCCGAGCAGGATTGCCACGCCAGTCACCAGCTTCCAGTCGCGGAAGAAGGCTCTGAACCGCCATCTGACCGACTGCGTTGGAACAACACTCACCACGGTGCTGCTGGCCATGGCTCTACCTCCTCTGATAGGTGATGCGCGGATCCAGGAGCGGGTAGACCAGGTCGAGGATCAGGATGGCAATACCAACCGACAGGACCAGGAAGAAGGTTATCCCCTGGATCAGGGTGTAATCCGCGTTCTGGATGGCGCGATAAAGCAGGAAACCAACGCCGGGGTAGGAGAAGATCACCTCGACCAGCACCGCGCCGGAGACGATCGAACCCAGGGAAATCGCAAGGCCGGTAATCTGAGGCAGGATCGCGTTGCGCAGGGCATAGCGCAGGAAAATCCGCCGCTGTTTCAGGCCCTTGGCCTCAGCCAGGGTGAGGTAATCCGCCCCGATCACGCCCACCATCATCGCCCGCATCCCCAGCATCCAGCCGCCCACCGCGGAGAGCACGATGGACAGAGCCGGGAGGACGGAGTGGTGAGCCACATCCAGGACCATCGAGAGGCTCAACTCATTTGCAGAACCGATGCGTGTGGTCCCGCCAACGGGGAAAAGGTTGAAGCGGAATGCGAGCAGATAAAGCAGGATGATGGCAAGTAGATAATAAGGGATTGCCGCCAGTACGGTCAGTAAGGGCAGTAAGGTGCGCGCGGCTGCAGGAGTCGAGCGCCAGACCAGCAGGGCTCCCAAAAGCGTACCGATCGAAAAGGCGAGCAGAGTGGCAATGATAAGTAGGCCGATCGTCCAGGGGAGCGCACGCATAATGATTGTGGTTACAGGCGTGGGAAAGTTGGAGAGAGAAAGGCCAAGGTCGAACCGCGCCAGGGCTGCCAGGTACTTCAGGTATTGAATGGTTACCGGTTCATCCAGGCCAAACTGCTGGCGGTAGCTTTCAATTATCTGGGCGCTTCCGGCAACACTGGCGCCTTGCTGGGACATTCGCCCGAGCATCGCCGCCACCGGATCGCCAGGCGCCAGGCGAGGGATGATGAAATTAATCGAGGCGGCCACCCATACAATCAGCAGGAAGGTCACCAACCTGCGCAAAAGGTAGACAAGGTTCATGCGCGTCGAAACCTTTCAGGATGATCTGGCGGGGCTCCAGAGGTGACCCTGGAGCCCCAGAGACCCGGAATGAAATTAGCGAGAAGCCGTTTGTGAAGCCGGTTGGAGCTCAATCAGGAACTGGTGTGTGGTCATCCACCAGTTCGGTGGGTGAATGTAGTTGTTCTGGGAGGTCGGCCAGTTCGTCCAATAGGTAGATGTGTAAGGCACAATGCGCACCTGCTGGTACAGACCAAAGGCAGGCAGCTCGCGCAGGAAGATCTCCAATGCCTGGGTGAAGAGCTCATCGATATGGGGATCGCCTGGCTCAAGCTGTGCGACCTGGTCTACGATGGCGCTGTACTCTTCGTTCACCCAGCGGCCGGCGCCCTTGTCATAATCTGTTCGTTCACCTACGGGAACAGCACGGTTCGCATGGAAGGCGTTCAGGGTGGTGTACGGGTCGGTCACGCTGCCGCACAACCAGGCCTGGCGGGCTTCAAAGTCGCCCAGCGAGGCGGCATCCTGGTATGCACTCACGGAGAGGAGCTTCGGCGTGACCTGGATGCCTACAGCAGCCAGATATTCGGTGAACAGGGAAGCGCTGATGCCCCATGCCACTCCGCCTTCCGAAGGTGTCTGGCCCATGATCTCCAGCGTGAGCGGCTGTCCGTCCGGACCGACGAAGAAGCCTCCGGCGCCGCGAGTGTAGCCCTTGCTCTCGATGATCTCGATCGCTTTCTCAGGGTTATACTCCATCACCGGATACTGCTCAAACAGGGCCTGGTTCTTCTCGAGCAAACTGCTCAAGGCTCCATAGGTCGAGAAGAGGAACTGGGCGGTAAGCCCTGAGCCTTCATTGGTCAGGTCGGCGAGCTTTTCCTTGTCAATGGCGTAAGACACTGCCCAGCGCATCTCCGGATCGTCCCAGGGTTGGACGGTGGTGTTGAATTCGAAGTAGAACGGGCAGGGATCGATCCAGGCGTAAGGAGGCTCCGGGAGCCAGGCGACCACGTTGGGGTTTCGGGCCTGGGCAACACGGTATGCTCCCAGGCCAAGGGCAGGCAGTCCATCTACCTGGTTCTCAGACAGCATTGCCGCCCTGCGGTCCTCAGTGCCTTGCTCGATAAAGATTAGCTTTTCAGGCGCCGGCAGCGCATGGAAGCCGGTTTTGGCTGCCCACCAGTCATCCCGGCGTTCGTAGGAAAACTCGGTCGAGCTTGCCTGGGTTAACCGGTAAGGACCGGTGGCGACAGGCCATCCCTTCTCGAGGTCCAAGTTCTTGAAGGTCGTGGGGTCCTGGTCTTTCCAGATATGCTCTGGCATCACAATAATACTGCCCCAGACCTGAACGGACAGGAAGTCGAGGACAAAGCGCGGGTGCGGGGCGGTCAGGGTAATGCGGACGGTGCTGTCATCGACAACCTCGGCGGCCTCCACCCACTGCTCCATGGCCGGGCCATTGATCAGCGTTGGATTGTCCTTGAGCATGTTAATGGTGAAGGCTACATCCCTGGCGGTAAATGGTTGACCGTCGCTCCATTCCACGCCCGGGCGAATCTTAATGGCTAGCTCGGTGTAATCGTCATTGAAAGAGTAGCTTTCAGCCTGCCAGGGCTGAATTTCGCCTGTTTCGTAATTGAGGTAAAAGAGGGATTCGAATACGGCCTGGTGCAGGCCGGCGGAGATCATTGGCCAGCGGGCGGGGATGAAGGGATTGGCAATATCGGGAGAGGCTACCTGCCCACCTTCAAAACCTAAGATCAAGGTGCGGGCGCGCTCCGGGTCGACGGGTTCGGGGGTGGGCATCTCCGGCTCCACCGTGATGATAATGGTCTCCGGTGTGCCGGCGACGATGCGGGTAACTTCAACGGTACGTGGTGTGGATTCGATAACCTGAGGGGTTGTGGCAGGTCTGCAAGAGGTGAGGAGTAGTGCGATGAGCAGAAGCCCTAAACCAAGAACAGAAATCTTTTTTTTCACGGTTCTCCTCCACCGAGGGTCCGAACGGATCAGGTGGAATCAACGAAGCAGAAGTGGGGGTGTGTTCGAATTATCAGGCCTCTTCACCTCCTTGAGCTACAGAATTTATCATATTATTATAATGTAATTACAAATCTAACTTTTATTGTACAGAAAAAATAAGGCCTGTCAAGTATTAACCTGGCATAAGAATGGAAATCAGGCGTCTGGCCGTGAAAAAACTTCGCTTTCTGCGATCGGCAGGTCCGTTATCGCAGAGATCCGTTCGGCGGTCAGGGCAAGCGCCTGCTCAACCGGCCGCCGGCCCGACAGGCAGTCTTCCACCAGGGCTGCAAACTGCCTGGAAACACGGGCGAAACCCGGGAGAGATGGCCGGGTGCGAGCGCGCTCGATCAGTGGGATGGTCTGGCTGACGAAGCTCTTCCCTTCTCGCTGCAGGGCGTTTGCCACGCTGATGCGGCCGGGGATCTGCCCGGTGCGCTCACAGAAGGGCTTCAGGATCTGGGGGTCAACTGTCATGCGCAGCAGACCCAGCGACTGCTGGAGAGATGCCGACTGGCGGTATAAGACGTAGTTCATCCCACCAACCAGGGTGCTGGGTTCCCCGTCTGGTCCGGCCGGGACAGGCACGAACCCCACCCGTTCCAGAAACTCCGCTTCGTCCCATCCGGCGGTCTCACGGATGAAGAAGCTTTCATACGTACCGCCCAGGGCAAGAGCAGCCTTTCCTCTGGCGAAAACCTGGGCTGAATGATCCCAGGTATAGTCCACGACATCAGGGGGAGCCAGGCGCTGCTCGTGAATCAGGGATCGTAAAAACGTCAGGGCGCTGGCAGTTTGTGGGGAAGCGAGGAGAATATGCCCTTCATCCAGAAGCTGGCCACCGGCGGCCCAGATGAAAGGCAGCAGCTGGTAGGTTGTGGTCTCACCGCCCCGCCGGCTGCCGACAAACACAAAAGGATAATCGCCCAGGCCATAGCGCTCTTTGACCTCTGGCCGCTGAAAATGGCGCGCGACCTCCACCAGCTCTTCCCAGGTTGACGGCGGTGAGAGTTTCTCGGCCTCCAGCCAATCGCGCCGGTACCACAGCACGCTGGCGTCACCGCAGATGGGGATGCCCCACAGCTGTCCCTGGAACCGGTTGGCTTCCAGCATGGCTGGAAATGTGTCCAATTTCAAGAACTCGCACCACTGTGGATCCGCTTCTTCGACCGGAACGAGATGGCTTTGATTGGCGAACTCGGCTAACCAAACGGAGTCGAGGACCGAGATATCGGGAGCAGTCCCATTCCCGACCAGGCTGACCAGATGGTCGTGGATATCCCACAGGTGAACGATATCGATATTCAGGTGAAGCGGTTTTTCGGGTTGAGCCGAGTTGTAAAACTGTACAGCGCTCTCCAGGAGCTCCTGCCAGCGGGCATCGGAAAAGACCACCCGGAGTGAATTTTTACCATCCTGATTCTTAAGCGCACTGGACTCTGTCACGAACGTGCCCCGGCCGGCTGTTCGAGTCAGGTAGCCCTCCCTGACCATCTCCGTCAATGCCTGGCGGACAGGGGTGCGGCTGATGCCGTACTCGCGGCAGAGTTCTGCCTCAGTCATGATCCGGTCGCCCGGCCGCAGTTCACCACGGCGGATTTTTTCCACCAGGATTTGTTTTAGCTGGAAATAAAGAGGTACAGGAGAGTCCAGTTGAATCTCTGACATAGATGACACCTCTATGTAAGCAATAATATAATTACATTATAACATTTGTGCTCTTTTTCGCACAATCCCAGGCGGATGGAAAAGTTCGAAAACACAGCAGATGTACCTGAGGAAAGTTCCCCGATTTGCATCCCTGGCGCGCTGAAGACAAGGCAACCTGGGGCAGGAAAACTGCGCCATATTTTTTCTATATCCCTGCTCACCTGCGTACAGGTGAAAATGTTTTACCTGGCAGTGGGCCAGGGGGACCAGGCTGAGTTAACGAACTGCAGGCTTATCTGTCTGTCACAGGCATCTTTCCAGTACTGCTTCCAGGGACTGGTCCATTGCGCTGTCTCTCCATGTCTGCACTCGACGATTTCCGAACTGCTTCTCTATTTGCAGAATCATCTGGCGGGCGTTTTTCCAAGTTTCCAGGGTGCTGGCAGCCTGGTTAGAGACATATTGGGCGAGTTCGAACGCTTTTTCCACCTCGCCGTGAACCAGTCGTAAGCGAGCCAGCCCCAGGATGGCATCCAGCACCAGCGGCGTCGACTGTATTTCAAGGGACAGATGAAGCGCTTCCTGGTACGTTTTCTCAGCTTCCTGAAGCTCATCCGCCAGGATCTCGGCCGCCCCCAGATATGTGAGCGAGCGAGCAATATCCCAGCCTGTGAAATACTCGCCGAAGACCTCCAGGCTTTTCTTCAGATCGCTTATTGCATCGAAATAACGGCCGGACGCCAGTGCTGCCAGACCCAGATAGCGATACGCCGTGCCGATCCCCCAGCGATTCTTCGTTTGCTCGCACAGGGCCAGGCTCTCCTGCATGGAAGCAACCGCCTCCTCGAAGCGTCCCAGCTTAATTTGCGTTTCAACCAGAAAGTTCAGCCCCAATGATATGGAATGCGGGTCGCCAAGCTCTCGCCAGAGCGACAGGCCCGCCTGCATTTGCTCGTATCCCTTCTGGTATTCGCCCATCTGGCTGTCGATGTGCCCCAGGTTGTAGATCCCGTAGGCGCAGAACCAGGGATCGTTCACCTCCTGCGCAATCTCCCAACCTTCCTGGATCAATTCTCTGGCCTCGATTAAATCGCCCGTTAAATGCAGGAGAGTGCCGTTGAAAATCAACGCGTCAGCCAGCAGCGGCCGGGCGTTTACTGCACGCAGGATTGGGATGGCGTTTTGATAACGTTCCAGCGCGCGGGCGAATTGACCGGAGCGGAAGTACAGAAGTCCCTGCTGCACCAGAGACGCACCCAGCGCCTGCTCCATCTGGCTGCTGCGCGGTACAGCGGTCAGTGACTGGACAAGCTGCTCCATATGATCTATGCCGTCATAAATCAGGCCGGAGACCTCGAAATACCAGCCAAATGAACGGACGGTCCTGCCCAGCAGATCGTATTTCTCTCGCCGGATACCCCAATCCCAGGCTGCCCGCATATTGTCAAATTCGATGGCCATATCGTGAACAGCTGCCTGCTGAGAGGCGCTCTTCAATTTCTGTTCGTATTCCGTGGAAAGGTGCAGGTAATAATGGCAGTGGCTGTCACGGGTTTCAAAGCAGCGAGATGGATCTTCATTGAGGCAGTCCAGAGCATACTGGCAGATGACTTCGTGCAGGTCGTAGCGTCCATCCTGTGTGCGCCGGACGAGTGACTTGGAAACCAAAGACGACAGCAGCGGCAGAGAGGCACCTGCAATCTGTTCAGCGGCGGTGCGGTCAAAACCTCCACGAAACACGGACAGCCGGCTGAGCGAGTCCCGCTCCGCGGCGGATAACAGCCTCCATGAATGATCGAAGGTAGCCCGCAGCGAACGGTGACGTTCGGGAATATCACGCATGGACGTGGTCAGAAAATCGATGCTGGCCTCGATCTCCCGGGCAATATCTCTGCAAGATAGTATGGTCACCCATGCCGCAGCCAGTTCAATCGCCAGTGGGATCCCTTCGAGAACCTGGCAGATGCGAATCAGCGCCGGCCTATCTGCCTCTGTTGGTTTAAATTCAGCATCCATGCGCCGCGCGCACTGGATGAATAAGTCCGCCGCTTTGTAGTCTTCGAGAAGGCCGGCATACCCCGGTGGAGGAATGGGCAGGCCGTGCAGCTCATAGATCCATTCCCCGCGCAGATTCAACCGTTCCCGGGAGGTACAGAGGATCTTAATGCTGGGGAACCCCTGAAGAATTTCCGCCACCAGATCCACAGCAGAGGAGGATTGGGCCAGCAGATGTTCAAAGTTATCCATAACCAGAAGCGCCGACTGCTTCATCTCGTGCGTAAAGTAGTTGAACAACTGCGCCTTCGGGTCGGTAGGCCCTGAAAACGAAAGTTCAAGTGCTTCAGCAACCGCATGGACGATTAATTCAGCCGAGCTGATCGATGCCAGTGGGATGTAATGAACGCCGGCGGGAAACCTGTCTCGCCAGCGTGAAGCGAATTCGATAGCCAGCCGTGTCTTGCCGATTCCCCCAACGCCTGTCAGGGTCAGCAGACTGCACTGCGGATCGTTGAAGATTCTTGCCATCGCCGCGAGCTCAGAGTCGCGCCCCAGAAGCGGGGTAGGGGGCAATGGCAAATGGTGGATTACCGGCAGACGAAACGGAGGGGAGGGTATTAAATCAGATGCGGGCAAGCAGAGGCGTTCCAGGTTCAGCTCGCCGCGTGCTACACGGATGAACACCGACCGGTGGATGTCTGGAATATCCAGCGCAGAAGCCAGCAGACCCGCAAGCTGTTTAGATGGTCTGCGTTCCCCGGTCTCGATTTTCCTCAAGGCAAATACTGAACAGCCGGTGCGTTGAGCCAGCTCTTCCTGGGTCAGGTCGAGCGCCTTGCGACGGGACTTGAGCCACTCGCCAAAGAGAATCGGAAATTGAGGGTCATCCATTCCGACCGGCTGCTCATTTTCAAAAAACTGCTTTCAATTCCCAGAGCAATGGATTCTGATGATGTTCATAAAAATTGTAGCATATTTTGGGTTAGCCGGAGGGTGAGTCTGGTGACCCAATCTTGAACCGGTCGGGGTGTTTAATGGCTCATAGAACCGTAGAACCTTATTTTGTGAAGGAGAAAAACCATGAACACCTCTCTGTTAATCCTGTTTCGCATCGTTCACGTTTTTGCCGGCGCACTCTGGATCGGCGCAGCCATATCTTATTTGTTTTTCTTCAAGCCCTCGATCAAAGCCATCGGTCCGGCAGGCTCGCAGTTCATGCGATCCCTGGCTGAGAGGCGGAAGTACCCGGTCTTCATGATTACCACCAGCCTTCTGACTGTGCTGGCCGGAGGCGCTCTGTACATCTACGCTTCGGGAGGGTTTAACCTGGCCTGGATCAGAACGGGACCCGGCCTGGGTTTCACCATCGGCGCTCTCGCCGGGGTTGCCGCCTTTTTCATCGGTTTCTTCGGCATTGGTCGAACCTCAGCACAGATGGGTGCACTGAGTGCGCAGATTGGATCCTCGGGCGGCAGCCCTACACCCGATCAAATTAACGTCCTCCATGCCCTGGGAAAAAAGCTCTCGCGCGCCGAACTAGTCGACTTTGTGATGCTGTTCATCTCGATGTCGACCATGGCGACGGCACGCTACTGGCCGTTCTAAGGATCGTAAGTTAGGAATGTATCTGGAGCTTTACCATGAATGTACTTTGTGTCTCATTTCTTCTACTGATAATCCTGCTGACCCTGTTTGCTGGAGGCTGCTCACAGCAGCCTTCAGCACAGGGAGATGCAAATTCTGACGTTGAGTACACGCTCACGACAGCGATGGATGCCGGGCGGATGGTTTTCAAAGGGGTTGGAGGGGAGATCGACGGTATGACCAATCCCGACCTGACTGCCCTGCAGGGCGAAACGGTACGTATTACCCTGATCAACGGCGACGACATGCCCCACGATCTGGCCATCCCCGAAGTAAACGCAGCAACCAGCGTAATCTCTGCGAAAGGACAATCCACTGAGGTGACTTTCGGAGTTACCTCAGCGGGTAAGTTTAGTTATTTCTGCACCGTATCGGGCCACCGCCAGGTGGGGATGGAAGGTGCACTGGTCGTTGGTGAGCCATAAAACGGGAGATCCCCTCTGCACCAGGCTGCCTATGCAGTAGCGTACAGAGGGGATCGTTTACTTTTTAGAACGCATAAACCTGGGACGGCATCGCACCAGAAAAAAACTATTTGAACCCGTTATCAATGCGTATCGATGCCATTGAAAAATACAAAGTTATTTTGTGCAGATCCAGTCGAGGAACTGAATGGAAATCTTAGCTTATGACCAGGTCGATCCAGAAGATGTGTTTCACATTACCATGCTCGCTCTGGGTTCCGCCCTGACACCCGAAATCAGTGAACACCTCCAGCGCACTGCCCATCCCCCGCATCCCGATTTATCCGTCTGCGCAGTTGAGGATGACATGGTCGTTGGTTATGCTGGTGTTTATCCCCAGCCGGTGCTCACGATCGCGGGCTGGGAGGATGTGGGCTGCTTTTGGGCGGTTTGCATACATCCGCAGTACACCGGCCGCGGCATCGCAACCCGCCTGCTAGAAGAGGTACATGTACGCATGCACGCGATCGGGCTGCGTTTTTCTATGTTCCATACAAAGCGTTCTCTCAGTGCCTACCAGTTGTTTCGCCGAAGCGGGTACGAGGATATGGAAATCTGGGCAACGGCTGTGGCACGCTGGGAAACGGCGCACCAGCCCACCCGGCTGCGCGCTGTGCCGCCGGATCAGGGCGGATACGATCTTACAGAACAGGTGTTTCGAGATGCTGCCAGAGGCCTCCTGGGCTTTACCTTGCGGCAGAAACCTTTTTCACGATTGCAGGAGAGGGTCAAGCTCGATGAGATTCAAATCTTATGGGAAAATGACCAGCCAGTCGGTTTCGCGCTGACTTCTGTGGATCGATCCATTTTATATGTTCGCGATCTGATATTGAAAAACGGAGTGAATCCGGGAGAGGCTGCGGCAGCACTGGCTTCTCGAGAAAAAACAGCATGTGTGTACGTGAAGGCCAGCCGCCCCGTTGAAATCGCCAGTCTGAGGCAGGCCGGTTACCAGATCGCCCATCCCGATTGGAGCGCTTTCCTGGTGAAACCCCTTGCCCCTGATGTGACGCTTCAAGAAGCACGCCGCATCTTCGGCATCGGTACCGACCGGTTTTTGATTTCGTGCATGGATACCATCTGGGAATAATTTAATCAGTCGCAGTAATTCATCCAGGAACCTTAAAAACTCACGAATGTAGTAAGATAATGCTGATATGGACCTCTTCGACCATGCCATGCAGGAAAGTATGAAGACTGAAGCGCCCCTGGCGGCGCGCATGCGGCCGCGCACGCTGGACGAGTATATCGGTCAGGAGCACGTCGTCGGGCCGGGGAAGCTGCTGCGCCGGGCGATTGAAGCCGACCGCATGTTTTCGTCGATTATTCTGTGGGGACCGCCTGGAACGGGTAAGACGACGCTGGCGCAGATCATCGCCAACCAGACGCGCTCCCATTTTGAGACTCTTTCAGCCGTGATGTCGGGCAAGGCCGAGCTGCGTAAGGTGATCGATGATGCCCTGGAGCGCCGGCGGCTGTACCAGAAGAAGACAATCCTGTTCGTGGACGAGGTTCACCGCTGGAATAAAGCCCAGCAGGATGCCCTGCTGCCGCACGTAGAGAACGGCACGGTCACTTTAATCGGGGCAACGACGGAGAACCCGTATTTTGAGGTCATTGGGGCGCTGGTCTCAAGATCCCGTGTATTCCAGCTTCGTCCACTCCAGGAAGAAGATGTACGCCGCATTCTTGAACGCGCCCTGACCGATCCTGAACGAGGTTATGGCCAGCGCAAGATTCACATGGATGAGGATGCCTTGCAGCATCTCATCCGCGTTGCGGGTGGAGATGCCCGTAATGCGCTGAACGCGCTGGAACTGGCTGTGGAGAGCACGCCGCCTGAAACAGATGGCGTGATCCATATTACGCTGGAAGTGGCCCAGGAGTCTATCCAGCGCCGGGCGGTGTTGTATGATAAAGACGGCGACGCACACTACGACACGATCTCAGCTTTTATCAAGTCGGTACGCGGTTCTGATCCCGACGCGGCGCTGTACTGGCTGGCGAAAATGCTTTATGCAGGCGAGGATCCGCGTTTTATTCTGCGGCGGTTGTTGATCCTGGCCGGAGAGGACATCGGCCTGGGGGATCCGCTGGGGCTGGTCGTGGCCAGCGCAGCGGCGCAGGCATTCGATTATGTTGGCATGCCAGAAGGTATCTACCCGATTGTGGAGGCCACGCTTTATCTGGCCACCGCGCCGAAGTCGAATTCTGCGGGCGCTTATTTTAAGGCTTTTCAATTGATTGAGGCGGAAGGTCAAACAGAAGTACCGCAGCATTTGCAGGATGCGAATCGCGATGCGCACGCGCTGGGGCACGGGAAAGGCTACCAATACCCGCACGAGCACCCGGATCATTTCCTGCCCCAGCAGTACCTGCCGAGAGGGCTGCTGGGAACCTATTTCTACCGGCCATCAAATCAGGGATACGAAGCGGAAGTCGCAGACCGGCTGGCGCGCTGGCGTGAGGCGCAGCGTAAGGCGCTGGGGGTGGAGCGTAGCGAAACGCTGCCGGAACTGTCTGAAGATCAAATCAAGGAGATCAAGGCCAAACACAAAGCCGGGGGATAACCCACAACATGACCGTTATCTTGTTTATTCGCCACGGGGAAAATGATTACGTGAAGAAAGGGCGCCTGGCAGGACGGTTACCAGGCGTGCATTTAAATAAAAAGGGACAGATGCAGGCCCAGGCAGTGGCTGATAGGTTATGTAAAGTGCCGATCAAGGCGGTTTACAGCAGCCCGCTGGAACGGACGATGGAAACCGCCGAGCCGCTGGCAAAGGCACTCGGGCTGGAGGTCATCCAGCGTCCGGGCCTGGTTGAAATCGATTTTGGGGAATGGCAGGACAAGAAACTTAAAGGTCTGAGCCGGCTGAAGGTTTGGCGAAGGGTTCAGTATACGCCTTCGCTGGTTCGTTTTCCGGGTGGGGAAACCTTCGGCGAAGCCCAGGCGCGCATCGTGCATGAAATTCAGGAACTTTCTGCGCTGCATGAACCCAAAGACCTCATCGCCTGTGTAACCCATTCGGACGTGATCAAGCTGGCGGTGGCATATTTTATCGGGCTGCCGCTGGATATGTTTCAACGCCTGCATGTGGCACCTGGCTCGATCAGCGCTCTGGCGCTGGACGAAGGCTCCAGCCGTCTGCTGACTCTTAACTATGAAGTAACCGCCTTTACAGAACAGCCTGAAGAAAAAAAAGTGGACAAAAATTAATCCATTTCTATGTTTCTGCTCGACAGACGATACCCTGATTCTGGTATACTCATATTTATGAAATGTATTCCCGGGGTATATCTCCCGGGCTAATGAGGAGTCATTATGCCGTCCATCGAAATTGACCTGCAACCGGTCAGTCATATCACGACCGATGCCATAGGCACCCCTGGAAAGCGGGTTTTCTATATTCAGGGATGGCAGGGCGAGCGAACCATTACGGTGATTGTCGAGAAAATCCAGATTCAATCGCTGGCTGTCGGCCTGGAACAGTTCCTGGCGGAAATTTATGAAAAATACCCGAACCTGCCAGACGCCTCGGCAGAGTTCGAAGAAGAGAAGATGCACATCAACCCCCCTGTCGACCCTCTGTTTCGGGTCGGAGAGTTAGGGCTGGGGTATGATGCCGAGCGCGATCTGGTTGTGCTGGTGGCGCGCGAAATGGTGCCCGAAGGCGAGGAAGGTGAGGATGCCAGCGTTGTGCGCTTCTGGTGCACTCGCTCTCAACTGCGCGCCATGTGCCATTGGGGTATGGAGGTAGCCTCACGCGGACGCGCGATCTGTCCGCAGTGCGGGCAGCCAATGGATCCCGAGGGTCATTTTTGTCCCAAAAAGAATGGGCACATGCATTAACCGCCCTGGAAGACAGAGGGCCCGCACCGGGGTTCTGCTGATATAGATTCACCCCATTCTTTATGTCTTTATCGTTTGCCGATACCCTCATCGCTCTTGAAAAAGGAAAGATAACCATTCAGGGCGAGTTTTTGTGGGGTTCGAACTACACCTTCCTGGTGCAGATTGAACATGAAGGCCAGACTCTGGCCGGGGTATATAAACCCACACGGGGAGAACGCCCTCTATGGGATTTTCCAGTCGCCACCCTGGCCAAGAGGGAGGTAGCGGCTTTTATTGTCAGCGAGGCACTGGGGTGGGAGCTGGTGCCTCCGACGGTATACCGGAAAAAGGCACCTATCGGCGCAGGATCTGTGCAGCTGTTTATTGAACACGATCCCGAGTATCACTATTTCAACTTCAGCGACGAAGATCTACAGCGGCTGCGGCCAACCGCGCTGTTCGATCTGCTCATCAACAATGCCGATCGTAAAGGCAGCCATATCTTGATCGACCCTGACCGGCATATCTGGTTAATCGATCATGGGGTTTGTTTTCACGTAGAGGAAAAGCTGAGGACGGTCATCTGGGATTTTTCCGGTGAACCACTTCCGGAGGATCTATGCGCCGACCTGAACCGGTTCATCAAGCTGCTTGAACCTGAGGGGGATGCGCCATCCCGCCTGGCGACGGAGCTGAGGCCCTATTTGAACAAAGAAGAGATCAAAATGCTGAGCGTGCGGGCAAAGAACCTGGTAGCGCTCAACCGCTTTCCGCCTCCCAATCCGTACCGCAGGCCGTATCCCTGGCCACAAATTTAATAAACTGAGTGATCAACACTGGTAAACGGAGAAAAGATGCCCCATTATCATCTGGCTCTGCTAGGGTTTGGGAATGTCGGACAGGCGCTTGCGCGCCTGCTTCTGAGGAAAGCCGATGAACTGCGCTCCCTGTATGATCTGACCTTCGACGTCACCGGCATCGCCACCGGGCGCCATGGAAGTGCGTTGAATCCAAATGGCATCGAACTTGAGCGGGCGCTGCAGCTTATGGAAGCCGGGGAGCGGCTGGACTCGCTGTCCACACAGCCGGTACCTGTGAACGCATTCGACTTTATCCGCCGCTCGCAGGCACAGGTGCTGTTTGAAAACACCCCGGTGAATTACGAAAGCGGGCAGCCGGCGGTCGATCATCTGAAGCAGGCCCTGGAACTGGGGATGCATGCCATTACGGCCAACAAAGGCCCGGTGGTGCATGCATACTCCGAACTGCGAGAACTGGCCCGTTCCAGAGGCGTCCGTTTTTACTTTGAATCCACCGTTATGGACGGCGCGCCCATCTTTTCACTATTTCGCGAGACACTGCCGGCGGCTCATCTACGCAGTTTTCGCGGCATCCTGAACTCAACCACCAACATGATCCTGACGCGCATGGAACAGGGCGAAACTTTTGAGCAGGCTGTTGCTTACTGCCAGGAAATCGGGCTGGCGGAAACGGACCCCAGCGGTGATGTGGACGGGTGGGACGCGGCGGTTAAGGTTGCAGCCCTGTCTACCGTCCTCATGGGCGTGAACCTGAAACCACAGGAAGTTGAGCGTGAAGGCATCCGCCGCATTACGCCTGAAGATATCCGCGCGGCGAGGGCTGAGAACAAGCGCTGGAAGCTGGTCTGCACTGCAGAGCGCCAGGGCCAAGGGGTGCGGGCCTGCGTTGCACCGCAGCTGGTGGATGCAGCGTCGCCGCTGTTCGGCGTGGAGGGCTCGACCAGTATTGTCCAGTTCGAAACGGATGTGCTCGGTCTGCTCACCGTAATCGAAGCCGATCCAGGACCCGATACCACAGCATACGGACTGTTTGCCGATTTCCTTAATGCAGTCCGGTCGGTATGAGCCGGTCAGGCAGCCTGCCACCGGCATACCTGCCTGCGGCAGGTTTATCGATGGCATCGAGTAAAAATAGATTAGAATAGCTCCGAACGGCGGAAAATCTTTTATACTATAGCGAGGATCTCCCACCCAGGAGGCCTCCATCATTAAATTGCCTGGAGTCAAATCATGGGAAACTTTAAAATTAACGCCTATCCACTGCTGCTGCTCATCATTGTTGTTATTATGGTCCTTTGTGCAATGTCGGTTAATATCTAATGAATTGATATGTCCGGAAATTAAACCTGCCCGGTGAACACACATGAAATTGAATAATCCCGGGCATGTATGTGTATTGTGCTCAGTTCTTGTTGTTGGTCCGAGACACAGACTGGCAGATCGAAAGAGCGCCTTTTTTCGCAGGTACGCCTGGAAGCAGACGTGGCGGTGAAAAAGCAGGCGCTCTTATTGTTTATCCCGGTTTAGAGTAGAGCAGGAACTGAGTGGCAGGACTCGGCACGAGCATCGCATCAGGATGCTCCATTGCCTCTGATGCTGAAAAAAGTAAACGCAGGCGGATCAACCAGGGGGGAAACGATCTTCTACCCCAGCGTAAAACGCATCCACATCGATACGATTGACGCCCTACATCATGTGATGTTCACGAAACCAGCGGCAGGCGTCCTCGACTGCCTGGCGTACAGAATGCGAGGCCTGCAGTCCAAGCTGCTGTTCGGCTTTGCGCGTATTGTAGTAGAAAAAGAAGCCGGCCCGGCGCAGCGAAGCGCTGCCCACGGGGAAGAACGAGCCGATGCGACCGGTCAGGTCGATCGCGGACGCCACAGCGCGAGCTACACCGGCGGGGACAGTGAACAGAGGCGGGCGCGCGCCGGTGACGGATGCGGCAATCTGCAGGAAGCGCAGATGGGTCAGGTTCTCGCCGCCGAGGATATAGCGCTCGCCGGTTTTTCCATGCTCAAACGCCAACAGGTGACCCCGGATGACATCCTCAATATGCACAACGTTCAGCCCACCGGGAACGGCGACCGGAACCCGGCCGCGCGCAACCTGAATCAGGATATTTCCTGATATGCGGTTTAAATCACCGGGTCCAATCACAACGGTTGGGTTGGTGATAACCACATCCAGGCCGCGAGCTACAGCCTTCTGGACCTCGATCTCGGCCAGATACTTGGCATGACCGTAGCGCCACCATTCAGGGCGGAAATTCCAGGTATGATACTCATCCATACACAGGATCTCGGGGCGATTCCCGGCCCTGCTGGTGGGTATTTCCAGAGGCACACCCAGTGCGGCTACAGAGCTGGTGTGGACAACACGCCGGACCCCGGCGCTCAGGGCGGCAGACAGCACATTGCGCGTCCCCTCTACGGTGACCGTGTACATGCCCTGTGCCTTGTTGGAGCGGCCCATTTTCGCAGCCGTGTGGAACACGACCTCGATCCCCTGTACAGCGCGTTCTACGGATTCGATGTCGGTCACGTCTCCGACTGCATGTTCTACATCGAGTCCCTGAAGACCGTCCAGCTTGCTGTCTGGACGGTGAAAGGCGCGTACCGACCAGCCCCGGGCTGCCAGCGCACGACAGAGCTGACTTCCGATAAAGCCGGTCGCACCGGTAACGAGCACTTTCATAGTTCTCCTCCCAGGCGGCGCACCTCATCCATAACGATTTCCAGGTCTTTCGACCTGGTACGGTGAGAGACGAAGCAGGCTCGCAGGGCTGTCCTGCCCTGCAGGCGAGTCATCGAGAGAAAAGCGCGCGGGCTGCGCTGGAGGGCACGGGCAATCCGCTCGTTGAGCTCGTTTAATTGCTGTTCTCCGACGTCCCCATTCTGCAATCCAGGAGGTGAATAGCGGAAAGCCACAATCCCCAGTGTGGGCGGAGCCAGCAGTTCAAAGTCAGGAGCTGACTGTAGGCGTTCGGCGAGTTCTGCAGCCAACCGGTACTGGTGTGAGAGCGAAGCGCGAAAGGCCTCGACCCCATACAGCTTGAGGGATAGATAGATTTTCAGCGCCCGGAAAGAACGCGAGAGCTGGGGGCCGTAATCGCGGAAATGAAACGGACCAGCAGGATTCCCGCTGTTGGGCAAGTATTCCGTCTCCACGGCAAATGCAGCCGGAAGATGAGACGGATCACGTACCAGTGCACAGCCGGCTTCGAAGGGCATGTATAAGGATTTGTGTGGGTCGAACGCGAGAGAGTCCGCTTGCTCCAGTCCTGCGGCGAGATGGCGTTTTTCGGGAATCAGGTGTGCGGTGCCGCCGTAAACACCGTCAACATGCAGCCAGACTCCATGCTTTCGACATACTTCTCTCAGGCTGAGCAGGTCATCGCATGCGCCGGTGTTCACCGTACCCAGCGTGGCGACCACTGCCAATGGTCGAAACCCGTCCTGCAGATCACTGCGAATCTGCTGATCCAGGGCGGCCGGATCCATCCTGAAATCCGAATCGACGGGTATGAAGCGCAGGTGCTGGCGCCCGATCCCCATCATGTCCACAGCTTTGGGAACACAATAATGGGTTTCGTGGGTCAGGTAGACGGTGAACGGCGGCTGCCCGTACAGACCGCGATCGCGCGCCTGAGGGTCTACTGCAGATCGAGCGGCCAACAGGCAAACGAAGTTTGCCATCGACCCACCGGAGAGCAAAATCCCTGACGCCGAGGGGGCGTAACCACAGATCTCTTTAATCCATTCGATCACGCGCAGCTCAACTTCGGTTGCTGCAGGAGCGCCCTCCCAGACGGCTACCGACTGGTTGAGGACCGCTGCCAGGGCCTCGGCATACACGGCTGCAGCCAGAGGAGATGTGCGGATCCAACCCAGAAAGCGAGGATGTCCGACGCGCGAGGAGTTGGCCGCGATCCTGGTGGAGAATTCGTCGATGATCTGCTTTAATTCCTGAGCTTTCCAGGGCAGGGATTCATCAAAAAGGGCCCTCAGCTTTTCCGGGGTGATGTCCGGAGGCTGGACGGGCAAATGCTCCAGATCCTGCAGATAAGAATTGATAAAGCGAACTGTAAATTCCCCCAGCTCCTGAAGCTGGTCTGCGCTGAGTTCCAGATCGATGTTCATCCTGCCCACCTTGGGTCGATGCGCGCGGTGTGAATCGATTCCGCCCTGTTTACAGCCTGCAAGTCGTAAAGACAGCGGCGCGCGGCTGACCCCCAGATCTGATTTGCAGCAGGCGGCTAATCACCGATCCACTCAACAATTGTGGCCTCACCCTGACCAACACCAACGCACAGGGTGGCCAGGCCGTAGAACGGCCGTTTTTCGGACGGAGCGCGCCGCCGCATCTCATGCACCAGCGTGGTCAGGATGCGAGCCCCGGAGCAGCCCAGCGGGTGACCCAGCGCAATCGCACCCCCATTTACGTTGGTGATCTCCGGGCGCATGTTCAGTTCGCGCATCACAGCCAGCGCCTGGACGGCGAATGCCTCGTTGAGTTCGATTAAACCGATATCCTCCATGGTCAGGCCTGCGCGGGCCAGAGCCTTACGAGTTGCGGGGATGGGCCCCAGGCCCATCGTGCGCGGCTCGACACCTGCCGCGGCGGAGGCGACCACGCGGACCAGGGGTTTGAGGCCGAGCTGTCTGGCAGTCTCCTCTTTCATTAATAACACAGCAGCCGCACCGTCGTTCAACCCCGAAGAATTGCCCGCTGTCACCGTACCATCTTTGCGGAACGCCGGCCGCAGACGGCCCAGAGCTTCCAGAGATGTGTCGCGCCGGGGGCGTTCGTCCGTGTCGACGATCAGCGGGTCACCTTTACGCTGGGGGATGCTGACCGGGACGATCTCTTCAGCGAATTTGCCCGAATCTATGGCTGCCACTGCCCGGCAGTGACTCTCCAGCGCGAAAGCGTCCTGCTCCTGACGAGAGATGGGAATCAGGTCGTAAATGTTTTCAGCGGTTTCTCCCATCGACTCGATGCCGTACATGGCTTCCATTTTCGGATTAGGGTAGCGCCAGCCCAGAGCTGTATCCCAGGCGGTAAGATTTCCGAACTGATACCCCTGAGATGCTTTGGGCAGCGAGTAAGGAGCCCGGCTCATGCTTTCCACACCACCGGCTATATAGACATCCCCCTCCCCGGCTTTGATAGCACGGTAGGCCATGTTTACAGCATTCAATCCCGAGGCACACAGGCGGTTTACGGTTACCGCGGGGACCTCGACCGGGAAGCCAGCCAGGAGCGCTGCCATGCGGGCTACGTTGCGATTGTCCTCACCCGCCTGGTTTGCACAGCCCAGGTACACTTCTTCAATCATAGCCGGGTCAATTCCGGTCCGCTGGACAAGGGCCTGGAGAACATGAGCGGCCAGATCGTCCGGGCGCACGGCGGCGAGGGTGCCACCCAGAGCACCAATGGGTGTACGAACTGCATCGATGATGACAGCTTCAGGCATGACCTTCTCCTCGAGTTGTACGTAAGTATTTTTTAAAAGTGGAAGACTGTACAGGAAGCGCGAAACCAATGCGCTTCCTGTATTCCAACTGTTTTCAATTCTACCATTGAGGGAAATTGCGGCGGTCCGTTCCTTTCCGTAGAGACGGACCGCCAGGATCAAGCATGCCTTTCAGGCACTGCCTCAACAAAAGAGGGGCGCAGCCTGCTTTCCATATCCAGCAGCCACTGTTTGGTTTTCAGACCGCCGCGGCCGCCGTAACCGTGCAGCTTACCGTCCGTCCCAACCACGCGATGGCAGGGGATGACGATTGGCATCGGATTGGTCGCCTGAGCGCGCCCGACGGCCCGAGCCGCCCGCGGCCTGCCTACCTGTACGGCAAGTTCTCCATAGGTGCGCACCTCACCGTATGGAATGGCGTAAGTGGCCTGCAGAACCTGAGCCTGGAAAGGCGTCAAAAATGACCAGTCAAGCGGGAAGTCAAAGGCACAGCGCCGGCCTTCCAGATATTCTTGAATCTGCTGCACATAGATGGCTGTGCAGTGGGGATCTATTCGGGTTGTGAGGAAACCATGCCGGGCCAGCTCCTGGCGGTATTCATCTTCACTGCCGCAGAAGCCTACGGACACAAGACCTCTTTCGGAGACCCCAACCCAGAGCGGACCAACAGGGGTGGGAGCGCATTCTTGTATGGCGAGCGCAAGTTTGATAGCCATGATCAAAAATCCTTCAAAATTGTTGGGAAGTCGTAGGGTAAACGTAGGGTAAGCGTAGGTAAGGCGTCAAGCAGGTAAAAGTGCCCTCTGGTAATATAGGTCACGAAGGGCGATTTCTCTTCTTCTCCTCCTTAGAGAGAGCCGGGGGCGGCGTACCCGGCTCTCGGTGATTCTGGGGCCCTTCCTTCCCCTATTTTCTGAATTTCTGAATAACGAAAACAGTCCACCAGATGGTCATTGACCATGCCCACAGCCTGCATGAACGCGTAGCAGATGGTGGGGCCAACGAAGCGAAAACCAAGCCGGGTCAGGTCTTTGCTCATAGCTTCAGCCTGGGGCGTCAGCGCGGGGATTTCACCCAGCGAGCGCCAGGAATTCTGCCGCGGTTTGCCATCGACAAAGCGCCAGATGTAAGCTGAGAAGCTCCCGTATTTCTGCTGAACTTCCAGGAAGCGGCGGGCGTTGTTTACTGCCGAGTGAATCTTCAGCCGGTTGCGTACGATGCCGGGGTTTGCCAGCAGGGCGGCGATTTTTTCCTCTTCATAGCCTGCCACAAGCTGAGGATCGAAATTGTCGAAGGCCAGACGGTAATTCTCGCGCTTGCGTAGAATGGTGATCCAGCTCAGACCCGCCTGTGCTCCTTCCAGAATGAGAAACTCAAACAACTTCCGGTCGTCATATACGGGGACGCCCCATTCCTGATCGTGATAAGCCTGGTAGAGCGGGTCAGATCCTGCCCAGCCACAGCGGTTTTCGTTTACGGCGGTCATACAGGGTTCTCCTGGGATGTTAGAGGTCCATCTGAATTTGTTCAGGCCCCGAGCGGCCGGGTGGAGGCAGCAGCCCACGCGCAATTAGCCAGTCGCTGGGGGGACCATTCCATCCGTAGCGCGCCAGATCGATGCGTTCACGTTCATCGAATTCCACACCCTCGGCTTCCAGCAGTGCTCGCTGGCGGAGATGACCGCCCATTTTACGAATGCTGATCTTTCCCTGGGCGTTGATAACCCGCTGCCAGGGGACATCATCGGGGCAGGCAGCCATCGCGCCGCCAACCCAGCGGGCTCCAAAGGCTTCGTAATCACGCAGGTTCATTCCATCCGGCGGGGGGATCATCGCGGCGATCTGCCCGTATGTGCATACTCGCCCGGGTGGGATCTGGCGGACGATCTCCCAAACGCGGGCATTAAATGCTTTTGGGTCTGGATGAGATGTAAATCGACTTTCCATCAAGACCTCCCTGTATCCGTCCGGTTATTTTAGCGGTGCAGGTACAGTGAATTAAATGTAGGATAGCAGAACGATTGTTCGATGTCAAGGCGAAAGCTTAACTAGAGAAAGTTCCATTATAATCAAGGTCTGTGACATCCACGATCTCTTCTGCCAATCGACAGATCGCCCGCGCCGCCGGAACAGTGATGGTGGCGTTTGCGCTGAGCAACCTCACCGGCCTGCTGAGAAGTGTGTTGATGGCGCGCGCCTTCGGCACATCGGCCGAGCTGGAGGCGTTTACTGCCGCCAACCAGGTCTCTGAGACGCTTTTCAACCTTATTGCCGGCGGCGCGCTCGGGTCAGCGTTTATCCCCACTTATACCACTCTGCTATCCCACGAGCGTACCAGACAGGCCTGGAAGCTGGCATCTGCTGTTGCCAACTGGGTGCTGCTGGTGTCCACCACGGTCAGTGTACTGGCAGCCATCTTTGCCCCACAGATCGTGCGCTACCTGCTGGCATCCGGTTTTGCGGATGACCCGTACAAGTTTGAACTGACCGTCCGGCTGCTGCGTCTGATGCTGCCGTCCGCGGTGATCTTCGGCTTGAGCGGTCTGGTGATGGGGATTCTGAATTCGCACCAGGTATTCCTGGCACCAGCGCTGGCGCCATCGATGTACAGCCTGGGCATCATCGCTGGCATCCTGGTGCTTTCTCCCCTCCTGGGAATTTTTGGGCTTGCGGCAGGCGTGCTGATCGGCTCGGCCCTGCACCTTCTGCTTCAAGTGCCTGCTCTGCTGCGCCAGAAACCGTTTTACCGCTTTACATGGGGTAAGGGTGTACCAGAGCTCAGGGAAGTGCTGCGCCTGATGGGGCCACGCCTGTTTGGCGTGGCCATTGTGCAGCTGAATTTCTGGGTAAACGTCAACCTGGCATCATTTATGGCAGAGGGCAGTGTGAATGGGGTGCGTTATGCCTTTCAACTGATGCTGATGCCGCAGGCTCTGATTGCCCAGTCAATTGCGATAGCTGCACTGCCCACCTTCTCAGCCCAGGCAGCTCTGGGGAAGCTGGATGAAATGCGCTCATCTCTGGCGTCCAGCCTGCGAGGTGTGATCCTGCTGTCTGTGCCAGCTGCCATTGGGCTGATTCTGCTGCGCCGGCCGCTGGTTACGTTTCTGTTTCAGCGCGGTGAATTTGACGTGCGCTCTACTGAACTGGTAGTATGGGCGCTGCTGTGGTATGCGGTGGGACTGGTGGGGCATTCGGTGGTGGAGGTGATGGCACGTTCTTTCTACGCGCTGCACGACACACGCACCCCGGTGCTGGTTGGAGCGGCTGCGATGGGCCTGAACGTGGCCTTCAGTTTTCTCTTTGCGTCACTGTTTGGACGTCTGGGCTGGATGCCCCACGGCGGGTTGGCGCTGGCCAATTCCCTGGCTACCGCCCTGGAGATGGCAGGACTGCTGGCAATCATGCGCCGGCGTTTACAGGGGGTAGAAGGCAGCCAGGTGTTCAAAGGGTTCCTGCAGGCAAGCGCTGCGTCCCTGGTCATGGGTCTGGGGTTGTGGTGGTGGTTGGACCAATCAGGGAGCCTGCCGGCCTGGCTGGTTCTGGGTGCCGGTCTGGCAATCGGGTTGGTCGTCTACGGGGTGAGCATACTGGCCCTGGGGGGCTCTGAAGTGCGCGGCCTGCTGCGCCGGGCGCTTGAGCGTGTGCGCTTGAAAACAGCCGGATAATTACCAATACCAGCCGTACATCCAAAATGCCTGGGCCATCGCAATTCCCATGAGTGTACCCATGAACGCCTGTATAGGGGTATGCCCAAGCACCTCACGTAAATGCTCCTGCTTCAGTGGGTGGCCGGTGGCCAGGTCGTTGATCATGGCATTGATCAACGCTGCGTGACGTCCAGCCTGGCGCCGGATACCGGTCGAATCGTAGATAACAATCATGGCTACTGCTACAGCCAGTGCAAAGAGAGGGGTATCGAAACCAGCCGATAAACCGATCCCATGCGCTGTCGAGGCAACCAGCGCTGAATGAGAGCTGGGCATGCCTCCAGCGCGAAACAGCAAAGCCCAGTTCCAGCGGCGTGTACGCAGAAACTCCAGGGGGACTTTAATGACTTGAGCCAGGCTCCAGGCAGCGAGAGCAGAGATCAGGACGTAGTTTTTAAACAGGGGGATGCTGTCCAAAAGGATGTACCGGTCCATAGGCGTTCAGGATTGCAGATTGAACTCTACAAGCTCCCCATCAACGATCTGCTGAATGCGCAGCTCCGCCTGGTCGAGCAGGCTGCTGCAGTAGCGGGCCAGGGTCTGGCCGCGCTCGAACAGCGCCAGAGCCTTTTCAAGAGGGTGTTCCTCGTTCTCCAGAGAAGCAACGATTTCTTCCAGTTCCTTATAAGCCTGTTCGAAGGTTAATCCTTCGACAGATGTACCTTCCTGCTCTTTTCTGGTTTCTGCTTCAGTCATAACTGCTCCTCGGCGGGGTTGATTATTCGGTGTTCATTTCGCTTTCAACAGGGTTTGAGACCTGGATAAAGCCCTGCAGTGCGGCATCCTGCGGCAGGATGTGACGGGCCCTGGCGTCGAAAACTGCGCGGCTGAGTTCGAACTTTTTTAATGCGCGCTCAATCTCTGGGCCTGCTTCAAGCTGGTAGATACGCTGTATGGCATTGGTTTTGGCTGTGTACGCAGCCAGGTTTGCCAGCCCGAGGGCAAGCAGGATGACTACAGCGGCGATGATCAATGCCATCACCCAGTTTGCACGAGACAGGATGAATGCCAGCACAACTACGACCAATCCCGGAATGAGGGTCATAGAACATCCCAGGTTGAATGCCTGCGTGGCCCTGCTCTGCCCGGCATCCTCCAGTTTGTCGTTTGCCTCTTTCACCAGGAGATCCAGTGCTTCCTGTTGGTCGGGTGTGAGAGGTTGTTCTTCCATAATAATTTTATATTCCCCTACTGTGCATCCGGTGTATGATCACTAACCCGGGCGCCGAAGGATCCATCTTCTACATGGATGCGAATATCGGTTCCATACGCAACCTGTCTGGTGCTGCGCACGATGCGCCCATCAGGGAGAGTGACCATGGCATAGCCGCGCTGCAAAATAGCTGTCGGGCTGAGTGAGGCCAGGCGCTGCTGGAGGGCCTGCAGGCGGGTGCGTTGAAGCTGCAGGCGGTGAGCGCTGAGGGTGTGGCTGCGGCGCAGCAAATCGTCCAGCCGCTGGCGGCCGGAGCGGATCTGAGCCTGAGGAGATCGCAGGCTGAGGCGGTTCTCGATGCGGCTCAAGCGCCAGCGCTCGTTGTCCAGCACGATTTCCACCGCCCGGTTCATCCGTTCCGCGAGGTCCTCGATATCCGTGATCAGATCTGCCCGGTTCGGGGTGGCCAGTTCAGCTGCTGCGGTAGGAGTGGGTGCACGCAGATCGGCCACAAAATCGGCAATCGTAAAATCTGTTTCGTGTCCCACTCCGCTGATTACCGGACACGAACAGTTTGCAATGGCACGCGCAACGCGCTCATCGTTGAACGCCCACAAGTCTTCGATGGAACCACCACCGCGGGCAAGCAAAATAACATCGGGCCGGATATGGTTGTTTAAACTCTGCAGGGCTGAGACGATTCCGTCCGGGGCGGCATCTCCCTGAACCTGAGTGGGTGCGAGCACAATGCGCGGCAGCGGGTAGCGGCGCAGCAGCGTATTGAGCATATCGCGCAGCGCCGCCCCGGTAGGCGAGGTGACGATTCCTATGACCTGGGGCCAGCGCGGGATTGCCCGCTTTCGCTCCGGAGCGAAGAGACCTTCTGCCTCTAATTTCGCCTTGAGGCGCATAAACTGCTGGTACAGCGCACCTTCTCCCGCCGGGCGAATCAGGTCAGCATACAGCTGGTACTGACCGGCGGTCTCGTAGATGGCAATGCTGCCGTGAACCTCGATGGCTTCTCCGTCACGGGGAATGTAGGCCTGGCGCAGAACTGTATTGCGCCACATTACACAGCGCAGCGCACAGCTTGAATCTTTCAGGGTGAAATACATATGACCCGAACCGGGACGAGAAAGGTTCGATACCTCTCCCTGGACCCATAAATCCTGGAGGACTTCGTCGCCCTCCAGTAAGCTGCGCAGATAATGGGTGATTTCTGTGACGGTCCAGAAAGGGGTCTCGAAAAAAGAGAGTTGGGTCATATCACCGCTGCAGTTCCCTTCAGAATTGCGCTGGCTTCGGAATTGAAAAGGATACTCTGCTTCGAGCCGGATGTCAACTATTCCAGAGAAAAGGAATATTTGCTACAATACTGGTACAGACTGCTGTGGCGCACATACCAGTTTGACGGTAAATCTAGTCAGTGCGCGTACAGAATATCTAACAGTCTGCTTCGGCTCCAAACGACATCTATGAAACAACTCTGGTCCCCATGGCGCATGGAGTATATTCAAAGCGAAAAAGAACAGGACTGTGTTTTTTGCCGGGCAGTGCAGCAGCCTGACGGCCCTGAAAACCTGATTGTGGCGCGTGGAAAGCACGCGTTTGTGATTCTCAACCGTTATCCGTATACCAGCGGTCACCTGATGGTTGTCCCGTATGAGCACCGTTCAGCCCTGGATCAGCTTGACGCACAGACGAGGGCTGAAATCATGGAACTGACCAACCAGGCGACACTTGCCCTGAAGAATATCTATCACCCGGACGGTTTTAATCTGGGTATGAACCTTGGTGAAGCTGCCGGGGCCGGGATTGCAGAGCATGTGCACCTGCATGTTGTGCCTCGCTGGAGCGGCGACACCAATTTTATGTCATCGGTTGGAGGGGTACGTGTGCTTCCTGAGGCGCTGGAGGAGACTTACGAGCGTGTTCGCGCTGCCTGGAATGGGGGTTTGGAGCAGTCCGCTCCCCAGGGTTGAGAGGGGTATGTGATTTGATCCTGAGACGGCGCCGAGGACTGGCTGCGGCGTAAACACGTGCCAGCTGCCGGTTTTAAAAAGTCATATCTTCAGCGGGGAAAAGATACCGGAAGACGATAACCGTGGTCCTGTGTGGCAAACAGGAAAAGACGATTGTGGGCGCAGCGGCTGAGCAGGCAGTTTGCTCGAGCAAATACGGTCGATCACCGCGCCCGGGGGAAAAAGAGGAGGAACGGGAGTGACAGAGAATAACCAACGAGAACCTGTAATTCTCAGCGCCGTACGCACACCCATTGGACGATTTCAGGGCGGGCTGAGCAGCATCCCCGCGCCGCGCCTGGGTGCTGTCGTCGTCAAGGAGGCAGTGAAGCGTGCCGGTATTGAGGATCTCACTAAGATCGATGAAGTGATCATGGGCACGGTGGTCTCCGCCGGACAGGGCCAGAACCCGGCGCGGCAGGCAGCGATATTTGCCGGCCTCCCTGAAGGGGTAGGTGCGACAACCATCAACAAGGTATGCGGATCGGGGTTGAAAGCGGTGATGCTGGCTGCCCAGGCCATTCGGGCCGGCGATGATGATCTATTTGTCGCCGGCGGGATGGAAAGTATGAGCCGGGCGCCGTATCTGGTGGATGGCCGCACCGGAACCCTGCGGTACGGACATTCGCAGCTTACCGACGCCCTGCTGCTGGACGGACTGTGGGACCCATTTGAGAACTGGGGAATGGGGAACGCCGCTGAGTTTATCGCTGAAGAATATGAAGTGACCCGCCAGGCGATGGATGAATTCGCCCTGAGGAGCCATCAGAGAGCAGTTGCTGCCATTGACAGCGGGAAATTCAAGCCCGAAATTGTACCCGTGGAGGTGCAGGGGCGCAAAGGACAGGTTTCGCTTGTTGATACCGATGAAGGTCCGCGCAGAGATACCTCTCTGGAAGCACTGGCCAGCCTGAAACCCGCCTTCCAGGAGGGTGGGAAGGTCACAGCCGGGAATTCGCCGGGATTGAACGATGGGGCTGCCGCGGTGGTGGTTGCAAGCCGTGAAGAGGCGCGCCGGCTGGGCGTCGAACCACTGGCGCGAGTGGCCGGTTATGCCCAGGCAGCGGTCGCGCCGAAATACTTGTTTGATGCTCCCTCGAAAGCGATCCCGCGCCTGCTGCAGAAAGTGGGCTGGACACTGGAAGATGTTGATCTTATCGAACTCAACGAAGCCTTTGCCGCTCAGGTGCTGGCAAACGGTTATGCGCTGATGGATCAGGGATGGGATTGGGACAAGGTCAACGTTAACGGCGGGGCGATTGCTCTCGGCCATCCCATCGGCGCAAGCGGCGCACGCGTGCTCACCACCCTGATCTATGCACTAATAGATCGCGGATTGAAGCGAGGAATCGCGTCGCTCTGCCTGGGCGGGGCAGAAGCAGTGGCTATGGCAGTCGAAATCGAATAATTGTCCATCATCATATAGCGGGGTGAATATGCAGATCAAGCACATCTTTGTCACCGGAGCCGGGACAATGGGAAACGGGATTGCGCAGACCGCTGCAACCAGTGGTTTCCATGTTACGCTGATGGATATTGACCAGCAGCAGCTGGAGCGCGCCCGAGAGACGATGCAGAAGTCAGCCGACCGGCTGCTGAGCAGGGGGAAGCTGTCGGAAGAGCAGCGCGCAGCCGTGGACCAGATTCGCCTGGTCAGCGAACTGGATGCGGTTCGAGAAGCTGACCTGGCGATCGAGGCCGCCACAGAAAACCCCGAGTTGAAGCTGAAGATTTTTGCCGATCTTGACCGGCTGGCCAGGCCTGAGGTGATTCTGGCTTCGAATACCTCCTCCATCAGCATCACAAAGATCGGAGGAGGTACGCAGCGGCCGGACCGGGTGATCGGTATGCACTTCATGAACCCAGTGCCGCTGATGCGCCTGGTGGAAGTGATTCGCGGTCTGGCCACCAGCGATGAAACCACCGGGGTCATCCTGGATGTATGCCGTAAGATGGGCAAAGAGCCGGTGGAAGCCAAAGACTCACCCGGTTTTATCTCGAACCGGATCCTGTGTCCGATGATTAACGAGGCGATCTTCGCCCTGCAGGAGGGGGTGGGTGATGCCAAAGCGATCGACACGGTGATGAAACTGGGGATGAACCATCCCATGGGCCCACTTGAACTCTGCGACCTGATCGGCCTGGATGTGGTGCTGTACGTGATGGAAGTCCTGCATCGCGATCTGGGAGAGGATAAATATCGCCCGGCAAGTTTGCTGCGCAGAATGGTAGACGCCGGCCATCTGGGCCGGAAAACCGGCAGGGGGTTCTATGAATACAACCGAGAACTATGATTATGTCGTCATAGGCTCCGGTTTTGGCGGCAGTGTGTCTGCAATGCGCCTGACCGAAAAGGGCTACCGTGTTCTGGTTCTCGAGCGTGGAAAACGCTTCCGCGATGAGGACTTTCCCAAAAGCACCTGGAACATCTTCAAATATCTCTGGGCGCCGTTTCTGCGCTGCTTCGGTATCCTGCAGATCAGTCCTTTCCGGCATGTGTTTGTCCTGCACGGCAGCGGCGTGGGAGGCGGCAGCCTGGGATATGCCACGGTGTTAATGCAGCCTGAAGATAAGTTCCTGGATGCTCCCTCCTGGAAGCATCTGGCGGACTGGAAGACCATCTTAAAGCCCCACTATGAAACTGCCTGCCAGATGCTGGGCGTGACGACCAACCCGCGCTTCTGGCCGGCGGACCACATCCTGAAAGAGATCGCCTGTGAACTGGGCTCGGAGAAGACCTTCCAGCCTACCCGGGTAGGGATATTTTTTGGCCGGCCCGGTGAAGAGGGCCAGGAAGTGCCTGATCCTTTCTTTGGCGGTGAGGGGCCACCTCGGCGGGGATGCATTCACTGTGGGGGCTGTATGGTGGGCTGCCGGTACAACGCCAAGAACACCCTGGTGAAAAATTATCTTTACTTCGCTGAAAAGTGGGGAGCGAAAATACGCCCGGAAGCGGAAGTTGTCGATGTACGCCCGCTTCCTGGTGGGCAGCCGGACGGCGCTCGCTACGAAGTCCTTTACCGGAAAACTACTGCCTGGCTGCTCAAACCGCTGCGGCGTGTGCGCGCTCGCAACGTAATTTTCTCCGCTGGAGCGCTTGGAACCCAGAGGCTGCTCTTTCGATGCCGGGATGTAACCCGCTCGCTGCCTAAAATATCTCAGCGGTTGGGAGACCAGGTGCGTACCAACAGTGAGGCGATTCTGGGGACAACCAGCCGCAGCCGCAAGCACGATTACTCTGAAGGTATTGCGATCACATCGATGTTTTACGCCGATCCGGTAACAACGATAGAACCGGTGCGCTACCCGGCCGGGTCATCGCTGATGCGCTTCCTGTCCGGCCCTATGGTTGGGGAAGAGCAAAAGGGCTTTCTTCGCCGGCTGCTGTGGACACTGGCCCAGATATTCAGACACCCGGTAGATTTCATGAAAACTCACGTTCTGCCGGGCTGGGCGCAGCGTTCGACCATCCTGCTGGTGATGCAGACCGAAGACAATCAAATCCGGATGCGTCTGGGGCGAGGTCTGTTCACGCTTTTCAAGCGGGGACTGGTCTCGGTGACCGATCAGGATCATAAAATCCCCAGCCGGATCGATATCGGACACCGGGTTACGCGCCGATTTGCCCAAATGGTCGACGGCATACCGGCAGCCACCATCAATGAAAGCCTGTTTGACATTCCCATTACAGCGCATATCCTGGGAGGCTGCCCGATGGGACGAAACGACCAGGAAGGGGTGGTTGACGTGGAGTGCAGGGTGCACAATTATCCAGGGCTTTATGTAATTGATGGATCCATTGTCCCCGCCAACCCGGGTGTAAACCCCAGCCTGACCATCACTGCGCTGGCCGAATATGCCATGAGCAGGATTCCCGCCCGGATTGGCACTGAAGTTCGCCGGTCACCGGTTGTCGTGCAGCCGCCGTACGCACGGAATGGTAAACTATAACAACGTCGCGCGGAGGAGAGTAAATAGTTTTGAACACATCGAACCCTTCTGAATCACTGGTCTGGATCGATCCACTAACAGGATGTCAAAATCATCTTAGCCTCTCCCGTTTTCTGGCAGAAGAATATAAAAGTGGTTTTGGCAGACCGGTCTCGCTGGTTTCTATCGATATCAATTATTTTGCACAGCTCAACGCTTCTGCCGGCCGCAAGAAGGGTGATGCCGTGCTGCGCTGGATGGTCCTGGTGCTGCTGGAAGAAACTCAGGCGCCCGTCTTCCGGCTGGGAGGCGACGAGTTTGTCGTCATGCTCTCAGACGAGCATGTCCATAATGAACGACTCGCCAGAGCTGTATTTGACCGGCTGAATGTCGAGGCCGGACAATTTGGGGTCCAGCCTCCTGTCGCTGCGGTGACCGTAATTCATTACGATGGCAGCGAACCCTTCGCACCGGCAGAGATCTTTCTGCATCTGACGGTGTCTATCTTTGAGACGAAAGCGAACCGGCAGCAGTCTTTCCGCGTGATCCATGCACGAGAAATCAATCTTACACAGATTTCTGCGAATTCAGAAACATCGGTCCTTTACTGGATGTCGAATATGATGCTGGAGCGCATGACCACGCTGGGAAGAATGCTGGAAGAAGCACAGACGCTGGCAACGACCGACCCCGTCACGGGTCTGCCGAATTTGCGTGCAGCGCAGAACCAGCTTACCAGCCTGCTGCGGGAGGCAGCTCAGAACTTTCAATCTCTGGGGATCTTGATGATCGACGGGGATGATCTGCGGGAATATAACAAGATCAGCTACGCGGCCGGGGATGAGATGCTGCGTGCTCTGGCAGAGACCCTGCGCAGCAGCCTGAGACCGGGCGATTTTCTGGCGCGATGGCGTGTCGGTGATGAATTTCTCATACTGCTCCCTGAAACGAATCTGCAGCAGGCAGCCCAAATCGGAAGGCGCCTGTGCCAGCACGTGGAGCGGAGCTCACAGGCATGGCTTCTGCCGGTGACGATTTCCATCGGTGCGGCGGCCTATCCGGAAACTGGCCTGCGTGAGGCCGAACTGCTGGATCAGGCGGAGACTGCGAATGCCCGGGCAAAGAGGCTGGGGAAGAACCGGGTGGAGCTTGCACCCATCTCCGGCAGTGAAACCCAGGCCATCCTGCATGGGTCTTAATTACCCCCTGTTACCCGGCGAAAAAGGAAAATTATCTTCATGCATGCTCCAGTGATCTATACGGATTCCCTGTACGGTGAAGAAGAAATCCGTGAAACCGTCCTGCTGGATCTGATGCAGACAGCAGCCGTCCAGCGGTTGAAGGGCGTGCTGCAGCATGGCATCACCGGCCTGCTGGGAATTACGAGTATGACCTCGCGCTTCGACCATTCCATGGGGGTGATGATTTTGGCCCGCAGGCTGGGGGCACCGCTGAAGGAGCAAATTGCAGCGCTGCTGCACGATATCAGCCACACCGCTTTCAGCCATGTGATCGATTATGTCGTCGGAGCGCACAACGAGCAGAGCTATCACGAAGAGGTCAAAGAGGAATATTTACACAGCAGCGACGTGCCCGCAGCGCTGGAGCGGCACGGATACAACTGGCGAGACTTTCTCGATGAGGCAGCTTACCCGATCCTGGAACAGCCCGCCCCCGCTCTGTGCGCCGACCGCCTGGATTACTTTTTTCGCGACAGCGTTGACCTGGGGCTGGCAAGCCACGAGCAGGTAATACAGGCAGCTGCCAGCCTGGTGGTGAACAACGGGCGTGTTGGGGTGCAGGATGTCGAAATAGCCCGGTGGATGGGCTACACATTTATGGCGGCGGACGACCTCAGCTGGTCCAATTTCCGAGAGGTGGGGTTATATGA
>Ga0134095_1000139_pt1 | contig 82589 bp, 86 predicted proteins | sample 6_2taG_FD_94449 | JGI IMG/M metagenome (GOLD analysis project Ga0134095, IMG submission 94449) | Switchgrass degrading microbial communities from high solid loading bioreactors in New Hampshire, USA - 6_20_20_110_A2 metaG | ecosystem: Engineered > Bioreactor > Semi-continuous > Anaerobic >... | reverse complement strand
GGAGGGCCTGGGCAGCTTTTTCTGAGCCTTGCGCCATACAGCGGATGAGGTCTACCACCCGCTTGCCCTGGTAGTGCTTGATCACCCGCCCGATGTGAATCTCCGGCCAATGGATCAACTTCGGGCGACCCTTCTTTCGATTGGGAAGTGGACTGCGGAAGGCAGCCTGAAGAGTTGAAATGTAACTGCGCAGCCCATCCACACAGATCAACAGCGGGCGAGCCAGGGCAGTCTTGCGAACCAACTGAACGATCTGGCCGATTAAGCCTTCGTCCCGCTGTTGGCTGACGGCGGCTCCCAGCCACAGTCGCGTGCTGACCATGACCGCCATCGCTAACCACAGCACCATCCCCTGAGCTTTGACCCGGATTTCATCCAGTTGGATATGGATCAAATCCCTGGGACGCTGAACGAGATGGGTATGTACTCGCTGACAATGTTCGCCGGAGCGTTTCTGCCAGGCCATCACGGTGCGCTCATCCAGACCATAAGCGGCCACGATGGCTTGTACCGGGCAGCCAAAGGCGATCAAGGTCATCACAAGGGTAACCAAATCAGCCGAGTGGTGTAACCGGTAGAAGGGCGTACCAACTTTTGCCGAGAAAGTCTTGCCGCACACCCTACATTTGTAACGTTCAGGTTTTCGGCTATGAATAGTGATGTTCTTTTCACCGGTTTTACCCCTTGCAGGGCAGGCCATATTCGGGCAGAATTGTGTTTGAGGGGCCATTGGCTTCTCTTGGGTCTGGTAAACACAAGATTGCCATAGGACCCTTGTTTTTTCAACCCTTAACCACCGTTTTTTGAAGTGCTACCAGTTTTCCTGCTTCCAATCAATAAACGAATCTATGTCGCCAAGATATTTTGCGTTAGGTCTTCCATTCTCGCATCGCCGAACTTGGGTATAAGCCAAATCTCTCCCCTTCTTCGGCGTCCACGTCTCTACGCGACGCCCAGCTTTGTAGTAACCAAGAGTATCCTCCCGCATGGCGATTGCCCGGAGGATGGGAAACCGGCTGACTTTCTCATCCTGCGACAGAAACATCTGTTGCCGCGATCAGTTCGCGTTGCCCACAGCATCGATATCGTTCTTTGTTGTCGCGAGATGCATAAACGCGGTCGAAGAAAATCCATCCTGACGCTTGGTGCAGCAAGTTTGTCTTGATATTCAGTGTCCGCGTGCTCGCCCCCATAGGGTTGGTCAGCTATGAACACCCCAACCTTACCAGCGTGAGATGGCAGCAGCCGGTGAAGGACTTCCAGGTTATCTCCAATATAAATTTGGTTCTAGCTCCGATCAGAATTACCAGATAGATGTTGTGGGAGAATTGGCCGACTGTTCTTCTCTCTGGTCACGGGCGGCTGATCCTGATCAAAAACGGGTGGATTGATAGATTGCCAGCAAATTAACAAAGGAAAACTCCAATTCTGAACAAGGAAAAATGAAAACGAACAGGCGGCTGTCCCGCCAGCCAGTCTGCGGCTAGATTTGGGTGAGAACGGTCTTGGGTTTGAAGCTATTCGCCTGGCCGCGGCGGTCTAGCGAACGCTCAAATGGGGCGGCTCCCAGGTGCTTCTGGCGTTCGACCTGCATGGCCGTGTTCACCACGATCCGGATCAATTCAAGCAGGTTGTCGAAGCCCTCAATCGCGATTTCCTCCAGGCTCTCTGGCGGCAGGATAAAATTAGTGGAGTAGGTCATGGTGTCACTCCTATTTCGGTGTGGTAATCTGAAAGATAACACCTGGCCTACGTTCTTTTTGGGTTCAAAATCCTGCACAACAAAGGATACACTACCTACACAGGTCAGGTGGGTTGAAAAGGACAAAATGAATTTACATTCCGGCGATTTGGTCACCTTGCTTGATTGGAGCGGCCTCGTCAAAGACGTTTACCGAGGCGAGAGGGGTGACTCCCTGCTAATCTGGTTTTACCTGGTTAAAAATGTGTACAAGGGCCAGCGGGGCGACATTCTCCCTATGACCCCCGTGGAGATCGAGCGGAATGTGTCTCCAGCCACTCCCGAGATCATCAAGGCAGAGATCGAACGCACCCATCAGGATGCGTTGGATAAGTTTAACTCCTTGATAGATAATCCGCGCTCGACGCCTGCCACAACCGGTGAACTTCAGGTCGGGGAATGGGTCTCCTACCGGGGGTCGGCCGGCCTGATCCAGGCCGTCTTTCGCTCGCCTGATACAGACCTTGTGGCATTTAAGATTTTCACGGTCAGAGATTGGTTTACCTGGCGCGAAGACGGGGCGGAGGTGCTCTCCCCCAGGCAGATCGGCCAGTTGGTACGTCGAGTCTCCCCCGAAGAGGTTTATACCGAAATTGAGCGAAAGTACCATGAGGCGCTGCAAAAGTTCCAGGCTGTGCTGCCGAAAGGCTGATTGGCTTTCAGTTGCCTGCAAGAAAGGTCGCAGACCCAGATTCGCAACCGGCCGGAGTGCAAACCGATTCTTGGCAGCGAATTCACACTTCAATTGCCATTCATTTGTTCTGGGGATGACTACAAACCGGGCGACGATGCTCCACGGTTTGAGCAGGCCCATCCTCAGACGGTATTCCGATTCCTGACACGTCATATTCAATAAATGTGAGGATCAGGACTGGATTGTTTTCACGCGGCTGAAACAGAGGTGACCGACACCCTCCAGACCGAAGCCCTGGCACATAACGTGGACGCCAAAGTTCAATTGTACGGGTCAAATGGTCCCACAGAGATCGCCAGGGACGGTCCCCATAGCGGATCAATGAGTTGCCGGCTCAAAGGGCAACCTTCCAACGATCTTCGATATCTGTTCAAAACAGAACATTTGAACTATAATCAATTAACCGGTGCGACCACTGCGAACCTTACAGTCTTCCTCCTTGGCCCCACGTCTCAGGATGCAATTATCAAATCAGACATGGATCATGTGTAACCCCCTATTTTTTTTATTTGAGAGCTGATCGTCAGTCAATGAGGTGGGAAGCTCGTCAAAGTGCCAGGGAAGAAAGACCTTCTGTTTGTCCAGAAAGCCTTCTCTTCCTCCGCAACCCGTTATCAAGCAACCAATAATCGGTCGCCTTCAATATGCTTCATTGGAGGATTTCATATGCTAGAGGATCTACACGCACATATGCCAAAAGCGGTAAGGAATTGCCGGCTGTTTGGCAAGCAGTTTTTGATTGCCTATCTCAACAGTTGGACCAGCTATATCTCACTACAGACGATTTGTGACGCGCTGGAGCTGGATTACCAGTCCACGTTTGACCGGTATATCCAGGTGCCAAACCTGATGCTGGCCTGGAGAAAAATTCTTCTCCCTGACGAAGCGGGTCAACCTCGGGAAACCGTTTGCGTCCAACTATCCATGCTCCCCATCCTACTGGTCGGGATCAGCCTCGACCAATCACAATCATCCCAGGTCAATGGTCTGCTGATCGCATTTTGCGATGAAGCGTCTACCCTGCTCGCCGAGCATTTCCACCTCGGCGATCGAGCTGCAATCCAGGATGAGCAGCGTTCCCTTGCGATGGATGTCGCTGACACAATGCGGTTAGACAGAGAATTCCCTGATCCGTTTTGAGCGATCGAGGTAGACAATTTTTCACAGAACCATTTGTTCCGGATATCTGCCCACACTTCAGTGGGGTGGCCCGGAATTTGTTCGGCGTCTGATCACTGCTTAGGCTCACCAGGTTTGTGCATTCCTCCAGCATCAGGGCCAGCCCCACCGGGTTGGCCTTTTTTGATTCCATTTTCTCTCACAATACTATTCCAATCCCGGGCGGCGCGCCGCCCGGGAAAGCACCGGTAAGCCGCTATATCGGATCAGGTCAAACAGACCCAAATTCTGTATCGGAGGCTGCCGTGTCCATCAAACGCTTATCACTCCTTCCCGTACTTGGGGAATTGGGTATCGGGATTGTTTCCTATGAACTGGCAAAACGAGGCTGGTCTATTATGCGGAACATTGGTGACAAGGGTTTCAACCTCATGATCACATCAGGGAAAACGCAACAGACGATTGAGGTCCAGACCACAGACCCATCGACCAAATGCGGAAAGAATCACAGGTATCTCTCTATCTCTTTTTCAGAGGCCCAACGGCGAGGATCAAATTTCGTTATCTTATGCATTTATGAATACCCGGAAGTGTTTGTTATTCCCAGGTCCGTTTTCCCAAAATGCAAGAACTCGGCGACAGTAGGCTCGATCGAAGCCGGGATGATCAGCCCTCGTCCTGAGTATCAGGCGTATCAGAATGCCTGGGAGGGGATGGACCAGGCGGATTTGAACCTCTGAGTAATCAAATTCGGTCCGTTCATTTCACGATCAGGTTTGGAACAGCCATTTTGTGCTTCGGATGTTCCCACAGTTAGGGGTCAAATCCCGCCGATTTCCAAAGATTTGCCCCCTAACATCCATGCTCTGTGGGCCGGAGATGAAGCCGTACCGTGTGAAGTGAAAGATACCAAGCTCCTGCCTCGCGGAAAGTGCGCTCCCGTGTGGGTGTGCATCTATGAATACGAAACCAAGCAGTGGCAAATGTATGTTCATCAGCCCTGCCAGGTACTGATCCACCAGGAGGGAACCATGTCCGAATCCACTGACCAAGACGATCTCATCCGCCAGCTCGACTGCCTTAGCGATGACAACCTGCACAAGATCGTAAACGCCATCCAGGCAATCTTGGAGGCTCGCTTGGAGGTGACAAAAGCCGAGCAAAAGGGCAAGGAAAAGGAATGCGCAGTCGAATCCAGCGGCTTGCCCCCTACCAACCAGAAGAAAGCCCGGGGGGGCGGTCACTACGAACTGAAAACAATCAAAGGCCACCAATATTGGTATCTACGTTGGCGTGATCATGGCATTCACCGCTCACTGTATATCGGGAAATTCCGGATGGGATCAAGTTAATTTCCAACTTAGGGGGATGCAGCCGCACCAGGGGGATACGTTGCCGCAAAATGGTAAGGGCCAGTTCTTTTCTTCCTGGCAGAACCGGTCGATTGCGTGTTCAATTCCATGAACCGAATTTGCCTGACCCAACAATAGTTACCACGCTGCATCCACGATCTGCAATGATTCCCAAAGCCGCTCAACATCTGAGAGAGCAGGTCATTTGAATGTGTCCTGCTGGCTCACCCGAGGGTGGAGCGCCTACGCCAGGTGCAGGCGAAACTAGCCGGGATCCCAAAGCTAGCGATCATCGTAACCGGGCAGGAGCTGGGCAAATTTCTACTCGACCTCAAAAGTAGAATTTGAGCAGTGGCTGTTAGCCTGTGCAATGCAAGCCTACCCGGCAGCCAACATCCCGTTCAATGATCTTCTCGCCCTACCTGAGCTGTTTCCGTTTCGGTTTTCAATCCGGGTGGATGATCTGCGCTCCCATCCGGCTTTTGACGTCCAGCAGCAGGGTCTCGATCTCGTCATGGTGCAGGCGGCGCAGCCTGGCGGCTGAGTTAGGGTGTATTGAAGGGATATACACGAACGATAGGCTTGATCTGCACCCTAATCGTTGATGATCCTTAGGCTGTGGGGAAATACGGCCAAGCGCCGGGCGGGCAGCCGCCCGAGCTGGTCTTGATTTGGAACTTATGCCTCTCCTGCGGCAGAACTGGTATTAACTCTGGTCCGCACGGGAAGCAAGCAGCGCAATGGCCTGGGATAAACCAGGAAGGTCCGGCTTTCGCTGCTGCAGCTTACGATAATCTGAAAGTATACTAACGAGATCGCTCGGACGAGCATGGGCTTCCAACCGGGTTCGGATTAACATCAGCGCTGATTCCACCTGGCCAAGGCACAGGAGAGGCAGAGCAAGGTCAAAATTGAACTCTGTTGGGTCGGAAACCAGGGGAATCCCTGACCCGATGATTTGTCGACTTCTCTATCCGATCTTGACAATAGATGCTCTATTAAAACGGGTTGGGCTTCTGGAAGCCCATACCGACCCGGGGCGCACTTCTACCGGATCCACATCCGGCACTCAGATATCCTAGCCAATGAAGCGCACAGTCCCTTCCCTGCGGGCGATATGAGCCATCTCGTTCATAGGCGGCTGCGGCCGTGTTGCGGAATTCGGCCTACGGGCGCGAGGTCCATTTGAGTATTTACCTTCACTTTCCAGATGCATCCGCCCAATAACCCATTCCAGAAGTGGATGGCGATGTTAACGCCACTCGTGTATGACCGGAAACTGGTTCAACCTTAAATTATTGGTTCTTGTTGAATTTCAAATTGTGACGAGGGTGGGGTATGCATCTTGAGTACAGGCACAGCCAAATATCAAGTGCTGTGAACCAAGAAGGGCCAGAATGGCCCATCCAAAGTCCCTGACAGGAGGAGCAGCTTGTCCACATCGTACTCTGGGCGGAATTGCCCACAATGCGGCTACCAGGATGCATTGTATATGTATGACTGGAAGACGTTGGAGAAGAGCTTGAATTGCCTGGTATGCGGTTACTATCACGAAGTCCGCATCCTGATTGACCGAAAAAAGTCAACTCCCGGATATTGGATCTGGAAGCTCGACGAGGCTGGTTATCCGATTTACCGGTCCTCGAAGAAACACGGCAACGGAGTGGTCTCGGTGCATGCTGTTTCAGGCAGATACTCTGTGAAGCCCTTCAAACATCCCCCAACAGAGCAGGAGATCCGGCGCGCCAGAGGGCGGATCATGACGGATGACCGGATCGACGCGGCAGTGTGCTACATCACCCGATGGGATGCGGTTGAAGGACAGGTCGTGGTGGTATATGGCCAGATACCACCGGTGAATCCCTTGCTTGGCTCGGCGATGGAAGCTGAGATCGCACCCCTTTCGCCTGGATTCGACCAAGATGAAAACAACAAGCCTGACGATCGGCAAGCTTCCCTTTAGCCGCTGGGTGTGGGCATGGGCTACCTCTAGATGCGTGGATTCCTATACGCATACCATGAAACATGGGGCTTTCCAAAAAGAAGGATGCCCCGTTGCCCCTACCCACTTGAAGCCTGATTTCAAATTAGTAGGAGGTGTCACATCCCATTTTCGGGCGGTTTTCGATACCATTCCCCCACCAAGGGCTGTCCGAAAAGAAGAAACCGGACTTTTTAGACAGCCCCATGTTATAAGGGGGGTCAAAAGGAGAAGACCTTCTGATAAGGTAATACTGCCAAGAACAAGCCAAACCAGGAGGTCTTCAGATGAAGAAGGATACGCTTCAATCCCGAAATGGTCAAGCTGATCGCCAACAATCGGAAGTACTGGCCGATCTATGCTACCGGTTTGGGCAACCGCTGCTGGAAAAGTTGGCTCACCACCTCGACCGGCGGTTAGTGCAAACCCTGCTGCACTTGATGATTGTGATTGTGGTCCACCGGCACCGCAATCACGGATTGCTGTTGAGTGAGTTAGGAGGGCATTTGCTCAATGGAGAACATGCGCCTGCGGGGACCAAACGGATCCACAACTTACTGCGTCACCCGGGCTGGGGAGCACAAGCGATCAGCGAATATCTCTGGCAGCGAGCTGATCGAGTGGTGGAGCAGCGTCTGAGCCCGCAGGAAGACGTGTATGGATTTTGGGACGAGAGTGTCCTCGAGAAGTCCGAGAGCCTGAAGCCGGAACGGTTGTGTGCGGTACGCTCCAGCAAAGCCCGCCGCTTGAAGCGGATCAAGCCAGGGTATTTCAACCCGCCTGGGGGACGTCCCATATTTGTGCCGGGGTTCAACTGGCTGCAAGTGATCGTCACTGGGATGCGAGGAGCGCCTGCGCTGGCGCATCTGAGCTACTGGACCACCCGGGGCGCAGCCCAAACGACCAAACGCCAGGTCGAACACCCGGTGCTCCAACAGGTTGCCAGGCGCTGGGGACGGACGGTGATCCATGTCTGGGATCGCGGCTTTGGGGGAGCTCCCTGGTTGGGGCTGGCGCTGCTTTACCAGGTGCGCTATGTGGTCCGCTGGCAAAAGGGGTACAAGTTGCTGGCCGGTGATGGCCGTCTGCTCAAAGCCTGGCAATGTACCCGCGGCAAGCGCTCGATGGACCACCGTTTGATCCAGGATGCCGTCCGCCGCTGTGAGCGCAAGACCGGGATCGTCTTTGTGCCAGTGCGGGTTCCCGACTTTCCCGAATTCTAATCGAGCTCTAACTTTTCCGATGTCTTTTACCACAGCTGTGACACCGCCAGTTCAAAGTCTTACGTGCTATTGGACATTCCATTTGCCCAAGGTGTTTCACCCAGACCTGTAATGAGACGCCTTCTTATTGGTCACCGGGTACTACTTTGCCTCGTCATGTGAGTGATCTGGTCTTATGGTGATTTTCCCCATCTCGAAGGTCACCATCAGGGGAAAGGCTTTTCAAGCCAATCGGTCGGATCTACTTGCACTCCGCCCACCCAAACTTCCCAATGCAAATGAGGTCCGGTGGTCCGGCCTGTTTCCCCACCCAGACCAATCACTTGCCCGGTTCGGACCACTTCTCCTGACTTGACCAAGATCTCCGAAAGATGATCGTAGGCAGTGAAAACGCCCCAGCCGTGGTCGATTACCACGACATTGCCGCGCACAGTCAGCAGCCCGGTGTACACGACTTTACCCGGAGCAGCAGAATAAAGCTCGGTTCCAACCGTTCCACAGAAATCCAAACCGCTGTGGAAATAACGATAGGGACTGCCGTTGAAAGACCGGCGGCTGCCAAATAGTGAGGTCCAACAATCTTTTAGTTCCAAAGGGACTGGACTTTGAAATGAGCCATCCCAATTTTTTTTAGGAGTAAAAGTTTCCCCTAGTGAAGCCCAAAGCTCATCCTCAGGAGCCGTTACGGACGGGTCGATAGTCTCCGGGTTGACTGTCAAGACCGGGTCGAATGGGTAATCGGCGTTATTAATCAATACCTGCTGGCTGAATTCGAAGACGTTTTTCCCTGCAACATCTTTGGTTAACGTAGCAATTTTCAGCGTAAGCGGGTAAAGGCCAGGCCCCGTCATCGCATGAATTCCCTGAATGGCTACGTATCCGTCCCCATCGCGGAAGAAACGCAGTTCGCTGCCGGCCAGCGAGCCGCTAAATCCGATGCCTGGCCGGCTGGTAATTCGAATAACGACCGTTTCCCCCTGGACCAATGGAAGGGAATTCAGGCTCATGCCCTCGATGATTGGTGGAAGAGCAGTAGGCCCAACCGAGGCAATGCCAGGAAGGAGAAGCACATCGCCAGGAAGTGCACTCCAGCTCCCTGGCAGCCCGTTCTTTTCCATCACAGACCAAGGATTGGTGTTATTCAATACGGCATATTCCAGCAGGGACTGCCCGGGTTGAATCGCACTCTTCGGACTGGGTTTTGTTTCTAAACGGTCAACTGGCAGGATCAGGTTCGATCCCACGAATAACGCCTCCGGATTTGTGAGGCGGTTCAACCGCGCCAGTTCATCCGTGGTGATCTGATACCGGCGGCTCAGGCTGCGGAGCGTCTCTCCAAACGGGACCTCCATCGTCTCCAGGATCCCGGAAACACCCGGAAGTCCAGGTATTACCAGCCGATCGCCTGGAGCTAGATTGCTTGGTTCGGTTATTCCGTTCGAATCTTGAAGATCCTGTAGGGGTACACCAAAATGAACGGCGATACCCCATAGGGAGTCCCCCTCCTTGACAATGTAGACTGGACCGTCTGGCTGTCCTTCCTGGGCCAGTGTTGGAACAGCCTGGGACAAGGCCAGGAGAGCCAGTAGGACAACCATAAATCCAATGCGAATGGTACCAGCTCTCACTTAAATAACCGAAACACGAGTTCCGTATCCCCGGCGGTCCCAGGCGAAACGATCCTTCACGGGCACTTCCCATACCGGAGCGCTCCAGCGGAACAGCCATTTGGCGTCCGCATTGCGCATATTGACGCATCCATGGCTCATCTGCGCACCAAAGTTGTTGTGCCAAAAGGTTCCGTGAAAAGCTACGCCCGTTTCAGGCACGAAAAAAGAAGTCCATGGAACACCGGGGAGCGAATAACCACCTGGGGCCCCGCTCGCCTGTAAAGAGCCCATGTGCTTGGAAGGAGATTTGGATTGGATCCTGAATTCACCCCTGGGTGTGTGGGTCGGGATGCCATTAGCTGGGATGCTATTCGAATGTATCCCCGTGGAAACGTTGGTGGTAAACACCGCCTGATCGCCTTCGTAAGCCGTCACTTTCTGCTCACGGATTGAGACTTCGATGCGTTTTTCCTCGGCCGGGACTTCCGGAGCAAGGGGAGCAATCTCCTCGTCCGGAACCGATCGAAGATGGGTAGCGGGAGCAAAGTAGGTTAGAAGAGAGTCCAGCTCATTCGTGATCTGGTACCAGGGCTCGCCGTCCGGACCTTCATCCAGGCCAGTCACCCAATGGGTGGTTTCGAAATAAAGCCGGTATTTTTTCTGCCAACCTTCATAACGACTGTAGCGGTAAGTATCCGTGTAGGGGACAGTAACTTCACAAACCTGTCCACCTTCGACAACCTGCTCCATCACTGGGTTGTAGCGCTCCTTCACAAGTTGCAAGTAAGCGCTGTGGACGTAGCCGCCCCACACCCGGTACCAGATCGGGTTATACGCCGGACCGTCCGGCGCTTCGAACGCGTAATACAGGACGACCAAATGGTCACGGTAGCGCTTGCCAACAATCAGGGACGTATCGGAGCGAGGCTGGGTGTAAACGTCGATTTCGTCGATCGTGACACGACCAAGCAGATCTGGCTGTGGCTGGTCTCCAGGAAAAAATCTCGGAGGGATAACAATACCACCAAAAGTCAGGCCCCCAATTTTCAGAAACTCACGCCGAGACAGAGGTGTTTGCATGAGCTACGACAGCCTCCGTATTAACCTGGAGATACAACTCTGCCCAGAACCTGCGTTTTCCACCATCTCCCGAACGCTCGATGGTGTGGATCATCAGATTTAGGTTGGTTTGTAAGGGATCGAAAAAAGCGGTTACAAATTTTCGCTCCAGGTCGACTCTTGCGCTTAACACCCCTTTTTGGTGTAGAAGACTTCCGCGCACTCGCCTGGCACAGAGTGGACAGTCCATTCCAAGAACGAAGAAGTGAGCAACGGTAGAAGCAGCCAAATCGTCAGGAGTGAATGATTTTTGGATGGAATCAAATCGATATTCTTGTAAATTACTCATTACGGTACCTCAGGTTCGCAGTTTCGGACATGATGATAAGCCAGAAGCGAATTCTCGTCACGCGCCGGCTGGCTGCAATAGGAGTAGGCATTCTTGCTTACGGACAAACCCCTCCATTTAGCGCTTGTCAATCCACTTGATTCTGAATATATTGGACCCATGAGATTCCTGTTCTTTCGCACCTTGGCTCTCTTGACAGCAATATTCTTCCTTCTTCCAACCAGCGCCCAGGCAGGGTTTAACCCCGGATCTTCTCAACTTTCGGTGAGATCTTTTCCCTGCCCAGATGAGCTCGAACCCGGGGTACCAACCTGTTTTTCTCACGGCTTTTCCCACTACTATTCTCATTATTCCAAAGGGGTTAATTCACCTTCAACGCGCCCCTTGCCAGCCCAACCTGCGGATCCAACCTTAGCCATTGTCCCCTATTGGTATGCCCGGGTAATCCGTGAAAATGCCCCCATTTTTGCCTCTCTGGAAGCTGCAATCCAGGGGGAGCCAGTCTTGCGAAGGATCGAGACGGGTTTTGATTTTGTCACATATATCGATTCTGCGGTAGAAAACGGCAAGAAGTACTATATGATCGACGCTGGCATCTGGATGCGCGGAGGCGACCTGTCGCGGATTGGGGCGACCGGCTCCTTCCAGGGGCTGGTATTCAGCGAAACGCCCCGGAACCAGTTCGGTTGGGTACGCAACGAGATCGAAGCCAAACGAACTCCGGGATATACTCCCAAAGACTATACCGGGAAAGTTTATTACCGCTACGATGTCGTCCAGATTTATGCGGTGAAGAAGATCGATCAAATGGATTGGTACCAGGTAGGGGCGGACGAGTGGCTGGAAGGACGCCAGGTCGGGCGGGTGATCCTGAATCCGAAAGCGCCAGAAGGGGTAAAAAATGGGCGCTGGATCGAAGTTAATCTGGCGGAACAAACGCTGGCGGTTTACGATCGATCCCGGCTTGTCTTTGCCACGATGGTCGCGACCGGGAGGGAGGGATCCTGGACCCAACCCGGGCTGTTCCCGATCTATAAAAAGGTCGAGGCAGAAACCATGTACGGGTCCTTCACCGCAGACCGTTCGGATTATTACTACCTGGAAGACGTGCCCTGGACGATGTATTTCGATCAAGCGCGTGCCCTGCACGGGACTTACTGGCACAATCGTTTCGGCTGGCCCCAGTCAAGGGGCTGTGTCAACCTGTCACCAGGCGACGCCAATTGGTTGTTCCAGTGGGCAAGGAACGGGGATTGGGTGTATGTCTGGGACCCGAGTGGGCAAACCCCTACAGATCCCAGCCTTTATAACACCGGGGGGGCGTGAGCCAGCGCGAGACAGCTTTAGGCAGACCTTCGCTTGAGCAAATGCGAAAAACAATACATCGCACTTTCACCCTCATCCTGCTGCTGTCTACCCTCAGCGCGGCTTGCGCGCCCAGCGCTCGCTACTGGATCCCGCCGCGCAGCGTGGAACCGATCCGTTTGGAAGCTACTTTGGAACCTAATCAGGTTTTCTTCCGACCTGAAGCCACGCTTTCTGCCACAACTAACCCTGGAAGTACAGACTCGATTCCCGCTCCTACTCCAACCCCAGAGAAGGCAGCTACAATCCCCATACCCGTCCCTGGCATTCTGGACACACACAACAACCCGATCCTGTATTACGCCCAGCCAGCCGATACATTGCCCGTCGTCGCGGTGCGCTTTGGCGTAGACCCATCCGAAATCCAATCCACCCAGCCCATCCCGGAAACGGCATACCTGACCCCCGGACAGTTGCTGCTCATCCCTTCCCGGTTGTCCAAAACGACCTCAGCGCAGCGCCTGATTCCAGATAGCGAGATCGTCTTCTCCCCCTCTGCTACCGATTTCGATATCGCCTCCTTCGTCAAGGAGGCGGGTGGGAGGTTGGATATCGAGCAGGAGTGGCTGAAAAGCTCAGGCTTGATCGACGGCGCAGAAGTGATCCAGAAGGTCTCAATGGATAACTCCATCAACCCGCGCCTGCTGCTTGCGCTGCTAGAATACCAGGGCGGCTGGGTGTTTGGTTTCCCCGACACCCAGGACAGGCTCGAATATCCTCTCGGTTATCGCAGCCGCAGCATGAAGGGGCTTTTCAACCAACTGATGTGGGCAATCGAGCAGCTCTCCAAAGGGTATTACGCCTATCGCGAAGGGCGGATGACCGAGATCCGTTTCCAGGATGGCAGCACAGCCCGCCTGGCACCTGATCTGAACGCAGGCTCGGTGGCGCTGCAATACTTCTTTGCCCAGCTTTACCAGGAAGATGAGTGGTCGAAAGCCCTCGATCCGGAGGTTGGCTTCCCAGCTTTTTATACCGAAAAGTTCGGTGATCCCTGGCAGCGCGCCCAGAAAGTAGAGCCGCTCTTTCCACCCGGGATCGAACAGCCGCCTTTAATCTTGCCTTTTGAGAGAAACAAAACCTGGAGTTTCACCGGAGGCCCTCACGGTGCGTGGGATGCGGAGGGGCCTTACGCCGCCTTGGATTTCGCCCCGGGCAGCATCCGACCCGGATGTGAGAAGAGCAACGCCTGGACACTGGCCGCAGCTTCAGGACTGGTCATTCGCTCAGGCAATGGGGTTGTGACGCTCGACCTGGACGGCGATGGCCGCCAGGAGACTGGCTGGGTGCTGGTTTACACCCACGTCGCCAGCGAAGGAGCCACCCCGGTTGGAACATGGGTGGATACCGGGGATCTGCTCGGCAACCCATCCTGCGAAGGCGGTTTTGCTACCGGAACCCACGTCCACATTGCCAGGAAGTACAACGGGGAATGGATCCCGGCCTACGGCCCGCTGCCATTCAACCTGGGGGGCTGGATCGCTGATTACGGCGGGAAGGCGTATAGAGGCACACTGGTCCGTGATGGTGACGTAGTCAAGGCCTGCACTTGCAGCAATTTCGAGACCTTCATCACTCGAAGAGAGAACGATCCATGAAAGGTTAGGATCTTTCAATTGTTTCTCCAATGAGATCTACTTAATTTGTGGAACCAGAAGGACATCAGCCAATGAAGTTCGAGACAATTTTCATTCATGCCGGGCAGTAGCCAGACTCTGCTACTGGCGCGGTGATGACACCCATCTACCAGACAGCCACTTACGCTCAACAGGGCGTGGGTAGTCACCTGGGATATGAATACTCTCGTACAGGTAACCCAACACGCGCAGCGCTTGAAGCCTGTGTGGCTGCACTTGATGGGGGCAATTACGGGTTTGCGTTCGCTTCTGGTATGGCTGCAACAGTTACCGTTCTACGTCTTCTCTCTCCAGGAGACCATGTGCTGGCATGGAATGACGTTTATGGAGGTACCTAACGGCTGTTCGAGGGAGTTGTCCGCAATTATGGATTGATGTTTTCCTATGTGGATACCACTGGCCTGGCGCAGATAAAGTCCGCTCTGCGACCTTCCACTCGCCTGGTCTGGCTGGAAACGCCATCGAATCCCCTTCTCAACATGACCGATATCCAGGCAGTCGCACATTTAATCCCCTCACCCCTGGTTGGCGGTGATAACACTTTTGCCACGCCTTACTTGCAAAGACCCCTGGAACTGGGTGCAGATCTGGTGGTCCATTCCACCACCAAGTATCTGGGCGGGCATTCCGATGTGATTGGCGGAGCAGTCGTCATTCGAGACCCGAACCTTCAAGAGCAGTTGGCATTCTTTCAGAACGCGGTAGGCTCTGTCCCTGGACCCGTTGACTGCTTCCTGGTACTGCGGGGGTTAAAACCTCTTCCTGTCCGTATGGATCGCCATGCAGAAAATGCGTCGGAAGTCGCCAGGTATCTTGGGGAACATCCGTTTATCGAATGTGTGCTTTATCCCTTCCAGCCTTCCCATCCCCAGGCAAATCTTGCACGCCAGCAGATGAGAAATGGGGGCGGTATGATCTCATTTATCGTGAAAGGCGGAGCTGATTCAGCTAAGCGGGTTGTCGAGAAGACAAAGATTTTCACCCTGGCTGAATCCCTGGGTGGCGTTGAATCCTTAATTGAAGTACCGTGTGCCATGACTCACGTTTCGACTGCCGATTTGCCATTGGCAGTAGATCCCGGATTGGTACGCCTCTCCGATGACCTGGAGCATGTCGATGACCTGATCCTTGATCTCGATCAGGCCTTCAGCCAGGCAACCTAAGCTTTAGGATAAAGCTCAGCCTGCCAGCTGCCCCTTGACGATAATCCGTTCGGTATCGATCAGGTAAGGGTAACAGGAGATAAGGGTGATGGTTGCATCCGGGGTGGGATCCATCACGTCGACCTGGGTTGGTTCTACCAGCTTCCAACCGGAAACGATATAGGTATAGGCACGCTGCTGGGTATAAACCGTAATTTCGTCCCCTGGTTTTAGCCGGTCGAGATAACGGAACACCTCCCCAAATACATCATTGTGGCCCGACAGCACCATATTCCCGTTCTTCCCTGGATCGGCAGAACCTGGACGTTGGGCCACGCCCTCCTTGAGCTGCTCCCAACCGTCCCCTTGAACGATCGGAGCGTCAACATCGATCGCGGGAATGCGAATGCGGACCCCAAATCCTGGTCCTTCCGTTGGGATTAGGAGATTTGCATAGGCCTGGACTAGAGGACGCAAATGTGGGGGGATTTCCGCGTCATTCGGTCGTGTGCCACCTGGAGAAGTTGGGGGAGTATGCCCTGAAGGAATTACCACTGGACGAATGAGCGGGGTGGGTGTTAGTGTGGGAAGCTCAAATGCCAGCGCCGATTTCTGGTTCAAGTTTCGCAGGATGCCAAGCCCGGTCACGATGACGAGAGTAAACCCGAGGATGGCGAATAACTCCAGAATGTACAAGAAGCGGTCAGCGAGCACTTTTCCTGACCTGATAGTCTTACGTGGTTCCTGTCCTTGAAATGGAACTGTGTGGAAGCGATCGCTAGAGGGACGACTCACGTTTGGAGGAAAGCGAACGAGACGCCCGGTTTGGTGGAAGTGCTCGATTCGCGCCTGGCGTGAAGATTGCTGGGTTCTCCATAGGAGAATTCGGACCTGTTCTTCGGGCAAGTAATCGTTGAAGCTTCGGCGAGGCATAGCAGTCCTATCGAATTGGTTGTCTAAATCAAGGTAAGAAATCCTTTGGATTAAGGAACGAACCGCCATCCACGCGGATACGGTAATCCAGGTGGTCGCCGGTGGAGTTGCCGGTGCTCCCAGACTCGGCAATCTGCTGGCCCTGCACCACGCCCTGGCCTACCTGGACCAGGTTGGCTTCATTATGGGCGTAGTAGGTCCAGTAGCCGTTGCCATGGTCGATGATCACCAGGTTCCCATATCCTGAAGTGGACCAACCGGAGAAGATCACCGTACCGCTATCGGAGGCAAAGATCGGCTGGCGATTGTAGGTGTCCAGGTCGATAGCAGGGTGACCGCCCCAGAAGTCCTGGGTGAGCACGTAGGGCGGGGCGATTGGCCAGATAAAGTACCCGGTTCCGATATTGACCAGTGGGCCTGAATACAACCCGGGGGACTTCCGGCCGAGGCCTGGGACAACCGGAGGCCCCGGCTCCTGCCAGACTACCGGGTTCCGACCTCCAGGGACGATGAGCTGTTGGCCAACGGCGATCCCGAATGGCGGCAGCATATCGAAGTCATTGCCGATAAACTGGACGATTGCTTCGACGAGCACCCCGTGCCGGGAGGCGATATTTTCTAGCGTTTCCTCTTCTTTGACTGTATGGAGAACGCCATCGACTGGCAGAATATTCAAAATACTCTCGATCCTCAGGTTGCCTGCTTCCGCGCTCAATCCTTCGTTACCCCACAGGATTGTCTCCGGCTGCAGGTCATATTTTTTGGCAATCGACCAGGCGGTATCTCCAGCCTTAACTTTGTAGGTACGGACTTTCATGCTTGGTCGGTCGGGAATTTCGGTGTGCAGGAGCGCCAGACGAGTAATCCCGGCAACAGGTGTGGGCAGTTGAAACTCGGGTAAAGAGATTTCCGGATTTGAGGTCACGGTCTGTGTTGCTGTAACCGCCGGCATCCCGTTAGGACGCGCAGCAGCAATTCCAACCTGAGTATTGGAGCTCTTGAGCCACCAGGTGCCCAGCATGGCCGCGACCAGAAGAGATCCCTGGCCGAGGCGAAGCAGGTACGGTCCTGATCTGAAAGGGAACATGTTAGACAGTTGCCAGAATCACCAGACCCATGACCACGACGCCGGCTCCCAGGGCCAGGCGCACCCATTCCTTGTGGTGCAGGTTCCAGTGAGCCAACCGGTTGAGCGTGGGCCGGGAAGCGGCCACCAGGAGTATTCCGGCCAGCGGCAAGATGAAAATCAAGTTGTAGAGCACCAGGTAACCATAGCCCAGCAGCGCAGTCGGTTGGAGTGCCAGCAGGCTGAGCACACCCAGGTAGACTGCCCCGCTGCACGGCACCGTGCACAGGCCGATTAAAAATCCGCCCACGACCAGGGCGGGAATGGTCGCCTTTTTGGCCGATTCGCGGGCGATGGCGCCGACCTTTCCAGGCGCCTGTAAACGCCATCCCCAATCGGGCAGGAAGAAATCCTTGACCATCCACAAGCCAAACAGGATGGCGAGCAGTGCTCCAAACCGGGCCGGGGCGTGGGAGCGGGTGAAGATGTCGAGGACCTTGAGCAGGCCGACACCCAGACCCAGGTAGGTGAGGAAAACTGCCGCGATATAAATGCCGCCCCGGCTTAGTAGGCGGGCGCGCACGGCAGAAATACTCTGCTCGCCGGCCTGGAGCGTGGCCAGCATGGCGGTGATGAAGAGCAGCAAGACGGTGAAGGCGCAGGGATTGATGCCATCGACCGCCGCGGCGACCACAACCGCCGGTAGTGTGATTTTCGGTAAATAGGCATGCATCGCCGGGTCCGGCGCATTGGGATGCCAAAAGCCGGTGAGAGCCACTGCACCGAGCGCAATCACCAGTAAAATGGAAACCACGAGGATGCGCCGGAAAAGATTACTGCGCGGTTCTGCCTTCTGAACCGGATGGCAGTCCACGGTACCCTGGGAAAGATTCGAAGAGGCCATTGTTTAGACTTCCACGATCAGCTTGCCGTTCATGGTGGGATTGGCTTTGCCACCGCAGCAAATGTCGCAGTAGAAGGTGTACTCGCCGGGCTTATCCGGGATGAAGGTGGCATAGTTGGAGCTCTCCGGCTGGGCAACGATATCTACGCCCAACTCATCTACCGCCAGCTGGTGTTTACCGCCCCCATCCGTGTGGTGAGAGTTGTCCAGGCTGGTCAGGCGGACTGTGACCGACTCGCCTGCCTTGACGCGAATTTCCTTCCTATCAAATCCGGCCATGTCTGCCTTCACATCGATCACGTTACCGGCCATGGGAGGTGTAGCGGGCTTGAAGAAGGCTTCTTTTAATAAGTATCCAGCAAACCCCAGGACGCCAACCACCAGCACGGCAAAAATGAGCGAGCGTATCTGTTTCTGGCGCTGGTGGGCCTTGCGGCGGGCTTCTTTACGCTGCGCGCTTGTTCTTTCTTCTCGAAAGGGCTTCATCATAGAAGTTCTTCCTACTTTCAGTCGGGTTGGTACAGACAGGTAGTCTGAGCATATTGGATGATACGCTACCAGCCTATAAAGCAAAAGCGCCATTCTGCCAATTTTTGAGGTAAGCAGAATGGCGCGTGGAAGGGCAGACAAAATGGAGCTTAACCGGTGAATAGTTCGGGATGGCTGGCAAACTCATCCCGGCACCCGCGCGCGCAGAAATGAAACACCTGCCCTCCCCATTCAAATTCCAGCGCTTTTTCACGTTCTATCGCCATCCTGCATACCGGATCCGTTGCCATCGTGACGACATCCTTAAACTGGCCGTCTTCCAGCCATAGCACCCGATCGGCAATGTCCTTGATCCGCTGATCGTGCGAGACGATTACCACGCTGCGCCCCTGATCTTTAGCGATTCGCCGCAGCAACCGCATGATCTCGTGTCCGATTATTGAATCCAAATTAGCCGTCGGCTCGTCGGCCAGAATCAGCGCCGGGTCGTTGACCAGGGCGCGGGCAATCGCTACGCGTTGCTTCTCGCCGCCCGAGAGCTTTTCAGGCAGGAAGTTCAGCCGTTCTCCCAACCCCAGTTCGCTGAGCAGCTCCCCGGCTTTCCGGCGCGCTTCTTTCCCCCTGACTCCGGCGAGTTCGGCCACAATCGACACGTTCTCCAAAGCGGTGAGTGCAGAGAGCAAGTTGAAGTCCTGAAAGACGAAGCCAAACTTACGCAGCCGGATGCCGGGCAGACGGTTTTCTTTCAAGGCGCTGATCACATCCCCGTTCAGGCGAATCTCGCCTGAAGTGGGCCTGAGCAAAGCGCCCAGCATCGAGAGCAGCGTCGTTTTGCCCGAGCCCGAGGGGCCCATAATCAGCACGATTTCCCCAGGCGCAATCGACAGGGACACGTCCTGGACGGCGACTACCTCGGTCGTGCCGGTACCATACCGCTTGGAAACGTAGTTTATCTGTAAAGTTGAAGCCGACATTGTTCACTTTCCTCTGAAAACCATGACCGGATCTAAACCGGCGATTTGTCGAATGGGTTGAATTGCGGCGACCCCAGCGATGACCAGTGAGAGGCCACCCACCTTGAGATGCGAACTCAGGCTGATCTCCAGGACCATACTCACGCCCAGGCGAGGGACGAGCGCTGAGAGTAGGGCTGTGATCGCCAGGCTGATCAAAAAACCGAATGCGACGCTCAGAACCGCTTGAGCCAGGACCGCGCGATAGAGGTGTCCATTGCGCGCCCCCAGGGCTTTGAGCACTCCGTATTCCGCCCGCCTTGCCAGGGTGGCGGTATACACCGTATGCGCCATCACCGCCAGTCCGATGAGGAAGCCGATCAGGTTCATGATGGTGATCACGTCCGTGCTCATATCTTTAACTACCTTGCGCTCCTGGCTGGCAAAGTCAGCTGTCGTCTGGACCGTCACATCTTTGAGCTGCGCCTGAATACGGGCAGCTACAACATCTGGAATTTCCTCATTACGTACCTTCACAAGTAAGAAGCTGAATGTCTCGTAACTGCCGCGCAGATCTTCGAAATCATCCATTGTAATAAAGGACACAGAGTTGACCAGGCTGGAGGTTTCCTCAGAAAGACCGACGACTTCGAACTTTTCCCCCAGGATTTCGACTTCGTCACCCAGGGTGATGCCTGACTTTTCAGCCACGTTGCGGTCAATGATGGCTTCTCCTTTGCCTGGAAGCCTGCTCCCGGAGGAGACCTTCCACGGGCCGCCAATTGCAGCATTTTTGGGAAGACCGATAATATAGGCCAGGTTGCGTTCATCTCCTACCACGATGTTGTTTGAGAGATACAGAATAGGCGTAACGGAAGCTATACCGGAAACAGCCTTCACCCTCCTTTTCACCGATAGATTTAACTAAATAACGTATACTTAGAAGGTGGGTGGATTTTCAAATTAGGGAGGATTTTTCAATGGACCAAAAAGAACATGATCATTCCGGTCAACATTCTGAAGACCGATCGATGGAAGAATTGGATCAGGAGACCTTGCAGCAGGAAAAGAAGTCTCATACAGGGTCTCATCCTGGCGCGGCAGAGAGGAGTGAAAAGAGCGCGTTTTCTAAGGAAGCAGGCCGTATGGATGAAACGCCACAACACGAAGCAATGGATAAAGCCTTACATGGCCGGGAAGTCGACCATGACTCTCAGGAGGACGCAAAGGTTGATGAAGAGATGGACCACGCGGCCATGGATCATGGAGAGATGGATCATGCTGCGATGGGTCACGGAGGCATGGACCAGGCAGCCATGGGACATGGGACGATGGATCACGCGGCGATGGGACACGGTGCCGAGTCTGGTCACGGGGCGCATGCCGACCATACCGGCCACGAAGAGATGTTCCGGCAGCGCTTCTGGGTCTCTCTGGCCCTTTCCATCCCCGTCCTGCTCTACAGCCACATGGTCCAGGACCTGCTGGGGTTTTCGATGCCGGCCTTCCCCGGCTCTAACCTGATCGAGCCGGTCTTCTCGGTGATCATCTTCCTCTACGGGGGAGTCCCCTTCCTCCAGATGGCTATCCCAGAGCTGCGCAGCCGCCAGCCAGGCATGATGATCCTCATCTCGCTGGCCATCTCGGTTGCATTCATTTACAGCGTGGCGGCCATGTTCATTCCTGGCGGGATGGGATTCTTCTGGGAGTTGGTCACCTTGATCGATATCATGCTCCTGGGTCACTGGCTAGAGATGCGTAGCGTGCGCCAGGCTTCCGGAGCGCTCAATGAGCTGGCCAAGCTGATGCCGGATACTGCTGAACGCATCCGGCCAGACGGTAGTGTCGAGAATGTGGCTGTGAACCGGCTTCGCAACGATGACCTGGTGCTGGTGCGGCCGGGGGCCAGCGTCCCGGCAGATGGGGAAGTGGTCGATGGATCCTCCGACGTGAACGAGGCAATGATCACCGGCGAGTCGAAGCTAGTGGGCAAAGAGCCAGGAGACAAGGTCATCGCCGGGACGATCAACGGCGACGGCAGCCTGCGGGTGAAGGTGACCGCCACTGGTAATGAGACCGCCCTGGCCGGGATTATGCGCCTGGTGGACGAAGCCCAGCGCAGCAAGTCGAACACCCAGGTCCTGGCCGATAAGGCCGCCGGCTGGCTGTTCTATATCGCCCTGGGCGTGGCCATCCTGACCGGCATCGCCTGGACCATCGCCATCGGTTTCGATGTGGAGGTGATCGAGCGGGTGGCCACAGTGCTGGTGATCGCCTGCCCGCATGCCCTGGGCCTGGCCATCCCTCTGGTGGTAGCGATCACGACTTCGATCGGCGCCACCAACGGCATTCTGGTGCGCGACCGGCTGGCCCTGGAAGAAGCCCGCAAGATCGATACGGTGATCTTCGACAAGACCGGCACACTCACCAAAGGGGAGTTTGGCGTGGTGGGCATAGCGACTGCGGAAGGCTGGGATGAGAACCAGGCATTAGCCTTAACCGCCGCCATCGAGGGCGACTCGGAGCATACCATCGCCCGCGGCATCCGGGGTGCCGCCGCACAGCATGGGCTGGCCCTGCCGCAGGTCTCGAAATTCGAAGCCATCAAGGGCCGCGGCGTGCGCGCGAACTGGCAGGGGCGCGAGGCGTACATCGGCGGGCCGCGCCTGCTGGAGAGCCTGAACCTGACCCTGCCCGAAACCCTTGCCGGCTTCGAGCGGGCTGCCAGCGCAAAGGGGCAGAGCGTGGTGCACCTGGTGGTGGATGGAAAGCCGGCCGCCAGCTTCGCCCTGGCAGACGTGATCCGCGAGGAAAGCCGGGAAGCTATCCAGAAGCTGCACGAAATGGGGGTGGAAGTGGCCATGCTGACCGGCGACAGCCGGGCGGTGGCGAAGGCCGTGGCGGAAGACCTGGGGATCGACACCTATTTCGCCGAAGTGCTTCCCGAGCATAAGGACCAGAAGGTGACCGAGCTCCAGCGCCAGGGCAAGCAGGTGGCGATGGTGGGGGACGGCGTCAACGATGCCCCCGCCCTGACCCGCGCCGACATTGGCATCGCCATCGGAAGCGGCACGGATGTGGCTGTGGAGTCGGCCGGCATCATCCTGGTGCGCAGCAACCCGCTGGACGTGGTCAAGATCATCGAGCTCAGCCGGGCGAGCTACCGGAAGATGATCCAGAACCTGGTCTGGGCGACGGGATATAACGTCATCGCGCTTCCGCTGGCGGCAGGGGTGCTATACCCATGGGGGATCCTGCTTTCACCAGCAATCGGGGCCGTGTTGATGTCGGTTAGCACAATCGTTGTCGCCATTAATGCTCAGCTGCTGCGTGGCCAGCGGCTGGGGGCTTGAGGTGTAGAAAACAGAAAGGGCTGCCTTTACGCTACGGGGCAGTCCTTTTTTAAACATCGTTTAGGGAAAACCTGCACTGGGAATAGGTAGACTCCCTATTGTCTTTTTACGCTGGTTTGATAGGATACTTGTGAAGAATATTTCAAGCGGGCAGGGGGAAAGTGGGAGTTGGATTTGAAGAATCGAGACCTGAACCGGCGGGATTTTCTCCGCCTGGTAGGGTGGGGGACACTTGGGGTGGCTGCCACCGGGGGAGTTGGGTCCTTCCTGGCGGGATGCTCCACGGAGACGCAAACACCTGACCAGCTTGGTACCCAGACAGCCTCCCGTTTTCCTGATCATGATCTTAACCTGATCGCGGAGCCAAGTGAAGTCCAAATTTTACCCGGCCGGCCCACGTCGATCTGGCGCTACCGGGGCGAGATCCTTTCTAGGGATGCCAGCACCCTTCAAGATCTGCCCGGTTCCTATCTCGGCCTAATCATCCGGGTTAATCAGGGCCAGCGAGTGCGGGTGCACTTGCACAACCGGTTGGACCAACCGACCATTGTCCACTGGCATGGACTAATAGTTCCCCCGGATATGGACGGGCACCCACGCGCCATCATTAAACCGGGCGGAGAGTATGTATACGAGTTTGAGGTGCGCAACCGGGCAGGCACGTACTGGTTCCACCCTCACCCGCACACCTTGACTGGGCTGCAAGTCTATCGCGGCCTGGCCGGATTATTCCTGGTATCAGACGAAGAAGAAGCTGCGAGCGGGCTGCCGTCTGGCGAGTTCGACCTGCCCCTGGTGATACAGGATCGCACCTTCGACCAGAATAACCAGCTGGTCTACCTTCCAAATGGCATGATGGATCGCATGCTGGGCTTCCTGGGCGAGCAAATTTTGGTCAACGGACAGCTCGACTTTATCCTGGCTGCAGCCCGCCGCACCTACCGCCTGCGCCTGCTGAACGGCTCAAACTCCCGCATTTACAAGCTGGCCTGGGAAGATGGTACGCCCTTGGTGGTGATTGGGACAGATGCTGGTCTGTTAGAGAAGCCTGTCGAACGCAGCTACGTCACCCTTGGGCCAGCCGAACGGGTGGAAGTGTGGGTGGACTTTGCTCATTGGCCGGCGGGTGCGCGCGTCCGCTTGGTCAGCCTGCCCTTCAGTGGGGCGAGCATGGGCGGGATGATGGGTGGCATGATGGGGCCTGGTGGAACTGGCAGCACATTTCTTAACGGTAGCGAGTTCTCGGTCCTGACTGTGAATATCGAGCGTCAGGCCGGCGAGACGAGCACTCCTCCCGAACGACTTTCGGCCCTTGAACGCCTGGCTGAGCAAGATTCCATTAACGCCAATCGACCGCGCCAGTTCCGCCTTGGCATGAATGGTATGGGTGGGATGATGGGGCGCGACGGCGGGATGGGGTGGACAATCAATGGGCGCACGTTCGAAATGGAGGAGGTGGCTCGGGACGAGGTTGTCCGTCTGAATACGCAGGAGACCTGGATGTATGACAACACCGGGTCTGGAGGCGGGATGGGTATGATGGGCGACGGTATGATGCAAATGGCTCACCCCATGCACATCCACGGCGCACATTTTCAGGTGGTCGATCGTCAGGTCCTGCCTGCCTTTCAAGAAGCCTGGGACAGCGTGCGCGAGGGGTATGTGGACGAGGGGTGGAAAGACACGGTATTGGTTATGCCCGGCGAGCAGGTAAAAATACTACTGCGCTTCACAGACTTCTCCGGCATCTATCTCAATCACTGCCACAATCTGGAACACGAAGACCTGGGCATGATGCGAAATTATCGCATTGATCCTTGAAAAAGGATCCTGGAAAGGAAGCATGATAGGCAATTTGGCTTATGCGTGAGAAGGCATTTTCCCTAGGCTCCCCCTAGGGTTATTTCCTATTTTGGACATCATAAGTCCAATATATACTTACTTTGAGGGGGAAATGGTCATTCCTGCCAGGGTACGGCAGCGAATGGAAACAAGCCTATCGCAGACGAAGTTAGGTAAGGAGACATAGAATGCACGGAATGAGCCATACAACCGTATCCCCTGAGATGCGAGAATGCATCCAAGAATGTCACAGTTGTCACGACATCTGTTTAGAATCGGTCACCCATTGCCTGGAGATGGGCGGCGAGCATGCTCGTCCAGAACATATCCGGCTGTTGTTAGATTGCGCTGAGATCTGCCAGACCAGCGCCAACTTCATGTTGCGCAGCTCGGACCTGCACCCCCGCACCTGTGGAGTCTGCGCCGAGGTATGCGAGCGCTGTGCTGAATCTTGCGAGCAGTTCAGAGACGACGAGATGATGCAGCAGTGCGCGCAACGCTGCCGTAGCTGCGCCCAGTCCTGCCGCGAAATGGCCCGCGGTTCATAAACCAATTCTGGACAACTCGATCATTAGAACGGATCAGGAGGGATATCCAATGAAGACCAGACTCTCTCAGACCTTGTTTAGCCTGGTGCTCGTGACGGCAATGGCGCTCGCTGTTGTTTCCCCGGCCTTCGCCAGCGCTCCCGCACCCGACAAATCGACTGCCAAGTTCGAGATCAAGTTTATGGAGGGGATGATCGACCACCACATGATGGCGGTCATGATGGCGGAGATGTGCGTGGAAAAGGCAGTAAACGGAGAGCTACGCACGATGTGCGAGGAGATCATTGCCAGCCAGACCCAGGAGATGATGATAATGCAGACCTGGCTGCAGGGCTGGTATGGGATTACCTACATGCCCGAGATGAAGCATAACGGGATGATGCATAACATGATGATGATGGAAGGCGAAGAGTTCGAGATCATGTTCATGCAGATGATGATCAAGCACCACCGGGGTGCAATCAAGGAAGGCGAGAAGTGCCTGAAGAAAGCATATCATCCTGAATTGCTCGGCCTGTGCCAGAACATCATTGTCACCCAAACCCAGGAAATCCAGATGATGCAGACATGGCTGTGTGAGTGGTATGGCATCTGCAAGGATTACTTGAAGAAGGCTTAGAAGGGGTATGTCAAACGGCCTAACAGTTTTCAGGGTCATCTATAGATAAGAAAGCCGTTGCCCTTATCCTTCGAGGCAACGGCTTTAAATATTTATTGAAAGGGGAAAATGCAAGATGAACCATCAAGAAATGAACCAAATGGAGATGAAGCACAACATGTACCGCAAACTGGCGCTCATGTCGTTTCTCTCTTTCGTTGCTATGTATTTCCTGATGTTTTCGATGATCAATACCATAGGCAACTTTACCAACAACATCAATATGGCGTATATGGCCGGGTTGATGGTGGTTCCAATGGTGGTGTTCGAGCTGGTTGTGATGTGGGCGATGTATAAGGAAAAAACCCGCAATTATTTGATCATAGCCGGAACAGTTGTGGTAGGACTCCTGCTGTTTCTTTTCATTCGCCAGCAGACGCTCGTTGGCGACAGGCAGTTTCTGCGATCCATGATCCCGCATCACTCGTCGGCAATCCTGATGTGCAATCAGACATCCATCAGTGACGCGGAAATCCAGCAGCTCTGCCAGGAGATTGTTGAGAGCCAGCAGCGGGAGATCGACCAGATGAAGGCGATCATGGAGCGGATGGAGTAGCCCAAGGTTTACCGGGTGCGGCAATCCAACTCCGGCCTAATTACTGTTTTTCGGTCGGTGAACCTAAGGCATCAGCTTGCAAAGGACGAGCAATTTGGAAAACAACACAAATTGCTCGTCCTTTTGTAAATATTCCACAGGCTGGTGCCGTTCGTCAGATTTTTCCAGAGATGAAATCCAGGATATCGATCTTGGTCAGGATCCCTACCGGCCGGTCCGCTTCCGTCACCAGCACTGCCTGGTCTTGGGAGAAGGCAGGTAGGACGTTCTCCAGAGGTGTAGACACGGAAAACACGGCCTCCGTCGGTCGCATGACCTCGGCAATCGTCTCCTCCGGCGTATGCTGGTGGCCTCCGTTGACCAGGTGCTGGAGCAGCTCGACCTCGGTGACAAGCCCGGCTAAGGTCCCATCGGGGTGAAGGACGGGTACTTGCGAAACATCATTCTGCTTGAGAGAGGCGATCACGTCGGTCATGCGATCGCTCGTCCAGGAGGCGATCAAACGGTCAGATGGCTTAGCCGCCAGGATCTCTCCGAGAGGCGTTTCGTTCCACTCCGGCTCCAGGAAGCCGTTTTCCTTCATCCATTTGTCGTCGTAAATCTTGGAAAGGTAGCGAGAACCCGAATCCGGCAGGATCACAACCACTAACCGTTCTGGCTTCGCATGCCCATTCCCGTTGCCCTGGCCGCCCAGTTTCTGGGCGTAGCGGACCCCGGCTGCTAAAGCTGAACCAGATGAGCCGCCGGCGAATATGCCTTCTTCTCTCACCAGCCGCCTGGCCCATAGGAAGGACTCTTTGTCATTGACCTTGATGATGTCGTCAATCAGCGAAAGATCGAGCGTGGAAGGGATTAAATCCTCCCCGAAACCCTCCACCTTGTAAGGCGCAGCCTGCGCATCTTCTGGGATCTGTCCATCGTTCTTCCAGGCGTCGAAAAGGATTGAGCCTACCGGATCGACGCCGATGACCCGGATCTCCGAGTTTTGCTCCTTCAAGAAGCGGGCTGTCCCGCTGATCGTCCCGCCGGTACCCACACAAGCTACGAAATCAGTCACCCGGCCTCCAGTCTGCTCCCAAATCTCCGGGCCGGTGGTCAAGTAATGGCTGCGCGGGTTTTCTGGATTATGGTATTGGTTGGCCAGAATCGCATTGGGAGTCTCAGCCACGATGCGCTTGGAAACGCTGTAATACGAGCGGGGATCATCCGGCTCGACTGCGGTAGGTGTGACTACTACCTTGGCTCCATAAGCCCGGAGGAGCTGGATCTTCTCCTGGCTCATCTTGTCAGGCATCACGAAAACGGCTTTGTAGCCCTTCAAGGCGCTGGCCATCGCCAACCCCACGCCAGTGTTGCCCGAGGTGGCTTCGACCACGGTCCCACCGGGTTTCAGCCGGCCGCTGCGCTCGGCCTCTTCAATAATGTTCAATCCAATGCGGTCTTTGATCGATCCGCCGGGGTTGAAATATTCGACCTTGGCGTATAAAGAGACCGGTAGGCTCCGGTCAATTTTCTTCAGGTGGACCAGCGGGGTTTGGCCGATCGCCTGGATAATGTCATCGTAAACCCGTAAAGACGCGGAATTTGTCAAGGTAATCATGCGCTTTTTCCTTTCGAAACGAAAACCAAACAAAAAGCCAGCCGCGAGCCGGGGTTCTCGTCTACCCGGTTTGCAGGGCGTAAGTCGATCCAAATCGGATCGAGCAAGAATCAGCGGGGTCGCTGTTCACCGCCTGCCGCAGCTGGCCTAAGCGCCATTCGGCGCTGTTTGTTCGCTTCGTTCAGGTTGAGGCGGTGGTTACAGTCCCCGCCTCTGACAGGAGCACATGTGTGATTTCATCAATCGAAGTCTCGGTAACCGGCCAAATTTCGTTTATTTTAGGAAGCACGTTGCGTTTTGTCAATAAGCAATATCGCGTATAGCGGATACGAAATAACCCTCAACCCTTCCTACCACACGGGGATTTTGACCAAACGGTTATTCCCGGTATCAGAAACCCACACGGTTCCATCCCGATCAACGGTGATGCCGGTCGGAAGTCCGAACGCTTCCTCTTCGGCTCCGTACTGTCCGAAAGCGAGCAGCGGCTCTCCAGTCTTCTTCAAGGCAATCACCTGATAACCCTCCGGGTCGGTCACATAAACTCGGCCTTCGTTGTCCACGGCCAGGTAAGGCTTATTGTCCAGGCTGTCGCTCAGCCAGCCTTGAACCGGCCAGCTGGATTGGAATTGCCCGTCCTGGGAGAACACCGCCACGCGTAGATTCCAGGTGTCGGCAATATAAACCTGGCCATCTGTCCCTACAGCGATCCCTACCGGCTCATCAAGAGCTTCCTCGCCAGTGGATCCGAAATCGTACAAGTATTTGCCTTCCGTATCGAAGACGACGACCCGTTTGTTGCCGGTATCGGTGACATACACCTTCCCATCGGGGCTGATGGCGATCCCGCGCGGTCCCCAGAGTCGATCGGAGCCCTCACCGACCTGACCCGCTGAACCCCATGCCTGCAGAAATTTTCCGTCCGCAGCGAACTTTTGAATGCGATGGTTCCAGGTGTCGGCAACATAAATATTTCCATCTGTGTCCGCCGCGACTCCCCAAGGCTCAGTAAAAGTTCCTGGGGCAGGCGAAGTCTGTCCGTCCGGCGTGCGGCTGCCCAACGTGCTGATCAGCTCTCCCTGCTGATCATAGCGCAAGATGCGCGAGTTCCCTGTGTCTGCTACATACAGAGATCCATCCGGGCCAACCGCGATCCCGCGGGGAGCATTAAGCCCCCCGGTTTCGATCCACTGGGTGGGAATTATCTCTTTCCGCAGAGCAGCATATTCATCTTTTGGTTCAGGCAGGTCTTCCAGGATGGCATTGCCCAGGCTCATGCTCATCATTTGAACGACGACTTCTTTCTTAACATACACCCGCATCCGGTCCGAGAGCGGCCAATCGGTAGGCGGATCGATCTGCTGGCCAGTCAGCTCGGCATAGCGGCGGTAATTCCGGTCCCACAGGATATCCCAAAGGGCGAACCGCATGTCGGGGTTCGAGACTGCATTACGGATTCGCTCCCAGGTCAGGTTCTTGTAGTCTTCCACCGGCCACCACATGCGGATGACTTCAAACCGGTGATAGCGATCTCTCAAGATGGTTTCGACTTTATCCCAGTTCTTTGGACCGGCGATCACGACCGGCGCGTCGAGAGCCTGGCGGTTGGGCTGTTCTCCATAGAAGGACTGGTTCGGGTAGTTGCGCAGGTACCACGTCATCGGCCAGGAAACATCGCTGTCGTACGCGATCTTGATATCCTGGCCAGCCCCGATATGGTTCGCGATTTCCCGAATATCTTCCAACGCCCATTTCACCCCGGGCGCGCCGTGGGCGTAATCGATAAATTCTGTGCTGTAGTCGAAGTTCACATAGTTCACAGCGATGGTGGTGCGGATGGTCAGAAAAGTGAGTATGCCTGCCAGGGATAGGCCTGCAAAACATCCGATCGTGCTAACCCACCTCATTCTTCGGGCTTCATCGAAAAACATTGCCGCTTCCATCAATCGCCCAACCCACCAGCCGGTGAGCAGGATCAAGGGAATGGTGAGGTGCGTAGAGAGCCAGGGCATCTTTTCACCAGCCAGCGAGAGCCCGATAAAAATGGATACTGCCCACCAGATCAAGAAAGGGATGAACGAACGTGAAGCCGCCGAGAGCTGCTTCCGCTTGATCAGGTAATACGCACCGGCCAGAAATCCACCGATTAACGGGAGATACTCGTAAATTGGCAAGACGATCCCATAGTAGTACCAGGGCTGGGTACCGCGTGCCACCCCCTGTTGAGACATCCAGTAGCCCAGCGAACCGACAAAGCCAGTGCCCAGGCCAGCCGGATTGGTCCAGAATGTGGTGAACAGGGTGGCGGTAATCGCTAGAGACAGACCCGCCAGCCTGAGCCAGCGGCGCCCTCCCCACCACAGCCCGACAGCAACGGCCCCGAGTGAGAATGCCGCAAGCAGACCCCATAAGCGCAACCCGGGTGCACCTTCGGCCCAGCCAATAGATTGGGAGTCCAGGATTTTGAGATCCACAAAAGGAATTCCGGTCAGACGGGTCCAGATAGGATTCAAGACCAGAAGCGCAATAGGTGAAGAAAAGAAAGCGCCCAGGGTGGCTAGGACCACGATGAGATCGAATTCAGGGGTAGCATGCAGGTTTTTCCAGGAGAGCCTGGATGAGTAAAAGAGGCGCAAGAGCAAGTATCCAACCAGGATCGCCAGATAGATGAAGCTGATTTCCATGGTGCTTACCATCAATGCCAGGGCGACCGCCAATAAGATCAGGTGCTTCTCCTGTCGTTCTGCCAGGTAGCGCCAAATGGCGACGACAGCCAGCAGCAGCCAGGCGATCACCTGGATGTCATGCCGGATATAGCGCGAGTAATAGAGAACAAAGGGAGAAATCAAAAAGAGACCGGAAGCTGCCAGTGCGCCTGAGGGTCCCAGCCAGGGCTTAAGTAATTGTGGGACAAAGATGGCGACAAAAATTCCCAGGATCACCGGTACAAGCCGGGAAGTGAAATCGCTGGCGCCGAACAGCACATTCATGAGCGCAGTGGCTTCGAACAGGAAGGGCCCATGCATCATTGGGTTATGGGCATATCCTTTGCCAGAAGCCAGTAACCAGGAGTAGTAAACGTGCAGGCTTTCATCGTGGCTCATCACCCTGGCTCCAAGCGACCACAGGCGAGAGACGAAAGCAATTCCGGCCAGAACCATCACGAGCGCATACTCCCAAGTTATCGTTAAGCCGCGACTCAAGGGATGGAGACGATCCAACCATGGTTGGAAAACAGGCAGGCTGATCGACGCACGGCGATATTTTTCTTCGTTATCAGAAATCATGCTGTTGATTTTATTTGAAGGGAAAAGGGGTGATAAGCGTCAAATTGCCTATCTGTTACCGCGCCTTTACACTTACTTCATATAATACAATAAACGCTGCAGGCTCTAACGGGCCTTCCGCCTGTCAGAGCCTGTATAGGTGTAGGAAATCAAAATCCTTTACTCGTCTAACTCCTCCAGAAGCGCCTAAGCAGTCGCTGGAGTACACCCACATTCGTCGCCGCAGCTACAGGCGTGTTCGTGAGCAGGAATAGTCTGACCAGCGGCGGTTTGCTCGAACAGCTTTCCCGGTTGCCAGGGAGTTCCAAGTAATGGCAAGATCCTACGGTCTAAGCCCCACCAACCAGCCGTCTTCCAGGCCAGGATCAACAAGACCGAGATCGTGAAAAAGACGGGGTTGACACTCGCGCTTCCTGCCATCATGAAGTTCCAGTTCATAAACCCACCAAAGAACGCGGCGATTCCAGTGAAGACGCCTAAAATCAGGGCGATCCCGATCATTAATTCACCTGCTACAACCAGTTTGGCAAACCAGGTATAGGCCTGGGCGTCCAGCAGAGACTGGAGGAAAGTGCGATACCAGTCAAAAGCAATCAGTGGGCGGGCTGGAGCTTCTGGAATAGCGACGGCTCTCTCCCAGAAGCCTTTCAGCGCAGAACCGGTCTCTGCCCAGGCCGGGTTGTTGAACTTACCCCACCCGGAGGTCAGCCATTCATAGCCAATATACAGGCGCGCGATCAGCCATACCCATGCCCAGCGAGGGCTATCGAACAAGGTTTTGGCAATGGGGGGATTCGAAAACGTAATCTCTCGTTGTAAAGTTTGCGTGGCCATGATTCATCACCTTCGAACAGTAATTTTATCTTCTTGCTCTTATACATCCGATCTTACCTGAGCATTGGACCAGCAAAAAGCGCTAAACCGCGCAAATTTCCACAAGTTTTTTGCCCACATTTAAACACGCCATCTGGCGTAGTTCAAAGGGTATCTCCTCACCGCGGTACCAGACCCGATCGGCGAAATAGCCCACCAAGTCGGTTTAATGGCAGCCGCCCGAATGGCCCGCGTGCTCGTCTTTTGAGGATGCATCGGCAGTTGATCCATCTTGTTTAATTCCTTGACGGTTTTGCCCACCATGCCCGCCGTGGCCAGCGTGCATAAAGAAGTGACTGCCTATCATGACAGCGAAGAAGGAATAATATCCAACGGTGCTGATGGGCACATCGAAAACGAAGATTGCCGCGAGGGCGATGAGTAGCCCGATGCCCAGGACCCATACGATGACAGGGATCCGGAATGACCGTCCTGAAATAGTACTCGAAGGGTTGTGGTGTTCCACCTTTTTCTCCTTATACGTTGACTTGATTCAAATATATAACCAAATGATTCGCCAAGCACGCACAAACTTTGGGGCGAGAAGAGTTCACCTATAAATCCAGGCTCTGTACTTGTGCCTGCCGTCATTCCCGGCCTGCGCCACGGCTTCAACTAATGCCATCTGGGTGGTCAGGTTGGGGTTGTAAATTATCTCCGCGATCCCCGATGTGTGATACACCTCAGCCTCAATGACGCCTTTAACCTGGATCAGGCTATTTTTGACGCGAGTTGCACAGTTCCGACAGCCCATGCCTTGGACAGCCAGCATGACCAGGCTGGTGGTTTCCATCTCTTCTGGAGTTACAGTTTTTTGAACCAGTTCTACGTGACATTGATCATCCATAATTCACCTCATGGCAATTACTGAAAAAGTATCCACTATTGAATCGGAGTCTAGCCGACAGCACGCTATCCTGGAAGCGTCATAACGCTTGTCCATGTCCAAGCATTTTTGCTTATCTATACAAGAGACATCACAGCGAGCGGCGAAAGCAGTTTCCTGATGCTTGCATCATCAAGAGACTGCCCGACTTCATAGAGCCGGGCAGTCTCTTGATGATGGGTGGGTCAACAAGGATTGTGAATATAACCTTACAAGGTATAGAAACCTGCTGATATATTTACGTGTTACTTTGGGGAACATCGTTCCCGTGGCAGCCGTCAAATCCTGGTTCAACTCCGGCACCCATATGTGAGCCCATCTGGTCCAGCATCCAGGTATAGTTTCCCGACATGTGAGACAGCATGGCATCGGCCTGTTCTTGCGTCAAGGCGCCTTCCGCCACCGCTTTCTCGAGTCCAGTTCGGACAGCGCTCTCCAGTACGACAGACAACTTTTCCTGGTTGACATCTTGTTCTTCAGCAATCTGTGCCAGAGTCTTGCCGCTGGATAGCTCTGCGTTGAGCTCATCGGTCGATAAACTAAGGGCTTCTGCCAGGCTGTCCCACACCAGGGTGTGCATCCCACTGGTAGTAGTAATCCACTGGTGCATCCCATTCATCCAATCGGCGTCATCACCATTCTGGCTATAGCCGCCCATCATCCCGGTTCCACTCATCATCCCGGTTCCACTCATCATCCCATTACCATTCCAACCATTTCGGATCATACCGCCTGAGCCAAAGCTGCCCCAGGGGGACTGAGTGGGCTGTTGAGCAAAGACAAACCCAACCCCTAACACGCCCAGGGCCAGCACGACGATCACTACGAAACCTGTTAACTTCAACGATTTCATTTTTTCTCCTGTTCTTCCAATCGTTTGTTTGATCTTGATAGTTGTATTATGTCAGGCAGATTTGAAGAACTTGTGAAGGTCAAGTATGGTTTGCGTAAAGATAACTCATATTGCAGTCCAAACAATGTAAACGTGTTCATCTGCTAACGGCGCTGCGCCTCCGTCGGCGTCGGCTCGACCGGCTCTTCGTGTCCCTTAAACCCGATACTCATAAACTCGGCGTGGGTTGCTCGCACGGCTTCGATCTCGGGATGCTCTATATCCACTCCGGTCAGGTGTTGGATGGGCTGCGTGGTCCGGGGCAGGAACGTTTTAGTAATCCCCAGTGCGGCATTTGTCTTCTCAATTGACCTGGTGCCCTCCGTTTCGATCCCCGTCAAAGCCCGGATGCAGTCGATGTTTTCCGGGACGACAATCGCCTCATTGTGCACCTGGAAGGTCAGGTAGACCTCACGCTCGTCAGCCGCCAGGGCATCCTCCCAAACAGCCACCTCCCACATGTCACCTCGAGAGCGATCCAGGTCGCGCATCAGCTCGATGACAGAATTGAGAGCGACCAAACCGTCGGTTGCCCGGACAAAGGCGATACGGGGCGCATCCCACAAGGCGTCGCGCAGCTCGTCCAAACTGACCGGGCGAGTGGTCTCCACCATGGCGAAGTGAATGTGGCTCAAGTTATACGGACCAGCGCCTGCGATCGTGGTGATGTCCAGGTCCGGGATAACGGTTTGGGCGTCCGGCCCCTGGTGGCTGGGTACTTTCGTTTCGGGGATGACCGTGTTAATCATCCCGTTCTTGTGGGATTCCCATGGATCCGTTCCCCGCCTCAGGAGCACAGCCCGGGCGCGCTTGACCCAACCATGGCGGTGCAAGGCGTGTAGGACCCGGCTGAGGCCGGTCGTATTGCAGGAAACCACGCGAGCGAACTGGCGGTTGAGCGCGCCGGCGTAATTCACCTGGGCGACGAAGGAGTAGCCGGCCAGCTCGTGCTTCTCGCCGCCCTGCCAGATGACTTTGACCCCGACGGCCTGGTAGATCTCTTTGTTTTTGGCTCCGATGCCTTTGGGCGTGCAGTCGATAACGATATCCACCTGCTTCAGCAAGTCGTCCAGCGTGCCAGCCACCGGGACACCAGCCGCTTCCATCTCGGCCCGTTTTTCAGGGACTGAAGCAAAGACCGGGTAACCGCGTTCGATAGCTACCCGGATCCGGTAATCATAAGTGACATCCGCCACCCCGGCCAGCTCCATGTCATCTTGTAAGGCGACCGCATCCGCCACACGCTTCCCGATCACGCCATAGCCGTTGACAGCTACTCGAACCTTATGCGTTGTCATGTTTTACCTCCCTAAACAACTGAATTGAACTTCTAATACGGACTTATCCTATCCAGAATGCGCGCTTATCGCAAGGGCCATTTGGCCTATTTTAGATCGCGTAAGCTTGTTCGGAGGGAATCTGGAAGTACAATGCCGCCCAAAACCGGCGTCCATCTTCACCCGCAGCATTCTCAATGGCCCGGATGAGATCACTTGGACTGACTTGCTTTGGATTATAGAGAGCCATAACAGAACCGTCTTGCAGCTCGACGTTTGCCAGGAGCACTCCGTTCAAATTGAGTAATCCCTTGTGAACACGCATTTTGCAGCCAATGCAGCCCATCCCGGAAACGCCCAAATAGGCAACCACCGCTTCATGAAAACGCTTTGGATCCCAAGGCTTTACCACCGGCTCAACAAAGCATTCGGCTGGATAATTCACCATTTCCGTAGCCACCTTTCGTCACAGATTTTCCTTGTTCGGTGTTTGTCCCTTCACCGAAGGATGACACGCGCCTGGTAATTGTGCTGCCCATTGTTTCCTGCATTTTATAGCCTGCACAAAATCCGCCGGGCTTGTGCTTCCCGGATCAAAAACCACCTCTGCCAGTTGGATGTTATGGTACACATGCGCTTCCAAAACGCCGTCCATCCTGATCAGGCTGTTGTGGATGCGGGTAGCGCAGTTCGTGCAGCCCATCCCATCCACTGCCAGCATGACCATCCTTGTCTCCTCATGATCCACAGGTGAGACCTGTTTTTCAACAGGTTCTACGTAGCTGCTGCAATCCATAAGCGATCCTCCTGAGTATGTGTTTCTCATAGAATTCATCAGCTCCAGACAGTTTTATGCGAATAGTCTACAGCGAAGGGGTGTGAACTGAAAGCGCCAAACCGCGTGATCGATCCTGAGCACTTTTACTTACTGGGCGATCGTGGAATGGTTCATCTAAGAAAAAGCCGTTGGCCGCTATTATGCAAGCGGCCAACGGTAAGGGAGGGAATATAGATTTTGTATACTACCTTGGTTCGCCTGGCCTCCTGGCGGGTTCATCCCGCCGGATGTCACCGGTGTCTGACCGGCTAAAGCTCAAGCTGAGATCGTTTGAGGCCAGTGCCTGATGTCTTACAATAAAGAAGCAGGGATCGAATAGGATGCTCCTTTCCAGCCGTTTTTCCGGCTGACAATGTTATCCTCAATTCTCATTCTACCGGATTGTGCAGATGGACACAAGCGCAGAACGGCGCGTTTGTGAGCAAGCATTTTTGCTTTGTCGCCCTTCAGTGCGATCGATGCTTAACATTGTTGCCACATATTAGCCTGGCAACCTAAGATCTCTCTGACCTCTTGACTTCGGCGAGATAGCCGTGCGTACCATCGCCCCCAGCCTTGGCAACCGCATCTACCGATCGGTGACAGCCACCAGGGCAGGGTTGAAGGCCACTCTAGTCAGGCTTTTTACGTGATCCACATAGACGTTCCAACACTCCAGCCAAGAGAAGCAAGTGGCTACAGGTGTGGGTGGCGCAGTTCGAACTGCCTATTCCTCAAAGAGTAAGCCTAACTGCTTTCGCCTTCCACTGCTCTTCAACCGATGGTGTTTTTTGTACCGGATCTACGTGACATTTCACACTCAAAACGACTCCTCTACAAACCTAAAAAGGGGATCAGAATTACTGAACAATGCCTAGGGTGTGAAGGATATGGGGACAATTTGGGAGTGGCTAACAAATGGGCTCAAAAGGGGGCATGATGGAATGTCCAAAATGTCACCAAACCGAACGGCAGAACCGAGCCGGAAAAACCGAGTGGCAGCCATCAATACCGCTGCATATTCTGCCAGATCAAGTACACGCCAGAACCGAAACCTTGGGTCTATCCCGAAGAAGTGCGTCAGAAAGCCATCCAGTTGTATGTGGACGGGATGAACTTGCGCCGCATTGCCCGCCATCTAGGCCTGCATCATCGCACCGTCTCTTTATGGGTGCAAGCCCAAGCTGCCCGACTGCCTGATCCGCCCGTCCCCAGCTAGTTCAAGGAAGCGGAGATGGACGAGATGTTCACCTTTATCGGGGAGAAAAAAGAAATCTTCGTCATCACTCTCGTAGATCGGCTAACCCTCTGCTATCTGGGATTTCGGGTGGTCTGGAATAGGACCCAAACAGTCTGGGAGCTGGTCGACCAAGCTCCTCCGAAGGCATCGCAAAGAGGTACTACAGTGATGCCTTCGAATCCTATGACCACCTGTGGTACCACTGGGGCGTGTACGAAGTCTCGGTCGGCAAACGGGACACCTGCTCGGTGGAAGCGGATAATGCCGATTTGCGCCACTATTTGGCTCGCCTGGGGCGGCGTTCGCGCTGTTTTTCGCGCTGCCCCAAGGCCTTGAAGGTGGCTTTGAAGCTCTTCATGTATTGTTTCAATCAGCGCCAATTGCAAAGCCAACGCTTTCCCGATTACGCTGCTCATGTATTTCAGTTCCCCTGGCCCAATGTTTAGCTACTCCCCGCAAGACCTGTCAAGGAGGTGATAGGGAGTAATGTTCCACAAACAGGCGATATGGCTGAACTTAGCCCTTTGAACAAAGATGAAGAATCGAGAAAACCCTTGACTTTCCAGTAACTGGAAGGTTTAGAATGTAAGCGGAGCGAGGATATCTTATGGAAATACGAGAACTGGTAGAGCATACAGGTGTTCCTGCAAAAACGATCCGCTACTATGAGTCGATTGGCGTGCTTCCTCCTCCGGAACGCAAATCGAACGGTTATCGTATTTATCACGAATCCGATGTGGAACGGGTACGGTTTGTAGCCGGGGCGCGCAGCCTGGGGTTCTCACTCGAAGATATCTCCGAAATCATGGGGCTGCGTGACCGGCGGGAAGCGCCCTGCCGGGTCGTCCTCGACCTGGTAGAGCAAAACGCCCGTGAGGTGGCCCGGCGGATCGATGCGTTGCTGAAGTTGGAAATAGATTTACGGGAGTTGCACCGGTTAGGCCAGACGTTTCCTTTGGATGATGTGGATACGAAGGCCTGCGTCTGTCACCTTGTCAGCCAGCGGGCAGTGACTACCGCAAAGTGAAGAAATTTTTTCTATGAATATCGAGTTTTTCAGCGCCGAGTGCAGATTGTGTGACCGAACACTTGAGTTACTTAAGCAGGCGTTTCCCAATCTTCAAGCAACCATTCCCCGGCAGTCCGAATGCGCAGATGGTAGTTGCTGTGCATTAGCGGAAAAGTATGGGGTAAGAGCCGTTCCATCGCTTGTAGTAGATGGATAAGTTGTCATGGTTGGGATCCCTAGCGAACAAGAGATCGTGGATCTCGCCAGGATCCTCGCGGCATAAGACCAACGCCTAATTCTCACGGGAGTTTCAGTGACTGACTCTTGCTGTTGTCCACCAGAAGCAGGGAATGCTGTTTGTGAGTTTCCCGCGCAAGATTTTCACCGCCCACTCCACGTCATCGATGTTTGCCCGGTTTGCGGCAAGAAGGGCAAGCCCGTACAGAGGCAAACGGTCAAAGCCCTTTTGTCGGTGAGTTTGCGCGCAGTGCAGGACATTGAATATCTGTTTTGTAAGACTCAGGAATGCCCTGTGGTGTATTTCTCTCCCGGTGGACCACAAACATTTACCGTTGAGCAAGTTCGAGAGCTTGTCTATCAAAAAGTACCGGATCGGGAAGATGTTTTTATCTGCTACTGCTTTCGGCACACAATGGGAGAGATTCGCTCCGCCTCACCGCAGTCGCGCAAGGATCTTCTTAATGATATCAGTACAGGCATTAACGCCGGGCAATGCGCCTGTGATTTGCGAAATCCGCAGGGTTCATGCTGTTTAGGCAACGTGCGCGGGTTGATAAAGAGCATCGAAGCCTCAGCTGCTGAGAAGGCAGAATGAGCAGTCCCTTTGTAAGGATCTCTGGATACGTTAATTTGATCCGTTGATGAAAGACAGTGTCAGGCGAGGCAAGAAAGCTGGTGTTTTCGCTGCGTAGATCAAGTAGCCCTCGCCAAACTGAGCCATGGCTTCCCGCTCTTCGCGCTTTGCCAGGCGAATGTACATGGTTATCAGGACGGGGAACATCAGCAGAGTGAGTAGGGTGGGCCACTGGATCAGAAAGCCGAGCATGATCAGGATAAACCCTGTATATTGGGGATGGCGCAGGTAAGCGTAAGTCCCGGTCGTTGCCACTTGCTGCTTGCGCTGGGCCTGGTAGAGCACTTTCCAGGCTGCTCCGATCAGAATAAACCCACCGACAATGAGGCCCTCACTGAAGAGATGAAGTGCATTAAAGTGAGCATCGCCCCTCAAACCCAGAACCGTGTTCCACAAGTGCCCGGTGTTGTGAGCGAACAGGTCGAGCCCAGGATAGCGGCTGCTGAGCCAGCCAGACAGCACGTAGATCGTGAGTGGAAAGCCATACATTTCTGTGAACAGGGCCACCAGAAAGGCAGAGAACGCCCCGAAGGAACGCCAGTCGCGCTGGGTGCGAGGTTTCGTAAAGCTGAAGGCAAAAATTATAAACACCGCCGCGTTAATCAGCACCAGCGGCCAAAGCCCATAAGCAGACGCACTTTCGTCGATCACATGCCTCCCTGTGTGTTTTCATCCTGGTGGTTGGTGTGGCCGCTTTGTCTATGATTTCTCCCATGCATGAACAGGTGCAGCAGAGGGCACAAGAGGAAAAGCAGATAGGGTAATACCCCGAATAGGTGCGCCCTATGCTCAGTTACCAGGAAGAAAATGGCTATCGCGAGAAATGCTAGCAATGCGAGTCCCGTTCGCTAAAGGAGCCAGGTCGTTAAGCTAAACTTTCGTTTCGTGTTCAGAGGAAACTCCTTTTTGTTTATTGCATTAATCTTAACCATAACACTCGGATTAAAAAGGGAAAAGCGCTAATCAGCCTGATTTCGCATGCGCAGAATCCCGCATCCAAAAAATCTCCTCTTCTACATTAGGCCTCATTATCAGATCCTGCTGTCACCAGAACATTTCGGTTAATTAACCAATCAAGGTGGTGGAGGTTGCCCTCCACCACCATGGGCAGAATTTACTGTTTAGGGGAGTTTGTTCCCCGTCTGCCCGATCGTTGAGATGATTCTACTCAACGGGCCAGATAACCCCCATCCACAGGAAAGTATGCGCCTGTGACGAAAGAGGCTCGCTCGGAGCTCAACCAGATGACAAGTTCGGCTACCTCCTCAGAGGTTCCTAAACGGCCAATGGGGTGTAGAGAAATCAATGTGTTTAGGGCAGCTTCATCCTCTTCCAACCTGGAGATCATTGGCGTCTTGATGAAGGCAGGCCCAACCGCGTTGACGCGGATGCCGGAAGGGGCATATTCAACCGCCGCGTTCTTCGTCAGGCCAACCACACCGTGTTTGGCCGCGACGTAAGCCGGAGCGGTGGCGAAGCTCACCTGTCCCAGGATCGAGGCCATGTTGACGATTGCCCCGTTCCCGGTTTTGAGCATGGCCGGAATCTCGTACTTCATGCAGTAAAAGACGCCCGACAGGTTGACTCCGATGACCTTCTGCCAACCCTCAAGGCTGTAGTCGGCGGTGAGGTTCTGCTCTCCACTGATGCCGGCGTTGTTACAGGCATAATCCAGCCGCCCATACTTCTCGACAGTTTGCCTGACCAGTGATTCGCAATCGGCCGGGTTTGATACGTCTGTTTTGACGAAAAACGCCTCTCCACCAGCTTCTTCGATCAGCCCGACCGTCTTCAAGCCGCCAGCCTCATCGATATCCGAAACCGCAACCCTGGCGCCTTCCCTGGCATAAAATTGAGCGCTCACGCGCCCAATGCCCGAGGCTGCGCCGGTCACTAAGGCGACTTTACCATTAATCTCTTTCATCGTTTCATCTCTCAAGAAATCCCTGTTCTTGCATTTGTACCTCACAAGGTTCAATGCACATGGCGCAACTGGTGCGCTGACTTCTTAGCTTTTTCGCCGAGTTCAGGCTTTGCGTAAGCTCGTGGGGATCGCTCAAATTGCGCCTGGCACTGCGGACAACAGAGATAATAGTTCACACCCTCGTACTCGATGACGATATGCGCCTTGCCGCGATGGATACGTTTACCGCACACAGGATCTTTGAACATGGTTCGTTTCTCCTTCGTCGCTTCTTAAAATCGACGCTTCTGATCTATTCCACAATTAACTTCCCACGCAGCATGCCCATCTGGCACTGGAACTCGAACTCGCCGGCTTTGTCAGGCAGGAACTCCACGGCTACCGTCTCCCCTTCGGGGAGCTTGGCGCTCTTCTTGAAGTCGGGGAAGAGCACCATCTCCGAGCAAGAAGCGGATTCCGTCCGGACGAAATTCAAGCGGACAGGTCTGCCTTTCTCAACGACAATCACGTCCGGGGTATAACCGCCTTTGACCAGCACCATAGCTTCTTGATAGCCACCGCTGGTCAGCGCGGCTATCACACCGGGCTTCTTCACCAACCAGAAGAACCAGACGATGAAGGCGATGGCGGCTAACCCGCCAAGGATCACAAAAATTTTATCGGGGGTCATATCTTATCTCCAAATCCAAATTCTTTTCCTGGATTGCCGGTTGATGCTATCAACCGGCAATCCACGGACCTCAAATCACTAATTCGCCGGCTTCCAGCGCTTGAGCCGGTTGGCGTTGCTGATCACCGTGACGCTGCTGAAAGACATAGCCAGGGCCGCCAGCAGGGGCGAGAGCAGGATGCCGAAGAAGGGGTAGAGCACGCCCAGGGCGATGGGTAGGCCTGCTGTATTGTAGATGAAGGCACCCACCAGGTTCTGGTAGACGTTGCGCATCGTTGCTCGGCTGAGCTGGATGGCTGTCACTACACCCATCAGGCTGCCCTTGATCAGGGTGATGTCGGAGGCTTCGATGGCAACATCTGTCCCGGTGCCGATGGCCAGGCCGATATCGGCCTGGGCCAGGGCGGGCGCGTCGTTAATGCCGTCGCCGACCATCGCAACTTTCTTCCCCTCGAGCTGCAGCTTCTGCACGTTGAAGGCCTTGTCCTGCGGCAGGACTTCGGCCAGGACGCGGTCTACCCCTACCTGTCGTGCAATGGCCTGCGCGGTGCGCTCGTTGTCGCCGGTAATCATGACTACTTCCAGGCCCATCTTCTTGAGCCTGGCGATCGCGGCTTTCGAATCTTCCTTGACCGTGTCAGCTACGGCGATGATGCCGGCTGATTTTCCATCGATGGCCACGTACATCGGGGTCTTACCATCGTCGGCCAGGGCCTTGGATTTCTCTTCCAGATTGCCCAGGTCAATACCTTCCCGGTTCATCAGCTTCAGGTTACCGATCAACACATGGCGGCCCTCGACAGTGGCGGAGACGCCGTGCCCGGGGATGGCATCGAAGGTCTGCACGTCGCTCAGGCTCAGCCCGCGCGCCTGGGCGCCTTCCACGATGGCCAGCGCCAGCGGGTGCTCCGATGATTTTTCGACTGAGCCTGCCAAGCGCAGGACATCTTGCTCGTTCTGCCCGTTCATCAGCACGATGTCTGTGAGTGAAGGTTTGCCAACCGTGATTGTGCCGGTCTTATCCAGGATAATGGCGTTCAGCTTCTCAGCTGCCTGCAGGGCGTCGCCCGAGCGGATCAGGATGCCGTTTTGAGCACCGAGCCCAATGCCGGTGGTCAGGCTCATGGGCGTGGCCATACCGAGCGCGCAGGGGCAGGCGATGATCAGCGTGGTGACGGCTACGATCAGGCCATACGTCAAGGCCGGGCTGGGGCCGAAAACGTACCAGACGACAAAGCCGGCGATCGCCAGGATCATCACCGCCGGGGTGAAGTAGGCCGAGACCTGGTCGACGATGCGCTGGATCGGCACCTTGCTGCCCTGCGCATCCTGTACCAACCGGATGATGTTGGCCAGGGCGGTATCCTTGCCGACTTTGGTGGCGCGGAACTTGAAGGTACCGGTTTTATTGATCGTGGCTCCAATGGCTTCGTCGCCGACTTTCTTGGAGACGGGCAGTGATTCACCAGTTATCATCGACTCGTCAACGGCTGACTGGCCTTCGATCACTTCCCCGTCCACCGGAATCTTTTCCCCAGGGCGGACCACGATCACATCGCCCACCAGCACTTCCTCGACCGGGATGTCCACTTCCTTCCCATCCCGTAGGACACGCGCCGTCTTCGCCTGCAGGCCGATCAGCTTCTTGATCGCCTCGGATGTGCGTCCTTTGGCTTTCAACTCCATGGCCAGCCCAAGCACCACCAAAGCCGTCACGACGACCGTCACATCGTAGTACACATCGGTCATTGCTTCCGACGGGAAGATCTGCGGGAAGAGCAGGGCGATGGTGGAGTATATCCAGGCCACGCCGGTCCCAATGGCGATCAGGGTGTGCATGTTGGCCGAGCGGTGTTTCAGGCCTTCCCACATCCCGATGAAGAACTGGTTCCCGGAATAGAGAATGACAGCCAGGCTGGCAACGCCCATTCCATACCAGATGTAGCGCAGCTGCTCGCTGCCCCTGGGGAAGAAGTCCCGCAAGATCGGGAAGAGCCAGGGGTAGGAGAAAATCATGGTGAAAACGCCAACCACGGCGCCGAACCACCACTTGCGCATGAGCGAACGATATTCCCGATCCATCGCCTGGGCTTCTTTGTCCATCTCAGGTTCGGAGGCCTCCGCCGCGCGGGTTGCCCGGTACGGCCCGGCGCTCTCGACTGCCCGGGTCAGCAAGCCCAGGTCGCCGATGACGGGTGAATATTCGACCTTCACTTCGTTGGTAGCGGCGTTCATCGTGGCATCGAACACGCCGGGGGTTGCCTTCAGTGCGTCTTCGATCTTGACCACGCACTCGGCGCAATACAGGCCGCTGACCTTCAGCCGGACGGACTGCCCGTCCGTACCGAAGCCAGCTGAGCGGATAACCTCGACGAAGTCGGTAACCTTCGCCCGCGCCGGATCATATTCCAGCGTGGCCTTTCCGCTGCGCACGTTGACGTGTGCTTTGTGTACGCCGGGGACAGCCTGCAGGATTTTGGCCAGAGCAGGGCCGCTGGAGCGGCTCAGGCCGCTCACGGGCAGGTCCAGGCGGACCGGTCCTCTGGCTTCGCTGGAGACGCCAGTCGTCGCCGATGGAACAGAGATCGGCCGGAATGGCTCATTTTCCAAAGCGTGGTACGTCTCCTGTCCGGCATCGAACTGCCGGACGCAGTTTTCCGAGCAGAAGTACAGCTCCTGCCCATTCATCTGGCGCACGGCGAACGCATCCTGCGGATCGATCTCCATTCCGCATACTGGATCTTTCACCAAAGTTTTTGTTTCCATATTAACTCCTTCTTTCATGGATCGCTCCATGCTGATTGCAAACGATGGGATTGGATCCCATACATGATAGTATATGAAGTAAGCGGCAGGATGCAAAGCGCGGTTATGCCTGAATTATTATCCGAAAATTCACCTAACATTGAATAAGCCAAATGGCCTATGCGCTTTTGAGCATAGGCCATTTAGTAGGTAGCAGGTCAGCTGGAATACCGGTAATGTTTCTTATACAGTCACACCAGTAAGCTGCTGAATGCTCACCTGCGCAGCAACCTTTTCCGCCAATTGACGGAAGGCAGTGGCGACAGGACCTATAGCATCGCCAGCAGGCTTGCCTTCATCTGCCCCCTGGCATACTCCTGGATCGAGCGGAATCTGCGCCAGCAAGGGGAGATCGTACTGATCTGCCAGGAACTGGCCGCCTCCCCGGCCGAAGATTTCCACCCGTTTTCCGCAATCCGGACACTCAAGGAAACTCATGTTCTCGACGACGCCTAAGACGGGCGTGCCTAACGCCTGGAACATTTCAATGCTTCGCATGACATCCGATACAGCCACACTCTGGGGTGTTGTCACGATGACAACGCCAGCCAATGGAACTAACTGGGCTAGTGATAGTGGAACATCTCCTGTCCCTGGCGGCAGATCGACGACCAGGTAATCAAGGTCTTCCCATTGGGTGTCAAACAACAGTTGTTGAATGGCTCCCATGAGCAGCGGTCCACGCCAGATCACCGGTTTTCTGGGCTCAACCAGGTACGCAAAGGACATCACCTGTAACCCTCGCGCCGATACCGGGACCAAACCGTTTCCCCGCCCGAAGGCGCGACCCTGGCTGCCTAGCATTTGGGGCACATTGGGTCCATAGAAGTCGGCATCCAGCAAGCCAACACGCGCACCAGCCCCGGAGAGCGCCAAAGCCAGGTTCACCGCCACGGTCGATTTCCCAACCCCGCCTTTTCCGGAAGCGACAGCAATTACTTGGCGCACGCCGGGGATATTGCGTTGGCCTGGTAGGCCGGTAGCGCTTGGAACCTGGGCATCTAATTTGATATGCACTTCACGAACACCTGGCAAAGCGGCCACAGCCTGGTGGGCCATACTCTTCAACTGCTCTCTCAGTGGGCAGGCAGGTGTGGTCAGCCGCAAAGTGAATTGCACCCGGCCGTCACGCGTCTGAACATCCTGGATCATTCCAAGCGAAACCAGGTCCCGGCCTAACTCCGGGTCGTTTACATTCCGCAGTGCATTCAACACGTCCTTCGGTAAAAGATCTTTCGCTTCGGTAGCTGCCGAACTTTGGAAAGACTGTTTTGCAGTGTAACGTTTACGCATCAGCGAATTTCTCCTAAAAATTTTATTGAATCAAATCGGATCTTCTTCCGGAGTATATGCCGCAGCAACGAGAAATAACAGGGCCATCTTTACCATTTATATCCAGGCGTTCTTGCTTATTTCGATATCACAGTTCTTTGGCGGCGACGATCAATTTGAAGACGCCACCCATCCCTACGTCTTCCACATTCTCCAGAATTAGCCCGCCTTGCCTGGCGTTCTCCACCGTCCGGCGGTTGATATTGGCGCCCATGGTGCGTACCACCAAGGGATTGAGCAGGTCCATCAGCAGACCAACCAACGGCTGGGCGGAGCGCATGTGTTCCAAAATGAGAACCTGTCCACCCGGCCTGACTACCCGCCTCACCTCGCTCAGTCCCTGAACCGGGTCAGGCACCGAGCAGAACACGAAGGTCGCAACCACAGTGTCGAATGTGTTATCTGGAAAATCGAGACACTGCACGTCACCCAGACGCAAATCAACCTTGCGATTGAGAGCGGCAGCCCGTTTTCGGGCACGCTCAAGCATACCGGGGGTAAGGTCAATCCCGGTGACTTCCACGCCTGAGGGATAAAACTCGATATTTCTCCCGGTGCCTACACCGACTTCCAGCACGCGCGGTCCTCTCACCAAGGACCACAAACGTTTGCGCCAGGGCAGGTACCTTCGCTCAGGGAAGGCTTCCATGAGATCATACATGGGAGCGAGGCGCTGGTAACGATTGCGGGTCCTATTCGTTGCATCCAAATTAATGGGGTTCATAACAATTCTTTTGATTGACCTTTCATAGTCTTTAATACGAGGGGTTGATTGACTTTCGATACGGGTTGGGTCCTTCCTTGTATATACTGACCAGGCAGAGAAGAGATATCGTTAGGGCGGCGTCGAACCAGAACTGTTCGGGGAAGAGGCGGATCAGCGTATCGGAAGTGTTGAAGGTCCAGCTTCCGGGAGCGAAGAAAATCTGGTGAAAAGCGACAAACCAGAACTGCCAGGCGATGACTGTCAGCAGACCAATTACTGCCACCAGGCCGGAAATGAGCAAGCCGCCAATTTTGAGACCTTGAGCAAGTTCTTGAAGGGCGTTCTTGCGATAAACCAGGGTTAGCCCGGTTAAGATAAATAATCCTAAGGCAATGCGCCAGATCCACCGGGTAGTCAAAAAGACATCTTGCACATCCTGCATGTGCTTGAGCTCACGCTGGTTATAAAGAGGCTGGTCACCCAAGCGCTGGCCGGCCAGGGCTTCCATAGGTTGGCCTTCACGTATCCAGCGGACATTTGCGGAAGCATGTTCAAGTCGCTGTGTCTGATCAAAGCCAAAAGGATCCGCGGGGAAACTATTTTTACTATACTCAAACTGCAGGTACTGATCAGTGAACAGCACCTGAACCACGCCCAACACCAGCAGGAAAGGGATCAGCAGGGCGATCAGGTACTTTAGCAGGATAAAAGGTTTCGGCATCATTATCTCTCTAATTATCAAGGATAGTAACCACTCTGGATTTTAGTATGCAGGAACCAGGGGTACAAGCGGTAAATAGCCTGTTGGCTTATGCGCTTTATGGCGTATGACCGGAATGTAAGTAAGTTGTGCAGCTTGCGCTTAGGGCTAGGGTAAGTGCAGCATTTTCGATAATGCCACACCGAGACGGCTAATAGACCGAAACAGAGGTATAAAAGTGTTGCCTGCTTTTATCGTTTGTATGAGGCCAAGGATCGCCAGTATCCCTAGCCCGACGACATATCCGACCGGTACAAGATTCTCTGCAATCGCTTTGGCCACCAGATAACCACTGATCGGAAGATATAACACAACGCTGGTAATAACACCTGGCGCATACTGTCTGAAATACATCGTATAAAAGAGGTGTTGAAGAGTGTTGAGGAAAGCTCCTGCGGCCAAAGCGAGAATCATGTAAGCTGCGAACTTTAGATTGTTGGGCCAGGCGGCGAGAGCGGTCCAGAGAAAGCCGAAGAGGGTGAGAAACACCAAGAATGTACGGACACTGGTGTTGGTCTTAGCCGGGAGGTTAGCGAAGTTACGCTGCTCCCAGTTTAGGATATTCCATTCCTCTACTTCATGGAGCGCCATAGCAACGGGTAAGAGCCAGATAGCGGTTAAGTATGACATAGGATTGAAAGTAGGGGCAGCGTTTCGATTGTTTTGCGGGTGGACCGCACTCAAGGATTAATCATACTATCAATATCCATATTACGAGATGGGGCGGTAAGCCTTGACCAGCGGCGCCTTGCCGGAGGCAGTCTTCGGAATCTCGGCCACGCGCTGCACCTGGATGGATGGGACAACCACTCCTTCCTGGGCCAGCGAGCGGGCGAGCTGCTCGGTGAGCCCTTCATCTGTCAACCCATTGCGTACGCCGGTGATCCTGAGTACCAGTCCATCATCCGGCTGTTGAGCTACTTGCCACCCACTAACCGGGAGGATGTCCATCACGCGATTGAACACCAAAGGCTGCACCTCCACTTTGCCACCTGTTACTGATGGTAGAGACAGTGCATCCTCCATCCGCCCCTGGACGCTGTCCAGGACAGAAAATGGCAGCCCGCAGGAATGCGCTTCTGCGCTCACGCGAACACTGTCATTCAGTTCATAGCGGATCAGCGGCTGGGTCCGGCTGAAGAGCGGGGTTATCAATACCTTGGCACCATATTCTCCCGGCGGCACTGGTTGGTAGTGCTCGTCCACGACTTCGGTAATCACGAAATCCTCAAAGAAGTGCATGCGCCGGCAGACCTGATGCTCTGCAGCAATGCTGGCTGCTTCGGTTGCAACGTATTGGTTGAATGGTTCGTCGCCCCAGGCCTCGCGAGCACGCAGGCGCGTCTTATTCGTCAATACTTCAGAAGCAGCATAAACTACATCAGGGTGGATGTTCAGCCGTCCAGCGTGCTGCTCTTCAGCGAGAATGCCGGTCATCGAGGCATAAGCGACCAGCACCTCCGGCTGCCAGTCGTTGAGCTGCTGGACGGTCTGCGGCAGGGGCTGGCTGGCAGGCAGGCGCAGGGAGGGGCGCCACCAGCTTTTCACAGAAGCAGCAACCTGGGAAGACATGTGCCAGGGACTGATCGAGGCTACCGTTGCCATTCGCTGTCGATGTGTTAGGTCGATGCGCACACCCGACCATTCCTGGCTGCGGGCGAAGGAAGCTAGGATGGAAATCCACTCGTCCTGGTCGAAAACGAAGAAGCCCGGGTGCCCGCTGCTGCCGGATGTAGCCGTAACCCAGTAGCGGTTTCGGTAGCGTTGGCCAGCCTCTCCCTGCCCGGCATAGGCGCGCACCTGATCCAAGCGCAACGAACGATCTGTCACTAACTCGTCGAAGTGTTCCATCACCATTGCCTTGGTCAGCACCGGCAGCTCACTCAGCGGCCGGTCAAACAAGCCTTTGTGGAATCTCTGATAAAAAGGTGAGCGCGTGTAGGTGTACTCGCGCAATTGGCGGAGCGATTGGGCTTGATAAATCTCTAACTGCGATCGCGTCCAGTGCTCGTGCTCGCGCAATCGTTCCAGGGCTCGTAGTAGTTTCAGCATGAGTTGAATATTCATCCTGGTTTTCCTCGATCTACAGGTTTCGGAATCGAACGATCTCTATCTCATTCCCGTATCTGCCCAGCAGGGGGCGTAATTGGTGCAACCGTTGGCACTGCACGGCGACCAGCACCCGCCTTCCGGGATCCCGGCGAATCACCTGAGCAATGTTGTCTGCGATGGTACGGTTCTGTGCTTTCCAGGCGCTTCGGGCTTCTTCCGTCCACAGTTTCTCAATCAACCAGCATAGAGTATGGCAGAATGCGCCAAAAAGAAAGCCATTGATTGCTTCAGGCGTAGCCGCCCTGCGCTGGCCCCAGCGCAGCAGGCGCTCCAACGCTCGTACCAGTCTCCAGCGCCAGCCAGACCGTGGGGCAAAATCCATAAACTGTTCCAATGTAGGCGCAACCGGGACGAGAACTGTATCGGTGACAGCCACAACTGGCGCCAGGGCTTCGCGCACCTCGACTTCTACCGAAGTGAGATCACCTGCTTCCCACGTCCCTGCAGTTACCTCAGCGCAAAGGATGTCCGGTGCCAGCTCAACCACCAGGTTACGGAGTGCCGCCAGGTCATAGGGCAGCGGTTCGCAATGAAGATCGGACAATGTCCCCAGGATGGCCAGACGCGTACGGTGGAATGGTTCCATATTCACAGGATAGCAGAATGAAAGGATGATAGTGAGCGCCAGGCGGCGCGCGAGTGGCAGGTAAAATTACCTGATTTAAGAGACCAACCCATGTTCGATGGCCAGCCGCATAGCTTCTGTACGGGAACGAACCCCCAGCCGGGCGTACAGGTTCGACAGGTGTCCATCCACTGTGCGTACGCTTAGGTAGAGCCGGGCAGCAATCGCTTTGTTGCTAAGTCCCTCAGCTAACAACACCAGTACCTCCCGTTCACGTTCAGTGAGCGTACTGAGCTCAACCTCTGGTGGGTTCTCTCGGCTTTGTTTGCGCTGGAGTAGAGAGAGCGCTAATGCTGGGCTGAGGTAAGCCTCTCCGCGCGATAGCTGGCGGATGGCAATACTGAGGGCTTCGACAGATTCATTTTTTGAGAATAGACCAAGGACTCCTTTGCTCGCCTCGGGTGGTAGATCCGGGCACTCATCGCCTGCAACCAATAACAGGAGGGCTGTATAGGGTGATATCTTAGGCAGGTAACAGGCCTCGCCATTTCCATAATCGAAAACTAATACCTGTGGGGGATCGCTGATGCCAAAGGGGACAATTCTAAAGCCGGGCAGGCGTGCCAGTAGTGCTTCCAACCCTGCTTGATCCAGGGGAAATCTGCCGATCATGGAAACGTTAATAAAGCGCTGGCTCATAATTCCAGAATACAACAGGATTGCTCGCATTTTAATGTCGCGGGGCAACCTATCCGCTTCACGCGGGTGTTAGGCTGCCTTATATATTCCACGGGCTGAGGAATTCCCATAGGGATGCGTTTAAGAATAAGGGAATTACAATGAGGTAAATTCGCGCCACATCACGGAACGCCTCTTCAGGAAAGATACCCAACCATTTTCGTCCTTCATAATAGGGTGGCGTTCGAAATACTGCAATTCCTACATTGACACCTGCTCCGACTGCCATTGAGTATGGGACCAGTTGTAGAAAAAGAGTTATTAAATAATAAGTGGCTGAACGAGGGTCACTAAGCCGGCTGGTATGATCGTTACGAACAGATACGATTCCCCCTACCCAACCTTGCTGGATTACCATAGGATAAGGGAGCAAGACAGAAAAGCCGCTGACTGTTTTTGGAAAAGCTCCCAAGACCAGGTTTCCTGCAAAATCCCATAAGGCCGCTTGAAAATTATTCCCTCGTACATACGCTACGGATGCAGGATTTGACTGAAGAGATTGGTTCACCAACCGATCACGATAATCAAGTGCAAATTTGTTTCCGATATGGGCCATGATCATTCCGATGAACACGGACAAGAAATAGACGATTGCAGTGAAGAGAATTGGATAACGAGCCCGGTTTACAGCTCTCGAGATTGATGCAACCGAATTTCGCAAAGAGTATAGGATAGCCATTGTTATATAAGCCAAGAAGAGAATTGGCTACTAATTTGGCCTTAGAAGCCGTGCTAGTCTACTATCTACAGAAGGCCTTTTGAATGATTTCCAGTCTGAAGAATCTATGTTGGTGAAATTTGCCAACTGATAGCTATGATATGGAAAAGTTCTATTCCTTCTTAAGACATGACACCTCCAGAACATTAAATTTGGAGGTGTCACGTAAATTGCCTGTACGTATCCGGCTTTCCAGAAACCAACGAGGAGCCTAGCTTGAATAGCTTACAGCCATCCTACGGCGAGCCAGTATCCGAACGATCACAGGCAGAGCAATCAACAACCCTGCAAGCGCAACAATTTGCGATTGGGTCAGACCAAGAGCCAGGATCTGATAAGAACTGGTGAAACCGAGCAAGAATCGCTCGAGGCTGTATAGGGTGAGATACACCAGAAAAAGCAGCCCATCCGGCCAGTTGCGCTTGCGAAGCTGCCACAACAGGGCAAAAATGCCCAGATTCGCGATGATCTCATACACGGGCATGGGGGTATAGTAAACGCCCAGCTGTGGAACCATGGCTTCTGGACTGGTATAGGCAAAGCCAAACGGGCCATTGGTGGGTTTCCCCATCGCATCACCGGTAATGATGCAGGCAACCCGGCCGATCGCCTGGGCAAGGACCAAACCTGGGGCTGCAGCATCCAGCAGCCTCGTTAGTCGCCAGCCACGCCGCCAGGCGATGACTGCGACCGCCAGCAATCCAACTACAACCGCGCCCCAGATTGCCAGCCCTCCCTCCCAGATGTAGAGCGCCTGTATGGGGTTAGCGGCATATTCGTGTCCCCAGTGGTCCAGGACGTGGAACAGGCGGGCGCCTAGGATGCCAGGAAAGATCACCCAAATCGCCACATCATAGATCTCGTCTTTTTTGAACCCCTTCCGTTCGGCCTCGCGCGCTGCCAGCCAGATGCCCACAGCAATTGCCGTGACGACAATCAGCGCATACCAGCGAAACATAAAATGGCCAATGCTGAAAATAATCGGATCAATGTTAATCGTAATCATAAAACCTCTCTATTAAGGCTCCATGCCTGGCATGGATTCCATTGAATCCTCAGATTCCTCGTGTTCCGGCATCGGAAGCGTAATTTCTGCAGCCGGGGCGTTGGAAGGAGTAACCGTGGAAAAACTGATCCCATTCGGCCCTGCCCCGGTCGGAACTGTCGCGACGACTTTTTGTCCCTGGATGTCGAGTACGGAAATGTTATCCGCATAAATATTCGTGATGTAGGCGTAACGGCCGGATGGCTCCACCACGACCCCATGGGCGCCATCCCCGGTCTCAATCGTCTTGACCACAGTAAATGTATTCACATCGATGATCGACACCGTCGTGCTAGGGTTTTCTTTCGTGCCCTGGTTGGCGGCGAGAACGTACTTGTTATCCGGGGTGACAAACACCTGGATCGGACCAACCCCGACGGGCACTTTCCCCACCAGAGAGCCTGTCGCCACATCTACTTTCCCGATCGCATTTTCCCCATTCAGAGAAAAATAAACGAATTTGTTATCCGGTGAGAATCCCACCTGGACCGGTTTTTGGCCGACTTCAATTTCCTTCACTTTGGTGTTTGTCTGTGTATCGATCACGCTGAGCGTTGTGTCCTTGGCGTTGGCGACATAAACCCACTTCCCATCCGGGCTCGGGCGCAGTCCGTGCGGGTAGTCGCCCACCGGAATCGTTGCCAAAGGTTTCATCGTCGTGACATCGATTGCGGTAACTGTATTGTCGCCTCCATTGCTCGTGTAAGCCGTTTTTCCATCCGGCGTCAGGATGATATGGGCTGGCTCTTTCCCGGTTGGCACCGTGCCATGCAGTTCAAAGGTCGTCGCGTCAATCATCAAAGCTAAAGACTCGTGGCCGCTCACCGCCCAAACCGTTTTTCCGTCCGGGGCCACTTGTAGATTGTGCGGTCCTTCCACACCGTTTAGCTGAGTAAGAACCTGATTAGTACTCGCGTCAATCACCGTGATGCTGTTGCCATACTCGTCAGCCACCCAAACGGTGCCCTGCAGCTTGCCGCTCTGCGAAGCCTGGCCTGCACAACCCGCGAAAACAAAGGCGATCAGGAGCGAAAAAATCAAGCCTTTGACGAAAGGTTTTTGAAACTGTGTCATGAAAATTCGTCTCCATCCATTGGCGATTTCGAGCCACTTCTGAACCTGGTACACCAGGTTCAGAAGTGGCTCACCTCCTCGAGTTTCTAAGGGTGCAAAAGTTTGGTTAGTGGTGCCCATGGTGTGCGCTGGTCTGTGTTCCAACGTACTTCTCAGGCTCCTTGTCAAAGGACTTCTTGCAGCCTGGCGAGCAAAAATAGTAGGTCTGTCCTTTGTACTCAGATTTACCAGCCGCCGTCTTCGGATCAATGTTCATTCCACAGACCGGATCTTTCACTGTATCTGCCATCTGTCTCACCTCCTTTCATCATGGGATCGAGTTCTTTCAGGATGATTGAACTCGTTTCGATGCTTCTGTGACGTGTGGACCAACAAACTTCACCCGGCCAGAGTCGAAAGGATTGAGGCCGCGTGAGGATAATTTCTATTCAACAGCTCTACTAAATTCTCCTGGAGCATCTTCGATCTTCGGATCCATTTCCCAGCCCGGGGCAGGAACAACTGGGCAATAGCCAGGTCGAGCGCGATAGCCAGGTTTTTATGTAGAGATGGGTGAAATAGGCCAGAGCCATGCGCGGACCAGGAGTTGGCCAAGTAGGTCATCACCTCATTCACCCATGTGCGTGGAAGCGGAATACCCTCATTTTCAAAAACAGACTCGATTAAGAAGAGCGGCAAGGCCGGCTGCTGTTTCCAAACGAGCAAGGTGTGCAGTTTCTGATAGACTGCCTGTTCATTGCGCACGTAAGACCTGAGGAAAGATTTTTCGGCAGCGGGGAAACGATCACCAGTTACCGGGCAGAGAAGAGGATCCATTGATTTTTCTGGCCATTGGATCACGGTTGTGTTGGAGAGCAGATCTCGATCCCACCAATCAAAGCGGGCGGTGTCCATCGTCCCGATCAGGAAGAGGTTGGGCGGAAAAGGAACCGGCTCCGGCAGGTGAACGTCGCCAAAGCGCACGATGTTACCATGCTGGAGCTGAAAAGCAACCTCCGTAAAAAACTCCTCCAACTCAGCCGGGCTGATGCGTGTCATGCAGGCCAGAAAAACTTTGTCCGAGTTTTCGGGTCTCCAGGCTTCCTCGATCAGGCACAGCAGCTTTTCGCTGTTATACCGGGTATGAATCTCGGTAAAAAAGGTGACATTGCCGCTTTTTGCTGCCGACCAGGGATGGCCTGCCATCATCTGGCATTGAAGACAGTCGCTTCCCATCAGGACACGCGCCAGACACTCAACCGCCGCGATCTTGCCGGTTTGTTCAGGCCCGGCCAGGATCGCCAGCGATTTGGACTTCAGCGATACATAGAAGTTGATTGTCGAAACAGGGTCCGAACAGATGCCGGCGCGGGAAACGGACTGGACCAGATGGCTTACCAACTCCTCTTCAGGATCAACCGGTAGAGGCAAGCCAACTTTCAGGACAGCGGAGTGTGTTAAAGTCATTATTTAGAGACCAGTTTTGTAGATTTTCCAGCCACAAACACCCCAGCAGACTGCCATTGCAATGAAAAACAAAACGACCGCAACGATCGCAGCGACCTTTAGTCCAAAAAAAGGCACGACCAGGATCGCCACAAGGGGCAGGCTGCACATCCAGAGGACAAGCGCCAGCGCCATGTCACCAAAATCAAAGTGGAGTTTTCGCAACATCTTGTCCTCCTGCTCTCGCGCCACAGTATACGCTCCCAATTTGAGAAAACCAAGCGCCATCTACCGCATTTGGATACAGGCACTTTTGCCTATTCGGCTATGGTTCTACCCCTAGCCGCTCAAGCTGATCGATACCCGGCACAAAGCCAGGATGCTGCTTTAGGCTGGTCTGCAGATCTTTGATCGCGCCCGGTACGTCGCCCAAGGCTTCGCGGGCCAACGCTCGCCAGTAGTAACTCTCCTCCAGGACCGGCTCGCTCATGTTGTCCAACGTCTTGGTGGCCAGGTCGATCACATCCTGGTAGCGTCCGGTGTAGAAATAAGCCCAGTAGGGGCCGGTCTGGTACCAGAGCATTCGCCAGGGACGTTCCTTTTCGAGAATCGATGGATAGAGCGCAAAGGCCTGGTCAAACGCGGCCGCTGCACCATTGTAATCTTGTAAAGCGACGAGACTGGTTCCCCGGTTGAACCACGCAAAGTACTGGTCACGTCCGGCCAGAGCGAAAATCTCATCGGAAGCCTTTTGTGCGGCGAATTGGTCATTGAAGATATTGTCGGTCTGAGGTCCAAGGATTTCCAAGACCTCTGTCTCGCGCTCGGCCGGGAAGACCACCAGGTAAGTGAAGTTAAAGGCGCGCCAAAAGCGTTCCAGATCCCCATATGCCATGACCTGATCAGGACCATAGTAGGAGTCCTGCAGAGTGAAGAGCTGATCCGGCTCGCTGTACCCGGTCGTCAGCGCGTAATGACCCATCCAGCCATCGAAGTCAGGCCCCTCGAAGCCTTTTTCGACGATCACCGGCAGGCTGGCGGCCAGGAAGCGCTTGAGCAGATCGATATCCCCACCTACCCTGGCAATCACTTTGAACGGCGTTTCTGATTCAACGTAATCCGCCAACTCGTAGGGCATGACGTTTTTGTCGCGCGGGTTGGGCTTTGTGAGCGGGGCGATGTCATTTTGGTCCCCTTGCCAATCCCAGTAAGACAAAGCCATTGCCAGCGTAGCTGGGCCGCAGTTGTTCCATCCCTGGTATTCGTGCTTAACCCCGGAAAGTTGAACCTTTTCAGGGATTGGAGTTGGAGTGACGGTTGGCGTGCTCGTCGGCTCCAGGATAGAGGTTGTCTCACTCGTAGCCACTGCTGATTTCGTCGGTTCGATGGGGGCAGGTGGAAGCGTCGAAGAAGGTGATGGCGCAGGGGTGAAGGCATCCGCTTTCTGCTCTGGGACGAAGACAACTTGCTCCGGCGGTGAGAGCGCGTATTTCACCTGCGCTTGCAGCTCATCCAACCGCCAGGCCAGGCGATCCTTTACGGGAGGGAGTTGATAAATCAGAGCAGCAAACACCAGAGGTGAGATGAATAAAACCAAGAGCCTTTTTTTCATTGGATAATCGATTTGTAGTGGTAATGTTTCATTGTGCCGCAGCACAGCATTAATTTCCGAGTTCCGCCTCGATGTACCTCTGGAACACGTCGAAAGGTTGCGCCCCTACCAGCGGCTGGCCATTGATAAGAAAGCTGGGCGTGCCCTGAAACCTGAGAAATACTCCGGTCTGGGTATCGATCTCTACGATGGAGGTGTATCTGCCTGAATCCAGGCACTCGTCGAATTCTTTGGTTTTTAGGCCCAGCTCGAGGGCGAACTTCTTCAGATTATCTTTGCGAAAGGGTATTGGAGAGTCGCTGGTCGCAACCGCGAACAGCTTGTCGTGGTAAGCCCAAAACATCTCTTCGCCCTGTTCGGCCGCACACTCGCTGGCCTCCGCCGCCCATTGCGACTCCGGCCCTCGAATGATGAAATGCAAGTAACCAAAACGGACCTGCCCGGCTTGAATATACTTTTCTTCGATCTGGCGCAACTCGCCAGTGGCAAACTGCCCGCAGTAAGGTCACTGAAAGTCGCTGAACTCTAGGATCGTCACCGGAGCGTCCGGGTCACCTTTGAAGTGGCGGGTCTGTGCAGTAGCAATCTGCGCCAAGGCTTCCTGTTCGTTGGCAGGTGTTTTCACAGCCTCACGGGCCAGGGAGGACTCTACATCTTTCGTGGCTAACTGCGGTCGTTTTGAGAAACCGATGAAAATACCTGCGGAAACGATCAGAAGGGCAAGCGCCGGGATCGTCCATCGATTAACCTTTTTTGAATGGGTGCTGCGGGTGGGGACTTGGCTATCTTTCATCTCTATTCTCCATTTTACTCGGGCTCTTCTTTGAGAACACTTTGGATCACATCTCGTAGGGTAAATCCGGCGTGACCTGTCTTTCCCCTTCCTCCCGTTTGTTACTCCAGGTGTTGATGAGTTGTAAGGATGTCGCCAACAGAATTACGCCAATGACCTGAGCCGCTCGGAATCCCCCCGTCCAGATCACGCTGTCGCCGCGGAATGCCTCCAGGAAAATCCGGGCCAATGCCGAAAGAGCGACCACGAGGAGAAAATAAAGCCCACTCCCTGCCCGGTTCAAAGATAGCACCTTGGAGGCCACAAATATCCCTAGCGCCGCCAGGATCTCATATACCTGAGATGGGTGGCGGTATTCGTCCCACAGATAAATAGACCAGGGCAGCCTTGCCGGCGCGCCAAAAGCGTCTCCGCTTAAAAAGTGTGCCAGACCCACGAATACCAGGAAGGCTGCCAGTCCAGGGGCGAGCACATCCAGAGTGGGTCGCAAAGGCAATCCTTTCCGCTGGCCGTAGATCGCCGCCGCAATCAGCCCGATGGCGGTGCCTTCTGTTGAAGACAGGGTACTGGTGTTTAAGGCCAGGAGGCTCAAGGGATTTGACAAATAGATATCCGTAAAACGAGCCGCGTAGGCCAACCTTGCACCCAGGATCCCGGCAATCAACCCGACGAAAATCAGGTTATAGATGGATGCGGGATTCAGCTTAGCGCGTACGGCTTCTTTTTCTGCCAGCCAGGAACCAATCCAGATTCCACCTAGTAGGGCAAGTCCTGGGGTCTGCAGCAGGAAAGGTCCAATTCGAAGGAATGGGAGCACAGGCTATCTTTCCAACAGGCTTTTAACCCTGGTTTGAATGGACGTCTCACTCATGGGACCGCCAATCACCACTTCTTGAATGACGCCCTTCCGGTCGACAAAGAATGTCGTAGGTAAGGCGCGTAAGCCGTAGCGAGCACTAACCGAGCCACTGCGGTCGAACAGGATCGGGAAAGTCAGGTTGAATTCTTGGACAAAACGGACTGCATCTGCCTCTCGATCCTGGTTTGTGGTATTGACGCCCAGAACAACGAAACCCTGATCTTGATACTTTTGATAAACGCGCTCGATGGCCGGCATTTCAGCCCGGCAGGGTGGGCACCAGGAAGCCCACAGGTTGATCAAGACCGCCTTTCCACGCAATTCAGAAAGGCTCACCTGGCCTCCACTCAAGGCGTCGAGCGTAAAATCGGGCGCGGAGAAGCCCTGGCGGGGGCTGGGCGGTGGAGCGCCGCCGGTTGTGGCTGCCGCCGGCACGCGGGAAAACATCGTCCAACCAATACTTAGGATCAAGATGAAGATTTGGAAAATTGTATTAATGCGCTTTGATAGTTGTTCTCGACTGGTGTTATTCATAGGAACCAATACAGCAGCGTTTCCTGAATACCAATCAAAATGAAGATGCTCGCAGTGATCTTCTGAATCCACATCTCCAGGGGTTTAAACCTTCTGACAAACTGACGTATATCTATTACACCGAACGCAAATAGGCCGGCCAACGCCAGGACTGGAAGGGTAGTTCCGATTGCGAAGATACTCGGTATGATCACCCCTCCTGGTGAGGTAATTGCTAATGGAATCGTCAACCCGAAGAAAAGCCAGAACAATGTGGGGCAGAAGGTGAATGAGAATGCGATGCCCAACAGGTATGCCTGGACCATTCCCTGCCGGTCCCTGGCCATCGCCTGAATCCAATCGGAAATCCGATCACCAAGGGCCAGGTGGAACTTCAATAGACCCAGCATGAACAATCCCACCAGGATCAAAAGTGGCCCCATAAGCCGGCGGGCAACGACCACAACCGGAATAGCCGTTTCCCGGATTTGGTCGAGCTGGAGCCCCAGCAGAACGATCAAGCCGCCGATCAGAGTATAGATTGTCAATTTCCCCAGCAGAAAAGCCAATGCTTTCCCCCATACTCGCTGCGGTGAGCTGGCTTCACGGGACAGATAAGCCAACGTTACTACCGAGCTGCTAATCTGGCAGGGAGCGGATGCGCCGATCATGCCAAAGATCAGCGCAGAGAGCACCGGTATATTTAAAGAATCTGCCAGGCCTCCTAACCCATAGGACAGAGAAGCGGAGAAACTGCTCAACCAGGAGTAGTAGGAAAGGATGAGCTCTTTCATAAGTTCATTACTTTCGGGATTCTGGTTTCAGGTTGAGCCTCACGCTGACCCGGGTACCCTGGCCTATTGTGGACTCGATGCGTAAATCCGCATCGATTAACTCGGCGCGTTCAAAAAGACCGAGCAAACCATAATGCCCGCTCGGGGCAAATTCGGCCGGACTCCTGGGCACTTCAAACCCTTTCCCATTGTCTACTACCTCAAGGAGAACCTCCTCTGGCTTGAAGGAAATATTTACCGAGGTGCGCGTGGCGCGCGCGTGGCGCGTCACATTGCTTAACGCCTCTTGAACGATGCGATAGAGCGCCAGCTCGACTTTCGGAGCCAGGCGTTGTTCAGGACCGGAAACGTTGAACTCGACTTCGATTCCTGCGACTTGGGTCACATCGCGCGCCAGCATCTCCAATGCCGCCAGCAGTCCCAGGTCTTCCAGGTAAATCGGGCGCAGGGCACGCGTTACCCGGCGCAGGTTTTCGATCGTCTGTTCCGTAAGACCCTCTAATTCAGAAAAAGGCTGGGCGGTGGAACCATTCGACTGGTTCATCTCAGCCAATTGAACCCGCTGCTTCAAAGCGATCAGGGATTGGATGGTGTCGTCGTGCAGATCGCGGGCCAGGCGCCGGCGTTCCTCCTCCTGGGCGGCCGTGATCGCCCCGATGTAGCCGTGCAGGCTTTGCTGGGCGGCCTGTACCTTTTGGGACATATGAATCAGGCCCTTCTGCAAATGACGGATCTCAGCGATGCCTCCGACAGGCTTTTCCACCGCCTGGTAATTGCCCCAGGCCAGCGCATCGGCTTGCTCTTCAAGCGCCTGAAGCGGTTGAACGATCTGGCGGATTCCAAACCAGAGCGCAAACAGGGTCAAGAGCAGTACCGGCACCAGCACCAAAGGCGCGATCTGGGTGTAGCTGAGCAAGGGGCTGGCAACCATCTCCCACGGCTCCTCGACAACAAGTGCCCAATTCAATGGCTCGATGGGAGCGTAGGCAATAACGTGCTCGCCGTCTTCGGCTGGTAAAAAGCTCGTACCGCTCTGCCCGGCTATTGCTTCAGCCACACCCGGGTGGTCCTGAAGGCTTCTATCCGAAGAGAGCCTTCCACTCTGATAAAGAAGCTGCCGGGAGGTATCGAATAATACAACGGAGCTCTGTCCGTCAGTTTCGAACGCATCTGCCAGGGTGGTGCGGGCCAGCTCGCCAGGCGAGAAAACTCCCAGGATTACTCCTGCTTTTGCCGGCGTACTTGCCTCGCCAACATTCCGAGTTACAAAGGCGGAAATGGCTACCAAGGAGCCGTTTTGGTTCGGGTTTGGGAAAGCGTTTGAGATGAAAGGCCGCGTGGATTGGTCCGGGAATAACGTTTTTATATTGATACCCGTACCGGTAGCCAGTGTTTCCCACAAAGAGCGGTCACCGATCGAGGCCAGCAGGGTTCCATTTTGGTCAAAGACCGCCAGCCCTCCATCGAAGTCTCTCAGCAAGTGGCTGGAGCTGCTCAATGTCTGATCCAGTGAACGTGGATCCAGGGATCGCTGATCTTCTAAAGATAATTCCTGGGATAAATTCCGGATGGAAGCGATCCGCTGGCTAACCTGAGCACTGAGTGCGGCGGCGGCTGTCTTGACAGCGCGCTCATCACGCTGGCCTACCAGGCTACGCATGGCCCTTTGATGGACGCTGATGCTCCCGAAGGTGACCACGAGCAAGAGCACTGTCAGGGGCAGGATGGTAACGAAGATGAGCTGTAGCGTCAGCCCGCGCCATCCCAAGCCAGGGATGCGGATCGAACTGTTTTTCCCCTTTCTCGGATTACCGTTCATCTTCCAGGTTTTGCATTACATCTTGTGAAATCCAGCCTAAAGAGACCGCCCGCATCACCGCTTCGGTACGGCTGGTGGCATGCATCTTGTCGAAGATATGCGCCAGGTGTCCCTGCACGGTGCGGTCACTGATCCCCAGTTGGGTGCCAATGGCCTTATTGGTATAGCCTTTGGCCGCCATCACCAATACTTCCAGCTCACGATCTGTCAGAGGCTCCACGACCGGTTCGGTCGTCTGGCGGGTGATCTGGGAGATCAGTTTCTGCGCGATCAGTGCATTTACCGCTGACTTTCCGGCGTGTACGTCCCGGACGGCCTGGATGATATCCATTGGAGAGGCGGTTTTCAAGACGTAGCCGTTCGCGCCCGCTTGCAGAACGGCCATGACGTAAGGATCATCGTCGAAAGCGGTTAGCACCAGCACCCCAACATCCCGCAAATTGGAGCGCACCCAGCGGGTGACCTCAATTCCACTGGCTTTGGGCATTTGAATGTCCAGTACGGCGACATCCGGGTGATGCTGTTGGATCATCTGCTTGGCGGCCTCGCCATCATCTGCTTCGGCCACGATATCGATATCCCCGGCGTGTTCCAGGAACTGGCGGATCCCGGCGCGAACGACGGCATGATCGTCGGCGAGAAGGACTCGAATTTTAGGGGGTGGTGTTTTTGACATCATTGAACAATTTCTCCAAAAACTCACGATCCAGCTCAGCCCTCCGTTGGCGGTGACGAACAGGGGCAAGGAAGGCTTCATCGATATAGGGAAAACCGAACCAGACAACGCCCAAACCGAACAGGATCCCGGTCAGCAAGCGCATCCAGGAGTTGAATGAACCAACAGCATCCCCTGCGTAGAAGCCGGGTGCGAATACTTGACCGGTGAGGGCGGCCAGCCAGGCATTGCTATCGCGGAACCCCTGTCCGAGACCAGCTAAGTCGCTGATAAAATGACTGGTCCCGTCAACGGCCATTGGAAGCAGAAAGAGGATGAAGCCCCACCAGGGTAGCTTTGGAATCCTCGGTTTCAGGATGCGCCAGGCAAACCCAAACAAAAGGATGCTGATATACATAGACACCATGCGATCGGACCAGGCCACCTTCCAACCCATTTCCGGGCTGCCAATAAACTGGCGCAGCAGGAGCAGGTCGGACGTGTTCACTCCAGCGGCGTGGAGTTCTGCCAGCGAGTAGCTGGCCTGGGGACCGAACAGGAAAAACGAACGCTGCGGCAGCTGGTGACAGAGAAAGGAATAAATGAAGTATATGCCTTTTCCCAGACCGGACCAACCGACCTGCATGAAGACCGGGGCCAGGAACGGTAGCCCGACGTAAAGCCCAAAAAGGACGGCAAAAGCGGAGAACCAGTGTTTACTGAGAAAAGAGGTCAGCCGGTCAGTGAACGGTAATGGCTTAGCCTGTAATTGAGTGATATTAAGGCTATTCAACTCATTCTCCATAATTCTGTTCATACGCTACAAACTTACGATCACCGAGAGATCAGGACGGGGCCATGAAGAAAAAATCCTCAGGCCCAATCCTGAGATGACATCCTGCGGCTACTTCACCTGCAGGTCAATATCCTGCCGGTAGTCTAGATCCTCTGCCTTGACCTCGACAGTGACCAACCACTTGCCAGACATCGTGTAGTTGGCCGTGATGGCGTATCGCCCACTGCCCTGGTGGGTGGCTGGGCCCTGCATGTTCATGTCGCCCATCTCTGTATGGCTGGCAATCACATTAACATTGGCGTTTTCAACCGGTTGGCCTTGGGGGTCGAGCACGGTAAAGACCATCTCGACGGATCCTGTCGCTGGCGGGTTGGGATTCGTCGTAAGTGTAACCTGGACGGGTGCCGGTGTGGGGGTCGATTGGGCAGCGCCTCCACAAGCAGCTAGGCCCAAAGACAACCCAAACAGCAGTCCCAGAGCAAGCAACATCGATCGCATCTAATCTTCCTCCTTAGCGAAAAACGATGACTGGTTATGAGCAAACCTTGAAGCAAAAACCACCATTTCTAGTCCTGTCTACTCAGTCACATCCACGACCAGCATCAGCCCACCCGGTTCGACGTTGTCGTTGGTCGTGTGATGCAAGATGTGGCAATGGAGCATCCACTGCCCCGGCTCGTTCGCCACGAATTCAATATCGTACCGCTCGCCCGGCGCAACGCTGATCGTATCTTTCGTCAATTGAACCGCTTCAGGGACAGGATGGCCGTCGGTTGCCACGACTCTGAAAGGCAGTCCGTGCAGGTGCATCGGGTGGATGAACTGCCCGGTGCCGACCAGGCGCAGCCGGACGAGCTGACCTTTCTTGACGTTGATGGTTTCCGTAGCAGGAAAAGCCTTTCCGTTAATGGTGAAAAAGTTCGGCTCCATCCCACCCATGGGCATGGCTGCAAAAGTCTGGCCCCCCCGCACCAACCACTCGCCGATCATCAGGGTCGCGTCCACGTCCGGCTGATTTGCGGCTGGCTCCTTTGGATCAATAATGAAGGGAGCATATAACCCCGCCCCGACCTGAACATCCCCCTCAAAGTGGGAATGGTACCAGAAGGTCCCCGCCGGTTTGGCTTCGAACTCGTAGGTAAATGTCTCTCCCGGCTGGATAGGTTCCTGGGTTACATCTGGAACGCCATCCATTGCATTGGGCAGTTCTACACCATGGAAATGGACCGTCGTGGGGTCGTCCATTTCATTTTTGACCACGACCCGCACTCGGTCGCCCTCGGTTACTCGGATGGAGGGACCGGGCACTGTACCATTGTAGGTAAGAGCCGTCACGGTCACGCCATCCAGGATTGGCCACTGTACAGCTCGGGTCGTGATTTCAAAAACTTTGACGCTGTTCTCATCTTGATAGTCAAGCGGTTGGCCGCCTTGAGTTTCGGTTGCTGCAGGCACATCCTCGCCTCCGATGGGTTCCATCATATGTCCCATTCCCTCAGATGCGGGCATCATACTTCCAGGGGTTGGCGTTGCAGCAGCGCTGCCGGTACCCATCGGCATGTTTTCCATGGTACTGGCGCTCCCCATTTGCGCCTCTTGTCCACCAGAAGCCGGGGCGTCAATAGCCGGCTGTCCCGCGGTACAGGCAGAAAGTAAGAGAGATAAGACGATGGTGGCTGGAATGAAAACTCTCCTCATGAAATCTGTAATCCTCCTTAAGTTAGCAATTTCGCAACGTGCAAATGCTAATTATATGCGACAGAACCTGTCTAGTTTAGCGCCATCCTGCGGGTTCGCACATAGGCATTTTGGCTTACAAAACTCCTGGTTTCGCCGGAACCAGACGTTTCGCCGAACCCACACGCTTCACTTTTTACGACGGTCTTCGGCGCGAAACTTAAATCCCCGGTTTTTGTCCTCGATAAATAGAAAGCGTGCCAAAAAGGGTTGAAAAATGAACATCATCTTCGACCAGCTTAAAACCGGCCTGGCGCATCATCCCCGGCAAAAGTCCTTTGTGGTTGTCGGATGCCTCTTCCATTCTAGCCATGAGCAGAGAAACGATCCTGGCCCAGAGATTGCGCGGCCGGCTCAGGTCGGCCAGGTGAAACTCCCCTCCCGTTCGCAAGACCCGGTATACTTCATCCAATGTTCGCTGCTTGTTGTCCTTGGTCAGGTGGTGAAAGAGAAGACTGGAAAGGACCCGGTCGAAGGATTCATCCGGGTAAGGTAATTGAAAGGACATTCCCTGATCCAAGATAATCACTGCGCCCGCCTTGGCTGCCTTTGACCGGCCGATCGCCAGGACCCTTGCGTCACCGTCCAGTCCAGTTACTTCCGCCTCTGGATGGGTCTGTTTGACGAGAATAGTGAGGGTGGCCGTCCCACAACCCAGATCGAGCACGTTTTGCCTTGCCTGTATCTGGGCCTGGCGTACTAACTGCTGTTTGAATTGTTCTTCGCGCATCAACCAGCGCAAGATTGGGTCGTAAAGCGGGGTTAGCCAGCCAAACCGGAGCGCCGGGATATATTTTTCATTCTTCGTCATGTTCGCCTTGCCAAGGTATAGGACTGGAACAATCCAACTATTCGCTGATTACATAGAGTTGTGGACCGGGTTATGATATCCGGTCCACAACTCTCATTATCAACCGAAACGAGAATTTCCTTAGATACCCTTTTTACGCCGACTTCTTCTTGACCCGACTGATTACAAGGGGCATCGAAACGATCAGGCTAAGTAGGCCAACCCAGACTGTCCCGCCAATTCTTGCCACCAGAGGATATCCTCCCACGAGGCTGGCAGTCACCAAAAATAGCAATGCTATGCCTAAGGAAATCGGCAGATAGATCAGGGCGCTGCGTCGCGCCACAACTCTTTCGACTTGTTCGTGTTCCATATCATTCACTCCATATCAACAGGTATTAACTGGAGCCTGGCAATTGCTTGTTTCATAGATTCTTCCACTCGTGCCTTCTTGGAAAGCCACCAATTCGATACCGATCAGTGGTTCTCCCAGTGATAAGGATTTTGCAATCACCAGGCTCCAGGAGTTTTTAGTCACTGCCTGCCGGGGCGTGGGCTATTTGAGGCTTCATCTCATTCGTGGACAGACGAAATCCGCCTTCACGACGAACCGAAGGGCGAAAGCCTTTGAGCAGAAGCGTGTTGAGGGTGACCGTGATGGAGCTGACCGCCATGAGCAGGCCAGCAATCTCTGGACTGATCACCAAAGAGATGAAGGGGTAGAGCAGCCCGGCAGCGATCGGGATGCCCAGGGTGTTGTAGACAAACGCCCAGAACAGGTTCTGTTTCACCTTTCGCATGGTTGCCTTCGCTACTTCCAGAGCAACAATCACATCCCGAATGTCATCCTTGATCAGGATCACATCGCCGGTCTCTTTGGCTACGTCGGTGCCAGAGCCGATCGCCATGCCGACATCCGCACGGGCCAGCGCCGGAGCATCATTGACACCGTCACCCACCATGGCAACCTTCTTGCCCTGCGCCTGAAGCTTTTCCACTTCTGTGGCTTTGTCCTGCGGGAGGACTTCAGCCAGCACCTGGTCAATCCCGACCTGGCGCGCAATCGCTTCTGCGGTGCGGCGGTTATCGCCGGTGATCATGACCGTCGCAATCCCCAACTTATGCAGCCGCTGAATGGCCTCGGTGGTGTATTCCTTGAGCGTATCGGCTACGGCAATCAGACCGGCAGGTTGATTTTCGACGGCGACGAACATCACGGTTTTGCCGTCCGATTCCAGGCTCTCAGCCTGTTGCATCAGGGGGGCAAAATCCACCCGGCGCTCGCTCATCAGCTTGCGGTTGCCCAGCAGCACTTTCTGGCCTTCGACGGTCGCTTCAATCCCATGACCGGGGATTGAATTGAATGCATCCGCGTCCGGCAGCGATAAGCTGCGTTCTTGCGCCCCGCGGACAATGGCTTCGCCCAGGGGATGCTCGCTGTTCTTCTCGGCAATCGCGGCCAAACGCAGGATGGTATCCGGTTTGTAACTTTCAACCTTCAACTTTTCGCCGGCAACAATGTCTGTAACAGACGGCTCGCCTTTCGTGAGCGTGCCGGTTTTATCGAAGACGATGGTTTGCAGCTTGCTGGCTTTTTCGATCGCCTCGGCGCCTTTGAACAGCACGCCGTACTCAGCTGCTTTGCCGGTCCCTGCCATCATCGCACTAGGTGTAGCCAGACCCACCGCGCACGGGCAGGAGATGACCAGCACAGTAACCGACAGCAGCAGGGAGAAACCGAATACTCCGATCTCACCCAGGTTATACGGGGAGAGGATAAAGCTGGAGTTCGGGTCGAAGAACATCTGGTAGCCGGAGAAGAACCAGAAAATGAAGACGAGTACAGCCAGCATGTGCACGCCCAGGATGAAGTGCCCCGCCACCCAGTCGGCCAGCTTCTGGATCGGGGCCTTGCTAGCCTGGGCATCTTCAACCAGCTTGATAATCTGAGCCAGGGCGGTATCCTTCCCGACCCGGGTGGCTTTGAACTTGAATGCGCCGGTCTTATTGAGCGTGCCGCCGATGACGTTATCCCCGGCTTTCTTTTCCACCGGCAGGCTTTCACCGGTGAGCATGGATTCGTCCACAGCAGAGTAGCCTTCGACGACAGCGCCATCCACCGGTACACCCTCGCCAGGCTTGACCAGGATCAGGTCGCCAATTTCGACTTCGTCGGCCGGTATTTCTTCCTCTTTTCCAGCACGGATCACCCGCGCAATCTTGGGCTGTAATTTCATCAGCTTGCGGATCGCTTCTGAGGTGCGTCCACGGGTAAGTGCTTCCAGCCAGCGGCCCAGGATGATGAAGCCTGTCAGCAGAGCGGCGCTCTCAAAGAAAGTGGCGCCCTCGCCGCCAAAACCAGCCTTTGGGAACAGGGTGTTGATCAGCGCGATGCCATACGCTGCGCCGATACCGGTGGCATATAGCAGGTTCATATCGGTTACGCCATGTTTCAGGCCGCGCCAGGAATTGGTGAAAAACTGCCGGCCCGGGCCGAATACGATCGGCGTCGTCAGCAAGCCGATCACCCATTTGTAGGACAGGAACTGCGGTACGAACGGCTTGAGCGGCCCGAGCATGTCGTAGAAGGTGCCGATCATGACGATGATCCCGATCGTACCGGCGATGAGCAGGTTCCGTCCCTGGCGCTTAATCTCCTCTTCGCGCGCCTGGCGCTCACGGTCGAGCGCATCGGCTCCCGCGCTGCGCTCGCTGGCTTCGTAACCCACCTCACGCACGGCATGCTTCATGGCTGAGGCAGTTACAACGCCAGGAATATAACTCACTCGAGCGGTGCCCAGTCCCAGGTTCACCACCACCTCTTCAACCCCGGGTAGCTCCTTAATCGCTCCTTCGACGTGCGCCACACAGGAAGCACAGGTCATGCCGCGCACATCCAGGGTTAATTCAACTGCGGGCACTGAATAGCCCACGTCTTCGATCGCCCGCTGCATTTCTTTTATACCCAGCTTGGCCGGATCGTAGCGCAGGCTGGCCTTATTGGTGCCCAGATTAACCACCACATTAGATATACCGGGTAATTCCCTGAGAGCACCCTCGACGTGTGAGACGCACGAGGCGCACGTCATCCCCCCAACCGGCAGGCTAAGTTCTTGAGTAAATGTTGCCATTTCAATACCTCTCTAGCGATATGTTTGTGTTTTGACGAACAAAGAATAAAGATTGGATAATCTTGAGACCGTTTGAGCTTGGATCTCTGGACAAGAATCATTCAGGAGGCTGTCAGCGCTCTGCTCCAACTGGCACTGAATAAGGACTCGCCCGGCACATCTTAATGCGGCCTGAACGGCGCCCAACTGGTGGAGGACCGATTCGCATGGCTCTCCTACCTCGACCATAGCGATGACCGCTTCCAGGTGGCCATTCGCAGATTGCAGCCGTTGGAGGAGCCCAGCTTTTGCGGCGTCTGGCGTGGCCAGAACACTCCAACCTTCAGGCGGCATTAGCCAGGTCCTCCAGCTTTAGAGCAAAAATATGCGGCGCGAGGGCATCTTGGATTGCGGCTTCCCAACCGACGTGAATGTTCCGCTGCGGAGAATCTGCCAGCATGAACCAGGTCTGGCCGCCGTGTCCATGGGCGAATACACTGGCCGGTGGGAATCCATTCTCGTATACTAACAGCACAACCATCTGGCAGTCACACTGCTCGGTGCCGTGGTGTGGACACGAACATAGACTATGGTCTATGCGAGCCGTGTTTAGATCAAAGGTCTGCACGACTTGCAGGCCAGCTTCGCGCAAGTGATTGGAGACCCAATGAACTGCCTCGCTGCAATCTTTATTTAGAGTAAGAAACGGACGCTTCATCTTTCAACCTCTCTCTATTTCGGCTTCAGTATACAAACCCACCACAGAAAAACAAAGCGCCATCTTTCGCATTTTTTACTAAGCCGTTTTGCTTATTAAATACCGGGTGTGTTTCTCCAGCCTGGGTTTTGTGAGACCAGAGCACAAAACCCAGGCTGGAGAAAAGGAAAAGAGGGTCAGGCAACGCCAACCCTCTCTTCATAAGGAACGAGTTATTACATGTTGCTGTTTTGCTTACGGCACCCAATTCGACAGCACCGTCAGCTTGCGGTCAGGCTGTTTGGGGTCGTTGCTGGGTAGGTGGACCTGGAAGTTGTGTTTTCCATCCATGCCTTCATGCATCATGAACTGCATCGAGAGCTCTGTACTCTGGCCGGGTTGTAATACCATCGAACCGATGGCAGGGGTAGGCGGTCAACACCCCTCCACGACTTCGATATAAGGCGCCTCATTGAAACGCAGAGCCTGGTCGCCAACATTCGTAATTGTGAAGGTGACCTCCACCGTTTTTCCTAGCTTCACATCGCCCAGATCAACCTGCTCCTTATCGACCTTTACAGCGGGGGCGCCGCTCACCTCTACTGCAGCTTTTGATCCACCACCATTGCCTCGCAAGGCTAGGGCAGCCAGCACCAGCAAAGCCAAGCCGCCCAAACCGAGCAGGATAGGTATCCAGCGATTCTTTTGCTTTCTTTTCTTCGTTCTTTTTGAATCATACTTTTGACTCATGGATTAACCTCCAAATCGAATTGAAAGGACCAGAGATATGCCACCAGATCCCAGGTCTGTACCTCCGTGAAAATCGGTCCCCAATAGGGCATGCCGGTGCCCATCCCGCCTCGGATGATCTTCCCTTGCAGGTGGGCCGGACTGGCCGAGAGCATATTGTCTGGATTGGTGAAATCGGCCGGCTGCTGGGTCATCTCCCCCTGGCTCATACCCGAATGTTCTCCAGACGCCGGTCCTGCAAGCTCAGCCGCGAAAACCCCATCTCCACCGCCCTGCTCGCCATGGCAGGCAGCACAGTTCGTTTCATACAACTGCTTCCCATTCTCCAGGGCTTGCGAAGTGATGTTGTTTTTCCAGATCACAGCCACCAGATTCCAGAGGTCCTGGTCAGGCAGCTCACTTAAACCAGGAGTCGCTTTTAACGCTTTAAAGGCTTCCGCAGGGCTGTTGGCCAGATAGAAATCTTTGCCCGCCAGTGTGGGTGGAAGCGACAGGCCAAGCTTTTCACCCTCGGCAGCAGATGGCTTGGTCAAGGGAAGAGGGACATCGGCGCGATGATCTGCATCGATGTCCAAGCCCAGGGTGACGTACAGAGGCGGTTCCTCTTTGACCGTGTCCGTCGCCGGCCCGCTGACTTCGATCACGCCGCGCATTCGCCAGTGATTGATCCCACACCAGCGCGTGCAGTAGAAGGTATATTTCCCCGGCTGGTCGAAGGTCAACGTAACCTCGCTGATCTCGCCAGGTTTCACATCCACCGGCGGCTGGTCGCTCTGCCCAATGGCAAAGCTATGCATCACGTCATCCGATGTCAGGCGAAGACGGAGTGGCTGTCCAACCACCGCGGTCAAGCTTTCCGGGGTCCAGCCGCCGGTTTCGGCCATACGGGCGTGGATCAGCGCGGTCTGTGGGCGGAGCAGCCAGCTCACCCCCAGAGCAGCGATCACTATCATCACCAAGAAGACTACCAAAAAGCGAGCAAGTCTTTCGGCTTTCATGTTCGCTTTCAATCTCAGCCCACCAATAACCATAACATACCAATGGAGAAAACCGTGGAGAAAGTCATGACCGGCAGGATGCGCAACCAGACCGACGAGTCCTGGCTGGCTACCGCGTGCCGGTAAGCCTGTCCGGCCGCCACCTTCCCAGCAAAGAATAATCCCAAAAGCAGGAGGCCGGCCTGTAGGGTGGGACTAAAGGTGGAGATATCTGGATTCCAGGTTGTTCCAGCAGTTCCAAACAGGTTCCATCCCCATCCCAGCGGGTCGGAGATGACAGACACGACATAGGAGATCTTGGGAAAAGCAAACGACACGGTAAAGGCGATCCAGGCAAATAAGCCTAGCGGCAGCAGGGGCAGGGAATTTTGAGCCAATGCCCGGCGTAGAGAACCTGGAGCAGCCCGCCGATCTGGTTGGGATGAGACCATGCCAATCCATATAAACAGAGCATACAGGCCAGGAACCAGGCCCAGGGTCAGGGTCAGGAAACCAAGGGAATAACCCAACCAGGCGGGCGAGCCAATCGCAAACGCGGCATTCTTAAGCCAACCCCAGGGACCGGTGAAGACGGACGAGAAGGCCAGGGCGCTCCCCAGCATCACCAGCGCCAGAAAGGCTTCATCCAGCCGGCGGTTGGAAGAGCGTGGGGTAAAAAGATCCTCACCGAACGGCCTTAAATTCACCGCCAGATTATCGTGCGGGCAGACCCTTACACATTCCATGCACAGCCCGCAAGCAGCATTATCTCGCAAGGCGACCGGGTAGACGCCCCAGGGACACTCCTGGTAACAGGTTTTTTCGGCGTGCGTCTTGCAGATCGTGTTGTCTTTCACGCGTAATTCGAGAGGCGCGGCCTGGGCATAAAGTCCGGTGAATCCACCGATCGGGCATACATAAGAACAGAAAGCCCGTCGCTCAAAGACGAGGCTGAGAACGACCGCCAGGAGGATCAGGCCAAGCAGCACCCAGGCGGTCACGCGCGGATCGGTCAGGGTGACGGCGCTAAACAACCCAATGGCGAGGAAGGCGCCCCCTTGCAGCCAGTAGCCGCGCAGTCTTTTCGGCCAGGTCCGCCGCAGCCCGCGCCGCTCGCTCGTACGGCCAAGCACCCCGCCCTGCTGCAGCCACTCGCCGGGCATCGGGATGGGGCAGATACTGCACCAGGAACGCCCGCCGGCCGGGATAAAGACCAGCTTGAGCGCCGTCCACCAGGCGATCCAGACGAAGATGATGGCGAAGTTATGACTGCCGACCACCGAGCCGAATATCCCAGCCAGGATCGTGAAGACGAAGCCTGCCAGCGTGAGGGTTCTCGCAATGAGTAGAGGCCAGCGGCTGACCAGAATGCGCCGCAACCAAGGAATTTGAAGCAGGTCGAAGCGATGCAGCGACGGTCTGGAAGCCTGAACGGTGATCGCTTCAAAGGGCGCTGTTTTCGACAGCCGTTCTATTTCCATAGTTTCCAAAGTCCAAACCCTACAGTCAGCAACACCAGGGCAGAAGCCCTCCACAGCAAGGTGTTCTGACCCACGTACAGTTTACCAATCATAAAAGGGTGCAGATTGCCGCAAGTTACCGAACAGCGGAAACGAAAAGCGCCCGGCCGGTCGGCAATGAAGGACATGCGCGCCGTTTGACCGGGATCAGCAGTCACCTCCAGATCATAACCATCAATCGAAAGCCCGTGAACCACGTCAGTGGCTACCAGCTCCAAAGTGACCTGATCGCCTGGATTGACTTTTAGTACTGCAGGTAAATATTGGAAGCGGCTGGCCTGGATCCGAAATTCGCGCTCGGAAGGGACGGAGAAGCTGGCTGGCAGCGGCGCCGCCAGAATCACGAAAGCCGCCAGGCCAGCGGCGATCCAGGGCCAATTCAACGAAAACCTCATCTACATTTACCTCAAGTAGCTAATTGCCACAGGACAGGCTTTCGCTGTCGGTTGAGCAAACTGGGGTGCTTCCGGTATTGGATGTGTTTTTCGATTCAGAGCTGTAGGGCACAGAAGCTCCGGTAAGATTCGAAGGCCCGTACTTTGAATAGGTATTATCGATATACGTCTGGATTTCGGTTATGGACTTATTTTCCTTTTGTAACCGTATCACATCTTGAGTGATATCCACACAAATGGAACAGCCCAAGGCATGCGTATCGTAGGTGATTTTCCCAGCGCTATCCACGTCCTGAACATAGCAGGAATAGTTCGAGGTATGCCCCATCTTGCCACAGCCGCAGTAACATGGGAACTCTTTGATGATTTCGGGGTTAGCAACTGCATATTGATAAGCCTGCCGGACAGTCACCGGCGCGTTTTTCACTTCGGCCGGCATCCCATCCATGGATGCCATTTCTTGACCGTTCGCTGATGCAGCTTTCCCGGAACATCCAGCCAAGCCACTGAAGAGCACGGTGAACACTAAAAGAAAAAGCAGGTTGAACTTGGGATTGTTCCGAAGCATGAATTCTATTTTCTCCAATTTAGGCGTTGTATTTACCATTGCCATTATAGCGAAAGCCGGGGGTTATCATAGCGCCAGATGACCGTTCGGCATATAAGCAATATTGCCTATATCAAAAAAAGCCTGTTAGCGCGTGACAATTCAAGAACAAAGAGGGTAAGATAACGCACCTGGTCCTTTTCCAGGTATGGTCTGTTTTTGACTGTCCAATGGCCTTGAACAGACCCCTTATCTCAACAACGATGGAGACTCTCTTATAATGAAGCTTGTTTCTCTCCTTTTTGCGCTTTCCCTGATCCTGGCAGCTTGTAGTGCTGCGCCGCAGACAATTTCCAATCCTACGCAGCCAAGCAGCTCGGACTCCCTCTCTAACCAACCTGCTCCAACAACTGCTCCATCCTCTATGGAAGCAGACTCCACCTCTTCCCCGAATCCTTCAAGTGCAGAACAATCTACCTCCACAGAGGATCTGGTCCGGACCGATGAACAAGGAGCGGTAATTGTGGAGGTAACACCCGTTAATCTGGTAGACCCGGGAGAAACCTTGGAATTTGATGTGGTGTTAGATACCCATTCCGTCGATTTAAGTATGGATTTGGCGCCGCTCGCCACGCTTACTACGGATAACGGAAAGATGGTCCCGCCAAGCCAGTGGGATGCACCTAGCGGGGGGCATCATGTCAGCGGGAAGCTCATTTTCCCCACGATGGTCGATGGTCAGCCTATCCTGGAAGGCGCGAAAAATCTGACTCTTACGATTAAGGATCTCGATGCTCCAGAGCGTGTTTTTTCGTGGGATCTGAACCCCTAATTCGACGAACCCGGATGATCCAAAATTTGCAGCCAGCACACATCGTTCGTATGCTGGCTGCTTTTTCTACTCCACCAACTTGATCTTCTTACGAATTCAAATCGATATTTGTAGATCTGGTGGGAGATATTTGTACAGCGTGGCTGCTTAAGTAACCCATATAAGCCGGAACGAGCGGCAATACGCACGGGGAGAAAAAGGAGAGCACGCCAGCCAGGATCGCGATCAGGTAGGTGGGAACAGCGGCCGCGCCAAGGGTCGGGTTGAGGAAAAAACCGTTCCGCTGGGCCCAGATGGCAATCTGAAACATCTGGTTCGTTAACAGCAGCAGGCCAATCAAGATCAAGAATAACCCACTGGCAAGCTGAATCCAACGCATGGAGCGTTGAAATCTGTGAAGAAGCAAGGTAACTCGTTCCATACCCAGGCCGATGATGAGAAAAGGGATCCCGAGACCCAAGGCATAGCCACTGGATAACACCATCGCCTGGCCGCTCGTTTCCTGGCTGAAACCGAGGGTGAGGATCGCGCCCAGGGTGGTGCCAATGCAGGGCGTCCAGCCCGCGGCAAAAAAGACACCCATCAAACCCGAGGTAAGTAAGCCGCTGCGCCGACTGAAACCACCCCGGTAGTTGGCAAAATCAGGCCGGGTATCCATGAACAACCAGGGAATCCGGACAACCCCCAGGGTAGCTAGGCCAAACAGGATGACGACCAGGCCGCCAATCCGAGCCAGGATGGTTTTATATTGGCTGAAGACCTGGCCGAAAACGGTCGCCGCGCCACCCCAGCCGAGAATGAACACCAGGGAGAAACCCAGGACAAACAGCAGAGCATGGATGAAAAGGGCCAGTCGCCGGTTCTGCATCGGTCACTTCACTCCACAGCTGCCGCCGCCTTGAGGCGCCTGCTCCAATTTTCCATTTTGAACGAGCCACTGGTGGACGGCCTGGAAGCCGCTGCCAGATGACATTGACTGGCCCACGACCACGCGTGCATCCGCTTGCCCAAAATCCACATTCTTTTCAGTCTTGAATGCAACCGCTATTTCCAGGGTCTGCTGGGGGAACCAGTAGGCGTTCACGTATTTGGCCGCCTGGAACATCTCGTCCACGCTGGCGCCTTGAGAGGCCATCAGCTCCAACAGTCCGAGCATGGCCATGCCATGATTGCAATCCGGGAAGTGGGTGGGATTATCGCAGCAAGGCCGGTAAACACCCTGAGCGACTTCTTCTAATCGCTTTTGCTGCTCCTCGGTGAGCGTGACCATCGGATGGCTGGCATAGAGGTCTTTCACCGGCTTCGCCGCGATGGTCCAGCCGCCGGTTGAAGCAAAGTTCACCACCTGATCCTTGCCATTCCGCATCATTGGCCCTTCGGTGAGCACCCGGTTCTGGTTGGCCAGGCCAAAGGCCCAAAACAGGTTGAGTAGAAAGTGCTGGTTGTCTTGATTGATAACAACCGGCGCGCCGCTTCCTTCTGTCAAAATTGCCAGTTGTTCTTTGCTTAACGGCCGGCCCATTTCCTGGTACACCTTTACAAACTGGTCCAGGTCGATTGCGCCAGCTGCTAATAATTTTGGCCCGATATCTCCATAGGACACAGGAATTTTATAGCCATCTTTCGGATTAATTTGCGCAGCCATGGCCTCCATTTCCGTGCGCGCGACCCGATCTGCTTGCCCCGAATTCGAGGCGTTTGCGGCGGCCTGCCTCCCCCACACCACGTAACCACTTCCCAAACCGACAAGATACGTCAATAGAGCCACGATAGCCCAAAGCCGGCGGGTTTTTCCCAGAAGCCGGGAATGCCGTTTCGTGATTCGTTCAATTTCGCTGGCTGAATGGAAGGTATTTGTCACAGAATCCAGTGGCAATTTTGGTGTCTCGACCTCTCCAGTTTGTGCATCCTTGTATTCATCCAGGTTTTGGGGATTAAGAGTTTCCATTTATATTCCTTCCAAAAAATTTTTATAGAGGCTGTTTCCGAAAGATGCCTTGAGCCAGAAAATTTCCAGGGATTAATTAGTATAAATCAAGCGAAGGGGAAGCCCTAGCGCCATATGCCTTATCAAGGAACAGGCAATTTGGCCTACTACGTACAAGCCCGTTGGTTGGCCACAAGTCGAAATGGATCGAGCTAACCGGGTTGCGCCATTTGTCATAAGCAAGGTTGCTTATTTTGGAATAGCGCCATACGGCGCATGACAAAAAAGGCCTTTTCCACTAAGATGGTCGCAATGAAAAGGCTCTTTCCCCTCGCCTTAATGGGTTTGGGATTGCTCTTCGTCATCGGTACGGCTGGGTTCTGGAGCTATAACCAGAAGGTCCAAAAACCTGCTCCCGCTCCCTTACCTGAACGGGTTGCTGACCTGTCTCTGACGCAATCCTTGCTAGGAGAAGAGGCAATTGCCGAGTTTACCCGCCTGCATGGCACTGATTTTCCGCTGATCTCCGGCGCTATGGGAATGTATGGAAGCAGTCACTCGGTGACCCTGTGGGTTGCCGGAGCCACTGCCCCATCGATCGCAGGCAAGATGGTGGGGGCCATGCGCGACAAGATTGCGAGTACATCGGGAAGCTCCCCTTTTTCGCCAGTCGACGAGCGGCAAGATGGTTCCCGAACCGTTTACGAGCTGGATGGCATGGGTCAGAAACACTTTTATTTTCAGTCCGGAAAACTGATCGTGTGGCTGGCAGTCGATTCCGAAAGAGCCGAAGAAACCCTAAGCCAAATTCTGAATTTCTATCCCTAACTGGAGGTCTCAATGAATAAAAAACACACTTTGATCATGCTAGCCTGCTGCCTGGTCCCCCTCGCTGGGCTTATCCTGATATCCGTGTTCAATATCCCCTTGAAGTCCGTGTTTTATTTTGCGTTGATCCTCTTCTGCCCCTTGTCGCACATCTTGATGATGAAATTTATGGGACATGGCGAAGGTCACCAGCACGGCGATTCGATGGATCACACTCACCCTCATAATGTACCCCAGCTAGCGGACCCAAGGAAAGTTTCGGATTAAATTAGAGCCCGCCTGCCCGCCGGGCGACTGACGTCTAGCCAATAAAAAGGGAGAACAGGATGGCATCATCTACTGATGTAGAAATCTCTTCCCCTCCGTCGGCTGTCGAAGGGCCAGGGGAGTCCGCCGCGCAGCCGCGGCGGAAGTCCGCGCTGGTTCCATTGGCATTTGCAGTGGTGCTCGCCCTGCTGGCTTTATTGGCCTGGGGGCTGAAGAAAGCCCAGGCCGGGCCGGTGGAGAGCGGGATGGCTCCGGATTTCAGCCTGACCGGTTTTGATGGGCGGAAAGTCACCTTGAGTGAGCTGCGCGGCCAGGTTGTCATTATTAACTTTTGGGCTTCCTGGTGCCCGCCTTGCCGGGAAGAGGCGGCTTACCTGGAACAGACCTGGCGCAAGTACAAAGACCAGGGAGTGGTCTTCATCGGCGTGGATTACGTCGATACGAAGAAGGAAGCCCTGGCTTACATCCAGGAATTTGATATTACCTATATCAACGGTCCGGACCTGGAGACAGTGATTTCAGACGCTTATAACATCCAGGGGGTGCCGGAGACTTTTTACGTATCTAAAAGCGGCGAGCTGCGCGGAGTGCATATAGGACCTCTTAAGGCACCCGAGCTGGACAAAAAAATCGATGAATTACTGGCTGAACCTTATCCAGGCAACTAGGGATAGCGCAGTCTACTTGAGGAGCATGGGATGATATCTGAAATTGGCCTGGTTGCGTTAACGATTGCCTTTCTCTTTTCTGTCTACGGGACCCTGGTGTCAGCTTACGGGGGGTTGAGAAATCGCCCGGCCTGGGTGGAGAGCGGCCGCAATGCCTCCTTACTGGTCTTCCCGTTGCTATCAATCTCCGTGTTGGTCGTCGTTTATAACCTGTATATCCTGGATCTATCCCAGGCGTATGTGTACGATGTGGCCAGCCATGCCATGTCTACTTTCTTACGCATCACCGCACTATGGGGCGGGCAGCAAGGGTCCATCCTTTTTTGGGCCTGGATCATGTCCGGCTTCGTGGGTATCGTCCTGTTACGCAAGTGGGAGCGGGACCGCGAGCTTATGCCCTATGTAATTGCAGTCTCCATGCTGACAACGGCCTTCTTCGTCGGGGTAGCCTTATTCATCACCAACCCTTTCGATAAGATGTGGTATTTCGATAGCGCGACAGAACTGACGAAAGCTATTTTTCAACCAGCCGGATTGATCCAGTACATTCCAAATGACGGGCAGGGGCTCAACCCACTGCTGCGGCACTTCGGTATGATCGGACACCCGCCTACCACCTACATCGGTTTTACCGGCTTTGTCATCCCCTTTGCGTTCGCCATGGCCGCCCTGATCACGGGCAAGTCTCAGGAAGACGGGTGGATCCGCACCACCCGGCGATGGACCCTGGTGGCCTGGATCTTCCTGACCATCGGATTGATTCTCGGCGGGCGATGGGCATATGATGTCCTGGGTTGGGGCGGTTTCTGGGGTTGGGACCCGATAGAAAACGCCATGTTCATGCCCTGGCTGACCGGCACCGCTTTCCTCCACTCTGTGATGATGACGGAAAAGCGCGGCATGCTCAAAAAGTGGAACATGGTGTTGATCATCCTGACCTATGCCCTGACGGTGTTCGGCACCTTCATTACTCGCACAGGAGTGATCAGCTCCGTCCATGCTTTCTCAAAATCGGCTCTGGGCCCGGCGTTTTTCATCTTTATCGGTTTTACTTTCATTGGCTCGCTAACGCTGCTTTTCTCCCGCTGGGATACCTTGAAAACCGAACACCATCTCGAAAGCTTTCTATCTCGTGAAGCGGCATTCGTCCTACAAAACATGCTCTTTCTGGCGATCACTTTTGCCGTCTTTTGGGGCACGGTGTTCCCGCTGCTTTCGGAGTTGTTCACCGGGACGAAGATCACCGTCGGGCCGCCCTACTTTCAAAAGGTCACGGGTCCTTTGTTCTTCGCGCTGGTGCTGTTGATGGGGGTCGCCCCGCTGTTCGCCTGGCGAAAGCAGGCTGCCCAAAGCCTGGGACGAGCGATGCTCCTACCCCTGGCCGCCTCGCTGGGGATTACGGCGGTTTGGGGTTACCTGCACCGCATGCACCCCGCCTCGATCTTTGGGCTCTGGCTGGTCTCATTCGTCCTGCTCTCCATCCTGACTGAATATTGGAAAGGTGTCCGGGCGCGCATGCAGGGTCGGGGTGAAAATCTGTTCGTTGCCCTGAGTAAGCTAATCAGTCGCAATCACCGGCGTTATGGAGGGTATGTCATCCACCTGGGCGTGGTGATGATCGCCCTTGGAGTTATCGGGGATGCCTACTTCAAGCAGGAGACGCAAGGGACGCTGACCGCCGGGGAAACCCTGAGCGTCTCCGGTTATTCCCTGCGCTTCGAAGGTCTCAGGTCTTATCCGGGGACGGATGGCCGCGACGTGATCGCAGCAGACACGACGCTTTTGAAAAATGGGCAAACCCTCCGGCTTATGCAGCCCCGCCGCGACTACTTCGTCGTTCAAGAGCAGCCGGTTACGGTCCCGGCCGTTTATGCCACAGCCGGCACAGACGTCTACATTATGCTCCTCGACTGGCAGAACGATGGTCGCTCGGGGACGTTTAAAATCTATATCAATTCGTTGATCAACTGGATTTGGGCCGGCGGTTTCATGATGATCCTGGGGACGCTGATCGCTGCCTGGCCGCCCAGGGGTGGCCAGAAAGAGATCAGCTATCAATTGCGGCCCCAGGTTTTTGGCCCACAGCCCAGTGTTGGAGACTGAGAGATGAAGCGGAAGATCCTTTTTAGCCTAGCTTTTGTTCTCGCAGCCAGTCTGCTAGCCGTGATTATTGTAAGCGCTCAAGAAGGACAGCCGACCGTTCCGACAGATAACGAAGTGAACGCGGTCGCCAAAAAGCTCTACTGCCCGGTCTGTCCGAATACGCCCTTGGATGTCTGTGAAACCCAGGCCTGTAAGGACTGGCGGGCGCAGATCCGCGACCAGCTGGCTGAAGGCTGGAGTGAGAAGCAGATCATGGACTACTTCGTCCTGCAATACGGCGAGCGCGTGTTGGGCGAGCCGCAGCGTTCGGGCTTCACTTCGATGGTCTGGGTCTTGCCTTTGATCGCAGTTCTGTTGGGCCTGGTGATCGTCTGGCAGGTGCTGCGAAGCTGGCACTCGAAACAAGGCCGGCAGGAGACACCAACGGTCTCCACAACCACTGGTTCCAACCAGATTTCCCCGGAACTGTGGGCGCTGGTGGAAAAAGAATTGAAAGAGATCGATTAGGAGATTGTGATGAACCCCGGTGCGATTTTTATTGGCATTGCCATTCTGGTGGTTGCGGTCCCTTTTGTGATGAACCCGCTCGTAAACGAACGGGAGAAACAGCCGGTTAAGACGACGAACCTGAAAAAGGATGAAAAAGGCGGGCAAAAGGATGCGCTGGAAGCCATCCGGGACCTGGATTTCGATTTTGAGACCGGAAAAGTTACCCGAGAAGATTACGAAACCCTGCGTGCCCAACTGGTCCTCGAAGCCGCCGAGTATATCCAAGTGAAGCAGCAAGAGGATGAGAAGATCGAGGCGATGATCCGCGCCCGCCTAAAGCAGGTGAAATCAGCGGTCAAATGCGAGAGATGTGGAGGAGAGATCCGGCCTCAGGATCTCTTTTGCCCGGCCTGCGGTTATGCTGCTCAAGTCCAATCAGAATCTCGGGAACCAAAGGTGCAGCTCACCTGCCAGGGTTGCGGAAAAACGATCAAAGCGAGTGATTTGTTCTGCACAAGCTGTGGAAGGCGGGTAAACGAGCCACCGAAAACTTTAAGCTCCGTAGGTGAAAATTAGAAGGTGAATCCGCCTATGAAGCGTTTCTACCCCATTATTGGCTTGTGGATCTTTTTGTTCAGCCTGTTTCCAGTTCAATGGGTAAGTGCCCAACACGGTGACTATCCTCCCCTGCCTGCCGACGCCTGGAAAGGCCAGGTGAGCGGGAAAGTCGTCAACCTCACCTCCGGAAAAACGGTCGTAGAGCCAGTGGAAGTCATGCTGCACGCCTGGGACCCAGACAATCAGGAGCGGGTGATGACGCACGGGAAAGCAGAACCAGATGGCACCTTCCGATTCGCAGAAGTAGACTTTCATCAAGACTTCTCCTATTCTGTCATGGCGACCTACCTGGGCGCTACGTATTATTCCGATATGGCAAATGTTGAGAAAGGGGAGACTTTCTTAACCCTCGATGCCCAAGTCTATGACACCACCAAGGATTTGTCGAATATCTCGGTCGACCAGCTCCATGTACTCTTCTATATTAAAGAAGGGCAGCTGGGAGTGACCCAGTTTTACGGGCTTTCCAATTCCGGTAAGCTCACGGTGAAAGATGCCGTGACACTGCCGCGTGACCGGACTGGCACACTGAAATTCCATCTTCCGGATGAAGCACAGAATGTTCAGTTTGGAAATGATTCCTCCGGTGGCCGGTTTGTGCTGCTGCCCGGCGGTTTCGCCGACACCGCTCCCATTCCTCCGGGTGAAGGAGTCAGCCAGGTTATCGTTACGTATAACCTGCCTTATACCGGGAAAATGAAATACAACTACCTTGCTCCGGTAGCGGTAAAATCGGTGAGTTATCTAGTGCTGGAGAGTTCGGGCTTATCCCTGGAAGAGAAGAACCTGACCCCGGCCGGTGAGCAGTCCCTGGAAGATGGGTCTACATTCAAGGAGTATAAAGCTGCCCCGATGGGATTAGGAGAAAGCATTCAGCTCACATTGAGCGGCCAGCCGGAAGGTGATGCAAACCTGAGTGCAGCCATTCCCGGAAACAGCAGGAATCAGGTGCTTGCAGTTGGCGCGGGCGTGCTTGGAGTGGCTTTGGTGGGGGCAGGAGTATGGTGGTGGCGCCGGCGTAGAGATGGAGAGATTGATGAGTTCAGTGAGGATACAGTCGAAGACATTCTGGCAGAAATCGAATCCCTGGAACAAGCCTTTCAGCGCGGTGAGCTTTCCGAAGATGGCTATCGGGAAAAACGGACAAACTTACGTGGCCAGTTGAAATGTATGATTCACTAACATTGTTTCAATGAGTTCTCTTTAACATTATACGTCCGGCTGTGGAAAAGTGGACACCGCTTCGCTCTTGTCCACTTTTCCACAGCCACTACTACGATGGCGGCTGGC
>Ga0134095_1000137_pt1 | contig 83017 bp, 62 predicted proteins | sample 6_2taG_FD_94449 | JGI IMG/M metagenome (GOLD analysis project Ga0134095, IMG submission 94449) | Switchgrass degrading microbial communities from high solid loading bioreactors in New Hampshire, USA - 6_20_20_110_A2 metaG | ecosystem: Engineered > Bioreactor > Semi-continuous > Anaerobic >... | reverse complement strand
TATGTCAATACCTTTTTTGTTGTTTTTTCTCGCTGTTGTCTCTCAGACAGCTTCGTTATCTTAACATACTTTTTTCATTATGTCAATATGTCTTTTCTCGGTATTTCTTGTCACTTCTCGGATGCCATGTATAGTTTCCGAAACCAGTATACTCATATACGGACGCCATATATGGCGTCCCTACATTATAGTCAATGATTATTATTAATTCGCAGGCAAACACTGTTCGCCTTTACAAAAATGACGATTTATTCATATATGAACGGTATCTATAATATAGTTTGTTAAGTTGATGGAATTGCATGGAAACCCGCTCTCTTGTACGACATCCCTTACATTATAGTCAGTAATTATCATTAAGTTTGAGAACGACCATTGGGTTGTCTCTACATTAGATATTGTTTCATGTATTGATAAATCATCTAGTATCAATACATACCAATCAAATAATATTTTCTCTAATTTTGAATATTATTATATCACTTTTCTACTATCGGTCATTACTCTACTATTCGTACAACCGCCGTTCATTACGTATATTTTTGTACTTTTTAGATAATATATTAAATAAAATCTTATATAGTAAAGGAGAATATAACTTATATGAACGATAAGGACAACAATAGGAGACCATTATATGAAAGAATATACAATGCTAATATTTTAAGTGATGCCAGTTTATTCAGCATAAAACCATCCGATTTGGTTATCAAAAATTTTGAAGAAAATGCAGATGAAAAAGAAATGAAAAAAGAAGATGAAACAGATTCCGAATGAAATAACGCAGTATCATTTATGACACTGCGTTATTTTCTTCATCATCCGTATCTTCTGTTCTTGCTACTCCCACAAGATGTACACCTTCATCCATTCTCATCAAAGTAACACCTTGTGTTACTCTTCCAAGTTTATTGATATCTTTTACTTTTATTCGAATAATAGTACCGTCGGAAGTGATGAACATTACATCATCTTTATCAGTTACTACCTTTATTCCTGCTACTTTTCCTGTCTTTTCAGTAATTTTGTAGGTTAAAATACCCTTACCACCTCTTGTTTGTACTCTATATTCATTTAGATCGGTCTTTTTGCCGAATCCATTTTCAGTGACAACCAGTAAATCAGCATTTTCTCTTATCAACGACATCCCTACAACATAATCTCCTTCATTTAATGTCATAGCTTTTACGCCATGAGTAGTTCTTCCCATAGGTCTTACATCGTTTTCACTGAATCGAATAGCCATTCCAAGTCTGGTACCAAGTATTATTTGCTGATTACCGTCGGTCATCTTTACACGAATTAATTCATCATCTTCGTCTAAATTAATAGCAGCAAGGCCGTTCTTTCTTGTAGTATTATATTCCATAAGGTCAGTCTTTTTAATAACGCCTTTTTTTGTTGCCATAACTAAATATTTACCTTCTTCGAATTTTTTCACAGGAATCATAGCCGTTACTTTTTCATTCGGATCTAACGGAAGAAGATTAACAATTGGGGTTCCTTTGGCTTGCCTTCCGGCTTCAGGAATTTCATAAGCTTTTAACCGATACATTTTCCCTTTATTGGTAAAGAATAAAATATGACTGTGAGTGGAAGCAATAAATAAAGTTTCTACAAAATCTTCCTCCCTGGTACTTAACCCGGTAATTCCTTTTCCGCCTCTTTTTTGACTTTTATAAGTATTAACCGCTAATCTTTTTATATATCCGAAATGAGTTAAGGTGATGACTTCATCTTCTTCTTCAATAAGGTCTTCCACATCAATTTCATCGGAAAAAGCCGTTATTTCCGTTTTCCTTTCATCTCCATACTTTTCTTTAATTACTAAAAGTTCTTCTTTTATAATATTTAATACCATCGATTCATTGGCTAATACTTCTTTTAAGTATTTTATCTTTTCCGTAAGCTCTTTATATTCTTCTTCAATTTTCTCTCTTTCCAATCCGGTTAATCTAGCCAGTCTCATATCTAATATTGCTTGAGCCTGTGCATCGCTTAACTCAAATTTTTCCATTAATTGCTCTTTTGCAATTGCTGTCGTTTTTGATCCTCTTATTATATCAATAATTTCATCAATGTGGTCAAGAGCAATTCTTAATCCTTCCAATATATGAGCTCTTGCTTCAGCTTTATCTAAATCATACTTTGTTCTTCTTGTAATAACCTGTTTTTGAAAATCAATATAATAATCCAAAATCTGTCTTAAATTAAGTATCTTGGGCTCATTATCAACCAATGCAAGCATAATTGTACTAAAAGTATCTTGCATTTGGGTGTTTTTATAAAGATTATTCAATATCACATTAGCATTTACATCCTTTTTAAGCTCAATAACAATTCTCATGCCTTCCCTGTCGGATTCATCTCGAAGGTCCGAAATTCCTTCTATTTTCTTATCTTTCACCAATTCCGCAATTTTTTCAATAAGCCTTGCTTTATTTACTTGATAAGGAAGCTCGGTAACAACAATTCTTTGCCTGTTGTTTCCCATTTCTTCTATTTCTACTCTTGATCGGACAGTAATTTTTCCTCTGCCTGTTGTATAAGCACTTCTTATTCCGCTTTTACCCACAATAATTCCTGCAGTAGGAAAATCCGGACCTTTTATATATTTCATTAATTCATCAATGGTTATGTTAGGATCATCAATAACTGCAACAATACCATTAATGACTTCTGTAAGATTATGAGGAGGAATATTGGTTGCCATACCGACGGCAATTCCTGAAGATCCGTTTACTAAAAGATTCGGAAATCTTGAGGGCAACACTACAGGTTCTTTTAAACGTTCATCATAGTTCGGAACAAAATCAACGGTTTCTTTCTCAATATCAGAAAGCATTTCGACTGCTATCTTAGACATTCTTGATTCGGTATAACGATAAGCAGCCGGAGGATCACCGTCAATGGAACCAAAATTACCATGCCCGTCCACCAAGGGATACCTTAATGAAAAGTCCTGTGCCATTCTGACCATACTGTCATAAACAGCCGCATCACCATGAGGATGATATTTACCTAAAACACTACCAACAGTATCCGCACATTTTCTGTATGGTTTATCCGGCGTAAGTCCTGCCTCATACATGGTATATAAAATTCTTCGATGTACAGGCTTAAGTCCATCCCTTACATCAGGTAAGGCACGTCCCACTATTACACTCATTGCATAATCTATATACGATTTTTTCATTTCTTTCTCAATATCTACTTGAATAATTTTTTGTTCGGAGTCTTTAATCATTATCTTTTCTCCCTTCAAGCGGACGACCACAGGTCGCCCCTACGTATAAGGTTATATTTATTTTGCAACCACAGGTCGCTCCTACAAAAATTAATATCACATTTAATACATTTGTAGGGATGTCATACATGGCATCCATTTATGAATGCATTTGACTTCGGAAACCATATATGGTGTTCCTACCGTAAATACAGATTCAGGAATATATGAACTGTATCCATTATATTACTGCATTATATATCTAAATTACTTACAGTCTTAGCATACATTTCAATAAATTCTCTTCTTGGTTCAACCTTATCCCCCATAAGTATGGTAAATATTTCGTCTGCAGCAACTGCATCTTCTAATTTCACTTTAAGAATAGTCCTGGTTTCAGGATTCATTGTAGTCTCCCACAACTGTTCCGGATTCATTTCACCCAAACCTTTGTATCTTTGCACGTTAGCATCTTTTCCTACTTCTGCTAAAACTTTTTCTAATTCTTTATCAGAATAAGCATATTTTGTAATTTTACCTTTTGATACTTTATATAAAGGAGGCTGGGCAATAAATACATGTCCATGTTCTATCAACGGACGCATAAATCTGAAAAAGAAAGTCAGAAGCAATGTTCTTATATGTGCACCGTCTACATCAGCGTCTGCCATAATAATGACTTTCCCGTATCTTATTTTGGTGATATCAAAATCATCGCCTATACCGGCTCCAATAGCGGTAATGACAGGCATTAATTTATCATTACCGTATACCTTATCAACCCTTGCCTTTTCTACATTTAACATCTTACCCCATAAAGGCAGAATAGCCTGAAATTTCCTATCTCTTCCTTGTTTAGCAGAACCACCTGCCGAATCTCCCTCAACGATATAAATTTCTGTCAATGCCGGATCCCTTTCGGAACAATCTGCTAATTTTCCCGGAAGTGTTGTACTTTCCAACGCTGTTTTTCTTCTTGTAAGTTCTCTTGCCTTTCTTGCTGCTTCACGCGCTCTGGCTGCAGTCATTGCCTTTTCTAAAATAACTTTTGCAACACTGGGATTCTCTTCTAAGAAAGCCGAGAATTTTTCATTCATTACATTTTCTACAAAACTTCGTATTTCACTGTTTCCCAGCTTTGTTTTGGTTTGACCTTCAAATTCCGCTTCCATAAGTTTAACACTTATGACAGCTGTAAGGCCTTCTCTTACGTCTTCTCCGCTGAGATTTTTATCGTTTTCTTTTATAAGATTATATTTCCGTCCGTAATCATTAAGAATTTTTGTAAGTGCACTTTTAAAACCGGTCTCATGGGTGCCGCCTTCCGTTGTGTGAATATTATTGGCAAAACTTACAATATTCTCATTATAAGAATCATTATACTGCATTGCAATTTCTACGTAAGCATTGTTTTTTTCCGACTCAAAGTAAATAACATCTTTATGTAGAACTTCTTTATTACGATTAATATATTCTACAAAAGATACGATACCACCGTCGTATTTTAATTCTTTCTTTTGACCTTCTCCTCGTTTATCGGTTAAAACAATTTTTATTCCTTTGTTAAGAAAAGCTTGTTCTCTTAATCTCTTAAGCAATGTATCAAAATCAAATTCCAATTCCTCAAATATTTCACCGTCCGGTTTAAACGTTATTTTCGTTCCTGTTTTATTGGTTTCCCCAATAACTTTTAACGGGTGAACGGCATGCCCTCTTTCATACCTTTGAAAATGAATTTTACTGCCGTCATAAACTTCTACTTCCAAATATTCGGAAAGAGCATTAACAACCGACGCACCTACTCCATGAAGTCCACCCGATACTTTATATCCTTCGCCACCGAATTTTCCCCCTGCGTGCAAAACAGTAAATACAACTTCTACGGCAGGAATTCCCATTTTCGGATGAATACCTACAGGAATCCCCCTCCCGTCATCTTCTACAACAACGGAATTATCTTCATTAACAGTGACCCAAATATTATGACAATATCCTGCAAGTGCTTCATCAATACTGTTATCTACAATTTCATAAACCAAATGATGCAGTCCACTGGATGATGTACTCCCTATATACATGCCAGGCCGTTTTCTGACTGCTTCCAAACCTTCTAATACTTGTATTTGATTTTCATCGTAGTTTGTACTTATCGGTTCTTTTGTCATAATAATCCTCCATCTTCTCCATAATTATTTCCCTTATGACTTAACTTATCGATATAGTTTGCCCTTTTAAATAATGTTACGGATGAAATTGGAGAAATATATATTTTGCTTTTCTTATCTACCTCGGTAATGACATATGATTTTGGTAAATCTTCGGAAACATTAACAATAAACCCTTCTTCTTCTGCAATGCTTAAAAATTCTTTACTGATTTTAGATACTGTAGTAGTTTCCATATCCATAATAGCAATTACATTTTTTAAATTTACTACTACATCTCCTCCAAGATGTAAAAACATATTAATATACTCCTTCCCTGACCATTCCCTTTTCCACTTTAAAAAAGGAGGCCTGATCATAATTAACGAATTTATCAATATCGGTACATGTAATAATGACCTGTTTATCTTCTATCTTGTTCGTAAGAAAATTCTGTCTGCTTTTATCCAATTCAGACATAATATCATCTAAAAGTAAAACCGGATATTCGCCTGTATATTCTTTTATAAATTCCATTTCTGCCAATTTTAAAGATAAAACAACGGTTCTTTGCTGCCCCTGTGAAGCAAAATGCTTTACTGTAACATTATTAATAACAAATTCAATCTCATCCCTATGAGGCCCTACTAATGTCATTCCGCTCTCTATTTCTCTCTTGCTGTTATGTAATAACTGTATTTGAAATAATTCTTTTATTTTTTTTTCACTCTCTATTTGATCACTTCTTATCCCCGGAAAATAACTGATATCCAATTTTTCACAGCCAAGTGTAATATTAAAATGAACTTGACGTGCAAATTCACTTAACTTTTTTATATATAGTTCCCTGTACCAAATAATTTTAGAGCCGTATTCCACTAATTTTTCATCCCATACGGACAGTGTTTCTTTCAATGAACTTTTTACGGAAATTTCCTTTAAAAGTTTATTTCTTTGTTCAAGTACTTTTACATATTGCTGTAAATAATAAAAATAATTAGGACGTATTTGACTTATGCCTATATCTAAAAATCGCCTTCGTTGAGAAGGACCTTCTTTTATGAGATTTAAGTCTTCAGGTGAAAACATTACTACATTGAAAAACCCCATTAATTGTCCAATCCTATTAATGGGTACTTCATTGATTTTTATTCTTCTTTTCTGATCGGTTAAAATAACCATTTCGCCTGTATTCATTCCGCTTTTACTTTCAAAAGTGATTTTTACATTTGCATAATCCGTACCAAATCGAATTAATTCTCTGCTTTTATTGGTCCTATGAGACCTTCCGGTAGCAAATAAATATAAAGATTCAAGAATATTGGTCTTCCCTTGAGCATTATTTCCGTAAATAATATTAACTTTTTTCCCGAAATTTATATCAGAATATTCATGATTTCTGTAATTAACAAGTTTAAGATTACTGATAACCATTATTCATTTCTCCACAACAAGTTGAATCTTGTCTTCCATTTCAATCATTACTTCATCTCCGGGATATATCTTTTTTCCCCTTTGAAATATAAGCTGATTGTTTACTTTAACCACCCCTTGGGAAATAAGAGACTTTGCGTCTGCACCGGAATCTACAATGCCTGCCCATTTAAGCAATTGATCAAGCTTTATATACTCTGTGTGAATTTGAACTTTTTGTATATTTCTCATTGTTCCTCCTTAAAGTGAATCACTACTCACTTTTTAATCTTACAGGCAATATAAGGTATAGAAATTTATCTCCTTCTATAGGTTTAATTATACAAGGATTTAAATTTGTATTGAATTCCATAACTATTTGATCGGTTTCACATGCCTTTAATGCATCCAAAAAGTATTTATGATTAAAACCTATTTCAAGGTCATCTCCTAATGTTTCTACCTGAACGGAATCTTGAACCCTTCCGGTTTGCGTGATACAACTTAAGGATATTTTGTCCATTGTAATTTTAAATCGTACCGGTGCTTTCACATTATCTGAAGTAATCACCAATGATGTTCTCTCAATACTGTCGATCAACGGTTTTACGTCTGCAATGACTTGTAATTTATGTTCATCCGGAATAATTTGCTTATAGTTTAAAAATTCTCCTTCTAATAGTCTTGATACCATTCTACAGTTATCAAATTCAAATAATATATGCTTATCTGTTGTGTAAATATATATATCTTCTTCCTCATCTTTTATTATTCTTGATAATTCATTCAATGTCTTTCCCGGTATAATAACAGAAAGTTTATGATTGAGCGAATCAATTTTCTCTTTTCTTAAGGCAAGCCTATATCCGTCTACTGATACCAGAGTTAAACTGTCATCGTCCGCTTCTAATAATGAACCGGTAAGTATCAATTTGTTTTCATTGGTTGCAATTGCAAAAGACGTTTGACGTATCATACTTCTCAGTAAATATTGTTTTAAGGTTAATTTTTCACCTTTAGTAATATATGGTAATTCAGGAAATTCATTTGCATCGATTCCCATAATATTAAATTCCGTATTTCCACATTTTATATAGGTGCTGTTATTCTCTTCAACTTCTATATATACTCTGTCATTAGGTAATTTTCTGACAATTTCTCCTAATATTTTTGCGTCCAGCACAATAGAACCAGGTTGCTGAATATCGGCATCAATATGACATTCTATTCCTAATTCCAAATCATTACCGGTTAAGTAAAGCTTTTCTGCTGCTTTTAAAAGTATACCTTCTAAAATAGGCAAAGTTGATTTTGTTGAAACAGCTTTTTGAACAATATTAATACCTTCTAATAAAACGTTCTTTTCACAAGATATTTTCATTTGTGGATAACTCCTTTTTACGAATTTATATAAATAAGTAAATAACATTTTAGTAGCATTAGTAGTAGAAGATGTTAAACATGTTGATAATGACAAAAACACATGATATCAATAGATTTAAGCATGTCTATAAATTGTTAATAAATTAGTACGTTATATTCACAGTAATAACATCTTTAAAAAATATTCACATTTTAATAACAATACAATCACAGCTAATTGTTGATAAGTTATACTCCTTTAATGTTCTTGTTTAATTCTTGGATAATTCTTCGAATTTCTGCATCATTTTTCATATCCTGCTCAATTTTACTGATGGCGTGTATTACGGTAGTGTGATCCCTTCCTCCGAATTCTTCTCCGATTTTAGGTAATGACAAATCTGTAAGGTCTCTACAAAGATACATTGCTATTTGTCGTGGATATGCAATATTTTTAGTACGTTTTTTAGATTTAAAATCTTCGGGTCTTATATTAAAATATTTTCCTACTGCTTCTTGAATTAATAAAGGGGTAATCATTTTCCTTCTGTTGTCCGAAAGATAATCTTTTAGAGCTTCATCCGCCAGTTCCTGAGTAATTTCCTGTTGTACAAGGCCGCTGAAAGCAATAATACGGTTTAAAGCTCCTTCTAATTCTCGGATATTTGACTTAATTTTATTTGCTATATATATAAGAATATCGTCAGGTATATTTAGGTTTTCGTTTTGGGCTTTTTTCTTCAAAATGGCAATTCTGGTTTCCAGGTCAGGGGGTTGGATATCCCCGATAAGTCCCCATTCAAATCTTGAGCGAAGTCTTTCTTCGAGAGTGTTAATTTCCTTAGGAGGACGGTCACTGGTGAGAATAATTTGTTTATTTGCTTCATATAGCGCATTAAAAGTATGGAAGAATTCTTCTTGGGTACTTTCTTTTCCACCTATAAATTGAATGTCATCTACCATTAATACGTCTACATTTCGGTATTTATTTCTAAATTCCTCGTTTCTGTCGTCTTTGATGGAATTAATAAGTTCATTGGTGAATTTTTCGGAGGATACATATACCACTTTCATAGACGGATTTTCATTCAATATATAATGCCCGATTGCATGCATTAAATGAGTCTTTCCTAATCCAACGCCTCCGTAAAGAAAAAGAGGGTTATATGCTTTTGCGGGAGCTTCTGCAACGGCAAGTGCCGCAGCATGTGCAAATCGGTTACTGTTTCCTACTACGAAAGTGTCAAAGGTATATTTTGGAATAAGTGTAAAATTACTGTTTTCCTCAGAAGGTGTTTTTTCTTCATAAGATGATTTTTTTGACATTTTTTCTTCGTATTCACTGATAATTTCGATGGAAATGTTATATTTTTTTCCTGATGCTGCAGCAACCGAATTTTCAATGAGTGAAGAATATCTTCCTACCAAAATGTTTTTGTTAAAATCATTGGGAACACCTAATACGACTGTCTGATCGTTTATGGATAGGGGAGTAATGGTTTTAATCCATGTATTAAAACCAACTTCGGTAATTTCCTGCCTTATGATGTCAAGCGTTTTGTCCCATAATTCAGATAATAGGTTATTCATAGTGCTCCTCCTAAGTAAAAATAAAAGTTTAATTTATTATTTATATTATATTCACATTACAAAAAGGAAAAGATTTTTTATCAACAAAGTTATCAACATGTGTTGAAGAGTAAAAACTATGTTTATTAGTTATGTTGATAAGTATAAAATCCACATGTATGTGCATTAAAAATATAATGAAAACTTTTTATTTTTGTTAATAAAATTATTGACAAATAAAAACTGTATAAATACATAACTTTTTAAATATAATTGAAAAATTATCCACATTTATTCACATACTTATCCACAATATGTTAACAAATTGAAAGAATTTTATAAAAAATCTCATAGTTATCAACAGGCAATTAATAATATATCAAATTTTTTGTGAATATTCAATGATAAATTAAAAATTATTCACAATAAATTATACACAGGTTATTCTTGATTTTATTAAAATATTTAGTGCCGTTTCTTGACATGTATAAAATTTATAATATATAATTAGGGTGGTGTTCTAACGTATAACATTTTTATGTTTTTGAATAAACCTGATATGGTTTGTCAAAGAATATTATAGGAAATTTATATAGTAAGAAGAGAACCTTTACTTTGAAGGGGGTGTTATAGTAATGCTCAGAACATATCAACCGAAAAAAAGACAAAGAAAAAAAGAACATGGTTTCAGAAAAAGAATGAGAACTAGAAATGGTCGAAAGGTATTGGCTAGAAGGAGACAAAAGGGGAGGAAAAGGTTGTCAGCGTAAAGGCCACTTATAAGTGGTCTTTTTGTTTAATGTATCATTTCATAATAATTTTAGTATTGGGTGAAGTAAGGTAAAAGACATGCAAAACACTGTTTCAATGAAGGAAAATAGACAGTTTAAAAAAGTTTATGAAAAAGGAAAATCTTTTGCCAATCATTTATTGGTCATGTATTTCATGAAAAATAATTTAACGGTGACAAGATTAGGTATTACCGTCAATAAAAAAGTTGGAAAAGCAGTTGTCAGAAACCGTGTCAGACGATTGATTAAAGAAAGCTATAGATTGCAGGAACAGTTTATCATGGAAGGATATGATATTGTTTTTGTTTCCAGAGCCAGGGCTAAAGAGGCTACTTATAAAGAAATATACGGTGCGATGCATAGCTTATTAAAAAAAGCGGGTTTGTTAAGGGAATAGAAAATGAAAAAGTTCGTTATTTGTTTAATAAAAGTATATAGAAAATTTATTTCACCTTTAAAAGGGCCAAGCTGTCGTTTTTACCCTACTTGTTCTCAATATGCAATAGAAGCGATTACCAAGTATGGCATTATAAAAGGTGGATTTTTAAGTATAAAGCGTATTTTGAAATGTCATCCTTTTCATTCGGGTGGATATGACCCTATAGAGTAAAGTTAGAAGGTATGTGCGTAATCTTAAGAAGAGCTTACTAGAAGGAGGATTAACGGTGGATATTATAACGAAACCTCTTGGTATGATATTAAGTTTTATTTATAATATTACAAATAGTTATGGTTTATCAATTATTCTTTTTACTATTTTGACGAAGTTATTATTGCTTCCCCTTGCCATTAAACAGCAAAAATCGATTATAGAGATGCAAAAGGTACAGCCGTTGTTAAATGAAATACAAAAAAAATATAAAAATGATAAAGAAAAGCTTAATCAGGAAATGATGAAAATTTATCAAGAGCATAAAGTTAACCCTGCCGGCGGATGCTTGCCTTTATTGATTCAATTACCTATTATTTATGCATTATACAGAGTTATTTATCAACCTCTTAAATATATGTTAAGTTTTAGCAGAGAGCAAATAGCCGCAGTTGTAGAAGCATTGAATTTAGAAATTGCTGAAAATCTATTTGCTCAAAAAGAGATATTTATTGCAGAACAAATGAGGATTCATTTTGATAAGCTTAATCACCTTGAATTTTTAAAAAATATTAAACCAATTAACTTTCATTTTTTAAATTTTATTAATTTAGCAGACGCTCCGAATATGAGTAATATTAATATATTGTGGATATTCCCAATATTGGCTGCATTAACTACATATCTGTCCAGTAAAGTTACATCTATGTCCACTAATTCGCAACAGCAGGGTTCCCAACCAAATGACCAAGCAGCTCAAATGCAAAAAAGTATGTTATCAGTATTTCCTATAATGACAGCGCTGATAACTTTTTCCTTGCCTGCCGGTATAGGTTTGTACTGGATAATCAGCAATATCTTTCAAATAGGACAACAGATATTTTTAAATAAATATTTTGCTCCAATAAAGAAGGAGGGGATGAATAATCAATGAAAAAATCAATAGAAAAAACCGGTAAGACTGTTGAAGAAGCCATTCAAGCTGCTTTATCAGAATTGGGTTTGGAAAAGCATAAAGTTGATATTCAAGTGGTGGAGGAAGGCAGCAGAGGATTATTTGGATTAATTGGTTCAAAAGATGCGAGGGTAATAGTGACACCAAAACAAACGGGAGAAGATCGGGCGAGGGAATTTTTAAGTAGTATTTTTAACACCATGAATATGGAAGTAGAACTTGAATTTGAGGAAAAAGACGGTCAGTTGGATATTAATATGTCAGGTCCTAATATGGGTGTATTGATTGGAAAAAGAGGAGAAACGCTTGATTCACTTCAATATTTAACCAGTTTGGTTGTTAATAAAGGTGATGAAAAATATATCCGTGTTTCGATTGATACTGAAAATTATAGAAAAAAGAGAGAAGAAGCTCTCGTCAGGCTTGCCAAAAAGCTTGCTAACAGAGTTATAAAATACAGAAGGAATATTACTTTAGAACCAATGAATCCATATGAGAGAAGAATAATTCATTCTGCTTTGCAGAATAATAAAATGGTGACTACATATAGTATAGGGGATGAGCCTAACAGAAGAGTTGTAATAGCCATTAATAATAAAGAGAGTAGAATAAAAAAATAAAAAAGGCTTCTGAAAGAAGCATTTGTATGAAGCTTTTTGAAACTCATTAACGGAAAGTTTTCTTAAAATAATAAAAGAAAAAGTAGAGCTTTCCTAATTCGTTATAGAGAAAAAGCTGTAGCTGAAGACTTGAAATGAGGTCTACAGCTACAGTTTTTGTTTTTCATAATTGGTTCTTGCAGTGTTGAAAAAAGGAGTCGATTTTTATGCATATAGATGATACCATTGCCGCGATTTCCACACCTCCAGGTGTAGGAGGGATAGGGATTGTACGTGTTAGCGGTAAGGATTCTATTACCATAGTGGATAAAATATTTAAAAGTCCGAAGAATAAAAAATTGAATCATGTAAAAACTCATACCATTCATTATGGACATATATATGATCCGGATACCGGTCAAATTATCGATGAAGTCCTTGTTTCCGTAATGAAAGAACCCTATACTTTTACAAGAGAAAATGTGGTAGAAATCAATTGTCATGGCGGGATTGTTTCCACAAGAAATGTCTTGGAACAAGTGCTGAAAGCGGGAGCACGTATTGCTGATCCGGGTGAATTTACAAAGCGTGCATTTTTGAACGGCCGTATTGATTTAGTCCAAGCGGAAGCTGTGATTGATATTATTCATTCAAAAACAACCGTAGGTTTGATGTCTGCCGTTGATCAGTTGGAAGGAAATTTATCGGCTAAAATTTATGATATAAGAAAAGAGCTTCTTGGTATTGCAGCTCATTTACAGGCAGCGGTTGATTTTCCGGAAGAAGATATAGAAGAATTGGCGGATGAAGCTTTATTGGATTCATTAACCGGCATAAAAGAAAAAATAGAATACCTTATTAGCACGGCGGATATGGGAAAAATTATACGGGAAGGTTTGAATACGGTTATTATCGGTAAACCCAATGTGGGAAAATCTTCTTTGTTAAATGCTTTGGTCAGAGAAAACAGAGCCATCGTCACAGAAATTCCCGGAACTACACGTGATATTATTGAAGAATATGTAAATATAAAAGGTGTTCCTTTGAAGATAATTGATACTGCAGGTATTCGAGAAACAGGGGATATTGTTGAAAAAATAGGTGTCGAAAAAACAAAAGAAACCATTGAAATGGCAGATTTAATCATTTTGGTTTTTGACGGAAGTAAGGAATTGGATGAAAATGATAAGCAGATTATAGAGTTGGTTAAAAATAAGAAGGTAATTGTTCTTATTAATAAGACCGATTTGGAAATGAAGATCGACAGCGAGTTTATAAAAAATACTTTTCAGTCCAGTCCTGTTATTGAGTTGTCTATTTTAAAAAATATCGGTCTGGATCAATTGGAAAATGTTATCGAACAAATGTTTTTTGAAGGAAAAATTAATATAAAAGATGATATCATCATAACCAATATGAGACATAAGGATTCTTTAATAAAGGCGAAAATAAGTTTGGAGGAAAGTATCCACTCGTTAAATAACGGCATGCCTATTGACATGATATCTATTGATATCAATAATGCCATTGAAAATTTGGGTGAAATTGTTGGATTAACGGTTTCTGAAGAGATTATTAATCGGATATTTCATGATTTTTGTTTAGGAAAATGAGGTGATGAATATGGATTATTATGCAGGAGAATATGATGTAGTTGTTATAGGAGGAGGACATGCAGGTTGCGAAGCGGCATTGGCTGCGGCACGACTTGGCTGTTCAACTATTATGTTTGCCATAAATCTTGACAGCATTGCTAATATGCCGTGTAATCCCAATATCGGTGGAACGGCAAAGGGACATTTAGTTAGAGAAATTGATGCTTTGGGCGGACAAATGGGAAAAAATGCGGATAAGACTTTTATTCAATCAAGAATATTGAATCGAGGAAAAGGTCCGGCAGTATATTCACTGCGCGCTCAATCTGATCGAAGAGCTTACCAGATAGAGATGAAACATACGTTAGAAAAACAGGAAAATCTTGATATAAGACAAGCGGAAATTGTCGACTTAATTATAGAGAATAATCAAGTAAAGGCGGTAAAAACTCACACAGGAGCAATATTTTATGCAAAAGCCGTAATACTTGCTACGGGCACTTTTCTTCGCGGGAAAATTCATATTGGTGATATCAGTTATAGCGGAGGTCCTGATGGATTATTTCCTGCCAATAAATTATCGGATGCATTGCGAGAACATGGGATTGAATTAATGCGTTTTAAGACAGGTACGCCGCCAAGGGTAAGTTCCAGGACCATTGATTTTTCAAAGATGGAAGAACAAAAAGGAGATGAGACTATTACGCCGTTTTCATTTGAAACGGAAGAAATAGGTGAGAACAAGGTATCATGCTGGTTGACTTATACAAATGAAAAGACCCATCAAATTATAAGGGATAATATACATCGATCCCCGTTATATGGCGGTCGTATAGAAGGTACAGGAGCCCGTTATTGTCCGTCTATCGAAGATAAAGTAATGCGCTTTCCTGACAAAGATCGTCACCAAGTTTTTATAGAGCCGATGGGGTTAAATACGGAAGAAATGTATGTTCAAGGTATGTCCAGCAGTTTGCCGGAAGATGTGCAGATTCAGATGCTTCGTACCATACCGGGACTGGAGAATGTTAAAATAATGCGTACCGCGTATGCTATAGAATATGATTGTATTAATCCTGAGCAGTTGAATCTTACGCTGGAATTTAAAGAAATTTCGGGCTTATATGGAGCAGGTCAATTTAACGGCACATCAGGGTATGAAGAAGCTGCTGCTCAAGGCTTGATAGCAGGAATTAATGCTGCATTAAAAATAAAAGGGAAGGAACCTCTTATTCTTGACCGTTCGCAGGCATATATAGGTACGTTGATTGATGACCTTGTTACAAAAGGGACTTCCGAACCATACAGAATGATGACTTCACGTTCGGAATACCGTTTGTTGTTGAGGCAGGATAATGCCGATTTAAGATTGACGCCTATAGGATATAAAATAGGATTAATTTCACAGGAAAGATATGAAAAGTTTCTTAAGAAAAAAGAAATGATTGAAAATGAGATTCAGCGAGTAAAATCTACGGTCATTCCACCTACAGATAAAGTAAATGAATTTTTGGAAAGAAAAAATACATCAACAATAAAAACCGGTGTTTATCTTGCCGATTTATTAAGAAGGCCGGAATTATCTTATGATGATTTGGCTGAAATTGACGAAAACAGGCCCGAGCTGCCGTTTGCAGTAAAAGAGCAGGTTTCTATTCAAATTAAATACGAGGGGTATATAAAAAGGCAGCTTGAACAAGTGGAGAAGTTTAAAAGGAATGAACAGAAAAAACTGCCGCCGGATATCGACTATAACAGCATTCAAGGGTTGCGCATTGAAGCAAGGCAGAAATTATCTAAAATAAGACCTGAATCAATAGGGCAGGCTTCAAGAATTTCAGGCGTCTCTCCCGCAGATATATCGGCATTGCTGATATATCTTGAGCAGAGGAGGAGAGGGAAAGTGGAAGGTGGAAAGTAGAAAGTTGGAAGAGTTGGAAAAGTTGGAAAGCAGAAGAGCAGAAAAGTGGAAAGTAGAAAGTAGAAAGTAGGGCGGCTTAAATGGATATTTGACGAGTCGATGAATCTGTGCTCGAGGAATACCAATTTAGGAATATATGAACATGTATCCATTATATAACGCTTTAAGTTAATGATATTGCCTGTGATCGCCCGTGAACAGTATAAACGATTATATATATGTTTATCATATGTTTATGCAAAAACTGTAGGGACGCCATACATGGCGTCCGAATAAAATTATGCATAAAATTATCAGTTTTATGGAGGACATTATATGATGGACTATTTAAAACTTTTGAAAGAAGGCGCCTTGCAATACAACATAGAATTATCGGATCATCAAGTTCAGCAATTTTTAAAGTATAAAGATCTCCTCATTGAATGGAACAAAAAAATGAATTTAACCGCCATTGAAGATGAATATGAAATCATCGTCAAACATTTTATTGATTCTATTTCATGTTTTATCACCGGCGTTTTTTCCAATCCGGTGAAAATCATTGATATAGGAACGGGAGCGGGTTTTCCCGGGATACCGATAAAAATTGTGAATCCGGATATGGAAGTGGTACTACTGGATTCTCTTAATAAAAGAATAAATTTTTTAAATGAAGTCATTTCAGAACTAAAGCTTACAGGAATCACAGCAGTTCATGGTAGGGCGGAAGATGTTGCCCATAAAAAGGAATATAGAGAAAAATTTGATATTGCCATTGCACGAGCTGTTGCCAATCTTTCGGTATTGTCCGAATATTGTCTTCCTTTTGTAAAAATCGGTGGATATTTTATCAGTATGAAAGGACCGGATGTAGATGAAGAGATAAGCAAAGCAAGCCGTGCTATTACCGTGTTAGGTGGGGAATGGCAAGAAAAAGTTCATACGGTTTTACCCGGTTCTGATATAACACATACTCTCATTATTGTAAAAAAGTTATTACAGTGTCCGACAAAATATCCCAGAAAGGCAGGAAAACCTTCAAAAGAACCTCTATAAAAAGAGCGATAATGGCACCTCTTGTAAAATATTGGCGAACGATTTTTTTTTACAAATAGGAAGATTATGGTATAATATATGTGTAAAAAAATAAAAAATAAGTAATATTCCATAATATTATGTTGATAATAAAAATTTTTGTCAGTAAATATATTATTTTTAGATGTGAAGAAATTTATTACTAAAGAGAGGTGTCATTGCTATGATGGAGGTTATGTCAATGTTTCGGAATAGTAACAGTGAGGAGAAAAACAGAATTATACATATACCTGTTGAGAAGATCAAGCCGAATCCATATCAACCAAGAAAAGTTTTTGATAAAGCGTCGTTAGAAGAATTATGTGAATCTATTAAGCAGTATGGAGTTTTGCAGCCTATTAGTGTACGTAGAATGAGTTCAGGGAATTATGAATTGGTAGCCGGAGAAAGAAGATTGCGTGCAGCTAAAATGGCTAATTTAAATGAAATACCGGCAATTGTTATGGATATTACGGATAATGATTCAGCAATTTTAGCTATGATTGAGAATTTGCAAAGAGAAGATCTTCATTTTATGGAAGAAGCAGAAGGATATCTTAATTTAATATCCGAGCATGGAATGACTCAGGAAGAATTGGCATTAAAAGTCGGTAAAACTCAGTCAACCATTGCAAATAAATTAAGACTTCTTAAATTACCTCCATTGGTAAAAAAGATTATAAATGATAATGATTTGACCGAACGTCATGCTAGGGCATTATTAAAACTCCATGATGAACAACTTCAGTTAAAAGTATTAAAGACAGTGTGTGAAAAAGGATTAAATGTTAAAAAGACCGAAGAGTTAGTTCAAAACGTTATTGAAAAATATACCAAAGATGCGGACAAGCAAAAAGGCAAAAAACAAATAAGGGTTTTTCGCGATTTAAGAATATATTTAAATACTCTAAAACAAGCCGTGGATATGATGAAAAAAGCAGGTATTGATGCAAAGTCCATTCATACGGATAAAGGGAATTATATTGAATATATTATACGGATACCTAAGTAGATTATAAATTTATTTAAGAAGAATAGATAACTGCTAAGTTATTTATTCTTCTTTTTTGTTCCTTAATTTTATATGGATAATATTATAATAAGTTTTTTTAATTATTAAATTTTTCTTATGATTTTCCGAATATGAGAAGAATTCCTATTACAATAAAAGAAATTCCTGCGCCGATGTGAATAAATTGTTGTGGTATATATTTTTGGACAATTACTCCGCCAATAACTCCTAGAAGAGAAGAAAGTATCAATGCACTTGCTGAGCCGATAAAAACCGGTATGGCAGATTTTGATTTTGACGCAAGAAGCATGGTAGATAATTGTGTTTTGTCTCCCAGTTCGGCTAGAAACACTAAGCTAAAGGATGTCAGTATATTTTTCCACATTTTTATTCTAACCTCCTATTATGCGCTATTTTCGTTTTTCAGGTCTTATAAGGTGTTTTTTATAATGAATAGGAAAGTTCTATCTTTTAAATTTTTTGATTTAAGAACTTTCCGTCAATGAGTTTCAAGAAGAGCTACCTTATAGCGCTTCGTTAGAAGCTCTTCTTATATTGTTTTAAATTTAATTTTATTGTAAGTTTTATTATATAATAAGAAATATATGCAAAAATAATTCCTAATAGTATGCTTATGATAAAACTTAAATAAAATGATAATACTTGGATTTGCGAACAATCGGAATATTCCGAATTAAATATTTCTTGATGAACAGGCTTGGTTATCATGGAAGCTGTTTTAATTGATATTATAGGTAAAAAGGTGGTTATTTTTAATTGTGTTGTCTGATTATTTCCTTTAAAAAAATTTGTCCAAGAAAAGAAGCATAACATGATATTCAGGCATAAAAATTTTGATATTAGGATATGAAATAATTTCAAAATATCACCTCACAATGCGTAATATATTATATTCATCAAATCTGTAATTATTCTACTTATAGTATGTAAATGTGTATATTTTATTTATTGAGTACATTTAATTGCTGAACATTATGGAAAAAACATTGCGAAAAGGCTTAGGACCTGTTAAAAATATGCACCTTATTTATTAAAAATGTTTCACGTGAAACATTTTTGTGTTATAATAACTTATGTAGGGAAAGGTGGTGATGATTTGTCTAAAGTAATAGCTGTTGCAAATCAAAAGGGTGGAGTAGGAAAAACAACTACATCAATTAATGTTAGTGCTTGCCTTGCATCAAGAGGAAAAAAAGTATTAATTATTGATATCGATCCTCAAGGAAACACCACTAGCGGAATAGGAATTAATAAAAGAACCATACAGAAGTCCATATATGATGTTTTAATTAATGAAGAATTAATACAGGATGTTATTATAAAAACAGATTATGAAAACTTATATATATGTCCTTCCAATATTCAACTTGCAGGTGCGGAAATTGAATTAGTTGCTGTTATGTCAAGAGAATTTAGATTGAAAAATTCATTAGAACCGATAAGAAATGAATATGATTATATCATCATTGATTGTCCTCCTTCATTAGGACTCTTAACAATTAATGCTTTTTCATGTGCTGACTCCATATTGGTACCTATTCAATGTGAATACTATGCATTGGAAGGATTAAGTCAATTGACCAATACTATAAAACAAGTAAAAAAAGCACTAAATCCTAAATTAGATATAGAAGGTGTTCTTCTGACTATGTTTGACGCAAGAACAAATCTTTCCATACAAGTAGTTTCAGAGGTAAAAAAATATTTTCCGCAAAAAGTTTATAAAACCATTATCCCTAGAAATGTTCGATTAAGTGAAGCGCCAAGTTACGGGCAACCAATTATAGTATACGATCCAAAATCAAAAGGTGCCGAATGTTATCTTGATTTGGCCGATGAAATTATTGAATATACGGAAGAGGGGTATAGATGAACAAAAGAGGATTAGGTAAAGGGTTAGGGGCTCTTCTGCCTATGGTAGAAAGTGAAGATGAGAATGTAATAAGGGAAATAAAGATATCTGAAATAGAACCTAATAAAAATCAGCCAAGAAAAAAGTTTGATGAAGAAAAACTGGAAAAACTTGCAGAATCCATAAAAACACATGGAGTCATTCAGCCTATTATTGTGAAGAAACAGCCGTCAGGGTTTTACCAGATTATTGCAGGGGAAAGAAGATGGAGGGCGGCAAGACTTGCCGGTTTCAAAAGTATACCTGCTGTGATAAAAGATTACAGTCAGAGAGATATCATGGAAATTGCGTTAATTGAAAACCTTCAGAGAGAAGACTTAAATCCTATAGAAGAATCTGAAGCTTACAGAAATCTGCTTGAAGAATACGGCCTTACTCAAGAGGAAATAAGCAGCAGAGTAGGGAAAAGCAGGTCGGCAATTGCCAATTCACTTCGATTATTAAATCTTCCTGGTGAAATAAAGCAGATGTTAATAGATGATAAATTAACAAGCGGACATGCAAGAGCATTGTTAACAATAGAAAATCCTGAATTGCAAAAAGAAATAGCGAATAAAATAGTGAATGAGCAATTAAGTGTTAGAGAGACAGAAAAAATTGTGAAACGGTATGGAAAAAATAAAAATAAGGAAAGACAAAAAGAAGAAAATCATCTTATTCATTATTATACGGATCTTGAAAACAATCTTTCGAAAAGATTGGGTACTAAAGTAAAAATACATGCAGGCAAGAAAAAGGGAAAGATAGAAATCGAATATTATTCCAATGATGATTTGGAACGGTTGTTGAATATTTTTTCCAATGCTAATTCTTGAATCTGTCGTAAATTGGTAAGTATTGTTTATTTGAATGTATTTAAATTAGTAATGAATATTATAAAAAAACATTGCGAAAAGGCTTAGAGACTGTTAACGTAGTGGAAGGAACAGCCATCAACATTGACAACTTCTGTTCGCATATATTATACTTAAAATTATTCGCAATTCATAGAAACACTATATGCAGTAACTAAAATTAATAATAATATATGAAAAAATTAAAGATTTACATTTTATGGAAAATGGATTGTATAAACAAATTGAAAAACGATGCATTTAAATTAGCTGTGATTAATTTTTAGAGATAATCTAATATAAAATCATTAAAAATACAAAAAGTTATTTCTAGGGCAAATAAACAGCAAATAAATTTTGTTTCACGTGAAACAAGAAAAGGGGATAGAGGTATGGAGAACATTGGATACATATTTAACACATATTTGGATGTTATTATTACTGCTTTAGTAGTAATAACAGTTTTATTAGCATGCATTACAATTATTAATAGTTTTAAAATAAAAAAACTTAGAAAAAAATATATTGAACTCATGGACGGTGCCAATGCCGGCAATCTTGAAAAAATAATATTGAGCTATTATGATGAAATTCATTCCATTGATAAAAAATATACGGATGTGCAGCAATCCATTCAAAAAATAGAAGGGAAATTAACACAATGTATTCAAAAAATCGGTGTCGTAAGGTATAATGCTTTTGATGATGTAGGCAGTAACTTAAGTTTTGCAATTGCTTTATTGGATGAAAATGATAATGGTATTGTATTAAATGGGATTTATTCAAGAGAAAGTTCGGTCACTTATGGAAAACCAATAGAAAACGGGCAATCCAAATATCCGTTGTCTGCAGAAGAGTTACAGGCATTGGATTTAGCTAAGAAAAATTATAATGAAAGAACGTTCTTGTATCAATGAATGGAAGAATCGGGACGCCATATACGGTGTCCCGATATGATTTATATGGATTTATTTTTAATTCGCTTCGGGTATTTGGCTCAACTTATATTCCCATACTTTTAAATATATTTTATGAACTTCTTCCGGCGAAAGATTAAATTCTTTTGCAACTTCATTTAGGGCATTTTCTTCAAATTCTTTTATTTTTTCCGCTTTTTCTTTGTTCCACTTTTCCGCTTCTTCCTTGGTCAAATTTTCAGGCTGTTTTTGATTGTTCGGATGTTCAGGTGAAGTAACACGTTTCAAGTAAGCTTCAAATACCTTTGTGTCTTTATCTGAAGGTTTTTCTACTTTTGGTGCAGGTTTTGATGATTTTTTTTCAGAATTTGATGCTTTGGAAGAACTATTTTCTGAACTTTGAGTATCTGAAGTTTTTTCTTCTGTTTGAGGAGATTCATTAGAAACTTCATTGGAAGACTCACTTACAGATGAAGTTTCTGAAGAATTTGATACTTGTTTATTCTTTTTGCAACCTGTAAAAGAGAAAATAAGTAAAAAAGATAAGACCATAACTATATATTTATGCATCATAAACACCTCCTATCTTATTATACAAGCTTTTCATTTATCAAACAATAGTATTTTTGTAGTTTTTTATATTGATAGGGGCATTGAAAAGTGATACAATAATAAAATCAAAACTGAAAATTATAGTGTTATTTAGAGGAGACAAGGTAACAAATGAATAATAAAACCAAATTTCTATGGATTTATGCTATTGTGTTGTTTACAATGGCATTTATACTTATATTCTTTTCTGCAGTCAATCAATATAGAATGAATAAAAATATTGATTCCTATAAAGAACATCTTAACAAACAAACAGGTTTGTTTCAAGGTATTGAGGAAGGAATATCAACGCTTGTCAGTGAGAATGAAAATTTAAAAAAACAATTGAAAGAATTAGAAGAAAAAAACAATGATTTAGAAAATAAAAATAAAATCACCAATGAAAAATTAGAACAGTTAAATGCACAGGTGAGCGAAATAGGTAGAACCGTCGATAATCTATTAAATGCAAAAGAAAGTTTTGATAAAAAAGATTATAAGCAGGCTGCATTATCCCTTGAACAGATTAATCCGAATTTACTGGGTGAAAAGAGCCGGGAGTTATATAATCATATGCAAGAGGTATCCTTTGAAAAAGCTGCTCGTATTTTTTATAATGAAGGATATAAATTATATGTTTCAGGGCAATATGAACAAGCCATTTTAAGTTTTCAAAAGTCTGTTCAGTTTAAGAATGACCAGTATTTTTCGGATGATGCCATGTATTATTTAGGAGACAGTTATTTAAAAATAAATAATGTTGAGGAAGCCGAAAAAACTTTTAATCAATTTAAGGAATTATATCCCACCAGTCAGTTTATATCATTGGTCCAGGAAAAGTTGGATATGATTCGTCAGGATAAAGGTTGAATATTTGAATTATTATAGTATAATAATTACATATGAAATTGGTTATAAAATAATATTGTTTGCGAGGGATTATTATGTTAGATATTAAACTTTTGCGAAATGATACTGAAAAGGTAAGAAAAGCGCTGGAAAGAAGAAAAGAAAATTTTGACCTTGATGAATTTTTAAAGTTGGATGAAAAGAGAAGAGAATTATTATATGAAGTAGAGCAATTAAAAAGCAAACAAAATGCTGCATCAAAGCAAATACCTTTGTTAAAAAAGGAAGGCAAAGATGTTTCAGACTTATTAGAAGAGATGAAAAATTTGTCCAATACCATTAAAGACCTTGATTCGCAAGTGAAAGAAGTGGAGGATAAAATATATCAGGTATTGCTTACCATTCCTAATATACCCCATGAAAGCGTTCCCGACGGGGATTCGGATGAGGATAATGTGGAAGTAAGAAGATGGGGGCAGCCGAGAGAATTTGAATTTGAAGCAAAAGCTCACTGGGATATAGGTGAAGGACTGGATATTTTAGATTTTGCGACAGCAGCCAAAATAACAGGTGCACGTTTTACGGTATATAAAGGTGCCGGTGCCAGACTTGAAAGAGCTATTATTAATTTCTTTTTAGATGTCCATACGGAAAAACACGGTTATACGGAAGTATTTCCGCCTTATATGGTACATAGAAACAGTATGATTGGAACCGGACAACTTCCTAAATTTGAAGAAGATGCATTTAAGGTTTCAGGAACGGATTATTTCCTTATTCCAACGGCAGAGGTTCCGGTAACCAATATGTATCGTGAGCAAATACTTGATGTGGATATGTTGCCTATAAAACATGTGGCGTATTCTGCATGTTTCAGGGCAGAAGCTGGAGCTGCCGGCAGAGATACCAGAGGATTAATACGGCAGCATCAATTCAATAAAGTTGAGTTGGTTAAGTTTGTTGAACCGGAGCATTCTTACGAAGAGCTTGAAAGTTTAACAAGAGATGCGGAAGAAGTGCTTCAATTATTAGGCTTGCCATATAGAGTTGTAAAAATATGCGTAGGAGATTTAGGTTTTACGGCAGCCAAGAAATATGATATAGAGGTGTGGATGCCCAGTTACAATCGATATGTTGAGATTTCTTCTTGCAGCAATTTTGAAGATTTTCAGGCAAGAAGGGCCAATATAAAATATAAAAAGAGTCCTAAAGATAAAGCACAATTTGTTCATACGCTTAACGGTTCAGGCGTTGCAGTCGGGAGGACAGTGGCAGCTATCTTAGAAAACTATCAGAATGACGATGGATCCGTTACTATACCTGAAGTGCTAAGACCATATATGGGGGGCATGGACGTTATAAAGAAGAAGAGATAAAATGAATCCGAAATTTACCACAGAAAAACTGTTGACAGAAGTTTTGATTTCTGTTATATTATTATATGTCACTTGTGAGGAGAGGTGTCCGAGCGGTTTAAGGAGCTGGTCTTGAAAACCAGTGACTCGAAAGAGCCGTGAGTTCGAATCTCACCCTCTCCGCCACAATTAAATATTTTTATATTTACGTAAGCTGATGTGGAGAAGTACTCAAGTAGGCTGAAGAGGCGCCCCTGCTAAGGGTGTAGGTCGGGAAACCGGCGCGAGAGTTCGAATCTCTCCTTCTCCGCCAAAGTCTTGAAACACATGTGTTTCAAGACTTTTTTGTATTTTACGGGAACAAAAAGGATATTAAAATACTGCATATGATAAAAACGAATGTAATCAATTATTATTCAATCGAAATTAGTGATGAAAAATAGTGGAGTAAATAAATTATGGTAGATAATAATTTAAGCCAATACCTTCTCAGCAAGGAATAAGGCTTGACTTAACTTTTTCTGGGTGTCCGGAAGAAGTTCAACCGGTTTTCTGCAGGGGAGGAAATATCCTCCTTTAAAGTATGATGAATAGTGCTATTTTTTAGATCTAATATTCTTACGAAATTTCGTTGGTGTCATTTTAGTTTTCTTCAAAAATACACGGTTAAAATAAGTAACATTTTGGAAACCGCATTGATAAGCGATATTTATAATATTATCGTCCGTTTCCGATAATAATTTGACAGCATTCTCTATTCTTATATTGTTTAGATACTCATGAAAAGTAATTTCCATTTGTTTTTTAAATAATCGTCCGATGTATTTTTCGTTAACGAAATATAGCTTTGAAAACCCTTTTAAAGTTATATTTTGATTAAAATTCGATTCGATATAGTTTTTTAATAAGGAAACAGCCCAATGATTTTTGCTTTTTGGAACTTCAAATTTAGATTTTTCGTGAAGGAATTTTATATAACTATCAATAACGTTAATATAGTGAATATAAAAGTCAAAATTATCTGCAAAATGAATGTCATTCACAGCATCCAATAGAGATTGCTCACATACTTTAGTGATTTTGCATGCCTTATGTATTTTATTTTTAGTAGTTTGCAGGTCAAAGCTGAGATTCCCTAAATATATAATACAAAGCAGTTTTCCATCCATTACAACCGGCTTTACAAATTCAAATATGCCGTATGGGCAATAACCAAAGAACAAATTCAATTCACGGCTCGCTTTTCTATTGGCACGCATTTTGCAAGAAGTACACAACTGATAACCGAATGTGGTGCTTTTTGCTATATTGCAGAAAGGTTTTGAATGTATTTGAAAATTTAAGGGTAAATTAAAAGATTCATAGTTGGTAATACCGGAAACATCATGGATACATATGCTAATCTTTGATTCCTTGGTAAGAACGGTTAATAGACTTTGTAAAGGTTCATATTTTTGGTACATAAGATTTATCACTTTCCCTTTTCATAAATAAACAAATGCAACTGTATTATAATATAAATGTTTCCTTTGTTCAATGTTTTTGTGGAGTTCGTATAAGACATTACAAACATTATATGATAATATAGAATTAAAATTAAAGCACTGAAGGGAGAATCATGTATGCTAAAATTTGACATTGTTGTTGTTGGCGGCGGTTTTGCCGGAACTGCTGCAGCAATAGCTGCCGGTAGAAGCGGGTGCTCTGTTCTTTTAGTGGAAAGAGGTAACAGTTTAGGTGGTGCTGCTTCAAATGGGTTGGTAAATCCATTTATGCCTAATAGAACAGTATTGGGAGATGCTCCTGAAGAAACGGAGCTTAGTCAAGGTATTTTCGCAGAAATCGTGAAAAAACTAAAAGAAATGGATGCAATGAAAGAATCCGGTGTATTTCATGAAGAATACTTAAAATTACTTTTAAACAGAATGGCCTTGGAGGCAAATGCAAATTTACTATATCATTCCTATTTGATTGATGTAAATAAAGATAATGGTAAAATTGGATCAATAATAGTGGCAAACAAGTCAGGAAAGATGGAGATTTTTGCAGATTATTTTATAGATGCAACCGGTGATGCTGATTTAGCTGTGTTAAGCGGTTGCCCATATAGATTAGGAAGAGAAAGCGACAACTTGTGTCAACCGATGACATTGTGTTTTAGAGTTGCAAACGTTGACTTGGAAAAATATAAAGCCGTGAAAGAAACTATTACGCCTTTGTACAACCAAATGCAAAAACAGGGCAAGATTAAGAATGTCCGTGAAGATGTTTTAATATTCCATAATATTGTAGACGGGGTTTTACACTTTAATTCAACCAGAATTGTGAAACGTAATCCCGTTGATGCCTTTGATCTTACGAAAGCCGAGATAGAAGCCAGGGAACAGGTTTTTGAATTATTTGAGTTTATGAAAAACAATATTGACGGTTTTCAAAATGCACAGTTACTTATGACCGGTTCTGCCATTGGTGTACGTGAAAGCCGAATGATAGAGGGGGAGTATGTATTAACCGGTGAAGACCTTATTTCATGCAAGAAATTCGAAGATTCAATTGCAATAGGAAATTATGACATTGATATACATAATCCGGAGGGTAGCGGAACAAGTCATTATTATTTTCCAAAAGGGCAGTATTATACAATACCTTATCGCAGCTTGCTTCCAAAAAATGTTGACAATTTACTTGTAACAGGGAGATGCATTTCTGTAACGCATGAAGCACAGGCATCCATTAGAATCATGCCGATTGTATGTTGTTTGGGTGAAGCAGCAGGTGTTGCAGCTTCCATTGCTTCAAAAAATAATATTTCTGTTAAGGAAATTGATATAATGCAACTAAGGGAACAACTTTTAGAAAGAGGGGCAAAGATATCATGATAAGTGACTGTTGCACAAGCGGGGGACGTGAAAACCAATATCATCAATTCAATATACTGTATAATGGATACGGTTCATATATTCCTAAATCTGTATTTTTCGAGCACAGATTTTTAGTTGATGAATATTATTCCAAAAAACAAAAGCTACAAGGCTAAGAGCCTGTAAACTTGTTTCGGGCCACATCAAACTCGCTACCGCTCAAACAGGTGATGTGGCTACTCCTCCACTGCGTTAACAGGCTCTAAGCCTTTTCGCAATGTTTATTCCATAATATTCATCAACTACATTACTGCACTTTTCAGGCCGCATTAACGCAACGTTATAACTCTTTATCCATATATGAACGGCATCCATAATATATGATGGCATTGCATGAAAACCCGCTCTCTTGTGCGACAGCCCCATGATAATGAAATTGTTATTATGGGTTTATGCTGATCAAAACCCATCCAACTCTTTGCTTTTCCATCCTGCTTTCAAATAATTCCCGTTGGCAGGGCAGAGTTTTCTCAGATATGCGGCGGAATAAAGATTAATGAGGTCAAAATATTTTCTGTTTTGGTAGGAATCCTGGTCGGAATAAGTTCCTTCCCACATTAAAGATGCGGCATACAAAATGAATGCAATGTTGGAATGGATGGTATGCCATGTTGTTAATAAAACTCCAAAAAGATTTTGCTGGATGGTTGCTTCCGTCAAAGCCTTTATATTGGGTACATCCAGCCAAGGTGAAACAATGACTTGAAAGCCTTTTTTCTTAAAATACTCAGATGTTTTACATTGTCCTTCTTGAACGCGGTATTGCCAGTCGTTGATAATAATATTTTTATCCATTTTGTTTAAAATCTCTTGAATTCCTTGTATGTCACTTGTTGCTGTATATGTGCTTTCCCATTCTTTTCTTTCAAGAAGGTTGTCACCCCAGATGATAGGAATCCTGTTGTATTCCTGCAACTCCTTTGCCAGTCCGTTTAAATAGTTTAATAACAACTCGCTTTTATTATGCTTACGACAAATAGGGCAGGTTGCAAAGGTATAAGCTTCATCACAGCCTAAATGAAAATATTTTCCCTCTCCACAAAGTTCTATCAGTTCTTTTCGGACGTTTCTTAGTATGTCCAGTGTTTTTGGATTGCTTAGACACCATGTCCATCCGTCAGGTTCAAAAAGCGTTTGTAATTTAGGATTTTGGTCTAAAGCGGTATGTCTGCCGTACTTGCATCTTGACTGAGCGGCGTGGCCTAAATGGTTAAACATAGGAATAACTTCCATCCCGAGACTGTGTGCATCATCAATAATTGGCTTAATTTCCTCTTTGGTATATGCACATTCCCATCCAAGTTCTTTTAATGTATCATATTTTAATGTACCCCAAAATTCAATGACGATATGGGAGTATTTTGCAAACCCTGCAAGGCGAACCGCTTTTCTTAAAAAATCTAACGTGGTCTCTGGAAAAACACATAAATGTATGCCTCTAAACTTAAGGACAGGACGGTCGTAAATATTACAGCATGGAATGTAAAACGCTAACTCACCGTCATTGTCCTCTTTAAAATGGATCATTTGAAGCACTGTGGAAAAGGCATGAGCAAATCCTTTTTCATCTGTATATCCAATGGAGATGCAATTGCTGTTAACTTGAATTTCATACTCATATTGAGTTGGTTTAGGTGTTAGGGAACAATTGCCGGTTGTTGAGAGATATGCAATGTTTTCATGTGTTTTTATTTTTTGAATGGTCAAAGTGGAAACGCCTGCGGTAAATTGATTCCAGAGTTCACATAATAGGTTATCATGTTTGATTGTATCACTTAACGTTAACATCACATTTTGTTTAAAATGAAAACTGCCTTGTTTTTCTTCAATTTTGGACGGTGTAGGAAAGATAAACAATTTTATTCACTCCTTTTATGACAATTTTACCGGCTTTCCGGTTCGAATGCTTTCATAACAAGCATTCATTGCTTCAATGGTTTTTTTATGCCGTCTTAAATGAATTTTAGGAAGTGTATGATTTCTAATGTTACTGATGAATTCGTCCATTAACCCGACCCATTCGTCAAAATAGGTATACCTTACGGTATAGCGGTCATTGGGTGCGCCGTTATGGTATACATTGGGACCGAAGCAATCTGCCATGATGGTTCCGTTTTCCCCGTTGATGATAATATTTACTTCCATACGTTTGGGGAAAACTTCCCAACCAGGTCCCGGCACTTTTATACGTTCTTCCATTTTAGACCAGGAAGGATCCAGTGAAAAAACGGTACCGTTTTTCATTTTACCTACTACGGTCAGCATGTCTTCTACTTCAATATCAGGACGGATATTCGGAGCAACTTGTGCAAAAATGGTGTCAAATTCACTACCGGTTAACTCTTGTACCAAGTCAAATATATGAGGATGATCGCATAATGCACCGCCTCTAAAGCGGTGCTCACCTTCTCTTAAGGGAATTCTTTTGCCGTAGCTTTTTTCAGGTATTCCTTGCCAGGGAAATGCCCAAACAGGGGATAATGTTACATTGGTTGCCTGAAAAGATAAAATCCTTCCTATGTTTTGTGATTTTACAAGTTCTTTTATCCTTGTTACAACCGGATTATAGTGTAATTCAAGTTCAATTTGGCAGACTACGTTATTTTTTTCCACCATATCAATCATTTCATCATATTCTTCCATATCAAATGACGGGATTTTCATGGAAAGAATGTGAATGCCCCGTTGAGCACAAAGCTTCATTTGGCGTAAGTGCTCAGAATTTTCACTGGCAATGATGACTGCTTCTATTTCAGGATGCGCATCTAACATTTCTTCATCACTGTCATAGCAAGGAATGTTGTCAACACTGTTTAAAAACAGTTTTTTTACTTCGTCGTTGGCGGTAGAAACCGCTACCCAGTCTAAATTCACATTTTCTTTCAGTACCTGATAGTATTTTCTTGTATGACCGTGGGTCATGGACATCATAGCGATTTTTAACGGCTTCATTCTTTTCGCCCCACTTTCATATTACATACTTTTTCTGCAGATAAATCTGTCAGAACAATTAATTGATTCAGTTTGTTTGCACTTTCGATAAGTTCTGCTGTTAAAGAATCATTTTTTGCCACTTCAATAGCCTGACGGATAAAAGCAACATCTTCTGCATTTAATCCGAAGAGTTCAAAGTCGACATCCGTGTATGTGGTAGGATGTTTGTGGTTTTCATACACATAAACGGATTGCTGGGGAATTTGAGTATCAACCACTCTGTCGCAGGCGATTCCCCTTTTTGATATAATTTCATGTTTGTCAATCGGAACAGCCTCTTCACAAAGTGTAACAGCCGCTTCAACGGTACATATAACACCGTTTTCTAATTTAGCAATAATATTAGCGGTGCGACTGTTCTTAAATGCCATGATTTCTACAACTTCGCTGCCGGTAAACCATTGGCAAAGATCAAGTTCACGGTATATGACGTGATTTAAATCAACATTCTTTTTGTCGATTCGGCAGGCCTTGATTGTACTTATATCCGCAAGTGTTCCGTCGCGAACCATATTTTTCAGTTCAATAAACTGTCGTTCATGACGCCACGGTAATAACGGTATTTCTTTACCGTCAATTATGATTTTATTATCGGAGGAAATCTGCACGTCCTTATTTATTTGATATTTCTCTAACAGAGCGTTTAATTTGTCTTGTAATACCATTTTGATCGCTCCTATAACATTTTGATTCTTGATTTGTACTTCTTGATATAAGCGGCATTTTTTTGGTCGCCGCCGGGGGTATTAGCGCTGGACCATATAGGCGGAACAATTCCTCTGTCAAGGCACTGTTTTACGGTTTCGATTTCAAGCAGATGTGCGATATAGAAATCAATAATATTGGATACGGGAGCAATAGGAGTGTCCAACCCGGGTACTGTTACAACGGCATCGCCTACCGGATTAAAGTCGTCAATGCATACATCGGCCAGGTCAAATAAATTCTTTTTGGACGGGTGACGAATAAAATGGTCTTCCGGCATTTCATTTTGCCAATACGAACTTGAAACGGCAATGATTTTTACTCCGCTTTTCTTTGCTTCCATTGCAGCATCAATGGTAGCGGCGTTTATGCCGATATTATGGAAGAGAATTAAAACATCGTCTTTTTCCAGATCGTAATATCGAATAATTGCACTTCCGTAATTCACCGTTCTTTCGAGCTGTAAATATTTTAATGCCTGGTTGAATACCGAGAGTCCTGTTTCCATAATGGGATTAATGTTGGAGAATCCTCCTGCCCGGAAAAACATTTCACCCATGCAAAGTGTGGTATGTCCTCCGCCGCCGTAAACGTGTATCAGTTTGTCTTGCGCTATGGCATCAGCCATAAGTGAAGCGGCTTTTTTTATGTTTTCTTCCTGGGTTTCATTGACTTTTTTAAAGTTTTCCATTAACTTTTCAAAATAACCGAGATCATTCATTTTTCATTCTCCTTTCCATACTCTTTTATAGTTTCTTCCAATATGATCCCATAGTTCAATGGGGTCTTTGGCCGCGACCGAGGTACCGTAGCCTCCACGGTAAGTCCAGGTTGCAAGACGGTCAATACCAAGCTCTACATATAAATCAATAATACGGTCAATTTGTGAAAAATCCTTAGGACGTTTGTAATATCCCATCAGCCATCTTTCGGATTCTTTTCCGTATTTTTTGGCCATTTCAACCGTCCGTTTGGTGATATCGATAAAAAAGCTTTCAGGTAAATCCCAGTCGATGATGGTTGTTGAGAATACGTCAAAATAAGGACAGGAAGCAACCATATCCCAATTATCGTAGCCACGGAGTTCCGTCACATAATAGGTGTTAATGGTTGCATGAACGCAACAGGTAATTTCCAGGTTTGGATTGATTTCTTTGAGAACCCTTGATGTGTCTGACAAAGTGAATAATGCTTCTCTCCATCGGAATTGTTTTACGTCGTCATTCATAAATTTAGGCATTTCATAACCGTAGTAATCTTTAAATTTTTTCATACATTCCGGACATCTGCAGGTCCAGTCATCTCCTGCACCGCCCGTAATGGAAGCATAGGATTTGGGATAAGCATAATGCGGTTCATCCCAGAAGAAACCGTCAATATCCGTTTCTCTTGCAAGTTTTACACACAGTCCTTTGAAATAGTCCCTGAAGGAATTTGTAACAAAGCAGGCTGCGTTTAAAACCTCGCCTGTATATGCGGAAACTTGTCTGTGATGGATATTATTTTGTAAAAACAAACTGACCTGTTCACCGCCGAAATATTTTCCGATGCCCCAAGTATCTGCAATGACGCGAAGACCGACTTCATGTGCCGCTTTCACAATGTTGTTTATGTTGGGAAACCAAAAGTCCATGTCAAATTCCGTGATAGCCAGGATTACCGTGTCACAGCCGTGTTCTTTCATCTCTTCAAAATCTTTTTTGGCATGCTCCACATAGTTCAATCCATAATAACTTACGGCAGTGTGTTTTATGGCCATTATACCCCTCCTTTTTAACTTGTTACAATATTTCTTTAAGTGACATTATGGTATTATTGAATAAAGCCTCCTTTCCTTAACGATTGATTTCACGTAAAATGTTATCAAATGCAGATGGAAATGTGAACCTAAATTTTAGAACAAAAGGTTTGAATTTCCGAACTTGACTTATTGTTTAACCAGGCTTATAATGGCCTTGATGGAGGTGATCACGTGATTTTTTCAGAATCCTTTCCGTGTGTCAAGATTTTATCTGTCCTGGAATTGAGTTGGGAGGCTGATAAAAAATATGCGAAGCCCAGACCCTTTCATGCTTTGTCCTATCGCATTGTGGGAAATGCCACTTTTACCCATGACAATATTGCTGTGCAGGTCAATAAAGGGGATATTGCATATGTTCCGGCAGGCTTTGACTATGAAATTGATTCCCAGGATGAACATTTGTTTGTAGTGCATTTTTCCATATACGATTATACAACCGATAAAATGGAGGTTTTTACCCCTACCAATACCCATATCTTCAAAAGGTTATTTCAATCTATGTATACGACTTGGAACAGCAAACAAATAGGTTATCAATATGCGACAACCTCATTATTTTACAGAGTCATGGAACAAATTCACAAGCAGCATACCGAACGTTGCCTATTGTCCTCATCGGAGAAGATGAAATTTGTCATAGATTATATCCATGAACATTTTACCGACAGAGACTTGTCGGTCTCCATTTTAGCCGAAATGGCTGGAATGAGTGATACGTATTTTAGAAAATTATTTGTCAAACATTTTTCGGTGACTCCGTTAAAATACATTAATAATCTTCGTATTTCCTATGCGGAAGAATTATTGTGTTCAGGCTATTATTCCATAGAAAGCATCGCAGAAAAGACCGGCTTTTCGGATCCGAAGTATTTCAGTACGGTGATAAAAAAAGTAAAGGGGTGCCCCCCTTCAAAGCTCTACAAATAATGGGATTTTATTTAGAATTTACTCTTTAAATATTCGGTGGCGGTTTTATTGGTATACTTTTTGAAAAGCGTGGAAAAGTAATGGGCATTGTCAAACCCGACGATTTGTGCTACTTCGTAAATTTTATATTCACCGTTATCCAATAATTCTTTTGCTTTTTTTATTTTTACTTCATTAATATAGTCAATGAGGTTTTTTCCTGTTTCCTTTTTAAAGATTCTGCTGGTGTGTACGGGACTTAAGAAAATATGAGACGCTACGTCTTCTAAAGTAATTTTTTTCTGATAATTTGCATGAATATAATCGATTGCCTTTTGAACATGTTTGCTGATGGTTTCTGTATTGAATTTTCTGTTATTTTTAATGATGTTGTCAATGGAAAGTTTTAATACCTCGTTTAAATCGTCAAAGTTATCGCATTTTTCAATCAGGGTTTCCAGATTGGTAATATTATTAGGAATATCCTTTTGCATGGTGGCATTTAAATCCTGCCTTAATTCATTGATGTGCAGGAATATTTGTGTGTAAATACGGCGGATAAATTTTATATCAGGGTTTGCAAGGCACTTTATGGTCTCTGTGAATTTTTTCAAGTAATTGCTGATTTCCAGTGAATTATAATTATCAATAGCACTTATTAAATAGTTTTTTAATTCCAATAATTTATAATGGATGTTGTTGATGTCTTCAAAAGAACTAATACTATTGTAGGATACAATAATATTATTATCAATGTGTTTTGCGTAGGATAAGGCTTTTTTGCACTCCTGATATTTTACGTAAAGGCTTGTTCCTCCGTCTCCTTGAGAACTCAGGCCGATATTGATATGAATATCTTCATATTTACTCTTTATTTTATCAATTAGTTTGGTACCCATGGATAAGATTAATTTTTCAGAATAAATATTCAGATCGTTTTTCAAAATTACCACAAACTTTTCACAATCAAGGAAGATATGGTAAAAGTTATCCGTATGCCCTACCAATTGCTGAACTATGTAAAGAATATCGCATTGAATTAGATACATGTCTTTATTGTCTTTTTTGTTCTGAGTATCTTGTATTTCAAAGAGAATCAAGTAAAACTTATGAATATTGATATCGTTTAATAAGAGCGCTTCTTTTGAGTCCAACGAGTTGCGGGAGGCAATACCGTATATCATATCCAGTAATATTTTTTGGCGGATGTAAGGTAAATTTTGCATTAACAATGCATTTAATTTTTCATTTTCAGCCTGTTTGCTTTTTTCTTCTTCTATGCATTCAATGGCATTTTTAATATTCCGAATGATTTCTCTTGGTTGTATGGGTTTTAATAAAAGAGAGAAAACATTTAAATTTACGGCTTGATGGGCATATTCAAAATTTCGATATCCGGTTATGACGATCATTTTTACTGAAGGAAGGAAAAGTTTTATTTCTTCAATCATTTCAAGGCCGGTCATTTTATTCATGCATATGTCGGTTATGATAATATCCGGTTTTAAATCTTTGGCTTTTTTTATTCCTTCAATAGCATTCTCTGCCTCGCCGCAAACCGTGCAATCAGGCAAATTGGATTGGATGGTTTTTATCAGTGATTTACGAATAAGTTCTTCGTCTTCAACAATTAGTATATTATACATAGTAGATTCCCTCCGTTTTTACATATTTTTGATTTTAAATCGAACCGTCACTTTTGTAAAAAGATTTTGTGAACTTTCAAGTTTAAGCGAATAATCATCGCCGTAAAGCAATTTTAGTCGTTTGTTCACATTGATTAATCCAATGCTTGTGTGATTGGAAACCGTATTCGTTAAAAAGATTGCGTTTAACTTGTCTACTTCTTCTTTACTCATTCCCACACCGTCATCCGATATGGTTACAACCAAATCGTTATCAACAATTTTTGATGTTATTTCAAGAATACATTTTTTCTCGCTGGGAAGAATACCGTGATGGATGGCATTTTCTACAATTGGCTGCAGTATCAGTCTTGGAATCAGTATAGGCCTCGTATTATCTTGAATGTTTTTGATGACTTCAAACTTATTACTGAAACGAACCTTAAAAAGATAGATGTAATTATCCAAATGTAAAATTTCCTCGTCAAACGGAATGAAGCGGTCATCCCGCCCGATGCTTTGCTCAAAGAAATCGGCAAGTGAGGTAATCATTTTGCTGATTTCCGGTACTTCGTTTAATTGAGCCAAACTGTTGATGGATTCCAAAGTATTAAAGAGGAAATGGGGATTTATTTGCGACTGCAGCATTTTTAACTCTGCTTCCTTTAATGCCATTTCGCTTCGGTAATTTTGATTGATCAGGGATATAATTCTGTTTGTCATTTTTTCAAAGCTGTTATATAAAGTGCCGATTTCATCCTTTGCCTTAAAATTGTTATTGATAAATTTTTTGTTTTCCTGCCAGTTATCCATATAATCCGCAAGGTAGTGAAGGGGCTGACATACATTTCTTTGTACATAATTGGTAAATAACAAAAGTAAAACGGAAGAGAAAAAACATAATAAAATGATGCAAAGAATCAAGTAATAAGAATCCTTGTAAAGTTGTAAATAATTAATCTGACATAGGATATAACATTCCATTTCCGGAATGTGGTTATACATAATTACATGATGTTTGGATCTTATGATACCTTTCTTATTCGTTGATATTTGCAAAAAGTCATCAGGAGATATTTGGACATCAGAAAAATTGCTTTTATATATGCAGGTTTTATTTTGTGAGACAAGAAAAAAGCTTTGGGCATTTTTGGTTTCGTATTGCTGGATTAGATTTTTAAATATGTCCTGAGATACTTTCAATATTAATAGGCCTTCATGCTGGTAAGTATAGGGATTATTAATGGTTCTTGCAAAAAATATATCTTTTATTTCATTATTGGAAGTATTGAAATACCAAAAAGGTTTTCCGTTTTTTGTTTTGGCGTATTTTTCAATTTCAATATAGCCAATGGATTTCGGGCTATATATATTATCTTCTTTTTTGGAGGTGGTGAAAACCTCATTTCTTATTTGGAGGCTGACCGCTTCGATTTCCTGGCGGGATAAAATTAACTTTCTGATGGAATTGTGTATTTGTTTTTTTTCTTGACTTCCTACCGGATAAGTGGAAGTAGCACTCATCATAACAACGTTAAAAATATTATTATCATACAGTAATTCTTGAGAAATATCAAGAATACCGTTGGAATAATCCACAAGTTTTGATGATATGGAATGAAAAACGGTTTGAGTATAGTTCATGGTCAGATTGTTAATAACCTTAACAGATATACTAAGGGATATTGCCCCGATAATTAATATAGGAATCAGTACTTGACCAATGGATAAAATAAATATTTTTTTAATAATCGGGTAATTTTTAAATGAGTTTAGCAGTTTAAACACTTTAATCCATCCTCGCATTTTAATTATGTATTTTATTGGATAATGTAATTGCTTCATTCCATATGTAAGAAGCATCAACCGTTCCATTAATAACATTATTAAATTGTGATTTTATAATGGATTGCCATACCATTTGGTCAATAATGTTGTTTGGCATGGGGGTAAATTCGGAAATACTGTTGATTAAAAGATTTCTTTTGGTAATCAGACTGCTGTTGGGGACCTTTGAAGGAGGGATTTTAATGGCAGTCATATACATGGTATTTTTATAAAATTCATTGGTAGTATCAGGAGAAGTTAAATATTTCAGAAATTTTATGACCTCCTCTTTCTTTTCGGTATAGGCCGATTGGCTTACAAAGAATGTGGATTCTCCTGCACCGAATATCATGGGGGAAAAGGAATAAAATTTTTGTTTATCCGTATTCAAATATTTTTTATCAATCAATGGATGGGTATTGATTGCCGGGAACGGTATGATTTCTACGCTGTCACTGTCAATATATTTTGTTGATATCAACGAACGACTGTTTTTATCATCCATATTTTCAATATCACCTATAAAGCTGCTGTCTTCAACAATCATGGCTGCGGATTTTTCAAGGAATAATTGTTTGGATTCTTTTCGTCCCATATTTTCAAAGTTTTTAGGAAATGCATTTAAGTCTTTCAGTTCTTTCACATATGAAAATGCTTCAATATAACTTTTATCAACAACCATATTATTAATGGCATGCTCCAGGTTTAGATATCCTCCTAAGGAAGCAACGATGGCTTGATATAATAATAAACTGTTATCCTGTGAACCAAAGACTATGGGAATGATATGGTTATTGGCAAAAGTAAGAACGGCGGTTTTTAATTGGTTGTAATCGGTTGGAATTTGTACATTGTATTGATTGAAGAGATCGGTGTTGATATACATGGCAATATAATCTACTTCTGTGGGAATTCCGTATATTTGAGAATTAGTTGTTACGAAATGGATAATACTTTTATCGATGGAGTTGTGCCACTCTACGTCATTTTGCAGTTCTGCATTGAGACCGGCAATTTTGTTGTTGATGAAAAGAATTTTAATATTGTTGTTGGGAAAGGTACTGATAATATCGGGTTCATATCCGGAAGCAAAGTCAGTTTGCATTTTTATATAGAAGTCTTCATCATATAAAGAAATGTTTACAATATGAATATTTGGGTTGTTCTCCATATATTTTTCCAAAAGACTGTTTAATGTTTTATTCTTAATGTTTTGATCGCCCCAACTGTTCAAAATGGTAATGTTTACCTTTTTTGCGTCTGAATCTGGTTCGGCACTGATTGAATCTTGATTGAGAAGTGTGATATTAATAATGGCTATAATAATGAGAGAGGCAATAAGAATCAACGAAAAGGCGGAAAAAACATAAAAATATAAATTGTAATTTTTTACTTTCATGGTCTTTACCTCCTTGATTAACCATATCTACGATTAATCATTTGAGATATCTTGGAAATTCCTTATTATAACAAATTATATAACAGGAAGAAACATTGTTCAAGTATAAATTTTTGCTGTGATGTTCAAAAAATTAACTTCTATGATCGCTTTTGAAATTTGTGAGATGATAAAAATGCAAACCATTTTCTAAAGATATTTAATTTAACAAAAAATCGAACCATGCTACAATGTTTATGCAAAAAACTATAAATCATGTAAGAGGGAGTTTGTATACATGTTGGAATTGCGGACTAAAAAGCATTTAATGGATGGTTCAGCCAAAACAAAAGTGAAAAAGAAGAAACCTTATTCAAAGTATTTCAGGGAAAATTTAGAGTACATATTAATGGTAGCTCCGGGGTTTATATTAACGTTTATTTTTTCGTACATTCCTATGTTTGGGATTATTGTGGCATTTAAAAATATAGATTATAAGAAAGGAATATTTGGAAGCCCTTGGAATGGTTTTGAAAATTTTAAATTCCTTTTTCAGTTTCCGGATGTAAAAATTATTGTACGGAATACCATAGGATATAATTTGGTTTTTATTGTTTTGGGAATTGTTGTACCGGTAACTTTTGCCATTATTCTAAGTCAGATCAGAAATAAACTTGCTTCAAAATTTTATCAAACGGTGATGTTTTTGCCTTATTTTCTATCGTGGATTATTGTCAGTTACATAGTATATGCCTTTTTAGCATATGATTTAGGATTAGTGAACAAAGTTATTCTAGCACCTCTTGGCATTGATCCGGTTGATTGGTACGGAAAGCCTGAATACTGGCCGTTTATTATCATATTATTGCACACATGGAAGACGGCCGGGTATTCAACTGTAGTATATTTAGCAGCAATTACAGGCATCGACCACGAGCTATATGAAGCAGCTTCAATTGACGGCGCTACGAAAAGGCAGCAAACATTTTGTATTACAATACCTTCCATCTCAACAATTATCATTATTATGCTTATTCTCGCCATTGGTAAAATATTATCCGCGGATTTCGGCTTATTCTTTAATGTTCCTTTGGAACAAGGTCGGCTTCTTCCTGTTACAAATGTTATTGATACTTTTGTTTTTAGGGCTCTAAGAATAAACGGTGATATTGCAATGTCATCAGCTGCAGGGCTTTTGAAATCCGTTATAGGTTTCTTTTTGGTCATGGTTACAAATAAAATTGTAAAACGGTATGATGAGTCAAAAGCGTTGTATTAGTTGAAAGGATTGGTATTTATGAAAAAGGCTAACACCATTTCAAAATTCAATCAAATATCTTCTTTTACCAATGCGGTTTATCATTTCATTTTTATCATTGTCACCATTTGTTGTTTGTATCCGGTATTGCTTGTAATAGGGATATCGTTTACCGAGGAAGACAGTTTGAAAACGTTTGGTTATAGTGTTATTCCGAAGGTAATAAGTTTTGAATCCTATGCCTATGTGTTAAGGAATTCAGCAACCATTTTAAATGCTTATAAAGTAACCATATTTGTGACGATAGTGGGAACCATTTTAAGTGTTGCGGGAACGGCACTGTATGCCTATGCTATTTCCAGAAAAGAATTTCGGTACAGAAAATTTTTCACTTTTTTTAAGTTTTTTACCATGCTTTTTAGCGGCGGATTGGTACCATGGTATTTGGTTTGTACCAGACTTCTTCGTATAAATGACACTATTTGGGCATTAATTTTACCGCCTTTGATTAGTGCATGGAATGTTATCATTATGAAAACGTTTTTTGCTACAACAGTTCCGGATTCTATCGTGGAGTCCGCCAGAATTGACGGAGCTTCGGAATTTACAACCTTTATCAGAATTGTTTGTCCTATATCCCTGCCGGGACTTGCAACCATTGGATTATTCGTAACTTTAAGTTATTGGAATGATTATTGGACCCCTTTAATGCTTACCAGTAAGCCGAACTTAGCAAATATTCAGTTGTATTTATATAATATTCTGAAAAATATACAAATGCTTCAGGATACTACAAATGTTATCAGCCAGCAAGCTTCCGGAGAAGCCATAAAACGGTTGCCGCAGGAAGGGGCGCGTATGGCAATATGTGTATTGGCAATAGGGCCGATTATTTTTGCTTATCCGTTTTTCCAAAAGTATTTTATACAAGGGCTTACGATAGGAGCCGTGAAAGGTTAAATTATTCATTTTCAAAGTAAAAATTAAAAGTAAAAAGGAGTTGGCGTAACATGAAAGTAAAAATGAAAATTTGGACGATTTTTTTGATTTTAATTTTATCCGTTGGGTTATCAGCATGTAATAACAAAGCAGTCAATAAAAAAGAAGATGAAGAAACGTATCAAATTGATTGGTATTTGGTAACCAGTCAGGTTCCGGTTCCTTCGGCTCAAGAAGCCGTTGAAAAGGTAGCCAACGAATATTTAAAGGATAAATTAAATGTGACCTTGAAAATGCATTATTTGGATTGGAGCGCTTATTACCAAAAAATAAATGTTATGATTGCCGGTAATGAAAAATTTGACATCTGTTTCACACATTCTAATACATTTAAAATCAATGCGGCTAAAAATGCATATTTACCTCTTAATGATCTAATCGATAAATATGCTCCTAAAACCAAGGAAATGTTAGGAGAAGAGTTTTTAAAAGGTTCACAGATTAACGGAATTAATTACGGATTGCCTGCCAATAAGGATAAAGGCAGTCATTTTGGAGTATTATACAGAAAAGACCTTGCAGAAAAATATAACTTGCTGGAACAATTAAATGCAGTAAAAGATATGAATGATATTTACCCCATATTGGATGTTATTAAGGAAAATGAACCCAATATTTATCCGCTTAAAGAAGGCGGTGCATATTCTGTTGCAACGTTGCTTGATTTTGATGTCATCGTGTTCCCAGGAGCCTTTTACCCGGATGCAGAAGACGGAAAAGTTGTTAATTACGTAGAAACGCCGGAATATATGGAAGCGGCTAAAATAACGCGCAGAAATCAGTTAGCGGGATATAATCGTAAGGGTGATGTGAATGTTAACAACAACGAGGATTACTTTATGGCATTTGCTACTTTAAAACCTGGTAAAGACAAGGAAGTAAGTGCATCTCGGAAATATGAATATGTACAGATTGATTTGACCACTCCTCGAATGAGAAGTAAAGATACAATAGGTTCATTGATGGCTATTTCGACTACATGTAAAAGACCTGAAAAAGCAATGCAGTTTTTAGAATTGTTTAATACGGATAAATATTTAAACAATTTAATTGTTTACGGTTTGGAAGGAGTCAATTATACAAAAATAAATGAAAATATCGTTCGGCCTATACCGGATAGCGGATATGGAAACGCAGGTATGCAATGGATATTTGGAAATACTTTTATTAATTATTTGGTTGAAGGAGAAGATCCGGATAAATATAAGAAGATTGAAGAATATAATAAAAAGTTGAAAAAATCAGATGCATTGGGCTTCAGCTTTGACTCCGAGCCGGTTAAGGCAGAACTTGGCGCCTGTCAAAATATTTATGATGAATATAACGGAGTTATTTCCAGAGGACTGGAGGATCCGGAGATTGTCATACCGCAGTACATTGAGAAATTAAAAAGGGCAGGCTCGGATAAAATTATTGCTGAAATGCAAAGACAATACGATGAATGGGTAGTGAAACACGGTAAATAAAATTTTAATCTATCAGGAGGAGTATTTCATGCGATTTCATGTTTTGCGCAAAGTAATTTGTATTTTTCTGATAATAGCATATATGATAAGTTCCGCTTATTCCTATAATATTGTTAAGGCTGGAGGTTTAAGTACTATTGTACAGGAGTTTTATTCTGATCAATGGAGAGTAGCGGGCGAATTCGGTTATACATGGTCTTTTATCAATATACCGTGGATAGGAAGACAGACTTTGGAATATTCGGTAGGTTTGCCGGGCAATGGGAGAGTTTACGGAGCGGAAGTACCGTATAATGATGATTTAGTAGTTAACAATAAGTTTGCATTTTGGGGCGTGGAACTTAGGAATACCGACAAAGATGAGTATTGGACAAAAGATTTAAGTAGTTGTGTTAATACAGCTGTATTATCTGTTAAAGTACGCATAGATGATCCTCAGTTTGCAAATATATGTTATATTGCGCTGGGAGACTATGCGGACGGCTATAATTTCGTCGGAATAAGATTAAACAAATACTATAGTCCGGATGACTGTAGGACCTTTAAAACAATCCATATTCCGTTGTCCGAATTTGCTGATATAACGTCGGATGATAGATATCAAGTTGCAGCAAAGGGAACATCACGAGGAATTAATTTTTCAAAGGTGACATTTGCAGGATTGTTATGCAGACCTTCAGCGGATACGCCTAGGGGTAATTATCAAACTTATATGGATGATTTATATATTCTTAATGTTTTAGCACCTGAAAATTTTGGAGTGGAATATTCTGACGATGTAAGCGTTACGTTGTCGTGGGATGCATCCAAAAGTGATGTATCGGTATATGAATTATTTAAGGACGGTGTTAAAATTGCGACTTTGCCGTCGGATGTATTATCCTATACGGATGACGGTTTGGAAACTAAAAAGACATATAAGTATAAGTTAAGGGCCATTGATCGCTTTGGTGCATCGTCCATTTTTACAGATGAAATTAATGTATTTACTTCACCTATTGGAATGCCTCAAGACGTCAAAGCCATATCTGCATTTGAGGATGCGCTTAAGGTGCAAATTACATGGAATCCTCCTAGATACGGCAATGTTGATAAATACGTTATATATAGGAATAATGAAAAGTTAGCAGAACTTGACAAAGATCAATTGTCTTATATGGATACAGATAATTTGACTAATGATCAATATTATACATATTATGTTGAATGCGTTTCCACAGACGGAGATATTTCCATGCCTTCAAGGGTGGTTAGGATACTTGCAACCATAATAGCGGCGCCGACAGGGCTTACGGCAAATTACTCAGTAGAAGATAAAATTATAACATTAAATTGGGAATCGGTCAGCAGTGCAGTAAAATACGAAGTAGTATGCAATGGTGAAATTATTGCTACGGTCAGCGAAACTCAATATATTCATATAGGAGAATATCACAAAATCTATAAATACTTTGTCAGGGCACTGAATTCCAAAAATATAAAGTCTCAACCGTCCAATGAAGTTGTTGTATACATGTCTGATCCTGAAATTATAACTGCACAAAGTATTTTTTCCGATGATGTAGATAGCAGTTATTCCATAATTCCTGTAGGAAAAGCAAACAGGCTTATCAATACGGAAATCGTTAGAAATGGTGCTGCATCATGCAATATAGTATTTGAACCACGGGATTTTGATGAGCAAAGAATCGATTTTTCGAGAAAAACCGGAACCATGAATTTAGCTGCACAAAGAGTGGCCGGCGGGGCTTTGGCTTTTTCTGTTTATGCTTCAAGCGGTAATGACATTCAGAATGTCAATGTAGGTTTTGCTTATGAAATAACTTTTAGCTCCAAGCCATATATGCTGAAAAGTAAGGTGTGTTTGTCTGATTATGTAACGGAATTTGGCAAGTGGCAATATGTTGTCATACCGTTAAGTGATTTCCCTGATATCGGGGAATTCAGATATTTGAATCAGTATATTTCTGCAAACTTTGATTTCAGTAAGGTTCAACGAATTACATTTTATGTAGACAATAATACAGACATATTAACCCCTCAAAACATATACATTGATGATTTTGCGTTAATTGCTTATCAGGCACCTTCTGTCCATCATGTAAGCTTGCCGGATGGAACCGTTCTTGCACAAAACAGTATTATAGACAACGATATTGCAGAGCTGTATATAAAATTTGATTATGCCATTCTCCCGGAATCAGTCAATGCGAACAATATTAAAATTTTAGAAAATGATGTGGAAATAGATACTTATGTTACCTATGACAGAGCCACAAAAACTTGCAAAGTGGTATTGCTAACACCATTAAGTGCAAATGAAAACTACCAAATAAGCATTTCAGGCTTAAAATCTGACCGCGGTATTACAATGGCTGATTTTAACTTGGACTTTAGAATAAAGGATACCGGAGCTGTTCCTCAAACTCCTGATTTAACAAGACCTTTGTTATCAATGAGTTCGTGTAATGTAATCGTAGGTCAAGCGGCAAATACGGATTTAATGATTGCTCCTGACAATAGAATGAATAGCTATATTTGCGGATTAAATCTGAATATTACTTATGACAGTTCAGTTGTACTTATAAGACATGTTGAACTCTGTGATGAACTAAAAAACGGCGGTGCGGAAGTTGATTTCAGTAAAGAAGAAAACATTATCATCAAATTGACGGTTAATCCTAACAATAAATGGCTTCCAAAAGGACGATTGGCTACCTTACGGTTTGAAGCTGTAAATTCCGGAAAAAGCAATTTGGCTGTTAACGGAACCTTTACCGTTTGCAGCAGTTCGGATGGTATCTTTAATGTGGATATTCAACAGCAGGGCGTATCCGGAATAACCGTCACAAAAGTAGATAACGAGCAAGGTTCTAAGTACGCAGGAGGAGGTCGGGGTGCCGGAAAAATTACACCGGTTATTACGGTACCTGTTATAACTCCGGATGAAAATTCAGACGATACGGGTGTTTATCCTGCAGCCAAGTTGTCTGATATGGATGAAGCAGAATGGGCAAAGGAAGGAATTCAATATCTTTATGAAAAGGGATATGTCAGTGGATATCCGGATAATACTTTCAGACCCAATAAGAACATTACAAGAGAAGAGTTTGTTGTCATTCTGGTAAAATCCTTTGGGTTCACCGAAGAGGGCGCTGAAACCACCTTTAAAGATGTAAGTAAAAATGATTGGTTCCATGATTATGTAGCAATTGCAGAGAAAAAAGGTATTATTCAAGGATATGACAATTACTTTGGCGTGGGGCAAGAAATTACACGGGAGGATATGTGCGTAATTATTCTGAGAGCAGCAGGGATTGCAGGAATTTCATTAGAAGAAAAGAATGATGCGGTGATATATGCCGATATAAGTGAAGCGTCTGACTATGCGGTTGAAAGCATAACAAAGCTACAAAGAGCCGGAATTATTAACGGTATGGGTGAAAATATGTTTGTTCCTAAAGGTATAGTTAGCAGAGCAATGACTGCCAAGGTGATTTACGAAATTATTAAACTAAATGAGTAAGGGATGGATTTTATGAGAAGGGAAAAAAAGATTCTTTTAGTTTTTATCATTATAATGGCGATGGTTTTAAACGCCAATATAATGCCGGGATTTGCAGAAGAAAATTCACAGGATAGTTTATATGATAAAGTAATTGCCAGATTACATGCTTTAAAAATCATTGATATTGATTTAAGCACATATAATCCAAACGAATTTATAACAAGAGCGGAATTTACCTCGATGATTATTAAAATGTTAGGGATGGGAGACGTCGATACGGGCGACTCCGTATTTGAAGATGTAGAGCAGCATTGGGCAAGAAAATATATTAATGCGGCACATCAGATGAGTATTGTTGAAGGTGTAAGCAGAAACAGGTTTAACCCGGAAGGGGATATAACCTATGAACAAGCCGTTACTATGCTCATAAAAGCTATGGGATTTGATGTCATTGCGAAGGAGTCCGGAGGCTATCCTGTCGGTTATTTAACGGTTGCACGCCAACAAGGAATAATTAAAAATGTACATTATCAAGCAGGTATTAATTTAACCAAAGGAGATGCGGCAGTACTCATCGATAATTCACTTGAAGTACCGTTGCTTATACAAATTGGTACCAGTGAAAATACAAGATATGTATTATCCGGTACAAAAAATACCGACAAAGAAACCATATTAAGCAAATATCTGCGCTATGACGTTTATAAAGGCATCATAATAGAGATTGATGCCGATAAGCACAAACTAAGGATTAATATAGATAATGAAATCAGGGAGTATTACGTTGATAAAAAGTTTGATTTGACGGAAATTGCGGAAACCTATGTTACTTTATATGTTGACAGGTATTCTGAACTGGTAAAATACATAGAGGTTGAAGATAAAATTAAAGTGTATTATGATTTCATCTCTTTAGTTAATGGAGATGACAATATAGAAAATGAATACTTTACAAGCCAATTAGATCATGTTTATCTAAAGAATCAGGATCAGCAATTTAGAGTCTCAAAAGAGCTTGTTGTATATTTTAATAATGAATTGATTGTAAACAGCCCCATTGCCTTGATTGGTGCTTTTGGTAAAATTTTTGTTCAGGATAATGAGATTATAAAAATAGAAGCTTATCAATTAAGAGAGGGAGGAATCATTTATAGAGCAGATCCCAATGTCTTAAAATACACCCATGGAGAAGTAAATGAAAATGTTATAGAAGGATTTTATAATGTTAAAGATTTGCTCATTTATATTGACGGCAAGCCTTATAGCGAAATGCGTGACTTAAAGAGTGACATGGTTTTTGACTATTGGGTCAGTGCGGATGAAAAGAAATTTGTTATTGTTGCTTCTTCCAGGGTATTGAAAGGGAGATTGGAATCCTATTCAGAGGACAGTATATGTCTGAACGGAGAATTCTATGAAATTGACTCCAAGTACGGCTTTTACAATTATTCCATTCCCAAAAGCAGATATATCAAGAATGAACCTTTGAGCGATATCATCGGAAAGCAAGTAACCATATATGTGGATGATAACAAATGCGTTCGCTATATAAAAATCGATGAGAATTTAATACGGGATCAAGTATTTTGTGGGGTAGTCATGGCGGCGGACAAAAAAGGTTTTGATAAGGCAAGGTTAAAAATTTATAAGCTTTCCAACGGCCAAGGTGAAAAAATATATTATGTATCTGATAAAATGAAAGATTCACCTATTAGCTATGAATATGCTGCGAGTGTAGCTGCTAATGTGGAAGGAAAAGGATTTTTTAAATTTACATTAAACAGTGCGGGTGAGATCATAAAAATAGAAAATGTAGATTTCTGGGGGCACAGTTTTACCAGAAGCAGTGCTTTTAAAGAGAATGCTAATTTCTATTGGATAGAGAATTTATATATAAAGGATGCAATACTGTTTGGTGTTTATATGGATGACGGCGAGTTCAAAGTAAAAACATTTGATTGGAATTCCTTTTTGCGAAATTCGCGGGTTACCAAAGAATTGGTGATTACAACGGATTATCATCCTATCTATAATCCGAAACCAAATTATGTAATGTTTACCGGAGGAATTGATACCATTTGCCGCAACGACCGATTTGTGTATATTTTAAACAGCATCACTTATTTAGACGATGATCAATGCAAACTTAACATGCTCTATAGGCTCGGACCGGTAACATATACGGTATCCAAAAAATTTGTAGAAGAAAATAACCTTAAGAGAAAAATGTTATTGGTATTTAACGACGGATATATATCAGGTGATCCGATTCGCATCATTGAAAAGTATGATTTATCGGGTCCCATTGAAAACTGGGATACGGATGTGTTTAAACCGGATACCCTTACCGGATTTTACAGAGCGGATAAGGTACTTCTCAGAGATGATGATGTTGTTCAATTTGAAGTAGACGGAATGGTAACGGATGTCATGCCGGTGTATATGTATGGTGCCATCTACGAGAAACAAGGCGATGAATTTAAAGTTGCCACAGGAAGTTCTCCCATTGCCAATATATCTTCTGGAGATAATGTCTGGTTTTATGTACAAAAGGTTAGGGAAGCAAGAGCGGTCAGCGTAATAATATATGAAAAAACGGGAATGGTCCCTTAATTTTATACGGGAGGTGATTAAGAATGAAACGGAGATTTTTAAACTATTTTATATCCTTCATATTGGTTGTATCAAGCTTCCCTGTAGTTCATATACCTGTTTATGCAGCTTTTAAGGAAATAGACGAAGACGTTTATCCCACCATCAAACAAAATTTTACCCCTCTTGATTTAAGCAAAGCAGCCAATATGGGATTTGCGGATGAGATTGCCGGTGACGGAAAGGGCGGATGGACGGACCAGGGTAGTTTAAATGATTTGAGAGAATTTACATTGAGAGGCCTAAACAAGCTTCAGTATGTAGATTTTTATATTATTGATCCGGAGGAAAATGACGGAAAGTCATGTATTGTATTGAGAGGTCAAAATAATGAATTTTTTCCGACGACAGCGGAAATACCCGTTAATGCGAAAGGTGCAGGTGTCTATTTTTTGCATGCCTGCGCATGGCCCAGTGATATTGTAGGCAGGTATCGTTTTGTATATGAAGACGGTACAAGTGAAGTGATTCCGTTATATAGAGGGAGGGATATTTTTAACTGGTGGGGTACCGGTTTTGGTGAACGGTGCAGAGTAGCCTGGAGTGGGCCTAATGGCTCCGCTTCCATGGTGTCACTTTATATATTTGCCTGTGAAAATCCCCAACCTTCCAAAAAAATTGAAAAAATCATTGCCGAAACAGACGGGAATGCTTCATTTCTTATGGTTGTGGCGGCAACCCTTACGGATGTGGGCCCCTATCTTGTCAAACCCAAAGATGTGGGGAATCCTGATATGAGTCATTGGTTTCCTTACGTCCAGCCTTCATCGGAAAATGTAAAGGGAACGGCATTGGACGTGTCTTTTATACTTGACGCACCTGCAGGGAAGCATGGATTTGTAACCATACAGGGAGACAGATTTGTATTTGAAGACGGAACGGAAGTCCAGTTTTGGGGAACCAATCTGGTAGGTGTAGCTTGTTTTCCGCCTCATGACAGAGCCATTCAAATTGCAGACAGAATTGCACAATTAGGGTTTAATTTAGTGCGTTTCCATCACATGGATCATGCCGTGTTGAAGGATGATAACATATTTGGTACTGCCAAAAACGGTAAAAAGTTGGATGAGGAACGGATGGACAGACTTTGCTTTCTGATGAATGAATTAAAAAAACGCGGCATCTATTTCTTTGTTGACCAGACTGTAGCACGAAACCCCGCGGAGGATGACAATGTTCAAGATCCGTCCAGTTTAACCAGGGGAATGAAAGAAGGCGCTTATTTTGATGAACGCATTATTGAATTGCAGGAGAATTATACGGAGATGCTTTTAACCTATAGAAATCCTTATACAGGCTTGACTCTTGCAGAGGATCCGGCAATGGCATTTGTTGTTTGTCTGAATGAAAATTCCCTGTTTCGAAATTTGAAGACTATGACATCTCCGTATTACATTAACAAACTTAATAAATTATTTTGTGACTGGCTGGTACAAAAATATAAGACGGAAGAAAATCTTAAGGAGGCATGGAAAGAAGAAGGGTTTACGGATATGGATGCAGGTGAAAGCCTGGCTGGTGGTACCGTTTCAGCACAAGCCGCTTTGCTTTATACGACCTATAGCTCCAAAAGAAAAGAGGATACACGGAATTTTATTTATGATGTACAGCTTAATTACTATAACCGAATGAAAAAGCTGTTTGAACGGTTGGGTGTGAAATGTCCGGTCAGTCCCTTTACGTCATGGGGGGATGATGCCATGTACCTTGCAGCGGCTCAATCTGATTTTGTAGATCTTCACAATTATTGGTCCCATCCTAATAATTATTATACATTGGAAGTAGGAGCGCACTCCACAAGCAATAAGCCGGTTACCCAAATGTCATCGCCTAACATGGGGACGGTTGGATATATAATGAACAGGCGGGTATTTGGAAAGCCGGTTACTATGTCGGAATGGAATATTTGTGAATTGACTCCTACCATGTCGGAAGGAGCTACCTTAATGGCTGCTTTTGCAAGAATGCACAACTGGAATCCTTTGCAATTCGATTTCCTTTCCTCCGAACGTTACAAAAAATTAGAAGCAGCAACAACGCTTGATGACGTCAATGAGATTTATAACTTTTTTGACATCGACGGGCATCCTGTACGAATGTCCATATTGCCTGCTGCTTCGCTTTTATTCTTAAGAAAAGATGTGAAAGAAGCGGATACCGGATTTTTCCATCGTTATTCAAGCGATGCCTATAAGTACTCCAGCAGCTTTAAGATTTTTTCGGAAGCATATTTGGGGTTAATCGGAAAAACGGGTATAGCCATTGAAGGTGTGGCTTATGATCCCGAATATAACGATAATGACGTTTTGTATCTTGCCAAAAAAGCCAAGGAAGAAGGTACCCCGTTTGTTTCCGTTACAGGGGAACTGTCTACTGATCTGAAGGAAAAAATTTTTAAGCTGAATACTGAAAGGTCTCAAGCCATTATTGGCCATATAAAAGGAAAATCATTAGAGTTAGATGACATAGTGGTTAAGATAGATAACGAATTTGCAACAATAAACCTAACTTCACTAACGGATGCACCTATATGGGACAGTGACAGGTTGCTTCTTACAACTGTTGGGGACGCGAGGAATGCGGGACAGAAAATGTCCGGCGATGGAACGACAATTGTTGTTAAAGGCTCGGCGCCTATCATGGTGGAACCGATTACGGGAGAAGTTACGATTAAGACAAAGGATACTATAAGGGTTTTTGCGCTGACTTCAAGCGGCCAGAGAGATCATGAACTTAAAGTGACCAGAGATCATAACGGCTTTTGTAAATTTGTGATGGGTGCAAGTGATCAAGCGCTGCACTATGAGATTATAAGGGTAAAAAGGTTTGAAGGTCCCAGAGGGCCCAATCCGAAAGTAGTTTTAGGCGATAATACGGTTGAGCCGCTGTATGATGATCTGCAAGGTTACGAATGGGCGGAAAAACAAATTACCCGTATGGCTTTACAGGATTTTATTTCAGGTACGACGGATAAAACATTTAGTCCTGGGGAGTTTATTTCCAGAGCGGATTATGTGAGTATGATTGTGAAAGGATTAGGGCTTGCTGTATCATTTAAGGACAATTTTGCAGATATTGACAAAAAGAATCCTTACTATACCCAAATAGGAATTGCTAAAGAGTTAAATATCGTTACAGGGGACGGGAATAATATGTTTCGTCCGTCTGACAAGCTGACACGTGAAGAACTGTTGACAATCACTACGAGAGCATTGGAAGCAGCCCAAAGAAAACAAAAACAGGAATATATTCAACGCATCAACGATTTGTGGAAAGAAACCATAGGTCCTTCTGAATTTGTAACTCGTGCCGAAGCAACTTATATAGCTTATATGGTTATATGGGAATAGCCGGGTCTAATAGGGCATGAAAAATAAATGCCTTAAATAATAATTTAAAATAAAGGAGAGATTGAAATGCTTACAAAAAAAACAGGAATTGCTTTTTTAATGCTTCTCTGCGTATTGTTTCATGTTACATCCGTTTTTGCCGCTTTAAAGGCAGATGTTGCTAATTTATTATTTAATGACGTAAGCTTTTCCCAGTATGTTGATGAAGATAAACTTGTGCCTGCAAGTGGAGCTTCATTAAGGATGGGAGGTGTTTCTGCCGGTTGGGTATTAGTGTCTACTCAGACTTATGAAAATCAAATAGCTTACATTGGACCGTCAACAGGCCCTGTTTACGGTAAAACAGAAAGTTGCCTGCAGTTTGAGTATTATCCGATATATAATCAGGTAACCAATATCCAACCTGATGTTTATCTGACAAGAAACGTAAATGTTCCGGTAAGCGAAGGAGATATAGTTCATATTTCTTTTGAGATTGCATATCCGGAAACAACCGAGAAGTATTCATTAAGAGTACAAGGTATAGCAGAAGGTCAAACTGCAGCAAAACAGTATAGAATACGGGAAGCGGTGGACGGCTCGCAATGGGACCAAGTAAACTCACAGTTGTTGTTTAGTATTTATGCAAATAATTATAATATTTTTAAGACCAGTTCGTTAAATAGTAATGTCGCAAGAAATGTGGGATTTAAACCGGGTGAATGGCAGAAGGTGGATGTTATAGTGAATACAAAGGATCCTGCCTACGATAACCAGCAGACATTATATCATTGTCTTAACGGCGTCGTAAAGAAAGTATATATTTTGGATGCAAATGTGGAGACTACGGATGTTGTTGAACGATTTACTCACATAAGTAATGTAAGGTTATCTACAACTGTGAGCATGGCAAAAGACAATGATACCAACACATATTATCATAAAGGTATTATTGAGTATTTAGATAACTTTAGTGTACGTATTTATTCAAAAAATGGTATGGGTGTAATATTTACAGGTGATGCGGTATCCGGTGCCAATACATTTAAAACAGGCACGCTAACGGCAAATGTTGGTGTTATTCCGTCAATACTTCCTGCACCTGCCAAGGTTATACTGGCTCAATATAATGAGGAAGGCAAATTGATTAATATCGCACATTCCCAAGACAAGGTCTTAACTTCGGATGATTATGAGCTTTCTACAACCATGCATATAACGGAACAGGTTGGAACGGTTAAGGCATTTTTATGGGATAGTTTTAACCGGATAAAGCCGCTTGACCCTTATATCGAATTGAAAGCAGCCACGAATTAGCTTTTATAAAATGATCCATCTAATATTATTTTAGAAAGTTCTTATATCGGGGCTGTCGCACAAAATATGAAATGTATGCGGCAGTCCCGATAGTAATATATGTAAAGAATGAAATTTAAGTAAAAAGAATAGAAAGGAGTTATAAAGTTGTGAAAAGAGCATACAGGGCCAAATGGTTTGATATAAAAGGAACTGTCAGTTTTTTCATAATTTCTTTGATGATAGTAACGTCATTATTTATTGTTACAGCTCCAATTGTAACGGATGCGTCATCGACTACCATCCCCAGACAGGTGGTCTTAACATGGCAAGGGAGCACGCAGACCACCATGACTATAACGTGGCGAACCGATGAACGGTTGACCAATCCAAAAGTATTGTATACCTCTAATCCGAATGCAGATATAGACGATTATGAGGAAGCATTTGGCAGTTCTGAAACATTTGAAGGGACGACTGCATGGATTAACAGCGTAGAGTTAACAGACTTAACTCCGGGAACGAAGTATTATGTGGTTATCCCACATCAAATCCATGAAGAACGGTTTAAGTTCCGTACTGCTCCTGAAGATCCTGAAGAAGTAGTATTTATTGCAGTATCGGATTTTCATCTTACCGGTACATCTTCGGGAAGGTCAAGACGAAGAACGGTTATGAAGGCAATAGCCGATGAAAACCCTGATTTTGTTATTATGGTCGGGGATCTATGGTATCATAATGAAAATGATAATGATGATGTAAATGCAAGTGTTGACGGTTTTTTTGATGACTTACATGAAGCATTGATTACTTCTGACGGCAGGCGTATTCCTGTTTTGCCCGTGGAAGGAAATCACGACGGGATAGAATCCTTTGTATCAGCAGGTACAATACCGGCAAAAGAAAATGCACCGTTTTATTATAACAGGTTTAAACTTCCCGGCGAAGAAGGATGCTACGTTTTACAATATGGTCCTGATCTAACCCTTATTGGCTTGAATTCCGGTCATTCCATAGACAATGAAGGACATCATACGGAGTGGTTGGAGCAAACATTACAACAATATCAATCCAGCGAATGGATTATTCCTTTTCATCATGTAGGGCCGTATCCGTGCCATAGAAGTTTTAATGAAACATATCCAACCAGAATAAGAACAAACTGGGTACCTTTATATGAACAATACGGGGTGGATCTTGTTATTAGCGGTCACGACCATGCATATAAACGCACTTATCCCATACGTAATAATCAAATAGATTATGAAAACGGGATTGTTTACATCGGTGACGGTGGCAGTGTTACAGGATTAAGGGAGCCTGATTTGAGCAGGTGGTATATCTTTGAAGCGGCTTCAGAATATAACTTTTTTAAATTGACAATGACGAAACAAGCAGGGAAATCAACACTTTATGTTGAACCTAAGTTTCCTATTAATCCGAATTTTTCGGGAACGCCGTTTTATTTGATAAGAGACAACGATATGGCAGATGTGACAAGAACGGAAAGTGAACTTACATTTGATAAGTTCAGTAATGAGGATATTTCAAAAGTAACTCAGGATCTTATTTTACCTGATAGAGGATTTAACGATACACGAATAGAATGGCATTCAAGTCACCCGGATATTATTGGAACAACCGGTGTGGTTAACAGACCAAGTTATGGAGAAGAAAATCAAACAGTTACATTAACGGCTACCATAACAAAAGGCGAAGCAACGAAAACCAAAGAATTTATTGTAACCGTACTTGCAGCTTATGAATCGGTAGGAATTGGTATGGAAGTAAATTATGATACCAAAGAGGTTATGGTAGTAGGGGAATATGAGTTTATAGGCGGCAATGATATAACGCTTCTTGTAACAAATAAACAGGGATATGTTAAATATATAGACCAGAAAATTCGTGAAACATCCGGTTCATTTCAATTTGGTTTTAATATGGATGAGGATGGTATAGGTGCGAAATACGTTCTAAAAGTTGGAGCGGCAGACAGGGAGCACCCTTATAAAACGGAATTCATCCTCACGCCTGAAGCTACGGATATTGCAGTTAGAAAGATTATTTTTTCAAATTCTGTTGATGGTTTACCGATTGAACGCTTAGTTCCTGGCAAGGATATTTATATCAGTGTCAATATGTTTAATAATACCGAGGAAGATATTCATGCCTCTGTTGTTGCTGCATTGTATGATTCCGATGGGCAATTGATTCATTTGGTATTCCAAGAAAAAGAGATTCCAGGGAAAAAAGAAGAAGAGGCAAATCTTAAACTTTCGACGGATACAGAAGGGGATTACGTCAAATTGTTTATATGGGATGGATTTTCTACAGTGAGACCGCTGGCAAAGACGATAATATTTCCTGAATAAACAAGGGTATCATAAGACGGCGAAAGAGAAGGAGGCGATGTAAGTGCCGAAAAACGTACTAAAAAAAGTTTCCTTACTAGTAATTATTTGTTTATTCTTAAATGTATTAAATATAACAAGTATAGCTGTAGTTTTTGCTTCTTCAAACAATATCTTTAATTTGTCTTTTGAAAATTTAAGCTTTTCTGCTTATATCGACAGTGAGCGCAATATTCCGGCTAACGGTTCAAAACTAATGGACGGAGAAAGTATTACTCCATATCGCATTTATACTCAAAACTGTTATGAAAATCAAATCGCTTACATTGGGCCTTCCAAATCCAATATTTACGGTAAAACGGATCAATGCTTGGAATTGACTTACAATGCGGTAAACGGGCAGACGGGTATGTCGCAAACGGATGTTTTTATACAAACGGTTCCGGAACTTAATTTACCTATAAATGAAGGAGATATTATTCGTTTTTCTTTTGAGTTTGCTTATAGTACCAGTGCTAAAACGATGATTACATGCTATTTAAGAGGATTGGTCCAAGGAGAAACGGAGTTAAAAAATTATCGGGTAAAAGAAATAGGTGATGCCACAGATACCTGGACGGAAGTAAGCAGCGGTCGCATTTTCAGTATTCGCGAACAGCATTTTAACTTTCCAAAGTATCAGTATAATGAAGCATCCAAAATGGGATTTGCTGAAGGGCAATGGCATAAAGTCGATATTGTCATTAATACCAAAGATTCCAATTATGAAAACCAGCAGACATTATATCTTTATCTTAATGGTACCTTAAAAAAGACATATATATTAGACGCAAATGCAAATACCAGTGACGTGGTTGAACCTTTTTCCAAAATAATGGTTTCCCGGTTATCATCCCAATTAATTATGACCCAGAATTCAGAGGATCAAACCTATTCTCATGCAGGTGCCTCTCATTATTTTGACAATATTAAAATTGATATTGAACGAACATATATACCGCCAAGTTTTACCTTTAGCGGGTCTGCTGTTGAAGATTGTCTAGAAGGGGAATTTTTACCCGGCATTTTAAATGTGTACTATGTTTGTGATATATTCAAAATTAGGGATTTTGGTCCTTCTGTCAATTTAATTTGTGCGCAGTATAAAGATAATGCTCTTATATCTATGGAAATGATTTCAAAAACATTAACAACAACTTCAAATGTAATCGAAGGAAGTTTTACTACCTTCAGTGACTCCGATAAAATAAAAATTCTTGCGTGGAATGATGAATTAATACCTTATGCAGATTGTGTGACATTAGTCAATGGATTAAAAAAGGATACTGCTGATTTTTACGAAGATTTTTCCGGCATGGGAGATAAGGATATCAAGAGAGTGCGATTTGAAAGTATTACCGAAGGTATATTTGCTTACGAGAAAACAACCGGTGTTATGGGAAAAATGTATGATAATGTAAGCCTTAAATTTACTTCGGAAGGCGTTGCAGAAGAAGGTTTGAATCCTTACATAAAAATAAAAGGGACAGCACGAAAACTTTCTGACGGAGATATTATGCATTACGGCTTTCAAATGGCTCTTAGTGATTATTTAACCAATAGAAATTTCCAGGTATACGTATATAAAGAACATTTTAATCAACCTGTACCGCTTGACAGTAACAGCGTTATATCCATTGGGGAAAACGGTTTGATATCCGTATTGGGGTATTTAGTTGAAGATTATGCCGTATATTTAAACGAATGGGTCGATTTTGACGTTGTAATTGATACGGGAAATCAAATGCTCTATGTTTATGTGAATGGTCAATTATTGCATAACCATATCATTGATTCTATTATAGGTATTCATTCAGTTAGTTTTGAATTTGTGCCTTTGGTTGCTGAAAGTTCTGTTACATACATTGACGATTTGTTCGGAAAAACTTTATCTGAAAATCCGCAAATTGGGTTAAATAGAATTGACAGTTATGTATCTGCTACATTTGATAACCTTAAGGCAAATGAGGTATATAATGCCCGTAACGTATCTTATGTTAATTATAGGCCGGAACTGGGTGTATTCAGTTATACTCCTGTGTATGGGGCATTTGGCAAAAGTGCTGTGGACTGTGCACTTTTATTGTCCAACAATTCCGATCCGTTTGAAATTGACGGTTTTATCGGTGAATATGAGGATATCAGATATCAGGCAATAGATTTTACAACAGGAGTAAATGATATTCAAGATGGGGATACAGTGAAACTGTCTTTTGATTTTGCCGTAAAGAGCACAAAAACGGTAAAATACATGGCGGCTTCGGCCTTTGTAAATTCGGACGGCGGTTATAATATTGCTTCTCCTTTATATGTGGATACAGACGGAACTGTTAGAGTGTTTAACAGGCAATTGTTTATTGACAATGAACCGGTAAGGGTTATGGCAGATAAATGGTATCATATTGAAATCATTATCATTCCGGCCAATAGGTTACTTAGAACGTCAAACACTTTTTCGGTATATTGGGACGGGAAATCAGTAATAAAGGATCATCCTTTGGTAATTAACGGATCCGGTGGTTATAAATTCAACGGTTTTTCCCAATTATCCTTTGGATATGATATTAGCACCATTCCTCTTGAAGGAAGTGCGGTGTTGCCTGATGGAAATTATGCGCAGTATCAAGAGGACGGACTTTATGTTGATAATTTCTTTTACAAAGTTTATAGGCAGGCAAGTCCTCCGCCAGTGAAAACCATTATGCTTTCCGGTCCAAACCCGTATTTTTATCATTTGTTAGATAATGTAAAGGGAGTTATATATGATTATGGACAGGATAAAGAAGGTTTTGTAAGCAGGATTAGTTCGGAAAATGTGAAAAAATATGAAGTGATCGATACCACAGGCAATATTATGAAAGGGACCTCTCTTGCCAATGGGTATTTAAGAATTACAACCACTGACAACCAGTATATTTATTATTGCGTACAAAGTGGTTCCGACCCTGCATTTGTCGATATACCTCCTGACAATTTCGTCTACGGAGACTTTGGGAATCCGGATATGAGCGGGTGGTATAGTTATGAGCAGCCGGATACTGATCTTATAAAGGGTACGGCATTGGACGTTTCGTTTTTGCTGGATGCGCCGGCAGGGAAGCACGGATTTTTAAAGGTAGACGGAGATAAGTTCGTTTTTGAAGACGGTACCGAAATACAATTTTGGGGATGCGTGGTAGACGATAGAACTTGTTTTATGACCCATGAAGAAGCGGAGAAAACGGCAGAAAGAATTGCAGCATATGGATTCAATTTAGTCCGTATTCATAAAATGGATGGGTGGTTTTTTAAACCGAATATTTTCGGATATGCAGACAGTGGCAAGACGTTGGATCCGGAGCAAATGGATAAATTCTTCTATTTTCTTAATGAGTTGAGGAAACGAGGAATTTATTACTATATTGATTTAATCGTATCCAGAAAAGTATATGATGACGATAATTTAGCGGACGCATCCGTTATTGACTACGGTTTAAAAGGCCCTGCCTATTATAATGAAGATGTCGTTAATATTCAAAAGCAGTATGCGGAAATGCTGCTCACTTATGTGAGCCCGTATACCGGTTTATCTTTAGCAGAAGATCCTGCAATGGTCATGGTTAGTATGCATAATGAATTCGGATTTTTTAACTATGATTTGGAATCGTTGGCTTCATACTATGATGAATTGAAACAATTGTTCGGACAGTGGCTTTTGAAAAAGTATTCCACTCGGGAAGCACTTGAGGCTGCATGGTATCAACGATGGAGAACAGGTTTGGAAAGCTGGGAAGATCCGGCGGCCGGAACGGTGGAAATTAAGAACATTGGTGCAAGAGGTAATTATAGCGATGCAAGGCGGAGAGATATTATTTTATTCCAGATTGATATATCAAAAAATTATTTCAAAGACCGCATGGAACATTTAAGGAGTCTTGGTGTCAAATGCCCTATTACAGGTGGTACGGCATGGGGAAATTACCAACCGGCTTCGTTTTACATCCATACCTTTACCGATTACATTGATACGCACCTTTACTGGAATCATCCTGCCGGCAGTTACTATATGGAGGAAGGGGCTTATTTTAATGAATATACGGATGTAGTTTCGCAATTAGAAACAGCTAATTTGGGGATTATTGGTAAAACAGCTTCTCAGAATATTTTCGGTTATCCTCATGTAGTATCCGAATGGAATGTATGTTCCGGAAATCCGTATGTAGGAGAAGGGCCGCTTTTGATGGCCGCATATGGAAGGCTTCAAGGCTGGCATCCTATTGCTTTCAGGTTGTCATTAACGGACAACTATCATGCTCAAGTGAAAAGCGGAGAAAAGCTAACTATTAAAGATTTCTTTTCCATAATAGATCATCCTATTCGATCAGCCTTGTTTCCTTCTGCATCGGCTATGTTTTTGCGAAAGGACATAAGCGAGGCTAATACAGGTTATTATAGTGTTTTGACGGATGATGATGTTTCCAAACCAGGCAGCAGTTATTATCCGTTGCCGGATAATTCGCGAATAGGGCTTATAGGAAAAACCGGTACGGCATTTGAAAGCGTTAAGTATGATCCGAATTACAATGACGATTCTGTGCGGCAGGCTGCAGAAGAAGCCGGAAATAACGGTACGCCGTTTGTATCGGTTACCGGAGAATTAAGTACTGATTTGGTCAACCGTATATTTACACTCAATACACCGAGGTCACAGGGTGTGTGTGGATTTATAGGAGGGAAATCCATAGAGTTAGGTGCTTCGAAATTTGAAATAGACAATAAGTTTGCCACACTAACAGTTGTTTCATTGACCGACCAGCCCATTTCAACGAGTGACAGGATACTGGTTACGGCTGCAGGAGATGCCAAGAATTCACGGCAAGTATTGACTCCTGACGGTACCAGGGTATTAAAAACAGGAACATATCCGATTATGGTGGAGCCCATTACAGGAAATATAACATTAAAGGTGAGCGGTGATTATAAAGTGTATGTTCTTACTTCATCGGGGGTTAGAAAGCAGGAAGTTCCTACGGAAAAAACAAGTGAAGGACATCTCACATTTACGCTTACAAAAGAAATGCAGGCAATGAATTATGAAGTAGTAAAGGTTCATTAAATAAAAAAACAAAGGGTTTGACTTTCACTATCTAACATAATATGATAATGTTAAGTCAAACCCTTTTTGTTCAAGCAAATGAATTTTTTATAATATACAATATCGAATTTGGAGGGATTCTATGTCCATATTAAACGGGAAAATTAATGCCAATCTGTTGGTTACCCAACCCACGCCGTTTGGGACGAAGCTTTCCGAAACGGCTTTTTTTGAGTTGTTCCATTGTTTTGACATTGCCGTGGATGAAGATGCAAAGCACGCATTTGTGGCTTGTGAAAACAGCATGGTCATATATGATTTGTCCAACCCTTCACATCCTGTGCAGGTTAGTGAATTGAAAGGTCTGGGTACGTCACGTCAAATTGCGTTTCAAAATTCCTATGTTTATATTACCGCACGTTCGGACGGGCTTTATATTATAGATGTTCATGATTTGACAAATCCGAAACTGGTATCGCATTTTGATACGGTTGAACTTGCTACAGGATTGGATGTGAACGGAAAGTATTGCTTTGTTACTTGCCGGCATCTGGGGACCGAAATCATCGATATTTCAGATCCTCATAATCCACAATATATCAGTTCCGTATCATGCGGCGAAGCCCAGTCTGTTTATTCAGAAGGGAATTTTGTGTATATCGGTGACTGGATAAACAGAATGGTGCATATTGTGGATATCAGTGACCCGTATAATCCTAAAAAGATATCGGATTTTGCGGTGGACGGATATGCAGACGGCGTATTTGTGTCTTCAGGATACTGTTATGTAGCAACAGGACACCATAGTGCAAAATTAAAAAATCATGTAAAGTATAAAAATCATCCTTATGTAACTGCCGAAATGATTGCAGAGGGGTATGGATGTGGACATGGCATGGAAATATTTGATGTTTCAAATCCGTATGAACCGGAATTCGTATCATGTGTAAAATTTCCGCCTCATTTTGTAGGTTTTCCTGATACATGGAGAGTGGTTGTATCGCAAAATTATGCCTATGTATGTGATTCATACAATGGTTTGTTTGTTATAGATGTTTCAGACGTATTTCACCCAAGTATTGTAGCCTACTATAAACCGAATTATATTAAAGAGCCGCAGACGCTGAGTTATCCGTTGGTTGGTTTGGCCTGTTCAAACAGGCATGTAATGGTGTGCGGAAATATGACAGGGCTTCATGTTCTGGCATTTGAAGGTTGTGTGCCTGTCAGCCGTATTCGGAATCGACCGGAGTCTAATTCATCCTCCGTAAATTGTGATGTACTCTTTCGATGCAAGGGTCAAGTACATACGGTAACATTTTGCGGCGATACCATTATTGCTGCCTGCGGTAATGACGGTTTATACGCAATAAGCCGGGAAGGTCAAGTCCTTCACCATATATTGACGGAAGGTATTGTGCATGATGTTCAGTCTGACGGAGAGATTGTCGTTACTGCAGAGGGGAAGAAGGGAATTGCTTTATATACCCACAGCAAACAGCACGGTTTTAAGTTGGAAGACCGTATGATATTTAAAGACGGTAATACTTCGGCACGGGAAATTGTGATTTTTGGCAAACAAAACGTCATTGCCGTCCAGCTTGGAATATCGGAGGTGGCATTTGTCACTATATTGGACAATAAGAAACTGGAGATGCTCCATGACGGTGTATCCTGTGGCTTGCTGTATCATCGGCACTTGTGCCGTATGCCTCATCCGGAAGGATATATTGGAATAATGCCTCTTCAAGGCGGAGTAGCATGGATTGCCGTTAGTGAGAATGGAATAAAAGGTCCATTGTGGTCTCTTGGCAAAGTGGGCTGTTCTGTGGAAGAAGGAATAGCAATCTGCGGCAATAAAACTATTCTAATTAGTAACAGAAAGTATGCGGTACTTGATAAGCCATCTGACACCGAACAGCCTTCAAATATTAAAATGAAGAAGGTATCAGGGGCATTTTTAAATGGAATGCCGTTTGTATGTGGCAATACCCTGATATTGTTGAACCGTTGTCAAGGACTGGTGGAATGTCTTGATATCACGGATATATATAATCCCAAATTTATTCAAAGATTTTGGATAGACGGTCATCCGGAATATGCGGTATTGCATCAGGGAAAAATCTATATTGCCTGTGGTCATGCAGGATTGTTTAGAATGGATAACTGAGTCTGCTGTTTCAGCAGAGTTAGTTTTTTTAGTCAGGGAATTTCAAAAAGAGCTTTCAAATAATCATTGATTTTATTCAATGTATTATATAGAATAAAAAAAGGAAATATAATTATCCACGTATTCATTATTATTGAATTGGGGGAAAATATATGAAAATTACCAGTGAAGTATTTGGCAAGATAGGCGAACGGGAAGTAAGAATTTTTACGCTTTCAAATCGAAACGGTTTAACCGCAAAAATCATGAATTTGGGAGGAGTTATTGTTTCCCTGAATGTTCCCGATAAAAACGGGCATTTTGATGATATTACCTTAGGCTATGATAATTTGGAACAATATCTTGAAAAAGGCCCTTATTTCGGTGCCATTATCGGGCGTCATGCCAATAGAATTGAACAGGCCACGTTTACATTAAACGGGAAAGAATATTATCTTGCCAAAAATGACGGCAATAATCATTTGCATGGAGGCATGAAAGGCTTTGATAAAGCATTATGGGATTATGAAATCATAGAAAAAGACGGTATAGAATGTTTACAGTTAAGCTATTTAAGCAAAGACGGGGAGGAAAATTATCCGGGCAATCTTCAGGTAAAGGTAACTTATTCTTTGGCTGACGATAATGCTTTACAAATCGAATATTGGGCGGTATCGGATCAAGATACCGTAGTAAACTTAACCAATCATGCGTATTTTAATCTATCCGGCCATGATTCAGGAGATATTTTGAAACATGAATTATTAATTTATGCCGATAAATTTACGGTGATTAATGACGAATGTATACCTACCGGAGAAATACGTTCCGTTAAAAACACTCCAATGGACTTTACAAAGTTTAAACCAATTGGACAGGATATTGATTCCAAAGATGAACAAATTATATGTGGTAAAGGTTATGACCATAATTTTGTACTAAATATTCCCAACGGTGAGTTGAGGAAGGCAGCAGAGGTATATGATCCGATGAGCGGGCGCGTCATGGAAGTTTATACAACAAAACCGGGAATGCAATTTTACAGCGGAAATTTCCTGGACGGAACCGAGAGAGGAAAAGGCGGAGCGGTATATCAAAAGAGGGCAGGTTTATGTTTAGAAACACAATATTTTCCCAATGCTCTTAAACATAAACATTTTCCTTCTCCTATTCTTAAAGCAGGTGAGGAATATAAGCATAAAACAATATATGCATTTAAGACGCGATAATTGTGGTTAGAAAGGAGCGGCATATGGACGTTAGTGAGAAGATCGCTCAGTTGCGTAGAAAAATGGCTCAATACGGACTGGCTGCATATATCATCCCCAGTTCGGACCCCCATTTAAGCGAATATGTTGCGGACCACTGGAAAGCCAGGCAGTGGTTTACCGGTTTTACCGGTTCGGCGGGAACGTTTGTGGTAACGCACACTCAAAGCGGTTTGTGGACCGACGGAAGATATTATATCCAGGCGGAAAAGCAATTGGCGGGTTCTGAAATAAAATTATTTAAAATGGGTAGTCCTGGTGTTCCTTCGTATATAGAATGGATAAAAAACAACATCAATGAAAATGAATATGTTGGCTTTCCGGGCAAAATGGTACCGGTATCCGTTTATAAAGACATGCAAAAGCAATTCCAATCAAAAAATATAAAGATTATCCACCGGTATGATTTGGTGGATGAAATTTGGCAGGATAGGCCGGCCGTTCCTGCAGAACGGATTTTTTATCATGATATCAAATATTCGGGAATATCTGCCAAAGAAAAAATCCGTATGGTAAGAGAAAAAATGAAAGAATTGGCCGTTGATTATTACTTTATCAGCAGTCTGGATGATATTGCGTGGCTTTTTAACATTCGAGGCAATGATATTGCTTATATTCCGGTGACTATTAGTTATGCCTTGCTTTCCATGAACGAAGCGTACTTATTTATTAATCCGGCGAAAGTACCTGAAGATGTTCGAAAAATTCTTGGTGAAAATGAAATAAAAATCATGGATTATGAAGAGCTCAGTTCCAAACTTTCGGTATTGGAAAAAGGCAAAACCGTTGCATTTAATCCCAAGAAAACAAATTGCTGGATTTATAATGCCGTTCATCCGGATTGTGAAAAAATCGAGATTGATGAAATTACGACAAGTTTAAAAGCAATAAAAAATGACACGGAATTAAAAAACCTGGAAATGTGCCAGATTCATGACGGCATTGCCATGGTCAAGTTTTTAATGTGGCTGGAACAAAATATTGTACAACAAAATGTAACCGAATTAAGTGCTGCCAAAATGCTTAATAATTTTAGAATGCAGCAGGAAAACAATATAGGCTTGAGCTTTGAAACAATTGCTGCTTATGGGGAGCATGGGGCCATGATGCATTATTCCGCCACTCAAGAAAGCAACTATACTCTTCGGAATAAAGGGCTTATGGTACTGGATTCCGGAGGACAATATATAAACGGTACCACCGATATTACTCGAACTATTGTGTTTAAAGAGGTCAGTGAAGAGGAAAGGTTTGATTTTACCATGGTCCTTAAAGCCCATATTGCACTTGCTTCCGCAAAATTCCTATATGGTGCCACCGGTTCCAATCTTGATATTTTGGCAAGAAAACCCTTGTGGGATATAGGTTTGGATTACAAATGCGGGACCGGACATGGAGTGGGATATTGTTTAAGTGTTCATGAAGGCCCGCAAAATTTTAGCCAAACCCCCAATCAGGTTAAGCTTGAGAAAGGTATGATTGTTACCATCGAACCAGGGATTTACAAGGAAGGCAAATACGGCATTCGAATTGAGAATATGGTAAAGGTGGTAGAGGCGGAAAAAACGGAATCGGGGCAATTTATGAAATTTGAGCCTATTACTTATTGCCCCATTGATTTAAACGGTATAAACGCTGATTTGTTATCCGACTATGAGAAGAACTGGCTGAATGAATATCATTGCATGGTATATAATAAGCTTTCACCACATTTGACGGATGAGGAAAAGGCGTGGTTACGGGAAAAGACGCGTGCTATTCAATAAGGGCAAAGATAAAAAATGCAATTGTTGACGTGTCAGCTTGCATATAATATAATAGAAACATCATCATGAATGATGATTGCTTTGGGGGAGTAAAAATGAAAAAAATATATAAATGGGTCAGCATCATTATAGTCGTTTTCTTTATAATAGGTGCCATATTGCCCATTATTCCATTACCTATGCGTTAGTAAAAGGACTCTAACTTGAATTTTGTTTTTGGAGGTTTTTATAATGAAAGTTGCAAAATTTGGAGGTTCGTCTTTAGCAAATGCTGAACAAATAAAAAAAGTATGCAATATTATTACTTCGGATTCTGAAAGAGAAGTTATTGTTGTGTCAGCTCCGGGGAAACGCCATAAAGATGATACCAAAGTGACGGACTTATTAATTGTATGTGCGGAAAAGTATCTTGCTACGGGTTCTGCAGAGGAAGAAGTGGAAGCCGTTCTTGTACGATATAGGGAAATTGCTGCCGAATTAGGTTTATCCAAATCCATTATGGATATTATTGAAGAAGATATTCAACAAAGACTGGCACAAGATACAACCAATCCGGGAAGGTTTATGGATTCCTTGAAGGCAGCAGGGGAAGACAATTGTGCTAAACTGGTTGCGGAATATCTTAAAAGTTTAGGATTGGAAGCCCATTACATTGACCCCAAAGAAGCAGGGTTGTTACTTAGTGATGAATTCGGAAATGCACAGGTATTGCCGGAATCCTATGATAATTTATATAAGTTGCGTAATATTTCGGGAATAAAAATATTTCCGGGATTTTTCGGGTATACCAAAGACGGTGTGGTAGCTACCTTCCCTCGGGGTGGTTCGGATATTACGGGTTCTATTCTTGCGGCGGCTTTAAAAGCGGATTTGTATGAGAACTTTACCGACGTAGATTCCGTATTTGCTGCCAACCCCAATATTGTTTCAAATCCTAAGCCAATATCCGAGTTGACCTATAGAGAGATGCGGGAACTTTCCTATTCCGGTTTTTCGGTTCTTCAGGAAGAAACGCTTATTCCCGTATACCGTGCAGGCATTCCCGTATGCATTAAGAATACCAACAATCCGGATGCGCCCGGCACTAGGATTGTGCCTAACCGGAAGGTGACCAACGGTCCTGTTTCAGGTATAGCGTGCGATTATGGTTTTTGCAGTATTTATGTAAGTAAATATTTAATGAACCGAGAGATTGGTTTTGGAAGAAGGCTGCTTCAAATTTTTGAAGAGGAAGGCTTGTCCTATGAACATACTCCTTCCGGCATTGATAATATTTCCGTGATTTTAAGGCAGAATCAGATGAAAAAAGAGGATGAAGACAGAATTATTGAGAGAATAAAAACGGAGTTGGAAGTAGATGACGTTTCCATTGGTCATGACTTGGCACTGATTATTATCGTAGGAGAAGGAATGAAAAACGGGATAGGAATTGCGGCAAAAGCAACGGGAGCATTTGCAAAGGCCGGAATAAGCCTTGAGATGATAAACCAAGGTTCTTCCGAAATCAGTATTATGTTTGCCGTTAAATCCAAAGATGCGGAAAAAGCAGTAAGATCATTGTATGAAACCTTTTTTGGAAATTAATTGATAGGCAGCATCAACCCAACGTTCATGTTGCGGGTGATGTTACGCAATACTGTTGGTATTTTGTCGGAATTATTTGCCTTCGCTGTGATTTTTGCGGGCGATCGCAGATCGCCCCTACAACAATAACGATTTATCTATATATGAATCCGTATTTGATTGTAGGGGCGACCTGTGGTCGCCCGTAAATACTGTTACATCCTGATAATTACTCTGTAAACGCATACAATGCGTCCCTACACAAAACCGTTTATATTCGTTAATTGATATACTATTTCATTATATTTTAAAAATATTGGTAACTTAAGCAAACAATGGTTACCTAATTTTTTTTGTCGTATTAAAGGGCAATGCCGGCAATCCTGATGTGCTGAAAAGGCTGACGTCAGGGTAATTGTACCAGGCATAGCGTGCGCCCTTTGGGGTCTCAACCTGGTCTGACCAAACTTCAACGGCGTTATGGGAGATAATTCTTGCCTGAGCCGGACGCCATTTTCCTTGATTGTCAAGAACTTCAAAGCCTTTTGCAACATTATCTTTGAATTTGATGGAATCGTAAACATGAGCAAATTCAATAATAACTCGATTGTCCTTGATTTTATAAGATTTCATTTCCGGGCTGTTGCATTCCGCATTTTGTCCGTATATCATATTCATGGCCAGTAAAGCAAGGCGTTCACCGATTTTTTTCTTTTCCTTGGGATGAATTTCTTTTGGATTGGGATCCGGTAAATCAATGGCTGTAACCAATCCCACATGATTGGTAGTATTGGCTACTCTCATTTGAATTTCACGGATATAAGGCCAACCGTCTTTATCTGTTCCCAAACTGTTATTACCGTAACCGGACAGTTGAACCAGCATAATCGGAAGATTCATGTCCTGAAATTCCATTCGTAAGCCGCGAAGATAATCTCTTAACAAGGATTCATATTGATAAAAAAGATGGGTGCTGTTTTCGCCTTGATAGTAAATAACGCCTTTTACACTATAAGGAGAAATGGCATCCATATAACCGTTCCAAAATCCGGACATAATGGGTTGATCGTCTTTTGGGGTATAGTTTTTTTCTTTCATTATGGAATCCGGTATAAATGCTTCAATGGTTGTACCGCCGTATGTCATTCTTATAATGCCAATGGTAACGTCTTTCAGTTCTTTATTTATTTCAAGTAATTTTTGAGCAAAGAAAGTTCCGATTGCAGGAGAACAGTCCAGTACGTAGTCTTGGGCAAGCATCCATTTACCAGGACTGTTGAATCTTGGGGTTACTGCTGTGGATTTTTCTCCCCAATAGAAGCGAAGATTGGGATTGTTTTTTAGAGCATTTCTTGTTTCTGTTCCTTCCGAGCATTCTGACAGCATCATTTCGGCATTAGACTGTCCGGCAACGATGAATACTTCGCCGACTTTGATATTTTTCAGTACGATATGTTTTGACAGACTGCTTACGGTCATTTCGTAAGGGCCTCCCTGAGGTTCAGGGTCAAGCTCGAGATACCAATAACCGTCTTTTACGACGGTTGTTTTTATTTGATGTTTGAACTTAACGGTAATGGGTTCGCCGCAAACTCCTCTTCCCCAAACCGGGATTTTTTTGTTTCGTTGCAGGACGGCGCCCGATGATAAGATATTTGGAAGTTCCAAATCAAAATTGATTTTTCTTTTTCCGGGATCTAACATTCGTACCAATATGGAGGCACATTCCGATCTTGTAATGGTTTGATGGCCTGAAAATTCGAATTGTTCGTTTAATCTTAAATAACCTTCGTAAAAGGCATAAAGTACGGCGCCACGGTATTTATCAGGGATATCGTCCACATCTCTAATGACAGACAGATATTTTTTGTTTATTTTTTTGGAATTTCCGGTAAATAGATTGATGAGCAAAGCGGCTTGATATTTGGTAATAGGTTTGTTGTAATCTGAAAATTCGTTTTTATCGAGAAGATTTGAGGGCAGTTTTTCACCTTTTAAACGAATAAGCATTTTTATAAATTGTTCCACCGTTACGTTTTCTTCAGGATGAAACTGTTGGTCAGGATAAGTGCTTAAAATCCCGTTGTTTATAAGATAGCGTATTTCTTTGTATGCTTTATCCGTCATAATATCTATCGGTTTGATAAGAGAGTATTCATGTAGTCGAAGAGCGTATGCTTTAAATGCGGCGGGTTCATAAAGTTTAACGGTGTCATAGCGTACGACGGGCGAAGTACCCCATGCGGCATCTATGTATCCTACGGTTCCAAAAGCCGGTCCCTTTGCACTTTTAAGTATTTTGTAAGGACTGGAATCGGTATATTCTATAAGAGGTTTAAAATCTTCCACCGGGTTTTCCGGACTGTCTATATAGAATTTAATACTTACATTATTTTCTTCGGTATTTTCAATGAATAACCGTGCCGTATAGTCCGTGTTTTCTTTTAGAAGATAATATCCTTCTGCAAGGGGTTGCATTTTTGTAGGAGCAGACGTGTTGATAATGGCCCATTTGAATCTAAACAAATTGCTGTTTGTATTTTCCATGTAATAAGTAACGGCATAATACTCATTAAAGCTACTGTCTTTGGTTCGCGGGATAATCATAATAATGGGGCGTTCCGGATTTCCCTCGTTTCCCATATTTTGAATGTTTACGGTAAATTCCATGGCATAATCTTGTTTATAATCCCACTGCTTTTCCTCTAAGACGGCATACTGCATATACCGGGAACCGCCTAATTGTAGTGCCCCTGTATCACTGATACCGTTTTTATGACCGTCTGCTTGATGGATGGTCCATATGGTATTGTTTTGTACATCAAGGATTTTGTTATTTTTAATGTGTTTGTCATCAAAACGTTCGATATAATACCATTCTTCTCTGCAAGTATTTTCAGATAGTTGGAAGACATCATATAAATTGTTCTCTAAGGCATATTGGTTGACCATATAGATTAATACAAATTGGAAGCATAGCAAAGAAATAATTATATATTTTTGCTTCATGAGAATGCATCTCCCCTGAAACAAGGATAATGGCTGTTATTTATAACCATTATATTAATATAACTACGTTAAATATTTCTGTCAAAAGTCTTTAATGAACGTTTTATATGAACTTCATGGAAATTTGGTTGACTGTAGAAGATATTTTGTGATACTATTTATTTTAATGAATTATTGGGAGATTGTGCATAACTTTATTTGAAAGGGTTTTGAATATGAATAGTGCACAAGTGATGCTAAAGTTATTGGCGCTCCCCGGAATTATTATCGGTCTTACCTTCCATGAATTTGCCCATGCGTTGGCGGCTGACCGTTTGGGGGACCCCACACCCAGGAATCAGGGAAGAGTAACTTTAGATCCTATGCCTCATATAGATTTTTTAGGATTATTATTGATTGTGTTTTTAGAATATGGTTGGGCTAGGCCTGTACCAGTAAATACGGCAAACTTTAAAAGGCCAAAGCGAGATGATACTATTGTATCATTTGCAGGACCTTCCATGAATTTTGTTGTGGCCTTGGTTATGGCAATGATTATGAAGTTGTTAACGGTAACGGAAGCGTTAGGCAAAATAGATGCCACCATTGCAAATGGTATTATGTTAATCCTTGACATGGGTGTTCAGACCAATATTATGTTATTTGTTTTTAATCTGCTTCCCATTTATCCGTTGGACGGATTTCGTATTCTTTCTAATGTATTGCCTTATAGTAGTAGGAAAGGATTATATAATTTATATCAATATAGTAGGATCATATTAATTATCATTATTATGACTCCTGTTGCGTCTTTTATATTAAATCCTATCATTGAAAGTATATATAGAGGGATTTTTACACTTTTAAAAATGTAAAAACAATATAGAAAGGACATATTCTTATATGGAACAAGCGAAAATATTAAGAATAAACGAGTTAGCGAAGAAATCCAAGACCGTTGGCCTTACACCTGAAGAAAAAGAAGAGCAACAAAAACTCAGGCAGGAATATATAGAAGCTTTTCGAAATAATTTAAAGGCTACTTTAGATAGGATTATTATAACGGATAAAAATTAACAATTATTAAATACGGGCGACCACAGGTCGCCCCTACTACTAGAAATATATTTATTTTATAACTTCAGGCTCGTTATAATTCTTTCCAAAGGTTTCAACCGTAACAGATTTCATTTTTTGTTCTTTAAGAGGCTTGTCTCTTGAATCCCTTTCAACCGAAACGATTTTATCTACCGCTTCCATTCCTTCAATGACTTTACCAAAGGCAGCGTATTCTCCGTCTAAGTGTGGAGCTTCATCTACCATAATAAAGAATTGGGAACCGGCTGAATCAGGGTCCGGAGTTCTTGCCATGGAAACTACGCCTCTTGTATGTTTCAAGTCATTTTTAAAACCGTTGGATGTAAATTCCCCTTTAATGGAATAACCGGGTCCGCCTGTTCCGGTTCCTTGCGGGTCACCGCCTTGAATCATAAATCCCGGAATGACTCGATGGAAAATTACACCGTCGTAAAATTTTTTGTTAACCAATGATATGAAATTGTTTACCGTATTAGGAGCAATATCAGGATATAATTCAATCTTGATAATATCCCCGTTTTCCATTTCAATGGTTACAATAGGATTTTTGTTTTCATTTGTTGAACCCACGCTTGCACCTCCATTTTTTTTGTTAGGCTCGCTAAGTGTTGAACAACCTGCAACGGAAATCAGAATTACCATACAAAGTAAGATACCGAGCATTTTTTTCAATTCCATTAAAGTATTATTCCTCCTTTTGTCAGTTTATACTATGCATTTAATCTAATTGATGAATATTATTCCAAAAACCGAAGCTACAAGGCAAAGAGCCTGTAAACTTGTGTAGGGCCACATCAAACTCGCTATCGCTCAAACAAGTGATGTGGTTATTCCTCCACTGCGTTAACAGGCTCTAAGCCTTTTCGCAATGTTTTTCCATAATATTCATCAAATAAAAATATGCATCCTACAGAATATTATATGTACATTTCCAATGGAATTCAAGCAAATTTTCGTCTGTCAATCACCAAATACGTAACTCGATTATACAATAATTAGTGACAATAAATGTGAGGTGATATGATTGAGAACGTTAAGAATAGGTGATAGAGGAGCCGATGTTGCTGAAATTCAAGCACTCTTACGAAAAATAGGATATGATCCCGGTGTGATTGACGGAATTTTTGGTTCTCGGACTCAGCAAGCGGTAATTCAATTCCAAAGGAATAACGGTTTAGCACCTGACGGAATTATAGGGCCTAACACATACCAAGCATTAGAACCGTTTCTTCTTGGATATAGGACATATACCATTAGGCCGGGGGATACATTATATACCATTGCCGCACGATATTATACCAATATTGCAGCAATAATGGCAGCAAATCCCGGAATCAATCCGTATAATTTACGCATAGGACAACAAATTATCGTGCCTTACGGTATAGATGTGGTAGATACCAATATACCCTATACATATGAGATTATGGAAAGAGATATCCGAGGATTACAGGCGCGTTATCCTTTTATTGAAGTCGGAGTGGCCGGTCAAAGCGTGTTAGGTAAAAACTTATATTATCTTAAGCTGGGCAATGGACCTAATGAAGTATTTTATAACGGGGCGCACCATGCATTGGAATGGATCACATCGCCTTTACTGATGAAATTTGTTGAAGATTTTGCAAAAGCCTATGTTGAAATGCGGAATATCAATGGATATAATCCCAGGGAGATATGGAATCAGAGTACTATTTATATTATGCCCATGGTTAATCCCGACGGAGTGGATTTGGTCATCAATGGATTACAATCCGATAATCCATATTATAATGATCTCATTCAATGGAATAACGGACAGACAAATTTTGGGGATGTATGGCAGGCCAATATTCGCGGTGTGGATTTAAACCATAATTATAATGCGGCATGGGAGTTATCCAAGCAGGCGGAACCAATCTATGGTGTTTTCGGTCCGGGGCCGACAAGGTATTCCGGAGAATATCCTGAGTCCGAGCCGGAATCAAAAGCGGTTGCAGACTTTACAAGAAATCATAATTTTAGGCTGGTGTTGGCATATCATAGCCAGGGACAGGTTATTTATTGGGATTTTATGGGGCTGGCGCCGCCGGAAGCAAGAACAATCGGAGAGCAACTGGCGCAGGTAAGTGGGTATAATTTGGACGAAACCGTCGGAATAGCTTCCTATGCCGGTTACAAGGATTGGTTTATTAATGAATATGGAAGGCCGGGATATACCATCGAAGTCGGGCTGGGTAGAAATCCCCTTCCCATTTCACAATTTGACCAAATATATAATGACAATATTGAATTACTGTTATTGGCAGCGGTTATATAATGCATTTTTGCCGCTGCAACTTTAGCAAAATATCCGCCCATTATAATTTTCACCTTCATCTTAATAAAAAGTTGATTATACAATGTAAAAAATGTGTATAAATATATTAGCAAATAAGGAATGATAAGGACGTTTTAAATAATAATATTGTAAGTATTGAAAAAAGGTGAGGGTGTACATAGGTGGACAAATTAAAGGTTTTGATTGTAGATGATGCTTTGGTATATAGAAAAGTGTTGTCAGAGGCGGTTCAAAATACCGGACTGGCAGAAGTTATGTGTACAGCTTCAAACGGTATTATTGCGCTTGAAAAAATTCAGCATCATTCTGTTGATGTCGTGTTATTGGATGTGAATATGCCGGAAATGGACGGCATTGAAACATTAAAAATCATTAGAAGTCAATATCCACATATTCATGTAATAATGGTTAGCAGTGTTGGTAGGAATGATGCGGAAATAGTGCTTAAGGCACTTAGAATGGGAGCAATGGATTTTTTAGTAAAGCCGATGGAAGCAGATTATAATAAAAATATGAAAAAAATAACTAATTTTTTAAAAATTCTTTTCACACAGATTAAAGTTCGATATTGTTCTAATATTACTTCTGAAGCAGTAGAAAATATAAAACAAAAATTACCATTATCTTTTCTTGACAATACTACACGTCGTATAAACCAATTTAAAGGTGCTGATTTGATTGTAGTTGCATCATCGACAGGAGGTCCGGTAGCATTAGAAACCATATTTAAGCAGTTGACAAATGAGGTTAAGATACCTATTTTAGTGGTACAACATATGCCTCGGGAATTTACAAACATGATGGCAAAAGCTCTTGATAAGAAATGTGCATTAACCGTAGAAGAAGCGAAAGAAGGCCAAGTGATAAGCAATAACAAAGTTCTGATTGCACCGGGGGGTTTTCATCTAACTGTCAGTTCCGAAGGAAATATAAAAAAGGTTCGGCTGAAAAGTACTCCCCATGTAAATGGAGTGCGTCCGGCTGCCGATGTACTTTTTAAGTCGGTGGCAGAGCACTATGCCGGAAAAAAAGTGATAGCAGTTATTTTGACAGGAATGGGCAGTGACGGAATGAGGGGTGTTAAAGAATTAAAAAAGAATTGTCATTGTTATTGCATTACTCAAAGCAAAGATTCGTGTGCTGTCTATGGGATGCCCAAGAGCGTTTTTGAAGCGGGATTGTCGGACGAAGTGGTGGCTTTAGAGGATATAGCAGCACGGCTCAAGCAGCTTGTTTAAATTAGAATGGATTTATTTCTGTAATAATGTCAATAATAAGAGTATACTCTAAAATATTAAGAAAAGGTGAGTTATGAAGCTATTGAATCAATATCCCAATATTCAAAAAGAAATGGACATTGTACAAGAATTACTCATTAAAACCGTGCAATCCCGGCAACCCTTGGTAAAAAAAACAGCGGTAGAAGCCATTTCTTCCAAGGGCAAACGACTAAGGCCTTTGCTGGTGATACTGTCAGCAATGTTAGGGGAGTACGACAGTAAGACGATTCTTCCGTTGGCGGCAGCTATAGAGTTGATTCATACGGCTACATTGGTTCATGATGATATTATTGATGAGTCAAAATTACGTAGAGGGAGGGAAAGTATACAATCCCAGTGGGGAAAAGATGTTGCCGTTTTTACGGGAGATTTTCTGCTATGCAAGGCGTTTTTCATGATTTCTCAAAACGGAAAGGGAAATCAAAAAGATTTTTCACGGTTTATTCAGGCAATCAAAATCATATGTGAAGGTGAAATCCAACAGTATGATTTTCGATATAAAACCAATATAACAATTAGGCAGTATTTAAAAAGAATTGCTGCAAAAACAGCAATTCTTTTTAGTGTAAGCTGTTATATAGGAGCATTGCAGGCAAAATGCAGCAAAAAAATAATACATGCTTTAGCAAGGTATGGAATGAGTTTCGGAATGGCATTTCAAATTACGGATGATGTATTGGATTTGACAGGGGAAATCAGCCTGTTAGGGAAGCCTGTTCATACCGATCTCCTCCAAGGGATTTATACACTCCCCATTATCTATACGTTACAACATTCTCGGTATAGTGAGCGGTTAAAAAAACTTCTACAAAAAGAAGAGCATGGTCAGCAGTATCTTTCGGAAATATATGATTTAGTCAACCAATCAGGCGGAGTGGAATATTCCAAACAACTTGCACAGAAGTATTTAATAAGAGCGGAACAGGCTATAAGAATATTACCAGATTGTGACAGTAAAAAGATTATGATACAATTACTTGAAATGATATTGGACAGGACGATGTAGAGAACACTGCGGGGCTGTCGTACACATGGACGGGCATAGAAACCAATGCCATCAACTTAATATATTGTATAATGGATACGATTCATATATTCCTAAATCTGTATTCTTCGAGCACAGACTCATCGGCTTGTTAAATATCCATTTAGGCCGCATCAACGCAACGGATTTATCCATATATGAACGGTCTCCATAATATAGTTACGATTGTATCCAAATGTAGGGACGACCTGTGGTCGCCCAAAAGTCGCTGGAAGAACATAAAAAAAGGGATACCATATTGTTTCTTCATGGTATATACTAGTTATTGTTTAGATTTATTTCAAAAGGAGGTTGGAAAAAATGTATGATGTGATTATCATCGGCGGTGGTGCAGCAGGATTAACGGCAGGATTGTATGCAGGCCGAGGCGGATTGAAAACCTTAATCATAGAAAAATTGTATGTAGGAGGGCAGGCTGCCACAACCTATGAAGTGGATAATTACCCGGGGCTTAATGAAACGGTAAGCGGACCTGATTTGATGATGAAAATGGAAGCTCATGCGAAAAAGTTCGGTGCGGAAATTGTGTATGAAGAGGTAATCGATCTCGAAGTGGATGGGATAAAAAAGCTGGTAAAAACCAATCAGAATACCTATCAATCTAAAACCCTTATCCTTGCCATGGGAGCCACATGGAAAGAGTTGGGCCTTGAAAAAGAAAAAGAATTCCGAGGAGTCGGAGTATCCTATTGCGCGACCTGTGACGGGGCCTTTTACAGAGACAAGGTAACCGCAGTGGTTGGTGGCGGAGATACTGCGATAGAAGATGCTTTATTTTTAAGCAGATTTTGTACAAAAGTTTATGTGATTCACAGAAGAAATCAGCTTAGAGCGGTAAAAGTATTACAAGATGCAGCTTTTGCTAATGACAAAATTGAATTTATTTGGGATACCACAGTGGAAAAAATATTAGGGAACCATGCGGTTGAAGGGATTACCGTAAAAAATGTAAAAACCAATGAAACAAAAGACTTGAAAATTGACGGCCTTTTTATTGCCGTAGGGGTTGTCCCGAATAGTGATCTTGTAAGAGGTAAAATTGAACTAAATGAAAGAGGTTATATTTTGACCGATGAAAGCATGCAAACCAATAAATTCGGTGTATATGCCGCAGGGGACATTCGTGAAAAACCTCTTAGGCAGATTATAACCGCTGCTGCAGACGGAGCAATAGCAGCCTATGCAGCTGAAAGATATATCAGTGAGAATAAGTGGTAAGATTACTATAGAAAGAAATTTTAAATGAGTCATTTATAGAATTGATCATTAATAATTATATTTGTATAATAAATTTAATTATTATTTTTGGGGGCGATAAATTGCTGTTAATAAAAAACGGTAAGGTTTTAACCATGGCAGGAGTAAATTATGAAAACGGTTATGTATTTATTAAAAATACAAAAATAGCGGCAGTTGGAGATATGGCGGAATTGGATTTAAAAGAAGATGAATGTATTCAAGTAATCGATGCAGAGGGCGGATATGTGTTGCCTGGTTTTATTGATGCACATTGTCATGTAGGAATGTGGGAAGATTCTATGGGATTTGAAGGCGATGATGGGAATGAAGATACTGATCCGGTAACTCCTCATTTGCGAGCGATAGATGCTGTTAATCCTTGTGACAGAGCTTTTCAGGAAGCCAGAGAGGCAGGGATTACTACGGTTGTGACAGGTCCCGGCAGTGCAAATGTAATCGGAGGTCAATTTGCAGCGGTAAAAACATGGGGCAGGAGAATTGATGATATGATCCTGAAAGAACCTGTTGCTATGAAGGTTGCTTTTGGTGAGAATCCAAAATCCGTTTATCATCAAAAAAACCAATCGCCTACCACCAGAATGGCAACCGCAGCTATTTTGCGAGAGAGTTTAATGAAAGCAAAAGAATATAAAGAAACTATGAATAGATATCTTCAGGATCCCGATGAAAATGAGAAGCCGGATTTTGATTTAAAAATGGAAAGCCTTCAGAAAGTTTTAAATAAAGAAATTCCTATTAAAGCTCATGCACATAGAGCGGATGATATATTTACCGCGCTTAGGATTGCCAGGGAATTTGATATCAATATTACCTTGGAACATTGTACAGAAGGACATTTAATAGCAGACTATTTAAAAGAGGAAAATGTACCTGTAATGGTAGGACCCATATTATCCGACCGCTCAAAAATAGAACTGAAAAATCTTACGCTAAAAACCCCCGGAATATTGGCAAAACAAGGTCTAAGTGTGGCTATTATAACCGATCATCCCGAAATTCCCATTCAGTATTTGTCTTTATGTGCCGCACTTGCTGTACGGGAAGGAATGGAAGAAACCGAGGCTTTAAAAGCTATTACTATCAATGCAGCTAAAAATTGTGGCATCAGTGATAAGGTAGGTTCGTTAGAAGTTGGAAAGGATGCTGATATAGGAATATTTGATTTAAATCCATTGGATTTTCGGTCGAAAGCCAAGTATGTAATAATAAACGGAAGAATTGTGCACAAAGCATGACTTATAAAATCATTTTAAGGTTTAAAACATAAAAGGTATGTGTTACAATAATAGATAGAAAATACAACAAAAGAACCATATAAATATAGACATTATTTACTATTGAATGTACATCGTTGTAATGTTATAATATAATACAAAAAGTGTAAAATTAGTACAAAAACTTCCTATATACAATGGATGGATGATTTTTATTTAAAAAGGAGAATTTCCATGAATGATAGTATTTCACTTATAGTGCATTCCAATCCTAAATCACCTGTATCGGAAGCGTATAGGGTATTAAGGACGAATATACAATTTTCCGGTTCGGATAGGCCAATTAAGGTTGTGTTGTTAACCAGTTCCGGCCCATCTGAAGGGAAAACCACTACGGTATGTAATCTGGCGGTTACTTTTGCACAGTCAGGAAGCAGGGTTTTGATTATTGATGCGGATTTAAGAAAACCAAAAGTTCATCAGGTCTTTGGGGTAGAAAATAAAATCGGGTTAACCAACATCCTTGTTAAACATGAAGATTATAAAAATATAGCATTAAAATTACCAGTTGACAATTTGGAATTAATTCCTTCCGGACCGATTCCTCCGAATCCTTCAGAATTATTATCATCAAATGTTATGAAAAATTTTATCAATGCTGTTCGTGAAGACTATGACATGGTTATTATAGATTCACCGCCTATTATAACGGTTACTGATGCTGCCGTACTGTCCACCATTACGGATGGAACCATATTGGTAGCTGCTTCAGGAAAAGTTCAAATTAATGCAATGAAAAATGCGAAAGAGCTTCTTGAAAGGGTAAATGCAAATATTTTAGGGGTTGTTTTGAATAAAATCCAGCCCCAAAATCAAGACTCAGGCTATTATTACTATTACTATTATGATGAGAATGAAGTGCGCGGTAAAAAAAAATGGCGTAAGTTGAAAGGAAATTAGACAAATGATGATTGATATGCATTCACATATTCTTCCGGGTGTCGATGACGGTGCGGAAAGTTATCAGGATTCTATCCGGATGCTGGCCATTGCTGCAGAAGACGGAATTACGGATATAATCGCTACACCTCATTATATTCATCATGAGATCAATAATACATATTCTTTGATAAAAAACAAATGTGATCAATTATTTCAAGCAGTAAAAGAGAACAGCATTAATATTCGTATTTATCCGGGCAGTGAAATTTTTATTTGTATGGAAATGGTCCGGTTAATCAAGGAAGGACAAGTGGCCACTCTTAATCATTCGGAATATGTGCTGCTTGAATTGCCCATGAAATATATTCCTGCATACGCTTATGATGTAATATATCGTTTAAAATTGGAAGGATATACGCCAATTATTGCTCATCCTGAAAGATATGACTATATTATTCACGATGCAAGTATATTATATAATATGATTAAAAGAGGGGCTTTGGCTCAGATGAACGCAGGAAGTCTTACCGGCATGTATGGAAAAAATATTAAACAAACGGCATGGAGGTTGCTAAGGCATGGCCTGATACATTTTATTTCTACGGATGCACATAGTTGCCATGGTAGGATACCCAGACTAAATCATTGCAGGCGTATAGTAGAGGAGGAAATGGGCAGTCATTGGGCGTATGTGCTGTTTCAATCAAATGCAAAAGCCGTAATTAATAATGAGGGTATTTTTATACCTGAACCGGAGGAGGTAAAAGAGAAAAAAATATTTTTTGTCCCGTGGTTCAAGCATTGGCAAAACCATAAATAATATGAAGAATAATATATGATTTATATACTTATATTAGAAATTTTCATCAAATATGAATAGAATAATTTGTTAAAAATGTTCTTTAAAAATGCATCAAGCTATGATAAAATATAATTAATATTATTGTTGTTACGCTTATTAAAAAAGTATTAAAAAAGCGAAAATGTATTATTATGTTAAAAAGAGAGGAGAAGGAGTCCATGAAAGTTAAGAGAACCATATGCTTGTTGTTGACTTTTATGATGGTTTTAAGTTCATTTTCAACGGCATTTGCTGCAAATGGCATCATGAGCAACGGTCAACAGCAAGAGCCTAGTGAAGCGATAAGAAATTATGCGAATAAGGCAGTCAAATTGTACCGATACATGACTCAAGATGAACGTGCTGTTATTAAAACTACCAAAACAAAGCTAGAGAATTTAAATACGGATGATTCGTTATGGGCTAGTGTTTTGAACGGCTTATTAACGGAAAAAGTGACAGAAAGATTTGGTAATGAAGGACAAGCTCGGTCGGCTTTAAAAGAACTTGTTTCTGATGTTTTAATGATTCAATTTTTACCGAGTACCCAGGATGTTGACGATTTAGTGCAAGAGATAGAAAATATTAAAAATGAGAATAAGGATAATATTGAGAGGTTATTAAATCCGGATTCAGATATCCAAATAACCGTAGATGCGTTTGTGGATTATTTATGTGAAACGGCTGAAACATATACAAGTCCTGAATATATAAAGAACAGCGGATATGCTCATATCTTATCCGAAGGTACCAATCAACAAGTAGTGACAACACTGCATACAATGATAAAAAATATTATAAAAGACGAGATCAACCAAGATTCTGAGATTGCCAAGCAAATAAGAGCACTTGGATGGGATGCGGATCGTTTACATAGTAGTTTTAAGCTTTTGAAGGATAACATAAAGGATGAAGGTAATAATAATTTAGCTGAAAAATCCGAGCTTATATTATTTAAGGCTGCTATTCGAACACAAGCTGATTTATATAAGATGACGGTAATGGATGATGAAGTTATCGGTGAAACTGCTGTAGATTTGACATATGCAGAAGGTTCTGACAGGATTCATGGAATTACATATTATGATTTAAGGGTTTTGGAAAAAAGTTATAATGGTTCCATTGGCGTGGAAGCAGATTCTGATGTTGTAACGGTAGAATATAAAATTATCGGTGCGCAAAGAGAATTTGTTAAGATTACGCCTAAATCAGGAATATCGGGTGGTCAGTGTACATTAATATTTTACAGGGATCCGTTAAGTCAAGGCATTCCTGAGGATGATTGGATTGTCAAGTTGAATGTTACTATAGATACGGTTAATGTTCCTAATTATAATGTCAGTGTAAATAAAACGGAAGTACAACGCGGTGAAAACATCATAATAACAGGAACGGGTCCTATTGGTAAGAGTGTTATAGTATGGGTAAGAGATAAAAACGGAGCGACCAAATATACCGGTACGGAAGTTATAGATCCGGATGGGAAATTTAGTTTGACACTGAAGCTTGGTGATTCATGGGAAGAAGGAGAATATACGGTATATGTTGGTGAAGGAACGAATACGGCCCAGACTACCTTCCGTGTACGTGAAAAAGAAATTGTTTCATATACCGTGCAGGTAAATAAAGCAGAAGTACAACCCGGTGAGAGCATCACAATAACAGGAACGGGTCCTGTAGGTAAGAGCATTATAATATGGGTAAGAGATAAAAACGGAGCAACTCAATATACCGGCACGGAAGTTATAGATCCGGATGGGAAATTTAGTTTGACGCTAACAATCGGTGATTCATGGGAAGAAGGAGAATATACGGTATATGTTGGTGAAGGAACGAATACGGACCAGACTACCTTCCGTGTACGTATAAAAGAAGTTGTTTCATATACCGTTCAAGTAAATAAAACGGAAGTACAACGCGGTGAGAACATCATAATAACGGGAACAGGTCCTGTTGGTAAGAGTGTTATAGTATTGGTAAGAGATAAAAACGGAGCAACCAAATATAACAGCGCGGAAGTTATAGATTCGGATGGGAAATTTAGTTTAACACTAAAGATTGGTGATTCATGGGAAGAAGGAGAATATACGGTATATGTTGGTGAAGGAACGAATACGGCTCAGGCTACTTTCCATGTAAAGACAACAACCGGGATCGTACCGGTAGAAAAAGTATTCTTGAATAAAAGTGAATTAACGCTAGCGGTAGGACAAACGGAACAATTAATAGCAACAATAGAACCGGAGAATGCAACCAATAAGAATGTAAGCTGGAGTTCAAGTGATGAAGAGGTAGCAACGGTAGATGAAGATGGAACGGTAAGGGCAGTAGGAGCAGGAACAGCAACCATTACGGTAACAACTGAAGACGGTGGTCATACAGCTACCTGTACGGTAACGGTAATTGTACCGGTAACAGGAGTATCCTTGAATAAGAGTGAATTAACT
>Ga0134095_1000134_pt1 | contig 83232 bp, 71 predicted proteins | sample 6_2taG_FD_94449 | JGI IMG/M metagenome (GOLD analysis project Ga0134095, IMG submission 94449) | Switchgrass degrading microbial communities from high solid loading bioreactors in New Hampshire, USA - 6_20_20_110_A2 metaG | ecosystem: Engineered > Bioreactor > Semi-continuous > Anaerobic >... | reverse complement strand
CCCGCTGCACCGATTGCCGTGCCCTTACAGGTGGAGGGTGTATGAGTATATGGAAGCGCGTCTGAGCAGACGAGGTCTGGGGGCACGGCACGTAGAAAGCAGCAGTGATGCTCTCTGGACCTGAAACCGGGAAAAATGCCGGCTCTCGCCGCAGCGCCGTGCCCTCAAAGCAAAAAACGTTGATGTATTAACTGAATAAGACAATTTAATTGAAAGACGATAAGTTTCCAGGAGGGGACCTTCTCGCTTTGCTGAGCAGGCCCGTACTTCGTATGCCCTTTGCTCCAGGTGATGTCGTTTCAACGATAGAAGCAGAACTGAGGGTAGATCAGGAGAAAAAGAAAATCAATCTTACAAGGTGAACGCCGAAAAATGGAGAGGCGCTCCATGTGAGCGCCTCGATAACCATTCCATCGTCGTCATTCATCAGAACCGCAAGCTATGAAGGCTGGTCAGGCGTAGACAGCGGTGGGGAGGTCAGCCTGGATGACCAGCCGCCGGCCGGCGGTGATCTCCAGTATGCGTTCGATGGTCATACCTTCACAGGGCATGACGTAGAAGACCTGATCGGGGCGCAGGGCGTTGAAATAGGTCTCCAGATCGCGAGCGGCGCGATCGTTCACCTGAACGCTGCGAAGGGATTTCATGTCGCGCCAGGTGGGGATGTGCTGGGTATGCCCGCCGCAGAGGTGTATCATGCCTCCATTGGGGTAAAGGGACAGCAGGCGGTCATCATGCGGGGCTACAAACTCTGCATATGAACGCGCTGAAATAAGCTGTGTCGTGCAGCCGCAGAGCTGGCCGTAGCCGGGGGGCTGGCAGCGCTCGTGGGGCAGGATGCACTGCAGCTGGCGAGACGGGATGTGCTCGATGTACCAGGCATGGATGGCGCAGAGCACATCGCTGATGACCTGCAGGTCGCGGCGCACGGCTTCCGGCTCGGTTTTCATCGCCAGCAGGACCTCCTGACCGTAGAGGTTCACGGCGATGTTGAGCACGCTGGCGATGGTGGGCAGGCCGAACAGCACGGCAGGGACATCCCGTTCCACGAAGGCGAGGGCGAACTGCTGCATCATCCGCCAGGTGGGGTGATTGTCGAGGTCGGGCGGCTGCAGGCTGCCTACCGGCGTGCTCAGCGTGTGGACCTGCCAGCTTCCGTCGTCCATGCGGAAGACATCAGCACCGAAGAGATGGTCGATAAAGTGCACCCCGCGCGGATTGAAATTAATGCACAGCGGGCGAAAGACGTGCGGGTCCAGGCTGCTATGTGCCTGGGAGGCAAGCTCGTCGAGAGCGTGATCCAACCAGGCCTCCCAATTCTGTCCGGCATCCTCGCTGTAGCAGCAGATCCCTGCGAGTACGTTGACCGGGCTGGGAGCTTCTCCCCGGTAGAGGGCCTCCAGGCGAGCCAGGCCGGCATCGCGAGCAGCGATCAGGTCCGGGGCGGAGAGAATCGCACGGGTAGACGGATTCATGAGTCGAGAACCGTTATGGCGAAACCGGCAAAGGTCGAGGATGTATTTTCGGAGAACAGGTTCACCTGCACAGCTTCTCCTGCGACCTGTCCCTGCCAGCGGAACAGACTGCCATCGTGGAGAATATCCCCATCAAGAGTGAAAACTACCTGCCCTTTGTTCACCTCAAGCCGCAAAAGATGAAATACCAGCGAATCGAAACCCTGCAGCGGGAAGCGCTGCTCCCCTGCGAATGTCTTTACGACGACCTGAGGCCCCTGTTCACTCTCATCGATGCTGATGCACAGCAGGCGGCCCGCGCTCCCCTCCAGGCCGATTCCACTGCAGCACCCGGCGTGGTTGCTCTTCATCCGCAGGCTGACCTCGAGAATGAAGCTGGGGGAGGGCAGGGGCTGTGCCGCCAGGGCCAGGCCGCTGAGATCATCGGGCTGCGGCGTTAGGGCGGCCTGTTTATCGTCCAGCACACAGCTGCCGATGCGGTGTGAAAACTCTTTGAAGCCGGAGACCTGGGGCAGGTTGATGGTCTGTGGTGTGTTTGTGGGGCCGTACACCACCAGGCGGCCGTCTTCCCAGCCCAGGGGGTCAATGGCCATGACGCGCTCACTGGTTTCCAGCTGCCAGCGGTGGTAAACGCAGTAGAGGGTGCGGTTATCGGGGCCGCGCACCACAGAGTTATGACCGGGACCGATCACGCCCCGCTCGGGCACCGTGCGCAGCACAGGCGGGGTCTTTACTCCATCGCAGCACTGCTGCCATTCTTCCTGTGTCTGCAGGCTGCCGGTGACGCCGTAACCCACGCCGTAGGTGTCGTTCTGATAGTTCCCACCGGAGAACATCTGGTAGTAGCGGCCGTTGTGCTTGAGGACAAAAGGTCCTTCGATCGTGTGCCAGCAGACCCCTCCCTTCCATTCGCGGTGGGGATCAAAGATCTGCCAGTCGTAGCGAGCGCGAGTCACCGGCTGCGGGCGGTGAGCCAGCGTGAAAGGATCTAGCATGCGATCAAAAACGGTGCCGGTTCCAATACGCTCGTGGTCCAGAAAATCTGTGGCGTAAAACATGTAGCGGGTGCCATCACTGTCAAGAAATACATGCGCATCGATGGCAAACTTCTCGTCGGTGAGGCGAATGCCGCGATCGATGAAGGGGCCGGCAGGATGGCTGGCGGTGGCGACGCGCAGATGCATGTATTCTTCATCGCCAGTGGAATAATACAGATAGAAGACGCCGTTCCAGTACACTACCTCGGGGGCCCAGTAAAGCGGGTGACCTTCGGGCAGTTGATCCATCGCGGACCCTACGCGAGTCCAGTGGACCAGGTCGGGGGAGTGCAGCACACCGAAGCAGCGTCCGTCGGGCTGTAAGCCGGAGGAATAGCACCAGTACTCACCACAGTATTTCAAGACAAAGGGATCGGGGCTTGAATGCGGATAGACAGGGTTTTGATAGGTTATCGAGGGTGAATGAATGTGCATGGCAACCTTTAATCATTGGCCTTATGATTTCACAGCGCCGGCAGTCAGACCTTCCTGCATGTAACGCTGGGTGAAGAGGTAGAAAACGATCGAAGGGATGGTGATGATCAGCAGGGTGGCGTACAGCTGGGCGACCATCTCCGGCGTCTGGAACTTGCTGCCGGTGAAGTAGGTTGCCGCCAGTGTAACAGTGTACAACTCCTCTTTGCGGACAAACAGCAGGGGGATAAAGTATTCGTTCCAGGAGTTGACAAAACCCAGGACCATGATATTGACCAGGGCCGGGACGCCCAGGGGAATCATGATGTGGTAAAGGACCTGCAGGGAGCTGGCGCCATCGATGGTGGCAGCTTCGAGCAGATCATTGGGGATGGTGTCGAAGTAGTTCCTGAGGATGAGGAGCAGGAACGGGGCCTGGAAGGCTGCGATGGGCAGAATCAAAGAGAAATAAGTGTTCATCAGGCCGAATGAACGCACCGTGACGAACAGCGGGGTCATGACCGAGGCGATGGGGATGGTCAGACATACCAGCAGGGCGTAGTAGAGGATATTCTTGAAGGGGAAATCCATCTTCGAAAAGGCGAACGCCGCCAGCGAAACAATGACCACCAGCAAAAGGGTAGTGGTTGTGGCGATAAAGAAGCTGTTGAAAACCACGCGCCCCAGATGCACCTTCGGGTGCTGCAGGACAGCGATATAGTTCCCCAGGCCGTTGATATCCAGCGACTTGACCACGGCGACGGTCAGGGGGGCGAGCCAGAGCAGGGCCAATGCCAGCAGGACAACCTGGATGATAATCTTCTGGTGAAGCTTGATTTTGGCGTACACGGTGAACTCCTCGCTACCGGTCGATGCGGCTGCGGTCGTACAGTTTGAGCTGGATGATCGACAGCGTCATGGACAGAACCAGGATGAGCATGCCAATGGCAGCCGAGTAGCCGGCGTTAAATTCGTTCACATACTTTTTATACAGATAAGTGTTGAGGAACTCGGTCGCGATGCCCGGGCCACCGCCGGTCATCTGCATGACGATATCGAAGGTCTTCAGCGAACCGATAATGCCGAGAATGATGCAGATGGAGGTCTGCCCGTTGAGGAGCGGGAACGTGATGCGCGTGATCATCTGCCAGAAATTGGCGCCGTCAATTTTGGCCGCTTCATAAATTTCTCTGGGGATGGAGAGCATACCAGAATAGTAGAGCACCATGGTCAACCCCGACCATTCGAAAACGTTGACCATCACTAGAGACCAGAGGGCATTGGTTGGGTCTCCCAGCCAGGGAAGGGCCAGGAAGTCGAGGTGCAGAAAGCGCAGGATTTCATTGACGGTTCCGAAATTTGCATCGAGCAGAATACGGAAGATGGAGGCGATGATGATGGGGGCCATCACTACCGGCATGAAAAAGATGGCCTTAAAGACGTTGTGAAACGGCAGACGTGCATACAGGAGCACGGCCATGAAAAAGCCGACAATGGTCTGCAAACCGACGCCCAGGACGAAGTAGCGGAGATGATTCCATAGGGCCTGGCGGATCACACGGTCGGCGAAGAGCCGTTTGTAGTTATCCAGCCCGACAAAGGTCATGTCGGGGTTTAAGCCATCCCACTTATGAAAGCTGATGTAAACCGTAAAACCGATACTGTAATAAAGGAAAAGGCCGGACAGGAGAAGGACCGGCAGGATAAAAAGAAAAGGTTTGAGCCGGCTCCATTTGAAGCGTTTGTGTCCGGTGCGAGGATGGCTGTGCGCCAGGGATACCTGTTCAGTGGATGCCACGGTCGGGTCCTTCATACGGTTTCGTTTTTATTCGTGCCTGAAAATCGACCTGAGCCTGCCGAAAAGGAGCTGAGTCTGTCCGCAGCAAGCGGACAGACTCAGCTCGAGGGTTATCGATCAGCGTTCGATCAGATCGGAAACAGCCTGGACGTCCTGCAGGGCCTCTTCGGGGGTCTTCTGACCGGTGGCGACTTCCTGCAGCGCCGTACCGACAGCTTCCTCAAGCTCCGGATACTGGAAGCGCATGGCGCCCTGGGCGTTTGCGAGCGCATCCACCAGCATGCGGACGGATTCGCGGTCCGATTCGAAGGGGAGCTGGTCCAGGGTGCGAGGGGTCATGCCTTTGACAACCGGGCTGGCCTGCAACAGGTCGGTGAAGATCTGAGCGCCCTCGTCCTTGGTGAAGTAGTCAAACCACTTCCAGGCAGCTTCTTTCTTCTCGGCGGGCGCGTCTTTATTGATGGCCTGGATCCAGGAGATCGAGGCGGTTGCTACGGATTCGTACGGCCCGATCTGGGGGAAGAGGAAGGCGTTGGTGGCGTCGCCCTCGATGGCGGTGCCCATCTTCTCACCGTTAGGCGGCAGGGCGTAGGAGCCCACGTGCCACGAACCGGTGGGGAACATGAGCGCCTTGCGGCTGTAGTAGTACTGGTCGCGAGCATCCGGGTAGGTGGCCAGACCCACTGCGCCTTCCTGGAACAGGCCGTCGTCGAACATCTGCTTCCAGGCCTTCATTGCATCGACCAGGGCAGGGTCGGTCCAGGGGATCTCACCCGCTTCTGCCTGGTAGACTTTGCCGGGGCCGAACTGGTTGGCGATCTGGATGTAGAAGCCGGTGATGTGCCATTTGTCCTTCGCGCCCAGGGCCAGCGGGATGATATCCTGCCCGCTTTCCCTGACCTGGTTGACGATGGCTACCAGCTCTTCGTAATTCTTAGGAGGCATCTGAATGCCCAGCTCTTCAGCCAGAGTCTGGTTGTAGAGGATGTATTCCTGGGACTCGACGCCGATCGGGATGCCGACAATCTTGCCGCTGCTGGAGGTAGCGCCGGGGATGGCTACCGGGATGAAGAGATCCTGCCAGTCCGAACCCCATTCAGCATTCAGGCGCTCTTCGACTGGCTCGGTGAAGTTTTCAAAGCGGTTCACCTGGTTGTTGAAGACCATGAACATATCGGGGCCTTCACCGGAAGACAGGGCGGTCGCAAGCTGCTGTCCGTATTCGCCGGCGTCCTGGAACTGGCGGAAGTCGATCTTGATGTTGGGATAGAGTTCCTGGAAGCGTTCATACAGGGCATCGAACTGAAGCTGGGTGGGGACCACTGCCCAGTAGGTGAGCGTGATTTCTTCTGCTTCAGGTTCTTCTTCCGCAGCGGGTTCACCCGCCGGTTCGGACACTTCCGCGGGGGCCTCTGCGGGCTGTTCTTCGGTGTCAGCAGGGCCTTGCGGGGCAGGGGCTGCCGTTGGCTGAGCGCAGCCAGCGAGGATCAGGCTCAGAGCCAGCAGGAACGGCAGGACAATACGAATGGTGCGTGACATTGATTTTTCTCCTCTTGGTTGAATGTGCTCAAATTTTGAGGCTGTAGACAGCTTTTCGAAAAGGGTCTTCTCACTCCTTCAGTACGTCTTCTCTGTCAGGACGGGGCCTCACCTCCTTCCATTTGTACCGGGAAATCGAAGATCAGTGAGTTTTATAGGTCAGACGCAGCAGGATATCCTGGGGATAATTGCCAAAGCGGCTGCCGAACAGATTAATGCCGCCCACATTGCGGGCATCTTCCTTGACACCGATGCGGACGGTGATCGGCTTTTCAGGTGAAAGGTTAAGGTCTGCGAGCCGGACCTGGGAAATTTGCACTCCGTCCACAAAAGTCCCCTGGTGGGTGACTTTCCAGACTTTCAGCAGGCCGTACTGGGTGTTGTTGGTATCCCACCAGGAAGGGGTCAGCGAGCCGCGTTCGCCGCCGAAATCCGCCGGACTGGTCCAGTAGCCCAGCTCAACCTGATTGATCCACAAAGTAATATCCGATGGCCAGTTCGGATGGTGCAGCGGGGCCTCGGAACAGACTTCGAAGCTGACCTCCAGGCTTTCGAGGCTGGCGTTGTGCACCGGCCGGTAGGGGAAGCGGTATTCGAGGTAGCCGGTGTTGAACCAGATCAACTGGGCGCGGATATGATCAGGCTCGAAAAAGGCCGCAGGGTCATCCAGGCTGCCGATGATACCGGTATCGCTGAGCAGTCCGCAGGTGAGGGAAACTTTGACATCGCTGTAGGCCCCAATCGGCATGGAAATCACGGTAACCTGTTCGGTCTCATCGCGCTCCAGCGGCAGCTCGATCGAAACGCGGTCGTACAGGCGCGCGCAGACCTTCTGCACGCCGCGCTTGGCGGGCTGCAGGCCGGTTTTGATCAGGCCGGCCTTTTCCAGGATATTGATATGCATGGTGGAAGTGGATTGGGGGAGGTCCAGCGCTTCTGCAATCTCGAGCAGGCTGCAGGTGTGGTTGCCCAGGAAGCGCAGGATTTTCAGGCGAGTGTCGGAGCTCAGGGCCTTGGCAACATTCTGGATCTTATCGAGATCCTGATCGAACGCCGATAGTTCCAATACCCTCTGAATCTGGGGAGGAGAGGTGTGGTGAGGGGTCTCAGCCATAAGGGTGCAGGGTGTGACGGTTGAGAATCAGGAGAATTTGGTTTTAAACAGTGAAATATGAAATTAAACAGGAAAAACCGTTTCATTTATTATACGCTGTTTGGAAAACCTGTCAATAATTTCAGTGTATTTGGGAGGAATGTTAAGGAATATAGGGCGGGGAGAGTGTGAGTGTATGATGCGCGCTCCGATTGGTCGGGGCTGCGGGCACGGCTGCTTTTGAAACAGGATACCCGGGCTCGACGGATGGATCGTCGATCACAAGCCCGGTGCAACGATTGCCGTGGCCTTACAGGTGGAGAGAGCATGGGTATATGGAAGCGCGCCTGTATGGACGAGGCCTGCGGGCACGGCTGCTGTTAAGGCACGGGATCCAGGAAGGGCCTGCTGGTAGGCCGGTCATTTGTCCATGTGCACCGATTGCCGTGCCCTCCTTACAGGTGGAGGATGTTTGAGTGTATAGATGCGCGCTTCAGTTGACCGGGAAGGCTTGGAAGGCTGATACCCAGGTAGGGAATCAGAGGTTTGGATTCAGGCCTGGACGGCGGATTCGCCGAGCTGACCGGCGATCATTTCTTCCAGCAGAGAGATGATCGCGCCAGCGCGGGCGGCCTGCTCCTCAAGGGTCGACAGCCAGCGATCGGCGGCAGTGAAGACGTCTTCATCGGGGCGGGGGGTATCCAGTGCCTGGCGCAGGCCGGTGGTGTGCCCCTGATCCAGGCGCGTCATCATACGCAGGATGGCCATCAGGCTGTAGCCCGACAGCCTGAGCAAGCGGATGACGCGCAGACGGCTGATCTGCGCGGCGCTGTAGCGCCGGTAACCGTTCGCTGGATTGCGAGGAACTTTGATCAGGCCGTTGCGTTCCCAGTTGCGCAGCACATCCACTGTGACACCCAGCAGGCGAGCGGTCTGCCCGATGGTCAGGTCCTGACCGGTGGCGTCCAGTTGTACACCCTGGGCCCAGCGCTCGAGCAGTGCAACTGCTGCTTCAGCCTGGGCCTGTTCGGCATGAACCTTTACCATGTGCTGGTAGGCCAGTTCGAGGGCTTTCCCCAGCTCTCCGGCGACCGTGCTGCGGATGATGTCCACCCCTGAGCTGTGCAGCTCAGGCCCGGGAAACGGCGCATTGTAGACCAGGCGCACCAGCCGCAGGCAGTCGAGGTGGCGGCGTGTGAAGCGGCGGTAGCCGGCCGGGGTGCGGTCAACCGGCGGCAGCAGGCCGGCGTCGGCATACTTGCGGACGGTGTTGGGGTGCACGCCGACGGCGCGGGCTAAATCGGAAGTTCGCAGATATCTGCTCAAATGAGACCGGCTCCAGTGTTCAGGCTGCGCTTATTATATATGCCGCCTGGTTCCATTTTCAACAGGGTAAATAAAAAAGCCGTTCCCACCGCTGCGCTGGTAGAACCGGCTCTTTATCTATGTGTATGTGGTTATCGATCAGCCCCCTGCCATGGCGCCGACAATGCGCAGCGGTTCTGCGCCGGTAACGATCGAATCAGGCAGCGGCTTGTCCCACGGTTCAAAGGACCAGTCTTCTCCGGCAATAAAGAAGCGGATAAACGGCCGGCGCTCTCGAGTGGCATGATCCCGGATGGTGCCGCGCAGCATGGGATACTGCTGTTCCAGCGCATCGAGAACAGCACCCAGGGTGGCAGCGCCGTTCAACTCCAGGCTGATCTCACGGTCGACCTTTGCCAGCCGCCAGAGGTGTGTTGGCAGGATGACGCGAATCATGGCAGGGTCTGTACCTCGACGGAAAGGACCGGGGGGAGATCATGGACGATGGGCAGCCAGTGATCGCCGGCATCGGGCGATACATAGACCTGACCACCTGTGGTGCCAAAGTACACCCCGCAGGGGTCGAGCGTATCGACGGCCATGGCGCTGCGGAGGATGTTGACGTAGCAGTTGGACTGTGGCAGGCCATCGGTGAGCGCCTCCCATTCATTGCCGCCGGTGCGGCTGCGGAAGACACGCAGCCGGCCATCGGGCGGGTAATGCTCTGAGTCGCTCTTTATGGGGACGACGTAGACCGTCTCCGGTTCGTGCGAATGAACGGCGATGGGGAAGCCGAAATCGGTAGGCAGGTTGCCGCTGACCTCGTACCAGCTGTCGCCGGCATTGTCACTGCGCATCACGTCCCAGTGCTTCTGCATGAAAAGCACGTTGGGGCGAGAAGGGTGCAGGGCGATGTTGTGTACGCAGTGGCCCACCTCAGCTTCGGGGTCGGGAAGCTCGAAAGGCGACTGAAGGCCGTTGTTGATCGGCCGCCAGGTCTCCCCGCCGTCATCGGAGCGGAACGCACCGGCCGCCGAAATGGCGATATACAGACGGTTGGGATCTGCAGGGTCCTGCAGGATGGTGTGCAGGCACAGGCCGCCGGCGCCCGGCTGCCAGAGGCTGCCTTTTACCTCACGCAGCCCGGAAAGCTCCTCCCAGGTCATGCCGCCATCGCGGCTGCGAAATAATGCGGCATCCTCCACTCCAGCGTAGACGGTTTCGGGATCTGTGAGGGAGGGCTCCAGGTACCAGACGCGCGCAAACTCCCAGGGATGCTGAGAACCGTCGAACCACTGGTGGGTGGCAGTGACGCCGTTATACGAAAACTCGTTTCCAACCGGCTCCCAGGTTTTTCCGCCGTCATCGGAACGCTGGATTACCTGCCCGAACCAGCCGCTGGTCTGGGAGGCATAGATGCGGTCCGGATTGACCGGAGATCCCTTGATGTGGTAGATCTCCCAGCCTGGGAAGAAGGGGCCTTCGACTTTCCACTCTTTTCTACCGGCGTCTGAGGTCAGTATGAACCCACCTTTCCTTGTACCAACCAGGACTCGTATGGTGCTCATTTACCACTCCTTAAATTGAATTTACGCCTGGAAGCGAATCTTTCATGATGGTCCGATCGGATCATCTCCCAGGAGGTTTGCTGCACATTTGTTCTAGGAATAATATACGGAAATCGAGGTTGAAAGTCAAGTTAATAATGGTCAGGAGTCTGGCTGCAGGATGCGGCGGGCGTTCAAATAGTAGACTTTCTCCAGCACGTCATCCGGCAGATGCAGGCCGTAAATACGCCAGCGTCCCTGGGCGGGGACCTCTCCCGTGTCGTAAGAGAAATATTCGTCCCCGGTCTCGAGGAAGCGGTAGTAAATGCGGTAAATGTCGAGGTCCGGGGCGGTATCGGTTGCGAAGAGGATGCGGTCGGGGAACTGCAGGAACAGGCGGCGGGCGCTGTAGGGCTGGCGGCCCAACTCTCCAATACGCGCCGAGATGTCGATGTAAAAGTTCGGATAATGGGTGAGCATGCGGCTCACCCAGCCCAGGTTCTCAGCGTAGCAGCCCACATGTGCGCCGATAAAGGTCGTGGCAGGGTGCGAAGCGATCAGGCGCTCGAACTGTTCCATGAGGGCCTGGAAGGATGGAAACCGGGGGCCGTAAAAACTCCAGTCGGGATGGGCGGCAAGCTCCTCGATGCGTTCATTGTACTGGTCGATGGGATCGAAGAAGGCGACCGGGTCGGCGATATGAATGATCACCGGTATACGCAGCTCGCTGGCTTTTTCCCAGATCGGAGCCAGCCGGGTGTCGTCGATGGGGGCCAGCCGGCCTGCGGGGTCGCGCACCTGCAGACCGAAGGGCTTCCAGATCTTCAACCCCTGTGCCCCCCGGCGGACCTGTGCTTCCAGGCGTTTTGCAGCCCACTCGCCGAAGCCGTCCCCATGTACTTCCCACTGTGACCAGTCCACGCCGCCGAAGACCTGGAAGCGCTCTGGCGCTGCAGCTTTAAACTGGTCCAGATGACGGTGGAGGATCTCTTCGCCCCAGCCGCCGTCCAGGTCGACCAGCATCTGCACGCCGGCTTCATCGAGGAGGTCGAGAAGCTCGGGAAGGGGGCGGCGGTCCCAGCTCCGGCCGAACAGTTCTCCCAGATGGTTGTGGGCGTCGATGACCGGGAAGCGCGGTTTTTCGATATGTGTTTCAGGGACGACCAGCTTCGGCCGGGGGCGGTAGTCGATGAGGCGCAGTTGATCGATGGGGAGTGATGAAGTCATTATATTTATTCGCGTAGATATGCCTGGTCAGCCGTGTGCCTGCCTGTTGAAATTGACGGACAGGGCTGGTAATCCGGCGATGAGTTAATTGTACTACCGGACGTCCTGCGATGTTTATCTCCCCGCATGTAATGTGGAAGTAGACAGTCACACGCCTGTGCAGTGAGAGCGGTTCAAGAAGACTATCCGCGATACTGGCGTCTGAAAATGCACCTGTGAAGAGCACGAGGCCCGACCTTCGCGGGGCTGATTGCGGTGTGGGAATAATGACAGCACCGGCGAAGGAGCCAGGAAGGGAACAGCGCCGGTTTGTTTTTACGCGGAATCGCGGGACAGAGAGGTGGGCGTGCACCTATGACTTTCGTCATAGATGGTTTCTATCCTGTGAAGGGCGAAGGATCTATCCTGTGGCACTGCCGGGCCGGAAGGCAATTTGCTATCCTTGCTGCAGGCTAATCCAAGAGGAGGTAATCAAAATGGGAGAAGCGATTATTCAAATCGAAAACCTGGTGGTGAATTACGGCAGACCCGGACCCCGGCAGGTGCAGGCTCTAAAAGGGGTCAGCCTGGAGGTATACCGGGGAGAAATCTTCGGACTGCTGGGACCTAACGGAGCGGGGAAAACGACCCTGCTTTCGGTGCTCGAAGGGCTGCTCAAGCCTGGGGCGGGGCGTGTAACGGTGCAGGGAATCGACGTGACACGGGATCCGACGGGTGTGCGCCGGCTGCTGGGCACCCAACTGCAGCAGACCGCGCTGGTCGATGACCTGACGGTAGAGGAACTGATAAACCTGTACGCCGCGCTGTACGAGGTGTACCTGACGAAGGAACAGATCCACAGCCTGCTGGAGCGCTTCGACCTGGCGGAGCAGCGGAGGGAATACCCGCGCCGGCTGTCCGGAGGGCAGCGCCAGCGGCTGGCTGTGGCAGCTGCCATAGCACATGACCCGCAGATCGTGCTGCTCGACGAGCCGACCAGCGCCCTGGACCCGCAGGCCCGGCGCAAAATCTGGGGGATGATCCGCACCATACATGAAGAGGGGCGCACCGTGATCCTGACCACGCATTCCATGGAGGAAGCGGAGCTGCTGTGCGGGCGGGTGAGCATCATCGACCGCGGCCAGCATGTGGCCATGGGCAGCCCGGTACAGCTGATCGCCAGCCTGGATGCCGGCACAATGATCAAGACGGTACTCGAGCTGCCGCTGGAGGAGGTGCAGGCGGTCCCCGGCGTGGTGCAGGCGCGCTACACCGGGCAGCACCTGGAGGTGGAGTCGTGCCAGCCTAATGAAACTCTGGCGGCGCTCACAGCGCTGGCCGCAAGGTACCGCCAGCCGCTGGGTGAGGTCAGCATGCGCCAGCCGAACCTGGAAGACGTGTTCCTGCAGCTGACCGGGCGGACACTGCAGGTATGAAGTTGTGTAACGAAGGGAGACAATTAAAATGAAACGCTTCTGGATTCTGACACGGTCAATGTTTCTGGTGCACATCCGCAACCGTATGACGCTTTTCTGGAACATGGTTTTCCCGATTTTCCTGCTGGCCATCTACGGTATGGTCTTCGGCGGAATGAGCGTAGGGAATGAGAATTACTTCATCTGGATGATCCCGGGAGTGATCGTGCTGAACATTCTGGCTTACGGGCTGATGGCCAGTTCGACGATGCTGGTGAACATGCGTGAAACCGGTGTGCTGATGCGCCTGCATGCCACGCCGGTGAACGCCCTGGAACTGGTCAGCGCATATGTGCTGATCAATATCCTGATCGCCTTGCTACAGTCGGGGGCGATCCTGCTGGCAGCTGCCCTGTTCTTCGATTTCAGACTCAGCGCGGAAATGCTGGCAAGGAGCGTCCCGGCGGTGCTGCTGGCGATTGTCACCAGTGTGGCGATGGGTCAGCTTGTGAGCGGGATTGCGCCCAGGGTGAGCGTTGCCGGTGCGCTGGGGCAGCTGCTGTACTTCAGCCAGATGTTTATCACTGATATGGTGATTCCGGTGGACCTGCTGCCGGAGTGGCTGCGGGGCATCGTCCAGTATCTGCCCGGTTACGCGGTGACGCAGCTGGTGCGGGCGCCGCTGCTGAACACTGCGTGGAGCAGCGCAGCCGGGACCCACGTGGCCGTGGTGGCGGCGTATGCGCTGGGGTGCGTGCTGATCGCCGCGCTGCTCTTCCGCTGGGCGCCGCGCAGTTGAATGCCTGAAGGAGCACGGATGGTTTTCCCTCCCCCTGCGCTGCGGGGGGAGGGATGTACGTCTCAGGGATTTGAACCACTGAGGCGCTGAGAGGGCTGAAGCAGGGGACGCGGAGGAACGCTGAAAACGCTGAGGGGGTGAAATGAGGGAGCGGAGGATATGGATGGATACGAGTGCGGCTGTGCAAATCAGACACGGGGACGCGGAGGGGCGCGGATGGTGCAGGCGGGCCGGCGTGTGTGTCCGACGGCCCGGGGTTGACGGGGAGCGGTTTTCTGCTATCTTATGAGTAGTCCGCTTCGTTTGAGACCTGCTTTTTCAACCCCGGCGGTGCGGACCAGCACATAACCGTTACCCGGGCCCTGACGAAAGCGGACCAGCAGCGGAGAGGACAATTTGGGGAGAATTCCAATGAAAGATCAGCGACGGAGACCGGAACATTATGCGCCGATTCCCCTGCCCACCCTGCGGGGGTTCCTGACCTTCTTTCACGTCCTCACGTTCCTGGCTCTGGGTATTGCCATCTTTAATACGCTGGCCAGCGCCTGGGGAAACCTGAGCTGGCGTGAGGCCGTGGTGTGCCTGGCGCTGCTGGCTCAGGCGGGGCTTTACCTGCGTCTGGTAGCGCTGAACCCGACCTATCCCCCGCCGCGCTGGGTGACGCCCACCTACTTTACGAGCGCTTTGCTGTTGTGGGTCCTTGAAATGCTGCTGGCGCCGCACCTGTTCTGGCTGGGCTTTGCTTTCATCGGGCAGATGTTCGGCATCCTGACCACCCTGCAGGCACTGGCGGGCACAATCTTCGTTTTCTTTATTATCGTTACATTCGCCCCCTTCGGAAGACAGCTGCTGGCCGCGCCCGGCGAGTTCATCGGCTGGCTGACATCATGGGTGTCGATGGTGATCCTGCTGATCTATCTGAGTCACCTGACGCGCACCAGCCGCGAGCGCGCCCGCCTGATCGACGAACTGCAGCAGGCGAAGCAGGAGCTGGAAGCCGCCCGGGAGAAGGAGGCTGAACTGGCGGTGCTGCGTGAGCGGGAGCGGCTGGCCCGGGATATGCACGACACGCTGGGCCACAACCTGGTGGCGCTCTCGGTGCAGCTCGAAGCCGTGCAGCGCCTGTACCGGGTGGACCCGCAGGCGGCGGAGGAGGGGATGGACGACCTCAAGCGGCTGACGCGCAGCAGTATGGATGAACTGCGGCGCACGCTGGCAGGCCTGCGCACGCCCGGTCTGGGAGATCGACCGCTGAAAGAAGCGCTGCAGGAGCTGTGCGTGGAGGTCAGCCGTCGCAGCCGGCTGAGGGTTGAGTTCAACTGGGAGATCGGTGACCTGGAGCTGCCTCCGGCAGTGGCCGAAGCGCTGTGGCGCACGGCGCAGGAAGGGCTGACCAATGTGGAAAAACACGCCGGAGCGGGCCGGGTGAAGGTGCGCCTGCATGCCGGAGCGGGCGAGCTGCGCCTGCAGATTGAGGACGATGGAGAAGGTTTCCTGCCGCAGGATGCCGGACGCCCCGGTCACTTCGGACTGGCGGGCATGCGCGAACGCCTGGAAGGGGTGGGCGGGCGCCTGTTAATTGCGAGCGCACCCGGCGAAGGCACCCGCCTGGAAGCCCACATCCCGGCCGTGGAGGCGCCGGTATGAGCGATTTGAAAATCCTGCTGGTGGAAGACCAGACCCTGATGCGCCAGGGGTTGAAGACGATCCTCAACCTGGAACCGGGGATGCAGGTGATCGCCGAAGCGGAGGACGGCGCCGCCGGGCTGCGCCTGGCGCTGGAACTGCGCCCGGACATCGTGCTGATGGACGTGCAGATGCCGGGGATGAGCGGGGTGGAGGCCACGCAGGCCGTCTGCGCCGCCTGGCCGCAGGCGCGCGTGATCATCCTGACCACGTTCGATCGTGAGGACTATGTGTACCAGGGGATCCGCGCCGGGGCGGTGGGTTTTCTGCTCAAGGACACGCCGGCCGAGGAGCTGGTGGCGACCATCCGGCGGGTGCATGCGGGAGAGCCGTTCATCCAGCCGGAGATCGCCTCGCGCATGCTGCGCGAGCTGGTGCAGCCGCAGGCATCGCCGCTGGAGCCGCTGACCGAGCGCGAGCGCGAGGTGCTGGTGCTGCTGGCGCAGGGGCTGAGCAATAAGGCCATCGCCGAACGCCTGGTGCTGACCGAGGGCACGGTGAAGAACCATGTCTCGAATATCCTGGGGAAGCTGCAGGCCGAGAACCGCACCCAGGCGGCTGAGATTGCGAGGAGGTATGGGTTGTGATTCTCGAAAAGCAGGTGCCCGGCATGTCATGCCGGGCACCTGCTTTTTAAAATTCTAAATCCTCACTCCACCGTGACGCTCTTGGCCAGGTTCCTGGGCTGGTCGACGTCCAGGCCGCGCAGGGCGGCGATATGGTAGGCCAGGAGCTGCAGGGGAATGACGCAGGTGACGGGGCTGAGCAGCCAGGGGGTAGGCGGCACCCACAGCACGTGGTCGGCAGCGGCGGCGATGCGCTCATCGCCTTCGGTGGCGACGGCCACGACCGTGCCGCCGCGGGCGCGGGCCTGTTCGATCTGGCTGAACATTTTGTCGTACCAGGGATCCTGGGGGGCGATGACGATGACGGGCATGTCGCGGTCGACCAGGGCGATCGGTCCGTGCTTCATCTCGCCGGCCGGATAGCCCTCGGCGTGGATATAAGAGATCTCTTTAAGTTTGAGAGCGCCTTCGTAGGCGGTGGGCATGTTGATGCCGCGGCCCAGGTACAGGCAGTGGCTGGTGTTCACTAAGAGGCGTGCGACCTGCTCGACTTCGGCCTCGCGGTCCAGGCAGCGGCCGGCCAGGTCGGGGATCAGGCGCAGGTCGGCGAGCAGCTTGCGGCGGGTCACCGGCTCGAGGGTGCCGCGCATTTCGCCCAGCAGTACGGCGAGCATGTACAGGTCCACCAGGGGAGCGGTGTAAGCCTTGGTGGAGGCCACCCCGATCTCCGGGCCGGACTGCATGGATATATAGCCGTCGGCCAGGCGCATGGCCTGTGAGCCGATGACGTTGACGATCGACCACAGGACGGCCCCCTTGCGGCGCGCTTCTTCCATGGCGGCCAGGGTGTCGGCGGTCTCGCCGGACTGGGAGATGGCCAGCACCACGGTATCGTCGTCGACGATGGGATCGCGGTAGCGGAACTCGGAGGCGATGTCCACCTCGGTGGGGATGCGGGCGATGTGCTCGATCAGGATCTTGCCCACCATGCCGGCGTGGGCGGCCGTGCCGCAGGCGGTGATATAGACCTTGCGGATGCGGCGGGCGAGTTCAGAGGTGAGGTTGAGCTGGGGCAGGCGCAGGCTGTAGCCGTTGTCGAAATCGACGCGGCCGGCGATGGTATCGGTGAGCGAGCGCACCTGCTCGTGGATCTCTTTGTGCATGAAGTGGCGGTACTCGCCCTTCTCGGCGGCCACCGGGTCCCAGGCGACGGTGTGCACCTCGGGCTGCACGGGCTGGCCATCGAGAGTCTGCACCACGGCTCCCTGACGGGTGACCACAGCGAGCTGGCGGGATTCCAGGAAGATCATCCGGCGGGTGTGCTCCAGGATAGCGGGGATGTCGGAGGCGATGAAGTTCTCGTCCTGGCCCAGGCCGATCACCACGCCGCCGGCGTTGCCGATGCGCGCCGCCACAATCTTATCGGGCTCACGGCGGGAGAAAATCACAATGCCGTGGGCGCCTTTTAAATGAGAGAAGGCACAGCGGGCAGCTTCCACCAGGCCGGTGGTAGTGGACAGGTAGCGCTCCACCAGGTGCACGATGACCTCGGTGTCGGTGTCGGAGTTAAACAGCGCGCCTTCGGCCTCCAGCTCCTGGCGCAGCTCCTGAAAGTTTTCTACGATGCCGTTATGGACGACCACCACTTCGCCGGTCATGCCTACGTGGGGGTGAGCGTTGCGCGCGCTGGGTTCTCCGTGCGTGGCCCAGCGCGTGTGACCGATGCCCAGGTTGCCGCAGACGGGCTGCTGCTGAACCAGGGCTTCCAGCCGGCTGAGTTTGCCGGCGTCCCGGCGTACTTCAATGCGGCCGTCCTGCAGGACGGCCAGGCCGGCCGAGTCGTAACCGCGATATTCCAGTCGTTTAAGGCCGTTGAGGATCACAGGCGCCGCATCGCGCGGGCCGATATAACCTACGATTCCACACATGTGGTCCCTCCAGATGTCTGGTTCTGCCGCCCGGGGAGCGGCTCACCGCAGTTGGGGAGCAGGCCCGGGAGCATCGATGAGCACAAACCGGCGCGGGGGCAGCAGGCCAGACTGACCTGGCAGCTCCAGTATCCGGTATGCTTTTCAGTTCAGATCATAAGGCTGGCGCCAATCTGCATCCGTTTTGTCTCTCCGGTTACCCGGGGAGCGTTGGGGATGAGTTTCGCTCTGGAGGGAAGATGGCGGGTGATGGCGCACCCGGAGGGCTTCCGCTGATCTCTCGATTTTCCCGGCCCGCAGGCGGGCAGCCTGCGGGGAACCCGGTTAGCCTGCCTGTGACGGCAGGAACCCTCATCCTCGTCAACCAGGGGGAACCCCTGGCCCATGCGCTGTCTTCCCAGAATATGGTTCGTTTGCCGTGACACCTCCTCTGACGGGGTAGGGCCCATTATACCGTAATTGTGGAATGCAAAAGGTTTTCCAAACAGGGATAGTATAATTATACTGCTCCCTGTCAGCGTTCAACAGCCTGCAGCCGGGAGTAAAAACCCCGATCGAGGTATGGAGGAAAACGTGTCAACTCGACAACCGAACTCCCGCTTCTGTTTTGTTTGCGGGGTTAAAAACCCGGTTGGGCTGAAAATGGTCTTCGAGCAGACAGGCCCTGGCGAAGTAAGCGCTGTGATTACAGTGCCCGAGCATTTCGAAGGCTATCCCGGGGTGGTTCACGGGGGCATTACTGCAGCCATGCTGGACGAAGCGGCATGCCGTGTATATATGAATGAAGACCCGCCCCGATTCCTGTTCACCGCACGCCTGGAAATCCGCTACCGGAAGAACGTGCCCACGCAGACACCGCTGCGCCTGGTGGGGAAGGCGTTGAAGGACCGCGGGCGCACGGTCACCGCCCACAGCGCGCTGTATCTGGAGGATGGCACGCTGCTGGCCGAGGGTGAGGCGCTGATGGTTGATGTGCCCGAGGAAATGAGCAGAGACGCCGATCTGGATGCGGTGGGCTGGCGGGTGTACAGCGATGAAGAACTAGCCAGCGCGACCTCGAAGCAAAGCTGATTACGATCATCTGTCAGGCAGGCAAACCACATGATCATCGAATACCATCGTCCGACGAGTATCGAAGAAGCCCTGCAGCTTCTGGCCCGTGAAGAGCCCCGGACGGTGCCGCTGGCCGGCGGTTCTGTTTTGAACCAGCCGGCGTCTGAAAAAGTGGCGGCCGTCGATTTACAGGACCTGGGGTTGAACCGGCTGGAGAAGCGCGGCAGCACGGTTGAACTGGGCGCTACCCTCACGCTGCAGCAGCTGCTGGACGCCCCGGCGTCTGTAGACGGTCTGGCGCAGGTCATCCGGCATGAGGCCACGTACAACCTGCGCCAGGTGGCCAGCGTGGCCGGTACGCTGGTGGCTGCGGACGGACGCTCGCCGTTCGCCACCGCGCTGCTGGCGCTGGACGCCGGGCTGACCCTGCTGCCCGGACCGGAGAGCGTGACGCTGGGCGACCTGCTGCCCCTGCGCCGTGAGCGGCTGCGGGGGAGGTTGATCACGCAGGTAACGCTGCCTCTGAACGCGCGCTTCGCCTACCACTACGCGGCCCGCTCTCCCGCCGACCGTCCGCTGGTGTGCGCTGCTGCGGCCGTATGGCCTTCGGGGCGCACGCGGGTGGCACTGGGCGGATTCGGCAGCGCCCCGGTCCTGGCGCTGGATGGGACCGGCCCGGACGGCGCGGCCGCCGCGGCCGAGAACGCCTACAGCCAGGCAGGAGATGAATGGGCCAGCGCCGAATACCGCCAGGAGATCGCAGGTGTGCTTGTGCGCCGCTGCCTGCTGGAACTGGAACTGCCGGTTACGTAAAAAGGGGGATGATGAATACCTTGCGCAGCAGTGCCGGACAATGCAGCCGGGTACCTGTGCATCCCAGCTCTGCCGTCCGGCAGAGCCTGGCTGGAAAGCGACTGTATAGAGGATCAGGTTGGAGGTGAGGACACATGGTTGTTAAGCATGGTTTTGAGCTGATCAAAGAGCAGGAGATCCCGGAACTGAACACGATGGCGCGCCTGTACCGCCACCAGAAGACCGGAGCCGAACTGCTTTCACTGGAGAATGAAGACGAGAACAAGGTCTTCGGCATCACATTCCGCACACCGCCGGACGATTCCACCGGCCTGCCGCATATTATGGAGCATTCGGTGCTGTGCGGCTCGAAGCGTTTTCCGGTTAAAGAGCCTTTTGTAGAGTTGTTAAAGGGTTCGCTGAAAACGTTCGTCAACGCCTTTACCTTCCCCGACAAAACCTGCTATCCGGTCGCCAGCCAGAATACCCAGGACCTGTACAACCTGATCGACGTGTACATGGACGCCGTGCTGCACCCGCTGATCACCGAGCAGACCCTGCAGCAGGAGGGCTGGCATTACGAGCTGGAGCGCCTGGAAGACCCCCTGGTTTACAAAGGGGTGGTCTTCAACGAGATGAAGGGGACGTACTCCTCGCCCGACAACGTGCTCAGCCGCTTCAGCCAGCAGTCGCTGTTCCCCGACACCACGTACGGCGTGGATTCGGGCGGCGATCCACGCGTCATCCCCGACCTGACTTACGAAAAGTTCAAGAGGTTCCACGAAACCTACTATCATCCTTCCAACGCGCGCATCTTTTTCTACGGTGACGACGATCCCGAAGAACGCCTGCGGCGCATGAACGAGTACCTGCGCGAGTTCGAGCGCATCGAGGTGAACTCGCAGGTGGCGGTGCAGAAGCCGTTCGACAAGCCGCGCAGGGTGACCATCCCGTACGCGGTGGGTGAGGATGAAAGCGAGGCGGCAGCGGGCGGCAAGAAGACCATGGTGACGATCAACTTCCTGCTCCCGGAGGTGTTCGATTCCGAGCTGACCCTGGGGCTGCACATTCTGGACTACATCCTGATCGGCACATCGGGGTCACCGCTGCGCAAGGCGCTGATCGATTCGGGCCTCGGCGAAGACCTGGCCGGCGTGGGCCTGGAAAGCGACCTGCGCCAGATGTATTACTCGACCGGGTTGAAGGGCATCGCCGAGGAGGATGTGGAGAAGGTGGAGAACCTGATCCTGGATACTCTGCGCAGCCTGGCGGAAAACGGGATCGATCGCGACCTGGTGGAGGCAGCGTTCAACACCACCGAGTTCCGCCTGCGCGAGAACAACACGGGCTCCTTCCCGCGCGGTATCGCGCTGATGCTGCGCTCGCTGACCACCTGGCTGCACGACGGCGACCCGGTCGCCCCGCTGGCATTCGAAGCGCCGCTGAACGCCCTGCGCAAACGTCTGGAGGCCGGTGAGCCGTATTTTGAAACACTGATCCGCAAATACATGCTGAATAACAACCACCGTTCGACGGTGGTGCTGCGGCCGGACCCCACCCTGCGCCAGCGCATGGAGGCCGAGGAGCGCGAGCGCCTGGAACAGGTGCGCAAATCCCTGTCGCAGGAGGAACTGGAAGGCATCATCGCTGCGACGAAAGAACTGAAGCGGCGGCAGGAAGCCCCCGACTCTCCCGAGGCGCTGGCCAGCATCCCTGCGCTGCGCCTGGAGGATCTGGAACCCGAAGTGAAGCGCATCCCGATCGAGGTAAGTGAAGAGGCGGGTGTAAAGGTCCTGTACCACGATATCTTCACCAACGGCATTATTTACCTGGACCTGGGATTCGACCTGCACAATCTGCCCCAGGAAATGCTGCCGTATGTGCCGCTGTTCGGACGTGCGCTGACGGAGATGGGCACCGAGCATGAGGATTTCGTACAGCTCTCCCGGCGCATCGGGCGCAGCACCGGCGGCGTGCACGCAGCCCCGTTCACCTCGGCGATAAGGGGGCAGGAGCGCAGCGCGGCCTGGCTGTTCCTGCGCGGCAAGGCCACGCCGGCCCACGGACAGGACCTGCTCGGCATCCTGCGCGATGTGCTGCTGACTGTGATGCTCGACAACCGCGAACGCTTCCGGCAGATGGTGCTGGAAGAGAAGGCAATGGTGGAAGCGCGCCTGGTCCCCGCCGGGCACCAGGTGGTGAACACCCGTTTGAAGGCGAAATTCAACGAGGCCGGGTGGGTGGCAGAGCAGATGGGCGGGGTTTCTTATCTGTTCTTCCTGCGGAAGCTGGCCGATGCCGTGGATCAGGACTGGCCGGGTGTGCTGGAGAAGCTGGAGACGGTGCGGCGCCTGCTGCTCAACCGGGGAACAATGGTCAGCAATGTGACGCTGGACGAGAAAAACTGGAGCACCTTCCGCCCGCTGCTGGCCGATTTCCTGGCCGAGCTGCCCAATTCAAAGGTCGAGCCGGCGGCCTGGCAGCGTGAAGCCGATCAGGCCGCCGAGGGGCTGGTCATCCCCGCACAGGTCAACTATGTGGCGAAAGGTGCGAACCTGTACGAGCTTGGCTACGAGCTCGACGGTTCGATCCACGTGATTACCAACTACCTGGGCACCACCTGGATGTGGGAGCGGGTGCGTGTGCAGGGCGGCGCCTACGGTGGCTTTTCCGTTTTCGACCGGCACTCCGGGATCTTCAGCTTCCTCTCCTACCGGGATCCGAATCTGGTGGGCACACTGCAGAATTACGACGGCACTGCCGGGTTCCTGCGCCGGCTGGCGCTGAGCGAGGACGAGCGGGTGAAGGCGATCATCGGCACGATTGGCGAAATGGACGCCTACCAGCTCCCCGACGCCAGGGGATTTACCTCAATGGTGCGCTATCTGCTGGGCGAGACGGACGAATTCCGCCAGAAGCTGCGCGAACAGGTGCTGGATACAACGGAAGAAGATTTCCACCGCTTCGCCGATGTGCTGGAGCGCCTGAACGAGGCCGGGCGAGTGGTGGTTCTGGGATCTCAGGATGCGATCCGGGCAGCGAACGAAAGCCGTCCCGGCTGGTTCGAAATCAAGCGAGTCCTGTAGGGTGAGATGATGAAACTTAGCCTGCTGATCAACGGGAAGAACATCGAAGTCGAAGCGCGTCCCGGGGAAAGTCTGCTGAATGTGCTGCGCTCTCAGGGATATTACGGGGCGAAGCACGGCTGTGAGAGCGGAGAATGCGGGGCCTGTGCGGTGCTGATCGACGGCAAACCGGTCAACTCCTGTGTGTACCTGGCCGCCCAGGCCCAGGGACATTCCATCCAGACGATCGAAGCGCTGGGTGAGCACCCGGAGCAGGGCTGGAAAGAGACTGCCGGCCTGCACCCTATCCAGCAAGCCTTTGTGGAGACCGGGGCGATCCAGTGCGGCTACTGCACGCCGGCTCAGGTACTGGCAGCCAAAGAGCTGCTGGAACGCAACCCCGACCCCACCGAGGCCGAGGTGCGTGAGGCGCTGTCGGGCGTGCTGTGCCGCTGCACGGGCTATGTGAAACCGGTGCAGGCGGTGCTGCGCGCGGCGGCCGTGATGCGCGGCGAGGCGGTGGAGCCGATCGGTGAACGCCCGCCGCTGGATGGCCCGATTCCCGCACCGCGGGAATGGCTGCCGGAGGAGCGAGGCGGCGGAGAAGGTCTGTTCCCGGCGGAGACGCCCTCCGCACCTGCGCCGGCGCCCTACGGCGGGGGTGACGGCGGGCAGACCGTGACGCGAGTGCTGCCGCGCATCCAGATGGCGCCCGAGACGGCGGAATGGAACCAGGTGGGCAAGCCCGAAAAGAAAGTGGACGCGATCAAGCTGGTGCAGGGGAAGCCGGCTTACACCGCCGATTTCGAAAAGCGCGGCATGCTGGTAGCAAAGGTGCTGCACAGCCCGGTGGGGCACGCGCGAATCAAGCGCATCGATGCCAGCAAGGCGCGCGCACTGCCCGGGGTGGCTGCGGTGCTGACCTGGCAGGACATCCCGCGCGTGGTGTACTCCACAGCGGGGCAGTCGGACCCTATCCCCGGGCCGCTGGACACGTTCTCTCTGGACCAGAAGGTGCGCTTTGTGGGCGACCGTGTGGCCTTCGTGGCGGCGGAGACCGCCGAGATCGCCGAAAAAGCGCTCGAGCTGATCGAGGTGGAGTACGAGGAACTGCCTCTGGTGCTGGACCCGCGCCAGGCCATGCAGCCTGATGCGCCGCGCATCCACGACGAGCCCGAATATGTCAATTTCGCCGATTCGGACCCTTCGCGCAACCTGGCGGCGCAGATCCGCATCGATATCGGCGATGTGGAGAAGGGTTTTGCCGAGGCGGACCACATTTTTGAGGCCGAATACGCCGTGCCTAAAGTGCAGCAGGCGCATATCGAGCCGCATGTGGTGATCACCTACTGGGACGAGGACGACCGGCTGGTGATCCGCACCAGTACGCAGGTGCCTTTCCACGTGCGCCGGGTGCTGGCGCCGGTGCTGGGGCTGCCGGTGAAGCGCATCCGGGTGATCAAGCCGCGCATCGGCGGCGGCTTCGGCGGCAAACAGGAGATTATGATTGAAGATGTGGCCGCCCACCTGACGATCGCCACCGGGCGGCCGGTGATCTACGAGTACACGCGCGAAGAGGAGTTCATCGCGGCGCGCTCACGCCACCCGATGGTCATCCGCATGAAAACCGGCGTGAAGAAAGACGGCACGATCACGGCCAACCAGATGTACGCCCTGGCGGACACCGGCGCATACGGCTGCCACGCCCTGACGGTGACCGGCAACACCGGTCACAAGGCGATGGCGCTCTATGTGGGCGACGGACCTTACCGCCAGTCTCCAAACATCCGCTTTTATGCGGACGTGGTGTACACCAACACCCCGCCGGCCGGCGCTTTCCGCGGCTACGGCGTGCCGCAGGGTTTCTGGCCGGTGGAGCGGCACATGGAAAAGATTGCCCGCAGCCTGGGGCTGGACCCGATCGAGTTCCGGTTGAAGAACGCGCTGCGCGCCGGAGAACTGCACCCCTTCAGCACCGCGTGGAGTGAAGGGCGCGAGCCGCGCCCCGAGACGGTGCAGACCAACGCCCTGGAGGAATGCGTGAACCAGGGCCGGGCGGCTATCGGCTGGGACCAGAAGTACGGTAACCCCGAGTGGCACCAGGTGCCCGGGAAACCGCACCTGCGGCGCGGCATCGGCGTGGCGATGGTCATGCAGGGGACGGCGATCCCTTACCTGGATATGGGCGGCGCCAGCCTGAAGATGAACGACGACGGCTCGTTCAACCTGCTGGTCGGCGCTACCGACCTTGGCACCGGTTCGGATACCGTGCTGGGCCAGATGGTGGCCGAGGTTTTGGGGGTGCCGCTGGAGGATGTGATCGTGTACTCCTCCGATACGGACTTCACCCCCTTCGACAAAGGCGCGTATGCCTCCAGCACGACGTATATCTCCGGTGCGGCGGCGGTGCGTGCTGCCAAACAGGTGGCAGAGCGCATCCGCATCCGGGCGGCGCGCATGCTCAACGAACGCGCTGATCGCGGCGATAAGCCTGAACTGACGGCGGAAGACATCCGCCTGGTAAACCGCCAGGCCGTCGCCCCGGACGGTCGCGCGGTGACCCTGGCCGAGATCGGTCACAACTCTCTGCACCACGAGGACCAGGAGCAGATCATGGCCGTCGGGTCGTACATGTCTCCGGTGTCGCCGCCGCCGTTCGCGGCCCAGTTCGCCGAGGTGACGGTGGATGTGGAGACCGGTATGGTGGTGGTGGATAAGTTGGTGATGGCGGTGGACTCGGGCGTGATTGTCAACCCAATCACCGCTTCCGGGCAGATCGAAGGCGGGATGACCCAGGCGCTGGGTTACGCAGTGACTGAAGAACTGCGGTATGATGAGCACGGCCGGGCGCGTGAGCGCAGCCTGAAGGATTACCACATCTTCCACGCGCACGAGATGCCCGAGCTGGAGACCATCTTCGTGGAAACCTTCGAGCCCTCGCACCCCTTCGGGGTGAAAGCCGTGGCTGAGATCCCGATGGACGGGGTGGCGCCGGCGGTGGGTAATGCCATCCTGGATGCCTGTGGGGCGCAGGTCGATTCCAACCCGGCCACACCTGAAAAGGTCTGGCGGGCATTGAAGCAGGCTGCGTAACCGTCCGCGTGGAAGCATTGTGAGAATATTGAGGAAAATCGACTGGGAGAACAGATACGGCATGGCCCCAACGTATGTGATTGGACATGTAAACCCGGATACCGATTCGATCGCATCTGCCATGGGGTATGCCTGGCTGCTGCGCGAGCGCGATGGAGCTGATGTGGTCGCTGCAAGAGCCGGGGCGGTGAACCCCCAGACGAATTGGGTTCTGAAGCGGCTGGGGCTGGAGCCGCCTGTGCTGTTGAACGACGCCTCACCCCGGTTTTCGTCTGTTGCCCGCCGGCTGGACACAACCACTCCTGACCGGCCGCTGCGCGAAGCATGGGCCATTGCCAACCGCACATGGGGCGTGGCGCCGGTCGTGAACCCGGATGGCACGCCGTATGGACTCGTAACCGGCCGCAGCCTGTTCGCGTTCCTCAGCCATCTGGTAGGCCCGCATCCGGCCCGACAGGAGATGCGCATCGCCGAGATCCTGGAACTGCCCTGTCACGAAGCCTGCGAGACCAACGTGGGCTGCTTCAAGGCCGACGGGCGCATCCGCGATTCGATCAACCGCATCCTCCGCCAGGAGGGGGATGACTTCCTGATCGTCGATGATAAGGGCATGTATGTAGGCGTCAGCCGGCAGCGTGATGCACTCAATCCGCCGCGTCTGCGCCTGATCCTGGTGGACCATAACGAGGCGCGCCAGGCGCTGGGGGCTCTGGAAGAAGCGGAAATCCTGGAGATCCTTGACCATCACCGGCTGGGGAACCCCTCCACCCATACCCCGATCCGCTTCTCGGTGGATGTGGTGGGCAGCACAAGCACGTTGATCTCGGAGAAAATTGAGGATGTGGGCATGAGCGCACCTCCGGCGCTGGCCGGGCTGCTGCTGGCCGGGCTGCTTTCGGATACGCTGATCCTGACCTCCCCGACCACCACTCCGCGCGATCACCGTGCCGCCGAACGGCTGGGGCGCTGGGCTTTTGTTAACAACGGGCCGCTGGCCGGGGAGACGGTGCGCTCGTTTGGAGAACAGCTCTTGAGCGCCGGCGCCGGCCTGAGCACGCGCGACCCGATGGAGATCGTCAGCACCGATGTGAAGGTGTACGACGCCGGGGGCTACCGGTTTATTATTTCTCAAGCGGAGGTAACCGACCTGGTGCAGCTCGACGAACACCTGGATGAGCTGCGAGATGCTCTGAATCAACTGCGCGAACAGAAGGGTCTGGATTTTGCCATGCTGATGGTGACTGACGTGGTGCGCGGATCCAGCCGGGTGCTGCTGGCGAACGAGCCGGCGGAACTGAACGATCTGCCGTATCCACGCCGGCCGGACGGCACCCGTCATGCCGAAGGGGTCGTCTCGCGCAAAAAGCAGCTCCTGCCGGTGGTGCTCGGACTGCTGGAGGATTAACGGTATGTCAATTTATCAGGCGCTGGCAGAACTGGAAAAGAACGGCGGGGCGGGCGCCCTGTGCACGATCGTGCGCAGCCAGGGGTCTACGCCCCGCCACGAAGCAAGTAAAATGCTCGTCTATCCGGACGGCCGGATTACCGGTACGATCGGGGGCGGCGAGATGGAAATGCGCGTGATCCGCGCCGCCCAGGAGGTGATCCGCGAGGGTAAGCCGCGTTTGCTGGAATACAGCATGAGCGACCCTGCGCGCGGCGACCCGGGCGTGTGCGGCGGGCAGGTGGAGATTTTCGTGGAGCCGATCTTACCGAAACCAAAAGTTGTGGTGGTGGGCAGCGGACATGTGGGCAAAGCGGTGGCGCAGCTCGCCCACTGGCTGGGTTTCTCTGTAGCGGTGAGCGACGACCGTCCGGAATACTGCAATCCGGAGGCGGTGCCCAACGCAGACGAGTACTATCCGGTGCCTCTGGCCGAGCTGCCTTCGAAGCTTGAAATCAACCCGTGGACCTACCTGGTGCTGACCACGCGCGGCGTGAACGTGGACGTGGCCGGACTCCCGGCTCTGCTGGACACCCAGGCGGCTTATATCGGGATCATTGGTTCGAAGCGGCGCTGGGCGACGGCGCGCAAAAAGCTGGTGGAAGCCGGCGTGCCGGAAGAGAAGCTGGACCGGGTCCATTCACCGATCGGCCTGGAACTGCATGCAGAAACCCCGGAGGAGATTGCGCTGAGCATCATGGCCGAAATTCTGATGCTGCGCAACGGCAGCGATGCAAAGCCAATGTCCGAACGAAACGGTTAAGAGCAAAAACGGTGGAAACCGTTAGAATGAATAAATAAATGGAGCACCTATGTGGCGTGAAACCTACAGCGTAAACAGCACCGCCGAAGCCCTGAAAATTCTGGCGGAAAAACGGGAGAAGGGGCGCATCGTCGCCGGGGGGACCGATCTGATCCTGGAGATCGAGCGCGGCGTGCGCAAGGGGATCGAGACCCTGATCGATGTGACCCGCATCCCCGGGCTGGACCGCATCAGCCTGGACGAGGACAAGGTCATCCATCTCGGGCCTCTGGTGACCCACAACCACTGTGCGGCATCCAAGATCATTCAGGAGTATGCCTTTCCTCTGGCACAGGCAGCCTGGGAGGTGGGAGCGCCGCAGATCCGCAACCGCGGTACGATCGCCGGCAACCTGATCACCGCCTCACCGGCAAACGACACCATCTCGCCGTTGATGGCCCTGGGCGCAAAGGTGACCCTGGCCTCAGTGCGCGGCGAACGGGTAGTTCCCCTGAGCGAGTTTTACACCGGTGTGCGGCGCACGGTGATGGAGCCGGATGAGATGCTGGTCGATATTTCATTCCCCGCCCTGCGGGAAGACCAGCGCGGCAGTTTTATCAAGCTGGGCCTGCGCAGAGCGCAGGCGATCGCGGTCGTCAACGCCACCGCCATTCTGACCCTGGATGGCAGCACGGTGCGCAGCGCCAGCATCACCCTGGGATCGGTAGCGCCCACCATTATCCACGCAGCCGAGGCGGAGGCGTTCCTCAGCGGTAAAGAGCTGAGCGACGAGGTGATCGCGCAGGCAGCGGAGCTGGCGCGGAAGGCGGCGAATCCGATTGACGATGTGCGCAGTTCCGCAGCTTACCGGGACGAGATGGTGCGGGTGTGCGTGTCGCGAGCACTGCAGTCGCTCAGAAACGGCGATGAGCGCTCGCGCTTCCCTGCCGAGCCGGTGCTGCTGTCTATTCAGGAAGGGGAAGGTCCGCACCTGGATGAGACCGTGTATCACAACGCTGAGACGCCGATTGAAACGACGATCAACGGCAAACGCTATGTGTTCACCACAGGGCAGAATAAGACCCTGCTGCGGCTGCTCAGGGAAGAAGCCGGGCTGACCGGCACGAAAGAGGGCTGTGCAGAAGGGGAGTGCGGTGCCTGTACCGTCCACCTGGATGGCATGGCTGTGATGAGCTGTCTGGTACCTGCGGCGCGCGCCCACGGAGCGCAGATTGTCACCGTGGAAGGGCTGGCTGAGGAGGAGCGCCTGCACCCGGTGCAGAAAGCGTTCATCGACGCAGGAGCGGTACAGTGCGGCTACTGCACACCGGGCTTCCTGATGTCGGCAGCCATACTGCTGGAAGAAAAACCCCACCCCAATCGCGAGCAGATCCAGCAGGCAATCACCGGAAACCTATGCCGCTGCACCGGCTATTACAAGATCGTCGAAGCGATCGAGCGCGCGGCAGAATTACAGGATATACATGCCTAGAAAGTATCAGAGCCTGGAACGACCGGCATTTGACCGGCGGTTGATGTGGGAGGTCCACCCGGTGTGGCGCGGGATCGGCTGTATTCTGCTGGTCCTGCTCCCTGTGATGGCGTACGCGGGAGCTGTGCTGCTGGTTGAAGCAAATATCGAACAGCGCTGGCTGCCCCTGGCGCGGGAATTGATGCAGACGGTGAACCTGCCCGTTATCGGGCCCGTGCCGCACCTGTACGCCAATCTGTTGGTGACTGTTCTGCTGGTGATGTTTGGCTTCGCGCTGATCACGGCGATCTACGCCATTGCGGACCGCCTGAAAGGGCCTCCCCCATACACACTGCTCGATGCCCCCCTGATTCGCCGCCGGCGCCGGCGGAAGTAAACCGGAACGGCTAACTTATCAATGGAGAGAACCGTCCCAACCACCGAATCAGAAGAGGTCGAGCTTTACACGCGCACGTATTACTCGCTGCTGCGCACCACGGCAGAAGTGCAAATTCGCACCCTGGAAGAGGTGCATGCCGGGACAAAATCGCTGCTGCACCCCGGTGCGCGCGATCCCGTGCCCGATATGTCGGCCTTTATCTACTGCCTGCTGCGACTGCCCGGCTGCATTATCAACACAGATCTGGTGATCCTGGGGCAGAGCACAGAGGTTTTCGAACGTGCGGGTTTTATCGACATTGGTTCGTGGGTGGAATGCTCTGCGCCGGCCCGCCGGCGGCGCTGCTACTTCGACGGGCAGGGGAGAATGGCCTGTCTGATTGCCAGCCGCTCGGATATCGACGACCTGATCCCACTGCTGACAGCCTATCAAATTGAGTGGAATAAGCTGCACCGCCTGCTGCAGAACCTGCCGGAGACTGTCTCGATCCGGGAGATGTGCGCTTCGGCGTCCGGCTGCGCGGAGCTGGCGAGCATGATCTCTGTCCCGGAAGAAGATTTCGACCGGCTGTACGCCATCTGGGACCAGGATACAGCCACCTACCTGGAACAGATCGCGATGCGGCCCCGTTCGCTGCGTGTGCAGCTGTTGAGCGGTTCGCTGAGCGAGTACCGCCGTGCCACCCACGCCTGGTGGCACAACATCGAGCACAGCGTCCCCCAGATCACCGAAAAACCGGTTTACTTCGTCTCGAGCAACACCCACAGTCTGCCGAACATGCTTGCCGGGTTTGCCCTGAAAAACGCGGATGAGTTGATCCGCTTCCTGCAGCGTTCGGGGAACACGGGCCTGCTGCGTGAATGGGAGGATATCCAGGCCGGAAGGGCCAACGCCAGCGCGGAAAACTTCCTTTATTACGTGCTCAAGAAGTACCAGCAAACCGCGGATGGACACCGGCTGATCCAGGAACAGGCCGATGACGAGTGCCGGCTGGGGATCCAGCGCATCACCAGCAAACGCGCGTTCCACGTGGACGCGCAGGTGATCGAACTGGCGTCGCTGGACCCCCGGCGTTTCGACCCGCGCCTGCTCCAGGGTGGACTGAATGACCTGGAGGAGTGGCTGCCAGAGAGTGACGCCCTGATCCTGAACATTGATTACCCCCTGGGCCTGTCCGCTTACAACATCCTGGCCGAAGTCTCGGACCATGCCGCCGAAATCCTGGGTGTGTACGTGATGGGGAAAGCAGCCACGCTGAACGGCGTTATCGGGGATGTGATGATCCCCAACGTGGTGCATGACGAGCATTCGCAGAACACATACCTGTTCCCCAACTGCTTCAGTGCGGCGGACGTTTCACCGTTCCTGCACAGTGGGACGGTGCTGGATAATCAGAAGGCGGTGACGGTGCAGGGGACTTTCCTGCAGAATTACCAGTATATGGATGTGTTTTACCGGGAAGGCTACACCGATATCGAGATGGAAGCCGGCCCGTACCTGTCTGCGGTTTACGAGATGTACCGGCCGAAGCGGCACCCGGTGAACGAGATTGTTAACCTGTACGGGATCCCGTTTGATCTGGGAATCATGCATTATTCGTCGGATACGCCGCTGAGCAAGGGGAAGAACCTGGGGGCCGGGAGCCTGTCGTATATGGGGATGGATTCGACATATGCCGTCTCGGTTGCCGTGCTGCGTCGCATCCTGGCGCAGGAGCGCGAGCGGCTGAAAAGGCGCTGAGGCTGTTGATGATGGGCCTGTTTGCGGAAGATGCAGGCAGGTTTTGTTTTTAACCGTGCTGCGTTCAGTCTGCGCCAGTGTGATCATCCCGACACACTGGGGCAGGTTTTTCGTGCAAGGATCCAGGATAATGCGCCGGGCTTAGCGGGTATACCCGGGAATAGCGCAGCGCGGTTGTTCCGCTGGATACCCGGTTGAAGCGGCCCGCTCAGTCAGGCCGATAAAATTCTCACATAAAATTAATAGTGCAATTCAGTCGATATTTATATATACTAGAATCAGGTACCTCCTGAGAAAACAGGTGTGTTCAAAGCCGGCGGCTGTCTCCCTGTTAGACGCTCGCAGCGTTTCCTGCTTTGGACAGCAGCTGGCGAGACCTGGGGGACGGTAGAACTCCCGCGAAAATGGGCACGACGGGTCCTTGCTCCCAGGCCAGGCAGCCGGTGAGACGCAGGTCGGGTTAGCTGGCTCCCACCTGTATATACCTCACCGGCTTTCCCTTTTTTTACGACAGCAATAGAGATATGGCGCTGCGCCGCCCGATCACTCGGGATGCGGCCTGGTGCAACGCGTGCCCCATCCTCACAAGGGCAATGGGGCACGGCTCACAGCGAACAGCAGCGGACCCATATTGAATGTAACCAGGAGGATGAAAGCCAGATCTCGCCGCAGCGCTGTCCTGAAAGCAAAAATACTGCTCTATATACTGAGGGTGAGCAGAAGTTCGCACGAAGCGATATGGACAGTTTTTGAATGCCTGGATTCAGGAATCAGGGCTCTTGTTCTCTGTGGTTCCGTTGCGCCATCGTCAAGGGGCACGGCGCGCAGAGAGAAGCAGTGGGACAATCTTGACAGTCACCCGGGAGAAGAAAACTTAATCTCGACGCACCGCCGTGCCCTTACAGCAAATATTGTTGTTCGGTAATCTGAAAGGGCACGGCGTTTTGCATTTGTGATGCCGGAAGTGCCTTATGACCCCTGGACGGCGGCGTCGGCGATCTCCAGGGCTTGGTCGAGCACGGCAAAGCCTTCGGCGAGCTGCTCCTCGGTGATGATCAGCGGGGGGATGACCAGCACATTGTGCCAGCGTGTGGTGGCGTACACGCCGTGTTCGAGCAGATAATCCTTGATGGCGATCATCTCGGGGCTGGTGCCGTTGAACGGCGCGAGCGGTTCCTTCGTGCGCCGGTTGCGCACCAGCTCGATAATGCCGAACAAGCCGATCGAACGCACCTCGCCGACCGAGGGGTGCTGTTCGCCGAGGTCGGCGAGCATGCGGCGCAGCACTTTGCCCATTTCCCGGGAGCGCTCCACCAGGCGATCTTCCTGCATGACGCGGATGTTGGCAATGGCAGCCGCCAGCGAGACGGGGTGTGAGTTGTAGGTCAGGCCGCTGACAAAGGTTCTATCGGCGAAGGCTTCTGCGATCTGGGGGCGCATACCGACCGCACCCAGCGGCGCATACGCGGAGGTGAGGCCTTTTGCCATGGTGATAATGTCTGGAACCACCCCCCAGTGATTAACGGCAAACCATTCTCCGGTGCGCCCGAAGCCGCTCATGACCTCATCGGCAATCATCAGGATGCCGTAGCGATCGCAGATCTCGCGCACTCCCTGCATGTAGCCTTCCGGCGGAATGATCACGCCGTTGGTGCCGGTGACGCTCTCCATCAGGATCGCGGCGATCGTGTGCGGGCCCTCATACTGAATGATCTCTTCCAGATGGTTGAGGTAATCCAGGCAGAAATCCTCTTCGGAGATATCGGGCACGGTGCGGTGCATCGTGGAGCGGTAGCGGTAGGGGTCGAGAAAGTGGACCACACCGGGCATCAGGTTCGGCTCCCAGGCGCAGCGGCGCGGGTCTCCGGTGAGGGCCATGGCGCCGGCGGTCGCCCCGTGATAGGAGCGGTAGCGGGTGAGGATCTTGTGACGACCGGTGTAGGCACGCGCCAGCTTGACCGCGTTTTCATTGGCATCGGCCCCGCCCAGGGTAAAGAGAAAGTGATCGATATCCCCAGGGGTGATCTCGGTCAGGAGGCGGCCCAGAATGGCGCGCGGGCGGGTGGCCATCGGCGGGCCGGCAAAGGGCAGCTCGCGGATCTGCTGCACCATGGCCTCGATGACGCGCTCATCGCCGTGGCCGATGTTGACGCACATCACCATGGAGTTGAGATCCAGGTAGCGCTTGCCGTCTGCATCCCAGAAGTAGACGCCTTTTGCACGCGTGACCGGAATGGGAGTTACTTTAGCCTGTGCTGACCAGGTCCAGAAGGTGTGCTCGAGGGAAAGAGGAAGGATTTCGGAATCGGGTAGCTCGAACATAGGGCCTCATGATGGATTTGAACTGGATGGGTGGGTGATTGTGCAGTGTCCCCGCAGTGTTTCAGCGTATTCTCCGGTGGTTTGAATCGTATCACAAAAAGCGGTTGACAGACCCGTCCGGTTTTGTTATGATGCCCCTGACCGACCGGTCAGTCAGTTTTCGGGGGGAACGGAAAAAAACACAATCGAAACCTGTCAGATGACAACCATATATTAGGGAGGCATTTCAACATGTACGAAATTCTGCTGATTATCCATAATCTTTTACGCTGGGTGATCCTGATTCTGGGGCTGGCGGCTGTGATACGCGGCCTGTCCGGCTGGCTGGGGAACCGGAACTGGCAGCCGCTGGACCGCCGGCTGGGGTCTTTCTACACCATCGCTCTGGACGTCCAGTTCCTGGTAGGGCTGATGCTGTATTTCGTGTTCAGCGACCTGACCAGCCCCAATCTGGGGAACTTCGGGCAGGCGATGGGCGTCCCCGATCTGCGCTTCTTCCTCTTCGATCATCCCTTTACCATGCTGGTGGCGGTCGTTCTGGCCCACCTGGGGACGGTCTTAGCCCGGCGGGCTGATACCGATACGTCTAAATTCCGCAGGCTGGCGATCTGGACGCTGCTTTCACTGCTGGCGATCCTGGTGGCCATTCCCTGGTCTCGACCGCTGATTCGCCTGTAAACCTGGTGCCAGGCGCCAGGGGTGGTTAGCAAGCTTGAATGACCTGGACGTTCGCAGCCGGATCATCGCCGCCGGAAGGCAGCTGTTCAGTGAATACGGGTATCACGGGCTGTCCATGCGCCGGATTGCTGAAGTCGTGGGCGTCTCGAAGGCAGCCCTGTATTATCACTTTCAGGATAAAGAGAGCCTGTTCCTGGCGGTCCTGAGCTCCTACCTGGAGGCGCTGGAAGCCGAAATCGAACGCATCGTCCAGGAGGAGAAAAGCACGGCCGGACGCCTGCGGCGCCTGGTGCTCACCATATTTTCTCAACCCTATGAAGAGCGCGCTGGGATGCGGGTCGCCAGTCAGGATATGGCCCACCTGAGCCCAAAAGCGCGCGAAACATTCAACCGTCTTTACGAAGAAAAATTCATTCGCCGGGTGCAGGCCATCCTGGAACACGGGATGGCCGCCGGCGAACTGCGCCAGATGGACCCGCAGGTCGTCACCTGGGCGCTGCTGGGGATGCTGTACCCTTATTTCTATCCGGAGTTCCCACTGATCCTGCCGCCTGGCCCTGAACTGGCGCTGCAGCTGGTAGAGATCTTTCTGGAGGGGACAGCGAAGGGGAAGTGAGCGGTCAAATGCAACTGCATTCTTCACCCCCAGGATCAAGAAGGGCAGCGTATGCGAAGGTGACCTTTTCCGTCGTAGTCTGGGGCGCCTCATTTATTGCCACCAAGGTGGCGCTGCAGGACGTCTCACCAGTGACGGTGGTGTGGCTGCGCTTTCTGATCGGCGTGGCGATCCTGGGGGCGGCGGTGCTGGCTCGCAGCCAGTTCGCCTTGCCCGACCGCCAGACGGGGTTGTATTTTTCCCTGCTGGGGTTTCTGGGCATCACCTTCCACCAGTGGCTGCAGTCCACCGGGCTGGAGACCGCGCAGGCTTCCACGACGGCCTGGATTGTGGCCACCACACCGGTGTTCATCGCGCTGCTCGGCTGGCTCTTTTTGAAGGAGCGGCTGGGGTTGCTGCGCGTGCTGGGGATCCTGATCGCCGGAGTGGGGGTGCTGCTGGTCGTCACGCGCGGCGACCTGCAGGGCCTGTTCAGCGGCCGGAGCGTGGCCAGCGGCGACCTGCTGATCCTGATCAGCGCTCCAAACTGGGCTGTCTTTTCGGTGCTTTCGCGCAGTATGCTGCAGCGCCATCCGGCTGCGCGCATGATGTTCTTCGTAATGCTGACGGGCTGGATTTTCACTTCCCTGCTCTTCTTCGTACAGGGCGGGCCTCAGGAAATTATCCGCCTCAGCGCAGGGGGCTGGGTGAGCATCCTTTTTCTAGGCGCAGCCTGTTCCGGGCTGGCTTACGTTTTCTGGTACGACGGTCTGCAGGCGATCGCCGCGACACAGGTAGGCGCTTTCCTGTATATGGAACCTCTGGTGGCGATGGTCGTCGCCGCGCTGGTGCTGGATGAGCGGCTGGCCTGGATATCAGCGCTGGGCGGCGGGTTGATCCTGCTGGGGGTGTGGCTGGTCAACCGGGTACAGACGCCCGCACGGGATATGTCTGAATATTGACAGGCGATTTACGGCTGTATAGAATGGGAACATCTGGGGATGACCGGGCGCGGCGAAGCTTTTCCAGCTTTTATCCGCCCTGCTTCTCCCAGAAGTCTCATCCGAAATCGAACTCCGTGAACCATACAATTGACAGCCCCACCGGGGCGGAAGGGAAGGATGCATGTCGGCCCAGAGTCTGCTGCTCGGAATCGATATTTCAACCACGGGTGCCAAAGCACTGCTGATCGACCCGGAGGGCCGGGTTGTAGCCAGCGCAACGACAGCGCTGACGCTGTCCACGCCCCGCCCGCTGTGGTCGGAGCAGAGCCCGCAGGAGTGGTGGGACGGTGCCTGCAGCAGCATCCGTCTGGCGCTTTCGCAGGCCGGCGTTTCCGGAGAAGCAGTGGCAGCAGTGGGGTTGACCGGCCAGATGCACGGCCTGGTGATGCTGGATGAAAGCGGCGAGGTGCTGCGCCCGGCGATCTTGTGGAACGACCAGCGCACCGGCCCACAGTGCGATGAGATCCGTTCACGGCTGGGGCGTGAACGGCTGATCCAGATCTGCGGCAATGACGCACTGACCGGGTTCACCGCACCGAAGATCCTGTGGGTGCAGCAGCACGAGCCGCAGGTCTACGAGCGGACGCGCCACTTCCTGCTGCCGAAAGATTACGTGCGCTTCCGGCTGACCGGCGAGTATGCCATGGACAAGGCCGACGGGTCGGGTACGATCCTGTTCGACCTGCGCCGGCGCGACTGGTCGGATGACATCCTTTCTGCCCTGGAGATCCCGCGTGAATGGTGCCCTCCTACCTATGAAGGCCCGGAGGTCACCGGAGAGATCAGCCAGCAGGCGGCTGCGGAAACGGGGCTGCGCGCCGGCACGCCGGTAGTGGCCGGCGGCGGCGATCAGGCTGCCGGTGCGGTGGGTGTGGGCGCCGTGCAGCACGGAATCATCTCACTGGCGCTGGGGACTTCCGGCGTGGTGTTTGCCTCCACGGCTTCTCCACTCATCGAAGAGCAGGGGCGCCTGCACGCCTTCTGCCACGCCGTGCCGGGCCAGTGGCACTTTATGGGGGTGATGCTCTCCGCGGCTGGAAGCCTGCAGTGGTACCGCGACACCCTGGCTCCGGGAGTCAGCTTTGATGAGCTGGTGGGTGCGGCCGAACAGGTCTCACCCGGCAGCGACGGGCTGCTCTTTTTGCCCTACCTGACCGGCGAGCGCACCCCATATCCCGATCCGCTGGCGCGCGCTGGCTGGATTGGCATGACGCTGCGGCACCGCCGCGAACACCTGACAAGGGCTGTTCTGGAAGGCGTGGCCTTTGGGTTGAAAGACAGCTTTACCCTGATCCAGCAGGCCGGCCTGGGCGAGATACACCAGGTGCGGGTCTCTGGCGGGGGGGCGCGCAGCCCGCTGTGGCGCCAGATCCTGGCCGATGTGCTTGAAGCAGAGCTGGCGACGGTCAACACCACCGAGGGAGCAGCCTTTGGGGCAGCGCTGCTGGCGGCGGTGAGCGCTGGACATTACGCCAGCGTGCCGGAGGCCTGCGAAAACACGATCCAGGTCACCGGCAGCACGCAGCCGGGCGAGGCCGCAGGTATTTATCAAACCTTTTACCCGCGTTACCGTGCGCTGTATCCCGCACTGGCCGAGGAGTTCCGCCTGATTAACCAGGCGGCTAACCCGGATTAAAAAAACGGAATGGAAAAGTTCCGGGATCATGGCCCCCGGTTCCCGGCTTTGGAGTATAATAAAGGCGAGCTCATCTTGTGCGATTAATCGCAATCACCTTGATAATTAAATAGATACCCTCAGGTAGAGGTGCCCGATCCCCCGGATGGGAGGGCGTAAGAGCGAAGCCGGTGTAAGTCCGGCGCTGTCCCGCAACTGTAAGTTCTCTGGCCTGACAGACCAGAGAATAAGCCAGGACGCCTGCCTCTACCTGTTGTGACCACGCCCTCGCGGAAGGAGGTGGAAACAGTAGAAGCAAGTAGATACTTTCCTCCTCCCCTGTCCAGCGACAGGGGATTTTGATTCTTAACCCGGACCAATTTTTCTGATCTGAAGGACATCCAGAAGATGATGAACGACAAAAAATTAGCACTGCGATTCATCGTGCTGCTGGCTGCCAGCCTGATCCTGGCCGCCTGTGCAGCTTCCCCCACTGCAACACCGGCGCCCGTCACGGAGGCGCCTGCCATTACTGAGACCGTGGATGAGCCGGTTGAAGAAGCCCCCGTTGAACCACAGCCGGAAGCTGAGCCTATCACCCTGACCGACGGCCTGGGACGTGAAGTGAGCCTGCCGGGCCCCGCACAGCGTGTGATCTCCATTGCCCCGTCTAATACCGAGATACTGTTTGCCGTAGGCGCCGGAGGACAGATGGTGGGACGAGATGAGTTTTCGGACTACCCCCCTGAGGCTCAGGAGATCACCAACATTGGCGGCAAACTGGGAGAACTGGACCCGGAAACCCTGCTGGCTCAGGAACCGGACCTGGTGCTGGCGAGCCAGCTCACCCCGGCGGAGCAAATCCAGTCTCTTGAGAATGTCGGACTGGTCGTTTATGCTCTACCCAACCCGACCGAGATCGAAGGCCTGTATGAAAACCTGCGCGTGGTGGGCAGGCTGACCGGGCATGAGGAAGAAGCCGAAACGCTGATTGCAGAGCTGCAGGAGCGCGTTGCGGCGGTGGAAGAGAAAGTGGCGACTGCCGAGGAGCGGCCGCTGGTTTTCTACGAGCTGGATTCCACCGATCCGAGCGCTCCCTGGACGGCTGGCCCGGGAACCTTCATCGAAACGATCATCGAGATGGCCGGCGGTGAAAATGTGGGCAGCACTCTGCAGGGCGATTATGCCCAGATCAGCATTGAAAACCTGCTGGTGGAAGACCCGGACGTGATTATCCTGGGCGATTACACCTGGGGCGGGGTGACGCCGGAAGATGTCGTCGCCCGCTCCGGATGGCAGGAACTGTCCGCAGTACAGAACGGGCGGGTGTACACCTTTGATGACAACCTGATCTCCCGCCCGGGGCCGCGGCTGGTGGACGGCCTGGAAGAGATGGCTCGCCTGCTGCACCCCGGACTATTCGAATAGCCTGATCAATGTGGAGCCTGGCCTTTTCTCGAGCTGTAAAATGGAAACAGGCCAGGCTCCAAATCTGCCGTCTTATGCGCTTCTCCAAACGCCCCTATCTCGTCGTGGTTCTCCTTCTCCTGGCGGCATTCTGGCTCAATGTTGGCGTTGGACCGGTCTTTATATCTCCAGGAACCTTTATCCGTATGCTGCTCAGCCGTATTCCGGGAGTGATTCTAGACGCCGACTGGCCGGCTACATTTAACACCATTGTGTTTGGGATCCGTCTGCCGCATGCCATCCTGATCGCCCTTACCGGTGCAGCATTGAGCGGCAGCGGCGCAGCCTACCAGGGGTTATTCCGCAACCCGCTGGCCGATCCGTACCTGATCGGCGTCGCTTCGGGGGCGGGTCTGGGGGCGGTGCTGGCAATGTCGGTCGAGTGGCCCTCCGCCTGGCTGGGTTTTTCATCCATCCCGCTGGCTGCCTTTACCGGTGCAACGGTGACCGTGCTGTTCGTCTACGGGCTGGCGCGTCAGGGGTTCGGCCTGCCGACCACCACCATCATCCTGGCAGGCGTGGCGATGAGCTCCTTTATGAACGCCCTGACCTCTTTTTTGCTGCTGAGCACAAAGGAGGAGATGCACCAGGCGATGACCTGGCTGCTAGGCGGGTCGCTCATGAGCGGCTGGGAGCCGGTCACCACCGTTTTACCTTACCTGGCCGCTGGTTTCGTACTGCTGCTGGGCAGCGGCCACGTGCTGAATGTGATGCAGTTTGGCGACGAGCAGGCCCTGCAGTTAGGGCTGCATGTGGAGCGGGCCAAAATGTGGGTGATCATCGCCGCAACTCTGACCACCGCCGCGGCGGTCGCTTTTTCGGGGGTGATCGGATTTATCGGGCTGATCGTGCCGCATATCCTGCGCATCCTGTGCGGGCCCGATTACCGGCACCTGATCCCGCTCTCCCTGCTGGGTGGATCCAGCGCACTGCTGGTGGCCGACATGCTCTCCCGGGTGGTCCTGGCGCCGCAGGTGCTGCCGGTTGGGGTGGTCACTGCGCTGGCGGGTGCACCCTTCTTTATCTGGATACTACGCCGCGCTCGTTCGAAGATTTTTTGGTAAGGAGCCGGGAATGCTTGAAGTTCAATCACTGTCGGTTGCGTATGGTTCAAAAATCGTCCTCACAGACGTATCCCTGTCGGTGAGCCCAGGCGAAGTGCTCTCGCTGATCGGGCCGAACGGCTCGGGGAAATCGACTCTCATCCGGTCCATCAGCGGGGTACTGCCGGCGCGCACTGGAAGAATCCTGATGGACGGCCAGGATATCGTCAGGCTGCCGGCGCGCGAGCGGGCGCGCTTCATCTCCGTCGTCCCGCAGGCGCGCGATCTGCCCGATAATTTCAGCGTGTACCAGACGGTGCTGCTGGGCCGCACGCCTTACCAGGACTGGATGGGCCGCAGCAATGCGGACGATCACCAGCGCGTGATGGAAGCCCTGCAGCAGACCAGCATGGAAGAGCTGGCGGAGCGACCGGTCGGCGAGCTTTCGGGCGGCGAGCAGCAGCGTGTGCTGCTGGCGCGCGCCCTGGTGCAGGACACCCCTGTGCTGCTGCTGGACGAGCCGACGACCTTCCTCGACATCCAGCACCAGTCCAGCCTGCTGAACCTGGTGCGCAGGCTGGCGACCGAGAAGAGGATCGCGGTGCTGATGGCCATGCACGACCTGAACCTGGCCGGACTGTATTCGGACCGGGTCGCACTGCTCGTGGGGGGCAGGATCCTCTCGCAGGGTGCCCCGGGAGAGGTGTTAACAGAGCAAAACCTGCAGTCCGTGTATAACATTCCGGTGCACGTCATCGCCCATCCCGATTACGGATCTCCGCTGGTCCTGCCGGACGGGCTCTATATGCCTCCCGAACGGCACGGTACTCGCCCGGTGGTCTAAGGGCGCCAGCGATCCACAGCCCTGAAGTAACTGCAGCGGGCTGGCGGGACTGAACAGGCTGTGCGTTTTCCTCCCACGGGTACCTGCTTGACGGCGACCTGTAGAACATTTACAATGACCGGGTCGCCATGATCCCAACGATTACACGCGAACTGATCGCCGCCTGCGGACAGCCAGGCTGCCCTGTCTGCAGGCTGGTGGAGGGATCGGTCGCCGGCCTGCTGAGGAGCTTCTTCTACGAAAAGGTCAACGACCGTGAAGTGCGAGTGCGGCTGCGGGCCAGCCTGGGATTCTGCAGCGAGCACGCGCGCCAGATCCTGGAGATGGATCTGGGCGATGCGCTGGGTTCTGCGATTGTCTATCACGATATCCTGACCAATATCCTCAGAAACTTTCCCACTGCAGATGAAAAAGCGGTGAATGAAACAGGTCTGGCAAGCCTGCTGCGCCGGACGGCACACGGCGCAGCGGCGGGCGTCACCAGGCTGGTGCGCGCCCTCACACCCCAGCAGCCCTGCCCGGTCTGCACAGAGTCGGAGCGCGCCAATCAGGCATACGTGGTCGAACTGGCGGCGGGCCTAAAAGATGAAGCGCTGTCCTCTGCGCTGGCCGGCTCGGACGGTTTATGCTTCCTGCACCTCCGTCAGGTCGCCGGACAGGTGAAGGATGAAGGCGTGTTCACTTTCCTGGTAGAAAACCACCGCGCCCGACTGACGGCTCTGAACGAGGAGCTGGCCGAGTTTATTCGCAAGAACGACTACCGCTTTCGCAGCGAACGCTTCGGGGCGGAAAGCGATTCATGGCGGCGGGCTCTGGAGTGGGCTTCGGCTGCTGCGAGGTGGCGAGGTGAGTTGAACAGCGGCAGCGCATATCAGGAACGCAGTCAAAACAAGGGTGGTACGACCGGAGTATAATTTATACAGCCTTTTGATCTACCCCCTGGAGAGAACCACATGTCACTCATTGGACAATCTGTCAAACGAATCGACGCCGTCGGCAAGGTAACGGGGAAAACGCTGTACCCCGGCGATATCAACATGCCCAACCAGGCTTACATGAAGATCCTGTTCGCGAACCGCCCGCATGCGATCATCCGCCGGATTGATACAAGCAAGGCCGAAGCGCTGGAAGGGGTGATCGCCGTCTTTACCGCTAAGGACGTGCCGGTGAATGAGTACGGTTTGGGCACGCCCGACCAGCCGGTACTGTGCGGACCGGGATCCAGCAAGCCCTTTGCCGATCATGTGCGTTTTGTGGGAGATCAGGTGGCCCTGGTGGTGGCCGAGAGCGAGGAAATCGCGGCCAGGGGACGCGATTTAATCGAGGTTGAGTATGAAGACCTGCCGGTGGTCACTGATCCCTTTGAGGCTATGGAGGCGGATGCGCCTCTGCTACATCCGGACCTGGGGTCCAACGTGTTCTGCCGCTACCGCATCCGTAAAGGGGACGTAGATGCCGCTTTTGCCGAGGCGGCTGTCGTGGTCGAGGGCGAATATCACACCCCCATGCAGGAACACGCCTATCTGCAGCCCGAAGCAGGGCTGGGGTACATCGATGAAGAAGGGCGCGTGACCGTGCAGGTCGCGGGACAGTGGACGCACAAAGACCAGGAGCAGATTGCCCATGCGCTGGGGCTGGAGAAAGACCAGGTGCGGGTGATCTATCCGGCAATCGGCGGCGCGTTTGGCGGGCGTGAGGATATGTCGGTACAGATCGTGCTGGCGCTGGCCGCCTGGCGCCTGTGGCAGCGCGGCATCAACCGCCCGGTCAAAATCATCTGGAGCCGGGAAGAATCGATCATCGGTCATCACAAGCGCCACGCCTATCACATCCGCACGCGCTGGGCGGCGAACAAGGACGGTAAGGTAACGGCCGCCGAAGTGGAAGTGATTGCCGACGGCGGCGCGTATTCCTATACCTCGCCCAAGGTGCTGGGCAACGCCACCCTGATGTGCACCGGTCCGTATGAGATCCCCAACGTCAAAGTCGACTCGTATGCCGTGTATACGAACAATATCCCGGGCGGCGCCTTCCGCGGCTTTGGCGGCCCGCAGGGTGCTTTTGCGGCCGAGGTGCAGATGGACCGGCTGGCCGATGCGCTGGGCATCGACCGGGTGGAAATCCGTATGCGCAACGTGCTGCGCGAAGGGTCGCTGCTTTCCGTCGGCACCCCGCTGCCCAAAGGTGTGAGCATGCCGCAGGTGATCGAAAAGTGCGCCGAAGCGGCCGGCTGGCGCAAGAGCGACAATGGTTGGATTGCTCCCAGCGGTGATGAAAAGTTCAGGGCTTTCGGAATTGAGCCCTCGAGCAACCCGGCTGTAAAGCGCGGGATCGGTTTTGCCTGCGCGTTTAAGAATGTGGGCTTTTCCTTTGGCGCGCCGGAACACTGCTATGCAACGGTTGAACTGCACGGCAAAGCGGAGATCGAGCGCGTGGTGGTGCATCATGCCGGCGCAGATGTGGGGCAGGGCGCCCACACGGTCTTCGCGCAGATGGCTGCCGAAGCAGTTGGGGTTCCGGTTGAATGTGTGGAGCTGATCGTTTCGGATACTGCCTATACCGGAAACTCGGGCAGCGCGTCGGCATCGCGCATGACCTTCATGGCCGGCAATGCCATTCGCGGCGCAGCCCAGGCCGCGCTGGAAAAATGGCGCAACGAAGAACGCCCGGCCACTGCCGAATATAAATATGTGCCGCCGCGCACGACACCGTATGACCCGGAGACCGGAAAGTCGGAACCGAACTTCGCCTATGGCTACGTGGCACAGGCTGTGGTCGTGGAAGTGGACACTGAGACCGGGCATGTGCGCATCCTGGATGTCATCTCTGCGGACGATGTCGGCAGAGCGGTGAACCCCCAGCAGGTGCAGGGGCAGATCGAGGGGGCCGTGGTGCAGGCGGCCGGTTATGCAATTCTGGAGAATTTTGTCCAGGAAGGCGGGTATGTGAAAACCCAGCACTTTTCCACGTATCTCATCCCAACTGTGCTGGATGTCCCGGAGCGCGTGCAGTCGCTCATCCTGGAATACCCCGATCCGATCGGGCCGTGGGGGGCACGCGGCATGGCCGAAATGCCCTTCCTGCCGCTGGCGCCGGCAGTCATCGCGGCGGTGCAGGATGCCACCGGCGTGTGGTTCAACCGGTTCCCCCTGACGCCAGAGCGGGTGCTGGCAGGCCTGGGGAAAATCTCTGTTTAGTTTTCTCGGAAATGATCACCGGGAGCAGCCTGTTCGTGCGGCCGCATGAACAGGCTGCTTCTGCAAACCCGGATGGGGGATACGGGTACGGTCGCGCAGGTAGAGAATGGACCTATCGAAGACGATCCACTGGCTGGGGGACAGCCTGGGACAGGTTCTCTCCGAGCAGGAATCTCCCGAAATCTTCGCGCTTGAAGAGCGCATACGCCAGCTTGCCAAAGACCGCCGGGCGGGCTCTGAGTACGCGGCTGCAGCACTCGCAAAGGAAGTGTCGGCGCTTTCGACAGAAGAGGCACGCGCTGTGGCGGCTGCTTTCACCCTGTACTTCGATCTGGTCAACCTGGCGGAAGAGAGCTACCGGGTGAGCATGATTCGCCGCCAGGCGGCGGAGAATTATCCCCGGCCAGTGCACGATTCCATCGAGGAGGCGGTGCAGATCCTGCACGAGCGGGGAGTGACCGCCGCACAGATGGAGCAGCTGCTGCAGAACCTGTCCATTGAGCTGGTGCTGACCGCCCATCCCACGGAAGCCAAACGGCGCACCATTCTCTCCAAAATGCAGCGCATCGCGCAGATCCTTTACGACGTTGAGCGCTTTGATCTAACCCCGGTCGAACAGGAGCGGTACCAAAAGGACCTGCACGCAGAAATAACGGCCTTCTGGCTGACCGAACGCGCCCGGACGATTCAACCGGCGGTCACCGACGAGGTGCGCACAGGGCTGTACTTCATCGACGAGGTCTTCTGGGCGGCCGTGCCCCAGATCTACGAGGATCTGGATAAAGCGCTGCAGCGTTATTATCCGGGGCTGGCGGCGAGGCCAGGCTGGCTGCGGCTGGCCTCCTGGATCGGGGGCGACCGGGACGGGAACCCCAACGTGACTACCGAGGTAACGGCAGAGACCCTGCGGCTGCACCGCGGCCTGGCGGTGGAAAAGCACCGCGTGGCATTTACCGACCTGGCGCGGCGGTTGAGTATGAGCGAACGGCGCGTCCAACCCCCCAGGGAGCTGATCACCTGGTTCGAGAGCCGAAGACCGCTGCCCGGGCATGTGGCGTATCTGGAGCACCGCTACGGGAACGAACCGTTCCGGCTGGCGCTGTCGCTGATGGCTTCAGACCTGGCCGAGGCCTCACGGGACGATATGAAGCGGCATCTGCTTTCGAGAGAGCCGCACCATGCGCGCGTTCAGGTGGATGATTTTCTGCGGCCGCTGCGGTGGATCCGGGAAGCGATTCCTCCAGCCCTGGCGAATACCCGCCCGCTGGAGGTTGAACGCCAGCTCGAGGCGTTCGGACTGCACTCCGCCCGACTGGACATTCGCGAAGACTCGACGCGATTGAACGCGGCGCTGGGAGAAATCGTGCGCGCGCTGGGCGTTCATCCGAACTTCGAAGCTGCAGCTCCGGACGAGCGGCTGCGTGTGCTGGAGGAACTGCTGGCTAAGCCAGCTCCCCGCCTGGCACCCCATGCGGGCGTCACCCCGGAGACTGCCGAGACCTGGGCGCTGTTCCAGTTAATTGACCGCACCCGATCCGTCTACGGCCCGGAACTGCTGGGACCGTTCGTGATCTCGATGACCCACTGCACGGCGGACCTGCTGGTGGTGCTGCTGCTGGCATCCTGGACCGGGTGCGCAGATGGGATGCAGATCGTGCCGCTCTTTGAAACTCTGGACGATCTCGAAGCTGCGCCGCGCATCCTGGCCGACTGCTTCACCCATCCGGTTTATCGTAAGCACCTGCAGACCTGCGGCAACGAGCAAATGGTCATGATCGGATATTCGGACAGCAATAAAGACGGCGGTTACCTGGCGGCGAACTGGGCACTGTACCGGGCTCAGGAGCAGATCACGCGCGTGTGCCAGGAGCACGGGGTGGCGCTGACGCTGTTCCACGGTCGCGGCGGAACCGTGGCGCGCGGGGGCGGGCCGGCCAACCGCGCCATCCGTGCCCAGCCGCCGGGAACCATCCGGGGACGCTTCCGGCTGACGGAACAGGGAGAGATCATCAGCTCGCGCTACGCCAACGTACACCTTGCCCACCGGCACCTGGAACAAATCGTACACGCCGTGCTGCTCTCCTCGGCTGCGGACCCTGTGGAGGGGGATGGAAAGGAAAAGGGTGCCGGACCGGCTTCGATCCCCGCGGAATGGCGCCGGGCCATGACAGCGATGGCGCATGCTTCTCACCGGGAGTACCGCAGTCTGGTGTATGAGACCCCGGGGTTCCTGGACTTCTGGCGGGCTGCCACCCCCATTGATGAAATACGGCGGCTGTCGATCGGCTCGCGGCCGGCGGCGCGCAAATCCGGAGACGACGCGTTCACGCATATCCGCGCCATCCCCTGGGTTTTTTCCTGGATGCAGTCACGGTTTAACCTGCCGGGGTGGTATGGTCTGGGGACCGGACTGTCTGGCGCAGACGAGGTGCCCCAGGAGCTGTTAAAAGAAATGTATGCCGGGTGGCCGTTTTTCCGGGCCGTGCTGGAGAACGCCGAAATGTCGTTGATCAAGGCCGATATGGGCATCGCTGAGCTGTATGCCGGGCTGGTTCCGGATCAGGGACTGGCGAAACAGTTCTTCGGGCGCGTCCGGGACGAGTACGAGCGCACCCGGGAAGCGCTGCTGCGGATCACTGGCCATGCGCAGTTAATGGACGGCGAGCCGGTCATCCAGCGCTCGGTGATCCTGCGCAACCCCTATGTAGACCCGTTGAACTACATCCAGGTCGAGATGCTGCGCCGGCTGCGGGCTTTACCCGACCAGGAAGGACCGCAGGCGGAGGCTTACCGCCAGGTGATAGTGATCACGATCAACGGGATCGCTTCCGGGCTGCGGAACACAGGGTAGCATCATGGCAATTGTGCTCTTACGGGGCGGTGGAGATCTGGCCAGCGGCGCGGCCCTGCGGCTGCACCGGGCAGGTCTGAAAGTTATCATCTGCGAACTTCCCCAGCCTCTGGTGGTGCGGCGGTCCGTCTCATTTGCGGAAGCAGTGTTTACCGGCGAGACGCGGGTGGAGGAAGTGCGCGCCTGTCTGGCGAAGGATCTGGAAGGCATTAAGCAGGTGCTGGATCAGGGTGATATCGCGGTGGTGGTCGATCCAGCAGCGGAGACGCTGGAAAATTTGAAGCGCGCAAACAGCCCGCTGCCACCGGCGCTGGTTCTGGTCGACGGGCGCATGCGCAAACAGCCGCCGGAAACCGGGATCGACGCGGCCCCGCTGGTGATCGGATTGGGCCCCGGCTTTAGCGCTGGAAAAGACTGCCACGCGGTGATTGAGACCAACCGCGGGCACCGCCTGGGGCGGGTGATCTGGGAAGGCAGTGCCGAAGCCGATACCGGTATCCCGGAGCGGGTAGCCGATTACGGCGCGGAGCGTGTGCTGCGAGCGCCAGTCGACGGCACGATGGTCGCCCTGGCCCAGATTGCCGACCGTCTGGAGGCCGGGCAGCCTGTGGCGCAGGTAAACGGCGCCGTGGTGCGTGCGCCGTTTGCCGGGGTGCTACGCGGGCTGCTGCACCCCGGAATCCCGGTGCAGCGCGGGATGAAGATTGGCGATGTGGACCCGCGCAGCGATCCACGCTACTGCTATCTGATTTCTGATAAGTCTCTGGCCGTGGGCGGCGGCGTGATGGAAGCCATCCTGGCGCGGCCGGACATTCGAGAACATCTATGGTAATGCAATGCGCCTGGTAAACGCCCTGCGACTGACTGGCCCGGGTCCGGCCCAGCGGTATCCGCCCCCGTGCACGGCGCTGACCGGCGCGGGTGGGAAGAGCACAGCGCTGTTTCGACTGGGTCGCGAGCTGGCCCGGGAACGCGGCGTGCTGCTGACCGCTTCCACCCACCTGGCTGTGGAGCAGCTGCAGCAGGCCGACCGGCATATGGTCATTCATTCCCCTGCCGATTTGAAGCACGTGCAGCCGCCGCGAAGTGGGGAGGTGCTGCTGCTTACCGGTCCGCCGGGGGCGGACGAGCGCACGAGCGGGCTGGCCCCCGCAGCGCTTGACGTTGTGAACGAACTGACCCGCGAACATCAGTTACCACTGCTGTTGGAGGCGGATGGATCGAGACGCCTGCCGCTGAAAGCTCCGGGTGAACACGAGCCGGCTGTCCCGGCCTGGGTCAACCAGGTGGTAGTGGTCGCCGGGCTTACCGGACTGGGGCGGCCGCTGGATGCCGCGTGGGTGCACCGGCCGGAACGCTTCGCTGCCCTGAGTGGTATTGATCTGCAGGCGGCAATCACCGTGGGTGCGTTAAGCAGCGTGCTTGCCAGCCCTGAGGGCGGGTTAAAGGGAATCCCGGATGCCGCCCGGCGCATCCTGCTGTTGAACCAGGCGGATACCCATGAACTGCAGGCCGCAGGGGCGAACCTGGCACGGCGGCTGGTGCCCCCCTATTCAGCCGCGGTGGTGAGCCGGCTGCAGGGAACTGCTCCCGACGAGGAAGCGCTGGCCGTTTATGAACCGGCTGCCGGGATCATCCTGGCGGCGGGGGGGGCCAGCCGGCTTGGAAAACCAAAACAGCTCCTGGAATGGAAAGGAGAGCCTTTTGTGCGCGCTGTAGCACGCACTGCGCTCGAGGCGGGCCTGGCGCCCGTCATTGTGGTCACCGGCGCGGCAGCTGATGAGGTGCAGCAGGCCCTGAGTGATCTGCCGGTCCAGTTTGTGCACAACCCGGATTGGGAAAGCGGGCAGGGCAGTTCAGTCGCGACCGGTGCGCGCTCCCTGCCGCCCGAGTGCGGCGCGGCGGTATACCTGCTCAGCGACCAGCCGCAGATCCCGGCAGCGCTGGTACGCAGCCTGGTAGAACTGCACAGCAGGACCCTGGCGCCGCTGACGGCGCCCCTGGCAGACGGGCGGCGGGCCAACCCGGTCCTGTTTGACCGGGTCACCTTTGGAGAGCTGCAGCAGCTCAGCGGAGAGACAGGCGGGCGCAGCCTGTTCGCCCGCTACCGGCCCGAATGGCTGCCCTGGCACGACGCCAGCATACTGCTGGATGTGGATACCGAGCAGGACTACCAGCGCCTGCTGGAGAGCGACGCAGCATGATCGGAGCGGTGATCCTGGCGGCGGGAGAATCGAAGCGCATGGGCAGGCCCAAGATGGTGCTGCCCTGGCAGGGTACGACGGTGATCGGGCAGGTGGCTGTGGTGCTGTGCGCAGCCGGGATAGAGGCGGTGGTTGCGGTAACCGGAGGCGACCGGGAACAGGTGGAAGCCGCCCTGGCAGGTACCTGCGTTCAGACAGCCTTCAACCCGCGCTACCGGGAGGATCAAATGATCCTCTCACTGCAGGTGGGGCTGAACGCGCTGCCTTTGGGGGTTGATGCCGCACTGGTGGTGCTGGGCGACCAGCCGCAGATCCAGGCGCAGGTCGTCCGGGCCGTAATCGCCGCGTACCGGGAGAGCCATGCACCCCTGGTCGTGCCCAGCTACCGCATGCGCCGCGGGCATCCCTGGCTGGTGCAGGCCAGCCTGTGGCCGGCCCTGCTGGCAATGCAAGCCGGACAAACCCTGCGAGATTTCCTCAACCGCCATGCAGCTCAGATCGAATATGTCGAAGTGGATACACCTTCGATCCTGAAAGACCTGGATACACCCGAGGACTACGAACGGGAGCTGCAGGGGACGTCGTATTGACGGTAAACCGGCAGGGTTTAGTGCCATTGTCCTCTTGCCATTCTAAACTTCTTGTGCTATTGTCAGGATAAATTCTAAAGATATCAAACAGATCAGAAAACCTGTTTTCATAGATGCAGGTCAGAGTTGTCTGGCATCTGAAGCTGGGGAATTTTCAATGGAGGCTCTATCTATATGTCTTCCCATTTAAAGACGATTGTTGTCGTCGAGGATGAACCGGATACCGCCGAGATGTTCGCCGAAATGATGCGCCTCAGCGGGTATCGCGTGATCAAATCCTATGGGGGCAGCCCGGCTATCAACCTGATCACAAAAGAGAAACCTGATGCCGTTGTGCTGGACATTATGATGCCTGATCTTTCAGGCCTGGACGTGATCCGTCAGATCCGCAGCAACCCTGAAGTAGCGGAAGTGCCTGTTATCGTGGTGTCTGCCAAGAGCCTGCCTTCGGACGTGCGATACGGATTGGAACTGGGCGCCTCTGTTTACCTGACCAAACCGGTTTCTTACACAGATTTGAAAGATGCGGTCGAAGAGGTGATTAAACGTTCAACAGTGTAGGTGAAGGATGGGCGTGATACGGGCCTTTATCGCAATCAGTATTTCACCCGAAATACTGCACCGCCTGCAGGGGGTCACCCAGCAGTTGAAGGACCGGCTCGAGGATGTACCGGTGCGCTGGGTACCTGTGGAAAATATGCACCTGACGCTGAAATTTCTGGGGGATGTCTCTGAGGCCAACGTCGAGCGCATCAAAGAGATCCTGGAAAAGGTGGGAAGAAACTGCTCGCCGTTTGAGATCAGCGTTGGTGAACTGGGCGCCTTTCCCTCCCTGCGCCGGCCGCGCGTGATCTGGGCGGGGGTGAAGGCGCCGCCCGAGTTGAAGGCCCTGCAGCGCAGCATTGATACGGAAACGGCCCGGCTGGGTTATGCCCGTGAAGAACGGGAGTTCTCCCCACACCTGACTCTGGGGCGGGCATCACGCAATGCCACCCCGGCTGACTCGCACCGCATCGGCGAGGTGCTGGCATCCGTGAAGGTAGGCTTTCTGGGCGTAACGCGCGTGGACGCCGTCAACCTGTACCGCAGCGACCTGCGCCCTCAGGGTTCGGTCTACACATGTCTGGCATCGACTGTTTTTCAGCGGAACGAAAAAGAACAGCTCTGACTTCTCGTTTATAATCTATACAGGTTTCTGCCATGTGATTCCACATCAGGCCAGACGCCTGTATTTCATTTCTATAGACAAGGAGAGGTGACTTCTGGATACATTAGAACTTGCACGAGCTATCGTGAATGTGCTGGAGGATAAAAAGGGGGAAGACATCGTCCTGCTGGATATCCATGAAATTAGCGACTTCGCCGATTACTTCATCATCTGCACCGGCACCAGCGACCGCATGCTGCAGGCACTGGCCGATGGGGCAGTCGAAGCAGTGCGGAATGACTTTCACCTGAAAGGCCGCGTTGAAGGCGATTCCCGGGACGGCTGGGTGCTGGTGGACTTCGGCAATTTGATCATGCACCTGTTTTCGCCCGACCGGCGGGAATATTACCGTCTGGAAGACCTCTGGGCTGAAGGCCGGGTTTTACTGCGGGTACAGTAAACGAAAGAAGGGAAGATGGTAGAAAACATGCATGACCAGCCTCCCTTCTTTCGTTTCAGTTAATAAATACTCTTACTACGTGCGGGCCTCCTGGATCCACTGCAGCACCTGCTGCACGGTGCGCGCGATGGACTGGTAGTTCTGTTCGGCCAGATAGTCTTTGCGGATCAACTGGCTGCCCATCGCCACACAGGCCGCCCCGGCCTGGATCCAGCTCTGGATGTTCTCCTGCCGGGGTTCGACACCGCCTGACGGCATCAGTTTTGCCCAGGGAAGCGGCCCCAGCAGATCGCGGATGAACCCCGGACCTCCAAGACCCTGGCCGGGGAACACTTTGATAATTTCCACCCCCCATTCTTCTGCATTTGAAATTTCAGTGGTCGTCCCACAGCCGGGGATGTAAGCAATCTTCCGCCGGTTGCACAGGCGGGCGATGGATTTATTAAAGGTGGGGCCGACCACAAACTGCGCGCCGTGGGCGATATACAGCGCAGCGGTCGGCGCGTCGAGGACCGTTCCCACACCGAGCAGGATGGGCAGGTCTTCGCGCTGCACGATGTCTCGCAGCTTTGTGAACACTTCCAGGGCATGTTCGCCGCGATTGGTGAATTCCAGCACGCGCGCGCCGCCCTCAACGCAGGCATGAAGAACACGTGCGGCGGTGTCCGGGTCGGAATGGTAGAAGAGAGGAACCAGACCGGAGGTCAGCATGGTCTGGTATACGGTTAAGCGGTCGACTCTGGCCATGGTGATGCCCCTTTATGATTCGGATGCGAGTGCGGCTTCCACTGCCGCGAATGGTGGGATGGGGTTGACGGCGCCTTTGCCCTGTGTGGAGAGGGCCGCGGCGGTGTTTGCAAAGCGGGCACAATCCGCATAATCACAACCCCGCAGCCAGGCGGCGATGAAGGCGCCGTCGAAGGTGTCGCCGGCGCCGGTCGCATCGACCAGCTCCACCCGGTAGGGCGGGATGCGCAGGAAACCGTCCTGCGTAGCGAGCAGAGCGCCCTGATCGCCCAGCTTGAGGGCAACGACCTGAGGACCGAGCTCCAGGAAGAATTCGGCCATTTTTTCAGGCTGCTCGTAGCCGGTAATGAACCGGGCGTCTTCCAGACTTGGAAAGATGAAATCCGCCTGGCGGATCGTCTCGATGATGATCGAGCGGGCGCGCCCGGGGCTCCACAGCTTGAGCCGCACATTGGGATCATAAGAGACCCTGACCCCTGCACGGCGGGCAATATCTACGGCGTGAAAAACTGCGTCGCAGGCGGAATTGCTGATCGCCTGGGAGATCCCGGAAGTGTGCAGCACCCGGGCTGCGGAGATGTACTCCTGGGGGATGTCCTGCGGCGCGAGGAAGCTGGCAGCGGAGTGGGTGCGGTAGTATGTAAAGGAATGGACCTTTCCGGTGCGCGAGATAAAGTAAATACCGGTCGGGTGGAGCGGATCGAGGATCACCTTGCTGGTATCCACCCCCTCTGCCTGCCAGAGATCGAGAAAAATGCGGCCGAAATCATCATCCCCCAGGCGAGTCAGGTAGCCGGTGCTGGCGCCCATGCGGGCAGCGGCGACGATGAAGTTGGATGTGTCGCCGCCGTAGCCGACCTCATAGGCGCGCACCTGCTGTAGCGTGCCCGGGGTGGTGGCATTGAATTCCAGTAAGGGTTCACCCAAAGCGACCACGTCTGGGGCCATGGAGCCTCCTTGCTCTATATCCTTTTGTATTTTTCGAGGCCTTTGAGCAGCGATTTGCTCTCCAGAATCAGGCGTGTCTGTTGTTTTTCGCGAGCCTCGATGTCCTGTGCGCTGCGCAGTACGGCTTCCACGTGTTCGAGAGGCACCACCACGACGCCGTCGCGGTCGCCAACGATTAGATCGCCCGGGTTGACGGTCACACCGCCGACGACAACGGGGACATTGGCGGCCACGGTGCGGAAGCGGCCCACCGTTGTCGAGGGGACAATGCTGCGCGAAAAGACGGGGAATTTGAAATCACGCTCGATTTCTTCAACGTCGCGCACGCCGCCGTCCAGCACAGCGCCTTCCAGCCCGTTGGCGACGGCACCAGCGGTCATCAGCCCCCCCCAGCAGGCGACATCTTTATAAGCGTTGATGGAGATCACGATCACACTGCCCGGCTCGCTCTGGTCGATCATCTCCAGCGCATGGGTGGGGGGAACACGTTCGGCTGCCGGCTCTTCACGGACGGTCACCGCAGGCCCGACGATTTTGGCGGGAAAGATGGGTTTGATTTTGTGAGACATGTGACCGGAGATGCCCATCTCCCAGAGAGCATCGGCCACAGATGCGGTTGTGATCTGGCGATATGCTTCGATGATATCGGTTGGGATTCTGGTTTGCGTGGTCATTTGCTGCTCCTTTACGCGTTTCGATACGGGCACCGCAGTTCACAGCAAGTGCTGCAGTCCTGTGCCCATTTCAATCTCTTAAACTCACACTCTTAACCCAGTAGATGCGGGCAATTTCCATCACATCTTCGGCGGAGACACGGCGAAGATTGACGACGTTCTCGCGGGCGCCGGCCAGCCGGCCGTATTCCTGCAGTTCCAGAATGTGAAAGCGCTCCGGTGGAAAGTTGAGCTCCACCGCCAGGTCGACCCGGCTGCCGGGCTGCAGGTCATGAAGCTCCGGGGCGAGCTTGGCGGGAGCCGTCAGCGCTGTCCAGGCCTGAAAGGCCAGCCAGAGCACCAGCAGAATTGTGATGGTTTTTCCGCCGGTGCTGCCGAAGAAGCTACGCACCAGGCTCACCGATTACCTCCGGCTGTTCATCGATCTGGACGCCGCCCAGCAGGGACAGGATGTGCCTTCGCAGCTTGTGGAAGCTCTCATTGCCGACCAGATCCTTCCACTTGCGAGGACGCGAGATCTGTACGTCCACCACTTCGGTCACCACGCTGGGCCGGGAACTGAGCACGATCACGCGGTCGGAAAGGAAAATGGCTTCCTCGACATCGTGCGTGACAAAAAAGATGGTTGGCTTGCGCTCTTCCCAGATGCGGGTAAGGTCTTCCTGAAGCTTCATACGGGTCTGGGCATCGATGCTGGCAAATGGCTCGTCCATGAGCATGACTTCGGGATGATTGGCCAGCACTCGTGCGACACCCACGCGCTGCTGCATGCCGCCGGAGAGTTCGTGCGGGTAGCGCTCTTCAAACCCCTCCAGGCCCACCAGATGGATGTATTCCCGGGCAATGCGCTCGCGCTCTTCTCTGGGAATGCCGCGCATCTTCGGACCGAAAGTCACATTCCCCATGACCGTCTTCCAAGGGAAAAGGGCAAAGTTCTGGAACACCACCCCGCGATCGGGCCCGGGGCCCTGAATCGCACGGCCGTGCAGCAGCACCTTGCCGCTGGAAGGTTTTACAAACCCGGCAATGATGTTCAGGATGGTGGTCTTGCCGCAGCCGCTGGGACCGAGGATGGCAACGAACTCTCCGGATTCGATCTCGAAAGATACATCCCGGATGGCAAGCACCTGCTCGCCGGTGTAGACATCAAAATAGCTTTTCGACAGGTGTTCGATTTCCAGTAGTGCCATGTTATACCGCTTCCTGGGGGCGGTGTACCATCCCCCAACGTTCAATGGTGCTGCGCTCCAGCGGAGCCAGAATGAGTGCATCGGTAGCGTACCAGAGCACACCCAGCACGATCATGCCCACAAAAACTTCGGTGACCTGGGCCGAGCGGCGCGCGTCAAACATCATGAAGCCAACGCCGCTGGTGCCGACGATGATTTCCGCTGCGATCAGGGCGCGCCAGCCGTAGCCCAGACCGGTGCGGATGCCGGTAACGATGACCGGCAGGGCACCGGGGACAATCACTTCCCAGATCACCTGCCAGCGGCTGGCGCCCAGGCTGCGGGCAGCGCGAATCAGGTCCTCAGGTACACCGTCGATCCCGGCAACAATGTTGACCATGAGGGGGAAGATCACGGTATAGACGATCACCAGGGTGACGGTGGTCAGGCTGAAGCCAAACCAGATAATCAGGATGGGCAGCCAGGCGATATCGCCAATGGCCTGGAAAAAGAGCAGCAGCGGCCAGGCCAGGCGCCGGGCTGTGCGGTTCAGGCCGATCAAAAAACCAAGCGGGATGCCGACAACCAGGCTGTAAAACACGCCGCTGATCAGCCGGTAGAGCGAATCCTCCAGATAGCCGGGCAGGATGCCCTTATAAATCAGGTTTCCAAACGAGGCGATGACCTCGGCCGGGCCGGAGAAGAATGCGGTGGGAAATACTTCCAGCCGCACGGCCAGCCACCACAGGAAGAGGATGGGTAAAAATGGACCCAGGTTGCGCACCAGGGAATATTTGCTGACTGCCCTTCCCAGCAGTAAAGGCAGGGCCCATATGGGGCGGCGGATATGTGCTTCTCGGACTGCCATTATTTCACTTCCCTGATCATACCCCAGCGCTGGATGGTGCGCGCTTCCAGAGGGGCCAGCAGCAGACGGTCCATCAACAACCACAGGATGCCGATGATGATCATAGAGAGGATAATCTTGTTGGTTTCGTAAAATTCGCGCGAGAGGAAGAGCAGATAGCCCAGTCCCAGATTGGTGGCGATCATCTCGGCAGCGAACAGTCCGCGCCAGGCGTAACCGAGCCCTACCCGCAGCCCGGTGACGATCTGGGGCATGGCGCCGGGGATCACAACCTCCAGAATGGTCTGCAGGCGGCGGGCGCCCAGGCTGCCGGCTGCGCGGTAAAACTCGCGCGGTATGCTGCTCACACCCAGCACCGTGCTGTAAACCAGAGAGAAGAAGACGGCGTTGAAGATGATAAAGATCACGGTTGCGCTGCCGTAGCCAAACCACAGCGTGGCCAGTGGGATCCAGGCAATGCCGGCCAGAGACACGGAAAAGCGCAGGATGGGCGTGAAGAAGCCGGCGACATAGCGGTTGATGCCCATGGCGATGCCAAAAGGCACTCCGAGGGCCATGGCGATCAGCGACCCGATCACCACGCGTTGAATGCTGGCCCAGGTGTGCTCGACCAGAGAGCCATCGGCAATCATTGTGGCAGCAGCCTGGAGCACCCCGCCGATGGAGGGGAAGATGCGCTCCGGAACGCCTGAAATGGCAACGGCGGCAGCCCAGACCAGGAGGAGAATGCCAAAAGGCGCCAGAAACCAGAGAGTCTGGGCTGTCTGGTCGATCAGCTTATGTCCAGGGTAGCTGCCGGATTTAACTGCTCTCATGAACGGGTTTCCACCTGCTGCTATTAATGGGGTGGAGACGGGTTGGCCCGCCTCCACCCGAGAATGGTTTACTGGCAGACCTGAGCGGCCTGTTCGGCGTCGTAGCTGAAGCCTTCAGTGATTTCTGCGCCGGCCGGCACCGGGTCAAGGTCGGCGAAGAGATCCGGGTTGTCTGCGACGACCTGGTTGATGTACTGCGGCTCGAAATGGTCGCTGACATTAAAGGTGCCGCTGATGGTCCCCAGGTCGGCAAGCAGCTGCTGGCTGCTGTCGAGGGCCAGATAGTTGCACGCTGAGAAGCGCGGGTCCAGCTGCAGGATATTGAACTCCATGGCCTCCAGGGCGATCTCCTGACGCATGCCGGGCAGCCAGCGGACGGCAACTTCGGCCGCTTCTTCCGGATTATCACGAATCCATTTGTCGGCCTGGGCGCGGGCGGTCAGGAAGCGAACCACAACGTCCGGGTTCTCTTCCACCCAACTGCGCTCCGCTACGATATAGCCAATGAAGGAGATGTAACCACCGCCGCGGGTGACCTCATAGCTTCCGGCCACATCGTGGAGGGCGATGATCGGCCAGGGATCCCAGATCGAGATGGCATCCACGCCGCCGGTCTGCAGGGCCACGGCCATTTCAGGCGGCGGAGTGTTGATAATTTCAACATCATCGGGTGAGATGCCGGCGCCTTCCAGCACACCCAGAAGATAAAGGTGGCTGATGGAACCTACTGCTGCTCCGATGGTCTTTCCCTGCAGGGTGGAGAGGTCGTTGGGATCGATTCCGGAACCCTCTGCAGCGACCATCGCCATGGTCTCATCGATGCCGCGCTGTGTAGCGCTGCCGGTGTAGTTACCGAGCATCACCAGGTCCATACCCTGCAGGATGGCGCCAATCGCAGGTACGCCAACCTGGCCGAACTGGATCTCACCGGCCTGCAGAGCGTTCAGCAGGTCCACGCCGGTGGGGAAGGGACCCGCCAGCTCTACATCGAGGCCCTGCTCTTCGAAAAAGCCCTGCTCAACTGCGACCGGCAAACCCAGCTGGTCGATGGCTCCCACCCAACCGGCGCTGATCGAGACAAATTCTTCCTCACCTGTTTCGGGTACCGGCTCGGTCTCCGCCGGGGGTTCTGTGGGTTCTTCAGCCGGAGGCTCGGTAGGCTCCTCTTCTTCGGGCATTTCGGTTGGTTCTTCAACCGGTGCTTCTGTTGGCGCGCTGACGGGTTCCGTGGGAGTGGGCTGTCCAGGCGATGCACAGGCGGTGAGCACCAGAGCCAGGATCAATATCAGGCTGGTGAGCCATCGCAAACTGTCTTTCTTCATGATCTTTTCCTCCTCGTATCATGAACCTAAAGAAAGTCCGAACCGGCAGGGTTTGTTTTACTGTTCCTGTTTTCCTCCTTTCTACCCTGATCATCATTCCAACCGGCTTTCAGCCGGAATCAAACGCTGCCCGTGATCGCTGCAGGGCGATGTTAATCGCCACCAGTTTTTGCCTTTGGAACAGGGGCGCCTCTCTGGCGGTGGTTGGTGCTCAACCCAATCCCATCTGTCGACGGCGCTGCCGCTGTGTCTGCCTGCGTCTGGGAATGAAAGCCCAGCTGTGCGGAGATCTGCGCAGCGGTTTCGATGAGGATGGGCGCCAGGCTGATGGCCCTCTCGAGTGTCATGGTCAGAGTCCAGCCGCTGATCGAAACAGCAGCCACGTGATTCCCGGCGACGTCTTTTATCGGCGCGGCCACGCAGCGGATGCCTTCCTCGTTTTCGACATCGTCCAGCGCATACATTTCGCGGCGGACTTTGTGAAGTTCCTGATAAAAAGCGTCGGGATCGGTAAAGGTGTTGGCTGTGCGCGGAAACAGACCCACTTCGGCGACATACCTTTGCCATTCCTGCTCGGGACGGCCGGACAGGATCGCTTTGCCCAGCGCCGTGCTGTGCACAGGCATTCGGGCGCCGATACGGGAGGCCATCAAGACCGCCTGCCGGCCATCGACTTTATCGATGTAGGAAACTTCGTTGTGGTCCAGCACAGCCAGGTGAACGGTTTCCCCCGTCGTGCGTGAGAGTTCCTCCAGGTAGGGCCTGGATATTTTCGTGAGCGGATTTTTCTCCAGGAATTTGCTGGCCAGCCATGTCACTTTGGAGCCCAGGGTGTACTTCCCGGACGGCGACTGCTGGGTGACGTAGCCGTTTTCAGCCAGGGTGGTGAGAAAGCGGTAGACCGTGCTTTTGTTCATCTTCAGTTCGCGGCTGATGACGGCCAGGTCACGCGGTCCATCGGCAGCGGCCAGATATTCAAGCACTGTGATCGTACGCTGGGCAGAGCGGTTGAGTGGTTCCCCTCGTTTCATTATTCAAAACGCCCCTTCAATTAGTGAAACACGCTTTTATTGTAGCAAATATTAAGAGATGAGTCCAGTCTGAAAAGGCGAGATTCTGTAAAAAAACAGAGCAGCCAGCGCTGGCTGCTCTATCCGTAATCGTTATGTGGCTCTGTTTACTCGTCTGTCCGGTGCTGACCCTGCTGCAGGCGGCGGTAAATATCCAGGTCGACGATCTCCATCACGTTCTCGGGACGGGCGGCAGGCGTAAAACCAAAGCGGGAGTACAGGCCGTGAGCGTCACGGGTGATCAGAAGCCAGCGGCGCAGGTTCTGCAGCTCGGGATGGGCCAGTATACAGGAAACCAGCCATTTCGAAAGGCCTTTTCCGCGATATTCTTCCAGGATAAAGAGGTCGCAGATATAGGCGAAGGTGGCCAGGTCAGTGACCACGCGCGCAAAACCGGCCTGCCGTCCATTCTCGTAAACACCGAAGCAGAGGGAGTTCCTGACGGCTTTTTCCAGCACCGGGCGGGGCAGGTCAGGCGACCAGTAGGCCCGGGTGGATAAAAAGACATGGATGGTATCGATGTCCAGGCGGGCGGGATCGGTGCTGATCGTAAACGGGCCGTTCTGAAATTCGACGTGCTCCCGAAGGTTCATGTGCTGGTTTCCCTTTCGGCCGGGTACAGTTGAGGGTTGCGAAACGGCACCAGAGCCAGCGCCACGGCCTGCGCGTACAGCGCGGTGCGGTCAACCACGTTGCCAGTCAGGATACCGATAGCGCCGTTCTCCTGTTTGGAGTTGGTCAGGCCGAAGACGATATCATCAGCCTCCCCCAGTTCATGGCCAGCGCGCACCAGCCGGGCTACCGCCGGGGGCAGGTAGAACGCGCCGGTACGGCTTTTCCCGCTGTGGGTGGGGGACAGCACATAGATCCAGGCGAAAGCTTCCAGCTCACCATCGACTTCCTGAACCCCGCCCTCGATACCGACCCAGAAATCTGCATCAGGGCGCAGCTCGAAGGCACGCTGCGCCCGGTTTGCGGCGCCCTGCAGGGTTTCTGCGTCGCCGTACGGCTGGGGGCTGACGCCAGAGGGGACGTTCACAGAGACGATCTCGAACGCCGCAGCAGGGAACATTTTTTGAAAGGCGAGCAGGGCGGCCTGTTTTTTGACCGGGTTTTCAGAGGCAATGACAATCCGCTTCGACATCACAGCGTGCCTTTGTACATGCCCCCATCCACGGACAGCATCACACCTGTGATGAATGATGCAGCCGGAGAAACCAGGAAGACGGCCGCGTTGGCGAACTCCTCGGGTTTGGCCATGCGCCCGAACGGACTCTCCTGAGCCTGCAGGCGGATCTCCTCCTCGATGCTGGTGCCTTTGGCTTCGGCACGCGCGCGCATCAATTCAGTTACGCGCTGGGTCTCCGTCCACGCCGGGAGGATGGAATTGAAGCGGATGCCATCTCCGCCCAGTTCGAGGGCCAGGGTTTTGGTCAGCCCCACGGTGGCGGCACGCACGCTGTTGGAGAGCACCAGGTTTGGGATGGGCTGTTTCACTGAATAGGAGGTGACGGTGAGCACACTGGCAGCGTCCGACTGGCGGAGATACGGCAGCGCACAGCGAATCAGGCGCACGTGACTCATCAGGGACAGCTCGACCGCCTGGCTCCACTGCCGGTCATCCAGGGACTCGAAACTGCCGGAGGGTGGGCCGCCGGTGTTCGTGATCAGAATGTCCAGGCCGCCGAGCAGGCGGACGGCTTCGGCAACCACTTTTTCCGGCTGGTCGGGGATGGAGACGTCTCCGGCGATGGCGAAGACCTCGGCAGCCGTCTCTGAGCGAATCTGGCTGGCAGCCTGGGCGATGCTCTCCGGGCTGCGGCTGTTAATCGCCAGGCGTGTTCCCTCGCGTGCCAGGCCCAGGGCGGTGGCATAGCCCAGTCCCCGGCTTGCCCCGGTTACCAGGGCGCGTTTTCCCCGTAAATGAAGGTCCATATGCAATCTCCTTGTCGTTGATGAGATTGAGCTGCCTTAAGAGCTAAAAAATCTCCAGTTGGTCGTCGATCAGCGTCAGGTCTGGCCAGTTGTCGTCCACCCAGGCGACCACCCTGCGCAGCGAGTTCCGTGTGTGGACGGCATCGTTGCTGACCAGCGCGCAGGCGATCACCGCCTCCTGCCAGGCGTCGAGGTGATCCACCTCAGCAACCGAGATGTTAAACTCGCGGTGCAGGCGCACAATCAGGGGTTTCAACCGGCTGCGTTTTTCTTTTAATGAGCTGCAGCCGGGGATTTCCAGATGCAGGGTCAGTAATCCCACCGACATTTCTCGATATCCCGCCATAGTATAATCAATTTGTAACAGTCCTTCCGGTTAGCGCCTGGAAAATTCATGATGCGTTCTGGCCGGAAGAAATGGGCCAGCAGCAGCCAGAAAAAACTGTCGATGATCATAAACGGGGTGCATCATGAAAACAAGGTTCGATCAGGATTACGAAGCATATCTGGCTGAAGATACGCTGAGGACAATGGAAAGGCATTCCTTCGAATATGCCGGCATGACGCCTGATGAGATCCGCATCGATTTGCAGGAAAAGAATTTGCTGCACAACTACGGGTGGGATATTGACGAACTCCCGGATCGAGCGATGGCGATCTATAAAATGATCTATCGTATTGACTGATTCATCTTCATATTCGCAGCAAAATCCAAGCCCGCAGCATAAAAGGAAAGCGAATGGATACAGACGGGAAAAAACTCTGGGTTCTGATCATCGGCATCCTGGTGATCTTCGCGGCCGCCGCGTTTGGGTTGGTGTGGGTGATCCGCCAGACCATCCGTGAGACAGTATCCCCGGTTCAGGAGACGACGGGTATCATCAGCACCCGGGTGGCGCAGATTCTAATGCCCACACCGACGGTTTTCGCAGACCCGGTGACTATTGTGCGCCAGGTGAACGCTTTATCCCGGCTGGAGACCATTCAGTATGTGGTTGAAAAAGTGATCACCGCTGAAACCGGCCAGGAAGGGCTGGGTTTTCTGTTCGGCGACCGTTTGATTTTTGTCGCTCACGGAACGGTGATCGCGGGGGTTGACCTGGCGAAGATGCAGCCAGAGGACATCCGTTACGAGAACGGGGTGTTGTTTGTGGAAATGCCCCAGCCTGAGATCTTCGTGGTCAACCTGGACAACGACCTGTCCTATGTCTATGATCGCAATACCGGCCTGCTGACGCGGGGAGATGTGAACCTGGAGACCACAGCCCGGCGGGCGGCGGAGGACGCCATCGAAGAGGCGGCGCTGGACGGCGAGGTGCTGCGCCAGGCTCAGGAGAACGCTCATGCTTACCTGGAGCGATTGTTCCGCGGTCTGGGGTTCGAGGAGGTCGTCTTCACCGATGAACTCCTCCCGGTGATGCCGACCAGAACCCCGGCACCCTGAAGCTGCCTGGCAAGCGCCCTTCTTAACGGCAGCTACGGATAAGCCGACAGAGTAGGCGTGACGGTGAGCGTTGGCGTGCGCGTCCCGGTGGGCGACGGACCGGGTGTGGGGGTGACCGAGGGCAGCACAGCCTCCCCGGCCAGCTTGAGGCGCGCCATGGTGGTGTAAGGGCTGCGGGAATAATCCCACCACAGCTGCAGGTAGGCGTCGACGGCGGCGCGCTCATTGCCGGCCAGCTCATTTGATAACCCCAGCAAATATAGATAAGGATCGCAGGTCCAGAAGGGCGCGCAGAGCAGGCCTGGATCCGTTTGTAAACGGATCAGATCCCTGCGCACCTGGGAAGGATCTATGCCTGAAATGAGCGCCTGCCGGGCAGCCTGCAGCCCCTGCAGAAAGCGGTTAGGCCATTCGAAGCGCAGTGGGTAGTTCACCAGATAGGGCGCGCCGGTAGCCGGGTCGTACTGCAGATGGATGGCGGCGGTCGAGTCGACCCAGATGACCGGCGGCTGGTCCTCCGGGGAGATATTGGTGAAGGTGGGGGCGCTCGAATCGACCAGGCCAACCAGCAGGGGCTCGAGCCCCAGAGGGCCGGGGGCCAGGATCCACAGCTCCAGCTTTTCGCCCGGCCGGTGCCTGACGGTGAACCAGCGCTCTCCCTGGCCATCGCCGTCAAAATCCACCGTACTGGACCCGATCACTTCCACCCCCGAATCACGCAAATACTGGATGGTTTCCGCCGCGGAGCGGGAATTATTCTGCAGCAGCAGGCTCAAGGCACTGGCTGCGCGGCAGGCAGAGATGGCCGTGCAGGCGCGGTAAACACCCTGCGGCGCTTCGTACAGGGCCAGGAACTCTTCGGCTGGCACACGGTAGCGGCTGCCCGGGACCACCGGGCTGGTGCGCAGGTGATTGAGGTGCTCTACTGCGGCCTGGCGACTGCCGGCCAGGGCATAGTAAACGGCCAGGCGAAAGCGCCAGGCATCCTGCTCATCGGCCGGGAAGGCGCGCCCATTTTCGTCTGCCTCCGGAGGCCAGTGGGGGAGCAGCGCGGCCGCCAGGTCCGCGGCCGGACCCGGGCCCCAGACCTGTGCGGCATGATCCACCACCAGGCTGCAGAAATGCAGAGTGGTCGCCGCGGGCTCCACGGAGTATTCCTCTTCCACCAGGCGCATGTAGGCGCCGTCCCACTGAAATGCGCGGCGGATGGTGACCGGGCAGGCCGGGAACACCCGGGCGCGGAACACCAGCCGGTCGGGACCGTCTTCGGCCGGCTCGATCACCCAGGTGTTACCGAACTCCATGCCGACCGTGAATGAATTCTGGGTGGGAGGGAAGGGAAGCTCCCGGGGTTCCGGCAGGTCGAGACTGAGCGCACGGGCCGAAGGGGCTTTGAATTCGCCCGGCGGAGCAGCCTGAAAGATGGCGATATCCTCCTGTCCATCGCCGGTCAGGTCGCCGATCACCAGGTTCGCCTCGGGCCGGTCCACAAAGCTGAAGACGCTGCTCAGGGTAAGGACTTCGTACTGGCCGTCGTTTTCCAGCAGCCAGATAAAGGCGCTGCCCGGGCTGGCGCCAGGCAGCCCTTTGAGGCGCACCTCCAGCAGGTAGCTGGCATTGTATCCGGCCGGTGCATCCAGGCCGGCCATGTTGAGCAGAGCGCGCGGTTCCTGTTCCTCAAACCAGTATTTGAGCCGCGACAGGTCGGTTTCTCCACTGTTAAGGGCAAGCCCGAGAGCCGAGGCGTAGGCATCGCCGGCACCCGGGTCCTCCATGCGGGCCAGGTTGTAAGCCAGGCCCCAGCGCCAGGACCAGGCCTGCGGCGCATCGGGGAAGCGCAGCAGGGCTTCCTGCTGCGCCAGGGCGGCTGCTGAAAAAGCCTGGTAGTAATCTGCCCCCTCAGGCCCGCGCTCGGATTCCAGCAGCGTGTTTGGGTAATCGTTCAGCAGCTCGATGAGAGCATTAGCCTGCTCGGGAGTCCACGCCCGCAGGCTATAGCGTTCATTACCGGGCAGCGGGCGAGCAGGGGTGAGCGTGGGCGGGCCAGTGGGCGTTGGCGACGGTGTGATGGTGGCGGTGATCGACGGCGTCGGCGTGATCGACGGCGTGAGGGTAGGAACCCGGGTGCGGGTCGCCGTTGGGGTGAGCGTTGCGGTAGGGGTGTGTGTCGGGCTGGCGCTGGGGGAAGGCGTGATGGAAGCTGTGGGGGTGACTGTGGGCGGCGGCGCCAGGTAAGTGGGGTACGCAGCCAGGATGAAAACCAGCGCCAGGATCAACAGAATCAGGATGATCAGGCTGGTGAGCAGAAACTGGATCTGGCGGGTGTTTTCCGGCTGGTCAGCCATCGAATTGATTCATGTCGCCAAATTCGGCGATGATCGAGTGCTGCTGGTCTGCAGACAGGCTGCACAGCGGCGGCCGGACTCCCCAGTGGGGGAAGCCGTAGCCGCTGGCCAGTGCCGCTTTGAGCAGGGGCGCCGCAGGCGGGTGGCGCCTGATCACAGCCCGGGCAGCGTGCAGCACTTCTCCGGCCTGCGGGTCATCCTGGCCTCTCTGGTGTGCCTCCCAGACCCGGCGCAGTACCGGCGCGGCCAGGTTGGCCAGAGCGGTGATGCAACCAGAAGCCGAGTTCTTTAAAGCCAGAGAAAAGAGGTTGTCCGTCCCGTTGAGAACGGTCAGATCGGTACCGAAGCGAGCGCCGAGCGCTCGAGCGTGGTCCGGGTCGGCAGATGAATCTTTAATTCCAGTAAAGCGCGTGGGGAAAGCATCCAGCAGGCGGGCGAGCAGGTCAAGCGATATGGGAACCCCGGAAACAGGTGGGATGTGGTAAACCAGGAATGCTCCACCATCGGGGACGGCGCGCCGGATCACCGTCTCGTACCAGGCGAACAGCCCGGCGTCGGATACCTGACGGTAGTAATAAGGGGGCAGCACGACCACGCCATCCAGCCCCAGGTCGAAGGCCATGCGGGTCAGCTCAACGGTTTCATCCAGGCTGGGAGTGCCGGTACCGCCCAGCAGTCGAAAGTCGGGGAACTCCTGGCGCACCTGAAGGGCGGTTTGAAAGATGGCTCTGCGCTCCTGGGGAGAAAACGAAGGGCCTTCTCCGGTGGTGCCCAGCAGTAAGGCGCCGTGGCAGCCCCGGCGGGCGAGGAAGGCGAGCAGCGGCGGGAGATCCTCCAGTGCCAGCGTACCATCGCTGTGCAGCGGGGTGAGTGCAGCGGCGAAGACGCCCTTCAGTTTTGAATTCCCATGCATGCTCCGATTATACTGGATTTGACCGGCGGGCCGGCAGGTGTTTGACTGGCAGGCAGTGCTACTGGTGCCTGGGGCAATGAAGAGGTAACCTGTCTTGAAATACTGGTTGATCTGCGGTATAGTTGTGTTCATTAATTGTTATGCAGCGATCCTGGGGGTATGCTGCCATACGACCGGACTTCTTACCGGTATTTGCAAAGTGGGATTTGCAGCGAGCGAAATTTAATTCTCCCCCTATCAGAAAAGCTGTCGTCTGTTCCCAGAAACCTGTTTTCTCGAAGCGCATTCACGGAAAACAGGTTCCCGGGCAGCTTTTCTTTGCTTTAAGGAGGTGAACGGGAAGATCAGGTGGTGAATATCATGAAACCGACGGCGATAACCTGCTGGCAGCTCTTCGGTACTAACTTCTGCAGGTTTCACTTCATCCTGAAGATACAGCAAGCACGGTATAGGCTGCACGGTGCCTGCCGTGTTGGGGGATAGACAGATCCAACCATAGGATTACGGAGGAGAAAATGAAACGCAATATCTGGACCCTGATCAGCATGCTGCTGATCGCCACGATGCTCCTGGCCGCGTGTGCCCAGCAGGGAGCTACGGAGCCCCCTGCAGCGACCGAACCGGTGGGCGGAGCCGCGCCTACAGAGCCCATGGAGGAGCCCACCGAACCAGAGGCTGCGGAGCCGACAGAGCCCATGGGAGAAGAGACCGAACCTGTGGGCGAAGAACCGGCCGCAGGAGAGCAAACTATCACCATCTGGCACCAGTGGGAAGGCGCTTACCTGACGGCGATCGAACAGGTCTTCGAAGCCTACGAAGAACAGAACCCGGGCATCAACATCGCCCTGGAAAAGCCTACGGATGTGACCGAGGCACTGCGGGTTGCCATTCCGGCCGGTGAAGGACCCGACATCATCGGCTGGGCGAACGACGCCATCGGCACCCAGGCCCTGCTGGGAAATATCGTTCCGCTGGAAGAGTACGGCATCGATATGGCCTACCTGGAAAGCAACTTTGAGCCGGCCGCCGTCCAGGGTGTGGTCTGGATGGATCAAATCTGGGGCATCCCCGAGAGCCAGGAAGGCATCGCGCTGGTGTTCAACCGTGCTCTGGCGAGCGAGGAAGACTTCCCCAGCGACCCATCCGATTTCGAGGGGCTGCTGGAGAGCGCCCGGACCTTCCGGGAAGCGAACCCGGACGCCTTCCTGGTGTGCAACCAGGGGCTGGGGAACCCTGATGCTTACCACGTGGGCGCCATCTACTTCGGATTCGGCATGCCTTCATACGTCGACGATGAGGGAAATGTCTACATCAACACCCCAGAGGCGCAGCAGGCCGGTCAGTGGATGAATGAGTTCAAGGCCTACGCACCGGCTGAGACCAGCCATGAGATCTGCCGCACCATGCTGGTGGAAGGCCAGGCTGCGGCCTGGTGGACCGGCCCCTGGGCCATCGCCGACCTTGAAGCTGCAGGAATCGATTACGGTATTCTCCCGATGGGCCGGCCGTTTGTAGGTATCAAGACCTTCATGGTGACCACGAATGCGGTTGACCGCGGCAACGCCGAGGCCGCTGTGGACATCATCAAGTTCTTCACCAACGAGGAGAACTCCAAGGCACTGGCTCTGGCGAACAAGACCATCCCTGCCAACTCCGCCGCTCTGAATGATCCCGAGGTGCAGGCGCTGCCGACCGTCGCCGGTTTCGGCGAGGCCCTGAATCTGGGCGTCCCGGTCGCCAGCACCCCGTATGCCGGCGCCCAGTGGGGGCCTGTGGGCGATGCGACCACCGCCATCTGGAACGGCTCGCAGACACCAGAGGAGGCACTGGCAGCCGCTGAGTCTGCCATGATGGACGCGATCGCTCAGATGCAGTAACCAGACCCATTGGAAAGCGGGGAGAGTGCAGGATGCTCTCCCCGCTTTCCTACCGCGTTAACCGTCTTTGCGAGGGAGGTCCATATGGCAAACTGGTCGGGGCGCCGGAAGTACCTGACAGTGCTGCTTTTTATCGCGCCCACAATCATCGGGATACTGATCTTCAATATCTACCCCATCATCTTCAACACCTTTATTTCCTTCACGAACCGCAACCAGTTCCACCCCAGGCCGGATTGTACGATTTTCCTGACCTCGGTTCTGGAGCCTTCCTGCTGGCCGATGTTCGAGGGCCGGCAGCGCGGCGTGGGGCAGGCCTATACGATTCAGGACCCGCTGTTTCAAAACTACGCCAACCTGCTTGGCGATCTGTTTACTAACGAAGGATTATCGGCGCTGCTGCGGCTGCTGATTGCGCTGCTTCCGTTCGCGGCCGCCAGCCAGCTCAACCGCTATTTCGACCGCCAGCTTTCCCGGCCGGTCAATTCGATCGTGGTATGGCTGGCAGCCTTCGTTATGGCAGTTGGTCTGGGACTTATTCTGGATATCAGAGGCGCGTATGATGTGCTGCAGCGCAGCGGTGACTTTTTCATCGTCGTGTTCCGCACCATCCTGTATGTGGCAGCCTGCATGCCGCTCTTCTTTACTGTGGGGCTGGTGCTGGCTTTGATCCTCAACAACGACTACATCCGCGGGCGGACCTTCTGGCGAGCGATCATGATCATCCCCTGGGCGTCGTCCTCCATGGCTGTGATGATGGCGCTGATCTGGCAGTTCTTTTTCCGTGAGCAGGGCACGATCAATCAGCTTTTGAAGCTGCTGGGTGTGGAGCAGGCAATCATCTGGCTCAATGACCCGCTGTACGCTTTTATTATCGTCGTACTGGTGAACCTGTGGTTTTCTTACCCGTTTTTCTTTACCGTAATCCTGGGGGCGCTGCAGTCCATCCCGCCGGAGCAGTATGAAGCGGCGGAGATGGACGGGGCCAGCTACTGGCAGCAGTTAATCTACATTACGCTGCCGCTGATCCGGCCGGCGGTGCTGCCGGCTGTGGTGCTGAGCTCTATCACCACATTTCAGATGTTTGGCACCGTCTGGGCGGTGACACGCGGCGGGCCGGTGCGCGGCGCCGGGACGCCCGGAGCGACCGAATTTGTGATGATCTACGCCTACAAACAGGTCTTCCAGTTTAATGCTTACGCCAATGCAGGCGCATTTGCCGTAATCATTTTCATCCTTCTGTTCCTGGCTACCATCTACAGCCTGCGTGTCACCCGCATCACGAAAGGAGCGTACGAATGAACCGGCGACCGAAACGGCATATCCTGATCCTGCAGTATGCGATCCTGGTGCTCTCAGCAATTTTCGCCCTGTATCCGGTGTGGTTTGCCGTGCTGGCATCCGGCCGTGCCGGCGGGCGCCTGTACACGCTGGATCTGGTGGGGATGTTTATCCCTACGGAATGGTCTTTTGAGAATTACCGCTACATGCTGTTCGAGAGCAATTTCCTGAACTGGATGCGCAACAGCCTGTTCGTGGCTGGATTCACCACGATTGCCTGCATGATCGTGGCAACCTCGGCGGCCTTTGCTTTTTCCCGCTTCCGGTTCTGGGGGCGTGAATTCGGCCTGGTGCTGCTGCTGGCCATTCAGGCTTTTCCGGCGGTGCTCTCGCTGGTGCCGGTGGCTCTGGCATTAACCGCCATGGGCCTGTACGGCAATTTGTGGGGGCTGGTCCTGGCATATGTGGTGGGCAACCTGGTGTTCACGACCTGGCTGTTGAAGGGCTATTTCGATACGATACCGGTGGAGATCGAGGAGGCTGCCATGATCGACGGCGCCGGGCCGATTCAGTCCTTCCTGCTGATTGGGCTGCCGATGGCCAAACCGGCCCTGGCGGTGACTGCTCTGCTGGCGTTCATGGGCGCCTGGGGAGAGTACGTGTTTGCCTCTGTGCTGGTGCCCGCGCCAGACGCACGCCGCACGCTGGTGGTTGCCATGTACAACTACGCTACGTCCAACAACATACCCTGGGGTTACTTTGCAGCCGGTGCGGTGATGGTGATCATCCCAGTGATCATCGTGTACAGCTTTATGCAGAAGTACCTGGTCGGCGGCCTGACCCTGGGCGGCGTTAAGGGTTAAGGAACTGAGGGGGTAATCTACGGCCTTGACAAACCCCAATGAACCAGTTACAGTAACCCGGACCCGGACTTAATGTGTGAAAGGATCAACCGGTACCCGGACAATTCTCGTAAAGGAGGTGTACTCACATGACAGCCCGTTTGAATAATTCTGTCCCTGTTGTGTGAGTGCACCTGCAGACCTCCCAGTGATTGTTATTTAATCCAAACCAGCAGCCGCGGGTGTGCTTGCGCCCCGCGGCATTTGATTTCCTGCGCTTTTAAACGCACAGGGTAAACCGGATCCGGCCGCGGATGTTCTGCGGCTTTTTTCGTTAAACCGAGCTGGAGATCGTCAATTGGTTGATTACCGCATTCGAAAATTCTTTTCTTACTACCGGCCTTACCTGGGATTATTTCTGAGCGTGATGGCGTGTGCAGTTGTCGTGGCAGCGGTGGCACTGCTGCTCCCGCTGTGCGTGCGCTACATTACGAAAAATGTACTCGAGAGCGGCGCCCCTGATGCAATGCCGCAGATCTATGCTGTGGGCGCCCTGATGCTCCTGCTTACGGGTATTCACACAGCCGGGAGTTATATCGTCGATTATCACGGGCACGCGCTGGGAGCGAGGATGGAGAGCGACCTGCGCAGTGAACTGTTCGCTCATTTACAGAAGCTGTCTTTCCGCTTCTATGACGAACGTAAAACCGGGGAGTTGATGTCGCGCATCACGAACGACCTGCTCTCTGGCCGAGCTCTACCACCATGGACCGGAGGATCTGGTGATCTACGCGGTGAAGTTCGGCGGGGCATTCCTGATCCTGCTGAACATCAACTTGAAACTGATCCTGGTGGTGTTCCTCTTTCTGCCGTTTATGGCGGCTTATACTGTGTTTTTCAGCGGCAGGCTGCGAGCTGCATTGAAGCGGAATAAGGAGCACATTGCAGGAGTCAACGTCCAGGTGGAAGATTCGCTGGCTGGAATCCGGGTGGTGAAAGCTTTTGCGAACGACGAGCTCGAGAAGGCTAAGTTTGCGGCGGAGAACGACCGCTTCCTGGAGAGCCGCAAAGCCGGTTACAAAACCGAGGCGCTCTTCTTCAACGGCATGACGGCGTTCACGCAGCTTGTGACCGCGGCAGTGGTGGTCGCCGGAGGGGCGGGCATCGCCAATGCCTCGCTGGACCTGGCCGACCTGCTGGTGTTTTTGCTGTATATTGGCAGCCTGATGGAGCCAATCCAGAAATTTACCCACATCTCCAGCCAGTATCAGGAAGGGTTTGCTGGATTTGAGCGCTTTATGGAGATTGTGGAACTGGAGCCTGATATACAGGACTCGCCGCAGGCGGTGGAACTGGAGGAGGTGTGCGGCAGCATCGAATTCAAACGGGTGGGATTCAGATATAATGAAAATCGCGCTTACGTCCTGGAGGATATTTCTCTGGACGTAAAATGTGGGGAAAAGATCGCTCTGGTGGGGACTTCTGGCGTTGGGAAGACCACGCTGTGCTCCCTGATCTCGCGTTTTTACGAGGTGAGCGAGGGACAGATCCTGCTGGGCGGCATCGATATCCGCGAAATCCGGCTGCAGTCGCTGCGCCGCAGTGTGGGTATCGTGCAGCAGGATGTCTATCTGTTCAGCGGCAGCGTCATCGAGAATATCCGCTACGGGAAACCCGGTGCGTCAAGAGAAGCAGTCATCGCTGCAGCTGTTAAGGCGAATGCGCACGACTTTATCATGGACCTTCCCCAGGGGTATGACACCGAGATTGGACAGCGCGGGGTGAAACTTTCGGGCGGGCAGAAGCAGCGCCTGAGCATCGCCCGGGTTTTCCTGAAAGACCCGCCCATTTTGATCCTGGATGAAGCCACCAGCGCGCTGGACTATGAAAGCGAGAAGGCTGTGCAGGAGGCGCTCGAGGTCCTGGCGAAGGACCGCACAACATTCATCATCGCGCACCGGCTCTCCACCATCCGCGGCGTGGACCGGATTGTTGTGCTGGGTGATCACGGGATTGAAGAGCAGGGGACACACACCGGACTGCTGGCGGCAGGGTGTATGTATGCCCGGCTATACCAGTCACAGTACGGAGATCCGGTTACCTCCGGCGAAACCGATCGTTTTGGGAAAAAACAGGTGATATGAAAGATTTTATCTTTGGGACTCTGGCAACTGACGAACTGCGCACTGCGCATGTGCGTGCGCTGCGCTCGGGCATCACGCACCGCTTTGTTCGCAGCCCCTGGGACCCGCGGCCTGGAGAGCCGGTCCGGCTGGAATGTACGGCCGGACCGGGGAAGGCCTGTGATCTGACTTCCGGCCGCCCACAGGCCTGGGTCTACTGGTCGACAGACGGAGAGGATCCGCAGGGGATGAACGGTGCCGCCCGCCACGGGCAGGTCACCCCCATGGAACTCGTGAGTATAGAATGGGATCACCTGGTCTGGGGGTACGTGCAGCGCTTCCGGGCCGAACTGCCCGGCCAGCCGGCGGGGACTGTGCTGCGCTACTTCATCGCGCTGGCGGGGCCTGAGGGAGAGGACCTGCCGGCTGACGGGGGGACGCGCTATGCGCTTTTCATTGACGACGCCCCGCCATCTGCCTGGGCCAGGGATGCCATCATTTACCAGATTTTTGTCGACCGCTTTTACCCGGGCGAGGGCGCTGCCTGGAAGAAGCCCGACTCGCTGGGAGGATTCTACGGCGGCACGCTGCGAGGGATTACGGAAAAACTCGATTATGTGGCGGGCCTGGGCGCGAACACGCTGTGGCTGACTCCGATTTTCCCCAGCCCATCGCATCACGGGTATGACGCCACCGACCTGTTTTCCATTGAGCCGCGCCTGGGGACAAAGGAAGACCTGCGCCGCCTGCTGGACGAGGCCCATGCTCGCGGCATACGCGTGCTGCTCGATTTCGTCCCCAACCACTGGTCGAACCAGCACGCGACCTTTCAGGCTGCACAGGCCGATGCGCGCAGCCCTTATGTGGACTGGTACACCTTCTCACACTGGCCCGACCAGTACGAGACCTTCTTCGGGGTGAAAGAACTGCCGCAGATCAACCTGCGGCACCCGCAGGCGCGCCAGCATGTGCTGGATGCGGCCGCTTACTGGCTGGAATTCGGCGTGGATGGATACCGCGTGGATTATGCCATAGGCCCCAGCCCGGACTTCTGGGCAGAGTTCCGGCGGGTCACGCGGGCGGTGAGGCCCGACTGCTGGACGTTCGGCGAAGTTGTGGAGCCTTCAGATTCGCAGATCACCTTCAGTGGATTACTCGACGGCTGCCTGGATTTCATGCTGCTGGAGGCGCTGCGAGAGACGTTCGTGTTTGGCGAGTGGGACGCCAGCCGCATGCGCAGCTTTCTGGCCAGCCATGAGGCCTTTTTCCCGGCCGGCTTTACCCGGCCCTCGTTCCTCGACAACCACGATATGAACCGCATCCTGTGGGCCCTGCAGGGCGACCGCCAGCGCCTGCGGCTGGCGGCGCTGTGCCAGTTCACGCTGAGCGGCCCACCCATCATCTATTATGGGACCGAGGTTGGCCTGTCTCAGGAGCGCGATGTGCGCCAGGGGACGCTGGGCATCCCTGAGGAGGCGCGCCTGCCGATGCTGTGGGGCGACTCACAGGACCGCGAACTGCTGAGTTATTATCAGTCCCTGACCCGGCTGCGGCGGGAGAACCCAGCTCTGCGCCTCGGGGAACTGCATCTGCTCCCCGGCGGTGGTCAGGTCCTGGCCTATGAACGCCGGTCAGAAGATGAACGAGCGCAGGTTTACCTTAACCTGAGCGCGCAGCCGGCGCAGGTCGATATCGACCGGGACAGACAGGCGCCTGATTTTTCCACCGGTGACTGCCGGGTCATCAAGCGCGGGGATGGGGCCTGCCTGGAATTACAGGGGTATTCTGGGGCAGTGTTTTTCTCGAGGCGCACAGATGAAAGGACATCTACCGAAAATGCGTAGAAGAAACGCGCGGGGCGCGCTGCTTTGTCTGCTGCTCATGGTTTCACTGCTGCTGGCTTCCTGCGGCGGAACTGCCCCGGTGCAGCCCACGCCATCCGCGGCAGAGCCAGCTACCACGCCGTCTCCGGTGCCGCCGACGGCCACGCCCACCCTGGGGCCGCCCGTGCCCGAGCCGGTGGAGCCGGTCACCGGTATGCCCCAGGGGGACGAACGCTTCCCCTGGTGGAACCACAGCGTGTTCTACGAGATCTTTGTGCGTTCGTTTTACGACAGCGACGGCGATGGGATTGGCGACTTCAACGGCATCATCGAAAAGCTGGATTACCTCAACGACGGCGAGCCGAAAACTGACACGGAACTGGGCGTGACAGCATTATGGTTGATGCCCATTTTCCCGGCCGCTTCTTACCACGGCTACGACGCTACAGACTATTATTCCGTCAACCCGGAATACGGGACGATGGAGGATTTTAAGCGCCTGCTGGACGAAGCGCACGCCCGGGGGATGCGGGTGATTATCGATCTCATGCTCAACCACACCTCGCGCGAGCACCCCTGGTTCGTGGAAGCCCAGAACCCGGATTCCCCTTACCGGGATTGGTACATCTGGGCGGAGGAACCCCAGGGGCGAGGACCGGACGGGCAGGTGGTGTGGCACCCGGCGCCCTCCGGCGGTTATTACTACGGTCTGTTCTGGGACGGCATGCCAGACCTCAATTTTACGAACCCGGATGTGACGTCCGAGATGCAGGAGGTGGCACGCTTCTGGCTCGAAGATGTGGGGGTGGACGGTTTCCGGCTGGACGGGGCGCGCTACCTGGTGGAGACAGAGCAGGCCCTGGCCGACTCGGACGCCAATCACGCCTGGTTTCAGGAATTTAATACCTTCGTGAAAGGCGTCAACCCCGAAGCAGTCCTTGTGGGCGAAGTGTGGACGACGACCTTCACTGTGGTGACCTACATTAAAGGCGGCGAGCTGGACACCGCCTTTGCATTTGACCAGGCGGCGGCGATCCTCAGCAGCCTGAATTTTGCCAGAGCAGAAACGGCGCTCGACCAGATGGCCCTGGATGCGCGTCTTTATCCCGAGGGGCAGCTGGCCCCCTTCCTGACCAACCACGATCAGAACCGGGTGATGAGCGAACTGGGCGATCAGGAAGAAGTCCGGCACGCGGCGGCGATGCTGCTAACGGCCTGGGGGACACCCTTTATTTATTACGGCGAAGAGATCGGCATGACGGGCGTCAAGCCCGATGAGCGCATCCGCACACCCATGCAGTGGGCAGGCGGGGATAAGGCGGGGTTTACCACGGGAACGCCGTGGCAGCCCGTGAGCCAGACCGATCCGGCCTTCACGGTGGAAGCGCAGAGCGAAGACCCAGATTCCCTGCTGTCTTTTTACCGCAGGCTGGTGAAGCTGCGCAGCGAACATATTGCCCTGCGGGTCGGGCAGCCCTATTTCCTGGAGATCGATCCGGCCCCGGTGTACGCGCTGCTGCGCGCCAGCCCGGAAGAGGTGGTGCTGGTGGTCCTGAATCTGGGTAAGGAGGCGGTCAGCGAGTATAATCTGTCGCTGGAATCCGGCCCGCTGCAGGGGCGGTACCGGGTGGTGGATTTGCTGGGAGCAGGGGAATTCCCCGACCTGGAAGCCAACGCGGAGGGCGGCTTTGACCAGTACCTGCCGCTGCCCGAGCTTCCGCCCAACGCACGGCTGATCTTGCAGCTTCAGCCGGTGGGGCGCTAAAACCGGCACTGGTCATCACAGGGGTTTGTATGCCTGGCATGCGAACCCCTAATTGTATCTTCCCGCCCAAATAGATGAAGACAGCGCCTCAGCGGCGCTGCGTACCTGGGAATAAGAATTGTCAGTTCCATCTTACCGGAAAAAGCGCCTGTGGACGGCCGGCCTGATCACACTGCTGGCGCTTCTGCTGCGCATCTGGGCGGCCTGGCAGCTGCCGCTGGACGCAGACGAGCCGGTCTATCTGCAGGCCGCATATGATTACGCCCATTTTCTGCGCACCGGCGACCTGGCCGGCATCGTGCAGTACTCCGAAAACAGCGAGCATCCGCCTGCGGTCAAGATTCTGTACGGGGCCGTGATCGCCGCGCTGGGAGAAGGCACCCATTGGGAAGGTGCGCTTTTCGCCGTGCGATCGGTTTCGGCGCTGCTCGGTGCACTGGCGGTCGGGCTGGTGGCGCTGTTCAACCCGGCCGGCGGATTCTTCCTGGCCGTGCAAACTCTGGCGGTCAAGTATACGGGTCAGGCCTATCTGGAAGCCTGGCCCCTGCTTTGCGCTGCCGCAGCCGTGTCGGCTCTGGTGAGATCTCGAAGAGAGCGAGACCGCTGGTTCTGGATCGCCGCCGCGGCGCTGGGATTCACCGCCGCGGGGAAGTACAGCTACTTCCCGGTTCTGGCGGTGATCCTGTTTGTGTTTCTGCTTGAGAAAAAATACCGGTTTGCCGGTCTGGCCCTCTTTCTGCTGGCAGCCGGGCTGGTTTTCTGGAGTTTGAACCCTTATCTGTGGCAGGATCCGGTCCGGCGGCTGGGCGAATCGCTGCTCTTTCACCCCGCCTACGCACAGAGTGCGCATGTACAGCAGGCCGGCTACCCGTGGTACCAGCCCCTGCTGTGGGTGGCAGTTTCCTGGGGAGCCGACTGGCACCCGGAGGTGTTCTTTTATTTCGGGATTGACGGTTTGATCGCCCTGCTGGCGCTGGTGGGGATACGCCCGGCGCTGGAAAAGGGGCGCTGGGTGGCAGCCTGGATAGCTGCGGGGATGTTATTTCTGCTTTTATGGCCCACACGATGGCCGCAGTACACGCTGGTGGTGCTTCCGGCGATCTGCATTGCAGCCGGCCTGGGGGTTGAATATCTCCACCACCGCCTGCGCGAGGCCGAAGCCTACTGGAACTGGCTGGAAGGAATGCTGCCCCGTCCGGGGAAGTTCGCCACTGCCGCAGGCATCCTGCTGCTGGCAGCGGTGACCCTGGGACAGGTGCTTGTCACAGCGCGCAATTCGTGGGTGCGCCGGGGTTGGCAGCAGTTCACTCCGGAGAACAGCGGTCTGCCGGGCTGGACAGTGTACGATGTGCTGCCCCTGGACGCAGACCGGCTTGTGGTGGGGAGCGAAGCAGGAGCCACCCTGGTAACACTGTCGGAGGATACAGGCCTGCCGCAGGTATGGAACGATATCGAAGCAGCGGACAGCGGATTTTCTGCACGGGCTGTTCTGGATGTGGAAGCAGACGCTGCGGGCGTTCTGTGGCTGGCGTCGCGCAGCGGATTGACCCGCTGCCAGGACCGGGCCTGCAGTACCATCAGACTGGAAGAAACCGGCCTGGAAGGTGAGCAGATTGTAGAGATTGAGTCTGTGGAAGACGACCGCATCTGGGTGGGGGCGGGTTCGTCTGCTGCTCTGTATACGGGCGGCTCATGGCAGGTATATCCCCTGCAGGAGAGCGGGACTTATATCAGCGCTCTGGCCGTGCACCAGGCGGACGGCCGGGAAGAGGTGTGGATCGGGACCGGACGCGGGCTGTTCCGCCTGGATCCGGGCAGTGGGAGCTGGAGCGAGGTTGGCGCCCAGGCCGGGCTGAAAACCGGGACCGGTATAGCCGACCTGCTGGTCGACGGGCAGAACCGGCTGTGGGCAGCCACTCTGGGAGACGGGCTGCACGTGTGGGACGGGGCCGTCTGGACCGCTTACCGGGTGAGCAACTCCGGGCTGCCGTCGAACACAGTGGTCAGCCTGGTGGAAGCGGCTCCCGGTGTATTCTATATCGGGTGCGCCAACCCGGCTGAGGTTGGCGGCTGGCTGGCGCGTTTTGACGGGCAGACCTGGCACACCTACACAACCGGTAACTCAGGGTTTTCGGGCGCCGAACCGCTGGCCCTGGTGCAGGATGCTGCCGGCCGCCTGTGGATCGGCACGCGCACCGCTGGGCTGCAGGTTTTCACCCGCCCGGATCCTTAACACGCCTGCCGGATAAGGGCATTCCAGCCGTATAATTGAGAGCATAGATGATGAAATCTGCGAACATTACTCCCCGTCGTTCTATTACTGCCCTGCTCGTGCTGATCCTGATCTTGAGCTGGGTATTAACGGCCTGCAGCCCGGGCGGTGGTTCAGGAACACCCGGGACGGCCACGACTGCACCGACGACTGCGGACACGCCCGGGCCTACCGAATCGCCTACAGCATCGCCAAGCCCCACGCCGGAACCGGACGGCACAACCGGGACGATCACGCTGTGGCATTCGTGGGATGAAGGACAGGTGCCCGTGCTGGTGGAGATCATCCGGCTTTTCCAGGATGAAAACCCGCGCGTGCACTTCGATGTGCTGTATATCCCCATCGATGACCTGCCGGCTCGCTTTGAGGAATCAGCCCGGGAGTCAGGCGTGCCAACGCTGATCCTGGGACCGGGCGCCTGGGGCCCGCCTCTGGCCGATGCAGGACTGCTGAAAGACCTGTCCGGGCTCCCCTCTCCCGAGCTTGTCACCACGGTGAACCAGGCAGCCCTGGGATCCGTGCAGTACCGGGGCGGGTTGATCGGATTCCCCTACGCGGTAAACGGAATCGTGCTGTACCGCAACCGCAGCATCATCCCGGAGCCTCCCGAGACATTTGACGACCTGGTGCGCCTGGCTACCTCCGCCACGCAGGGAGAGCGTGTGGGTGCGATGCTGGAGCGTTCCTTCTTTTTCTCCGGCGGCCATTTGAGCGCTACCGGAGGGCAGGTGATGAATGAGGACGGCACGCCGGCTTTCAATACGCCGGAGGGCGCAGCGTGGCTGGAACTGCTGAGCGCGTTCGAACTGGCCGGCCCAACCGATTTTCTGAGCGATCAGGACCTGGAACTATTTAAAGAAGGCAACCTGGGCTTTCTGATCGAGGGATCGTGGCGCCAGGAGGAACTGCTGGAAGCGTTGAGCAGCGACCGGCTGGCGGTGGACCCCTGGCCGCTCTACGGTAGAGGGCAGCTCGCAGGATTTGTCCGATCGGAGAACATTTATATGAACGCCCGGGCCGATGACGAAAGCGCGGCTGCTGGCTGGCGGTTTATCGAACACTTCCTTTCGCCCGGGGTGCAGGAGCTTCTGACAGAGGCCGGCCGCATCCCGGCGCTGACCAGCGTGGAAACGAGCGACCCGCTGATGAACCAGATGGTCGCAGCGCTGGCCGGCGGGGCCACTTACCCGCCGTATCCGGCCATGGACCTGTACATTTCGCCGATGGACTTTGCGCTGCGCTCTTATTTCCAGGAGGGCGCAGCGGCTGAAGACGCCCTGCAGGCGGCCGAAGAAAGGATTCTGGAAGCACTGGCAGAACAGATGCCCTCTGAAGACGAGGGATAAACAGCCAGCTGAAGACTTGCTAATGAAAAACAGAGCAGCTGTGCCCTTCGAAACGGACCTCACAGCTGCTCTGGCATTAACGGCACTGTTAGATATATATAATAATATATCCTGCACCCCTGCCGGTACGGCGGGTAGTACATGATATTATTATTAAGAAGTCAGTGGGGAAATGAAAGATGAAGCTCAAAGATCTGGGGTCGTTAATTAAACAGACGCTAACCGAGTACAGCGAGGACAGGGTGGGCCGGCTGGCGGCCGCGCTGTCTTATTACACCATCTTCTCCATTGCCCCGCTGCTGGTGATCGTGATCGCACTGGTGGGTTTCTTCCTGCAGGGTGGGCAGCAGGAAGCCCAGGAACAGATCATTAACCAGGCAGGCGATCTTCTGGGCAGTGCGGCGGCGCGCGATGTGATCGAAACTATGGTCATAGGGACGCAGAACCAGGGGGCGAACATCCTGGCGACGGTGATCGGCCTGGTCTCCCTTCTTCTGGGGGCTTCGGGTGTGTTTGTACAGCTTCAGGAAGCGATGAACACCATCTGGGATGTGCGCCTTCAGGGGGCCGGGTGGAAGAATATGCTCATGAAACGCTTCCTGTCGTTCACCATGGTGCTGGGCATCGGCTTTCTGCTGCTGGTTTCGCTGGTGATCTCAGCCGCAATCACTGCTGCGGCAAATTTTGCAGCGGATCTGATCCCCGGCTCTGAAGCGGTATGGCAGTGGGTTAACAACCTGATCTCTTTTATCGTGATCTGGTTTTTGTTTGCGGTAATTTATAAAGTGCTGCCGGATGTGAAAATCAGCTGGAAAGATGTGTGGCTGGGGTCTGCGATCGCAGCGCTGCTCTTCACGGTTGGGAAGGGGGCGATCGGCCTTTACCTGGGCAGCCGGGGGTTGAGCAACGCTTACGGCGCGGCCGGCGCGCTGCTGATCGTGCTGCTGTGGGTCTACTACTCTTCTCAGATCCTGTTTATTGGGGCTGAGTTTTCACAGGTGTACGCCAGCCGCTTTGGCTCGGGGGCCGTGCCCGAGGCGGGAGCGGTGCGGTTGAGCGATGCGAGCAGCTATCTGGAAGGGTTGGACGCGGGGGATACAGGAGCGCAGCGCGCTGGGCAAACGGGCATTCCAGGTAGAGAAGATCGACCGCCGTCGCAATTACCGCCGCTGCAGCCAGAACGACGGCCGGACGTCCTGCAGCCGGCCGGCCCATCACTGCTGGCAATTTCCGCTGTGCTGGCGACGCTGGTCGGTTTTGTGAGCGGGTGGGTGATCCGCCGGGTGAGATAGATAAGGGAAACGAGAGATGATAATCAGGAGAAGGATCGATGAGTGAAGAAGCGCAGGCGCCAGAAAAACAGACATTTCCTCCCCAGCAGCAGGATCGCCAGCCGGGGATTGAGTCTGAGATGCAGCCGCTCCCCAAATTTGAAGACCGGCAGTATAAGGGAAGCGAGAAACTGGTGGGGAAAGTGGCCCTGATCACCGGCGGAGACAGCGGGATCGGGCGTGCCGTGTCGGTCTATTTTGCCAAAGAGGGGGCGGATGTCGCCATCCTGTATCTGGACGAGCACGACGACGCACAGGAGACAAAACGCCAGGTGGAGCAGGAAGGGCGGCGCTGCATTACCATTGCGGGCGACGCAGGCGAAGAAATCTTCTGCCGTCAGGCAGTGCAGCACACAATCGATGAACTGGGCAGGCTGGATATCCTGGTCAATAATGCAGCCGTACAGTATCCGCAAAAGAGCATTGCCGACATCAGCCCCGAACAACTGGAGAAGACCTTCCGGATAAATATTTTCTCTTTCTTCTATATGGTCAAAGCGGCGCTGCCGCATTTACGGCCAGGCAGCGCGATCATCAACACCACCTCGGTTACGGCCTATCGCGGCAGCCCGGGGCTGCTGGATTATTCCGCAACCAAAGGCGCCATTGTTTCGTTTACACGTTCGCTTTCTCAGGCGCTGGTGGACGAGGGAATCCGTGTCAACGCGGTGGCTCCCGGACCGATCTGGACGCCCTTAATTCCTGCCTCTTTTTCGGAAGAAAAGGTGAGCGAGTTTGGATCGGATACCCCCATGAAACGCGCAGGGCAGCCGGAAGAGGTCGCTCCGGCGTATGTTTTTCTGGCCTCGGACGACAGCTCCTATGTCACCGGGCAGGTGATCCACGTAAACGGCGGGGACTTCATTACTTCCTGATGTTGGCAGAAGAAGCAGGGACAGGATCGGGTGCTGGAAAGATGGGAAATACCTCCAGCCGCGGCAGGTCAATCGTTTCAGGAAAATCCATATCAATTTTAGAAAGGAGGAAATACGATGTGGCAGGATTTTAAAGAATTTGTAATGCGCGGCAATGTGCTCGACCTTGCAGTGGGTATCATCATCGGGGCCGCATTTACTTCGGTCGTGCAGTCCCTGGTGGACGATATTATCATGCCGCCCATCGGGATGTTGATCGGTAATTTGAATTTTGCCAACCTGATGCTGGTGCTCCGCCAGGGGAATCCGCCGGGACCATACCTGACTCCGGAAGCGGCGGAAGCGGCCGGCGCCGTGGCGATCACATATGGAGCCTTTATCAACGCACTGGTTTCCTTCCTGCTGACAGCTCTGGCGGTATTTCTGCTGGTGCGGGCGATTAACCGCATGTACGTGCAGAAGAAGGAAGAGGCAGCAGAAGCAGAGGCGGTGGTTAAGGAATGTCCATTCTGTTATAAGGAGATTCCTGTACAGGCCGTGCGATGTCCGTTCTGCACTTCCCAGCTCGAGGTCCAGACTCCATCGTTGTAATCCCAACAGCTTAGCGTACTGATTACCAGAAAAGCACCCTCCATTTTAGATCCGAGGGTGCTTTTCAACGCGCCAGTCTCTGTACCGGGCGGGTTTATAAACGCTGTTTTTTGAGGATATTTGTTACCTTTCCAGATGACAGTTGGCACTTTTCTAGCGGGCAGAGCGCCTCAATAATGAAAGAGGCTCACTGGCAACCAATCTGTAATGAAGGAGGCTCGAATGCCCGTAAAGGGATGGATTGAAGTCGACGATCTGTACTGCAAGGGATGCGAGTTGTGCGTGCAGGCCTGTCCGCAGCATGTGCTCGCGCTGAACCCGGACAGGTTGACCTCGAAAGGCTATCATCCTGCCTATCTCCACCGGGAGGGCTGCACCGGATGTGCAATCTGCGCGCTGGTCTGCCCTGAAGCAGCACTGACCGTATATCGCGAGACCCCGCAGCGAGCCCTGCGGGCAGCGGCTTAGGAGGTGATCTGTGCCGCGAGAACTGCTCAAAGGCAATATTGCCATGGCCGAAGCAGCCGTGCGGGCGGGCCTGCAGGCTTATTTCGGCTACCCGATTACCCCCCAGACCGAACTGCTGGAGTGGATGTCACAGCGAATGCCCGAACTGGGCCGGGCCTTCTTACAGGCCGAAAGTGAAGTGGCTGCCATCAACATGGTGTACGGCGCTGCCTGCACCGGGGCGCGAGTGATGACTTCATCCTCCAGTCCGGGCGTCAGCCTGATGATGGAAGGCCTTTCTTACATCGCCGGTACCGAGCTGCCGGTGGTATTGATCGACGTTATGCGCGGCGGGCCGGGCCTGGGGAATATCGCCCCCTCGCAGGGCGATTACAACCAGATCGTGCACGGCGGCGGGCACGGCGATTACCACAGCATCGTCCTGGCCCCGGCCAGCGTGCAGGAAGCCATCGATCTGACCGTGCTGTCGTTTGACCTGGCAGAAAAATACCGCTCCATCGTTGTGGTGATCGCCGATGGGAATATCGGCCAGATGATGGAACCGGCTGAGCTGCCCCCGATGCAGCCGGTAAAAGAAACGTACCCTGACTGGGCGGTGCGCGGCGCCGAAGGGCGCGAACGGCGCGTACTCTCGTCCATCTACCTGAATCCGGACGAAGAGGAAGCCGCCAACATCCGCATGTTTGAGCGCTGGCAGCAGATTCAGGCCAACGAGGTGCGCTATAAGGAATATTACATGGACGACGCGGAGATCGTCATCGTG